>LSQX01021503.1_pt1 | contig 39784 bp, 32 predicted proteins | sample 654561 | NCBI WGS metagenome assembly LSQX01 (sample SAMN04489861, study PRJNA283612) | anaerobic digester metagenome | isolation source: 4 biogas reactors fed with cattle manure at either 37C or 55C with and... | place: Denmark: Kongens Lyngby | collected 2014 | reverse complement strand
TTTCGGAATATCCCGCACTCTTGTAAATATCGTAAAGCACATCAAAGGCATACACCAATATATGCCCGCTGCCCATGGCAGGATCCAATACCTTAATATCCTCAGGCCTTATATTCTTGCTTTTTGCCCGTATCTCTTCCAGCTGCTTCTGAACCTCCGGCTCCTGTTCTGCTTCCTCAAGGTAATACTTCCACTTGCTCTTTAACTCTTCATTGGGATGTCCTTCCAACCACAGTCTTCCCAGGGAATTTTCCACCATGTACTTAACAATCCATCTGGGAGTAAACAGCTGAGTAGCAGCAGGAATATTCTCCTTTGTTATCTTGATGTTTTTTCTAAGACCTTCAAATACTTCATCTTTCTTTTCGGAGATATAATACTGGTACATCCATCCTATTATTTCAACCTGGTCTTTGAAATCCTCCTCGGGTATATCATCCACCAGCCGCCTAATAACAGAACCTTCTCCAAGAAGGTTTGAAGGCAATAGAATTTCGGTATAATCCTCAATCTTTTCAAACAGTCCCGGAAGAATTTCATTTAAAGCATTGCACTGCTTTACAAGAAGGTATCTGTATAAGGCTTCCATATCGTTGGCATCCTGCAATTTGTACACTAATTCAACATCCAAATCCAAATCAATATTAAGGGCTTCCTTTATAATATCCGGTTCTTTCTTGCCCGGCTCAATGGATGACAATACCCTTACTCCTGTAGGGATATACCCATTTATTTCCATGAAACGCAGGGCCAAAATTCTGTTAAACCAGGTGTATGCCACTTCCTCTATTACATTGTCAAAACCCTTTTCCTTTATTCTCGTTACTAGGCTCTTCCTCTGCGCCATCTCGGCCTTGTTCAGAACTCTGTCGCCTATTATCATTGTATCCGATGTGGAGACGTCGGGTTCTTTAATTTCCTCCTCGGTTATTCCTATTTCATAAGCCTTCTGCTTTATGTCTTCGATGAGTTTCCTTCTCGCCCATACTGCAAAATTCTTTATTGCGGTTTTGTCCATGCTGCCGCCTCCCTAAACAAGTTTTATTATGACACCTTCTTTTAATTCGCTTCTTAACCTGCCCCTTATTTCATTTACAATATCCTCTATATCATCTTCACTTTCAATGGTTTTTGCACCACGCAAAATGTTGGCAATACTGATATTTACCGTTCTCCTATATCTTAACCGTGGTTTTCCCTCAACCGGCTGTTTGCCCCACTTTACAGATGTCTTCGAAAGTTCATCAGGTTTTCTTTTTGCTATTTCTCTTGCAATTTCATCAAAGCACCTCAGTTTAAGCCTGTCGCTTTCCTCTTTCATAGCTATGGCTTCATAGAAATTGTTGGCACGATCCAATCTGTACAGCAAATCGTCAAACCTTGCCTTAAATCTGTCATAAAGGACGGACTCAAATTCGTGCTTCCTCAACTCGTCGAGAACCTTGCTGTAATCGCTCTCTATAACCTGCCTTACGGGTTTACATTCCTCCTCCAATAATTCTGCGAATCTGTCCACAAATCTGTCTATAAGACTGGGCAATTTGTGAATATCGGAATAAGGCTGCTGACTTTCAACGATCTTCTTCATCTGTTCCACTAAATCTACAACCTCTTTATCCAGTACGTAGGTCTTGTTGCTGTTGTATATATCTATCTTATGGACAGCCTTGTCAAAGAACTCCTTCTGATTGCTGTCAAAGAACTTTTTAACATCAATGGAATCATCAGCATAGTCCAGCAGTATATTCCTCTTTCTTTGGAGTTCATCGTAAAACTCCTTTGCATCACGAATCCTGCAAATGTTCTCCAATACTTCTTTTCCCTCTTCAAGTATATCTCGTCCCGGATATCTGGCCTGTCTGTAGTACACCAACAACTCATTAATCTTTGCAATTTCTTCCCTTGCCAGTTCTTTAAACCTTTTCATGAGCCCGTCTTCATCGGAAGGAACAGCGGTTATGTTGAACAGTTCCTTGCACAGCTCCCTGGCATTATTAATCTGGTGTCCGGGCACTTTTATCCTCTTTTCAATAAGGAGTCTGTCGGCATAATCCCTTTTGGTCAGGTATTTGACGATCTCCCTGTCATGAACATCCAAATATTGACTGTTTAGCTGCAATTTAATTTCCTGTGCTTTAAACAGTTTGGCAACAATCCATTCTATATCCTCTTCAAGCCATCCATAAGGAGCTTTTGAATACACACCTATGATGGTTTTCATAGTTACAGGTATACTTCTTGTAGTATTTCTTTCGATGTATCCCGCTATTTCGTCAATGGCAAGTTTGTTTGGCTCTTCAATGCCATCCTGGATAATCTGTTCATTGTCCGCAAATACATCATAAATGTCCTTGTTGGTAGTAAAATGAGTAATATAGCCAAGTTTTGTATAAATACCCTCGATAAGTACCCTAAAGCCTTCGTTGATTCTTTCAACCGGATGTTTTTTGTTAATTTCAAGCTTCTTGGAATTTGCATATATATCCGCATTTTGGATAGCTTCAATTAAAAGCCTTTTTGCCCTGTCATTTCGTTCTAATATTTCTCTTCTTTTTCTATCCTTTATTTCCTCAATCTTTTCAGTAAGGGAAGTACCCCCTTTTCTCCGCAGGAAGGTTTCAATTCTCAGTATTTCCTCTGTTTCGTCAAGGAAGGCAGTGTCATTGGGAAGTTTAACAATCAAATTGTTTTCCCTTGCAGACATCAGTTTAAGTTCATAATCGGTAAGTTCCACCCCGGTATCATAGTAGGGTGTAATAATCTTAAGGCCTATATCATGTCCCTGATTACCCCTGAAGTATCTATCATCTACAACCTGATTAAAGTTAAAGTTGTATCTTGAAGAATAATTATACCTTTTATCCGAATAGATTTCCTCAAAGACGATTTCAGAAACTTTCTGAATAACCTCTCCCAGATCTACGTTAATATTTTTTATCTCCCTGTTGATATCCTGTTCCTCATGGGTAAGGAAGATATATTGGTCTCCATTTTTTTGGACAAGGGTTTGCTTTACCAGCCTTTTCAGGGAATCCTCTATTTTCTTCTTAAGCTCGATCTTGTCCTCGTCAATATGGGTTATCATAAGAGTAGCCAGATTCTCAATGTTGGCAGGTATCTCTTTTACATATTTAATCATGAAGAGCACTTTCAAAAGCTCCACGTCGAAATCATTCAGATTATCATTTTCCTGGGCATGGATAATAACCATCCTGATATTTGAATCAAGGAAGGCTTCAATGGTGTCGTAAAAAGCCGAAAAAGGTATTAAGACTCCCACCTCATGCTCCATATATTTGATAGCAGATTCCTGGAAAGAGCTGATCATAGAACGTTCCCCTTCTGCCAGATGCTTGCCGGAAGCCCCATGTATTCTAATGGAAGTCAGCACCTGCTGTAACAGATTAAACTGGTAAGGTATAAATGGGTAGCACTCTACGAAGTCCTGACTATCACTGTATACTTTTTTCTCCGGGGTATCTGCTGAAAAAGTAATAAGGTTCTTAAGTATGGCTTCTTTTCTCTCATAAAGGAGTTCCAGCGTATCCTTTGCTACATCATTCTTTTGAAGTATCCTTTTTCTGATGACCTCATCGACATTAGCACTTGAAAGAACAAGTCTGGTGTCAAACCTGCCCTGTATCTTTGAAAAATCGTCTCCTTTAACTTTTGTTATAGAGTCTATATCCTGCTGGCTGGTTACAATAACCCAGGCTTTGCCGCCGCATTCAGTTCCTAGATCTTCTGCAATGGTTTGAAGATTGAGCATCAGCTGAGAATTATCTCCTATATATTGCCCCATTTCATCAACCAGAAAAATAACATGGTGATTTTTCCCCTTTTCTTCTATGTACTCCCTGACCCTTCTGGCAAACTTTTCAACGCTTAAAGAATAGTTTTCTTCTGCTTTCTCATACCAATTTCTGGCTGCCTGGGCACTCATCTTAGTGCTCTTTGAAAGGGCTTCTACAATGGCATCCTCTTCATAATAGAAATCCTCCCTGGCATCTTCCCATTCCCTTCCCGCTATTTCCTCGAATGTCTTTTTAAAATCCCCATATACCCCATCCTTTACCATTTGACGCTCCAAATCCGCTATCCAGGGCATGGAACCGCAAAAACCCTGCATTTCATTGAATACCTTATTAAAAACACTAACAATGGCATCTTTGTTGGCCTTTGAATCGGAATCACTTTTGGAATCAATGTTGAACAGAATAACATCAGCGGGTGTATGCCCTGCCAGCTTCATATCAGCCAGAACCATACTGTCATGTATTTTATCCTCGAAGTAATCAACTGCTTTCTTTCCCATAACTTCTTTATTTTCAAGAAGATATGCAAGTATCTTAAGAAAGTGGGATTTACCACTTCCAAAGAATCCCGAAATCCAGACCCCCATTTTATCGGTAGTACCTACAATTCCTTTTTTATACGCTTCAAAAAAATCGCTAAAGTGTTTGGTCAGCTCTTTTGTGACAACATACTCCTCAAGTTCCTGATATGCATTACTTTCATCTTCTTGACCAACCTTTATAACTCCCTTGATATCTCTATCTATGGCTTTATAAAACATATCCTTTATAAGCATATACCCCATCCCCCTTGATAAATCAATATCTTTCTACAAGCTTAAATGCTCTGTAGTAGTTGTCATCCTTTATGTCTTCAAACAGCACCAATTCAAGTCCATCATACATTCCCGGAAAAAACATAACTACAGGCACTTCATCCAAAACCTGGTGAAGGTTATTTAATACCGTATGTGAGCGGATAATCGGCCATACCTTTCCCACACCGGTTATAAATATCACATCTCCCTTATCAACCCTATCTCTTATGTACTGGATAATAAGATCATCGTTCTTTGTAAGTCTTAACGTTCTTTTTGTGGCATTAATTACATATTCGGTTCCCTTTGCCTGCTCCATTTCAAAATTCTTCTCCAGATAACCCTTTTTCTCAAGAAGCTCCAGCATAATCTCGAACAAGTCAAATTCCTTTATGGTAAAGCCATAGTTTCCACCATTGATCTTTTGTTTAAGAAACTGTACATAGTCCCTGACAAGCATTTCATATTTGGGTTCATAGTCGAATATGTAGTACCCCACCTCATTCCCAAGGCCTGTGTTCTCCCTGAAGGACTTTGTTGTTATACGCTGCATAATCTCGTCTAGCCTTTCATAAATGGTTTTCATTTACATCTCCCCTATAAGTGCATTAAGGTATTGGGTATCACCAATCTCCCTGAGATGACATGCTACTTCCTCGTCAATAATCGGCTGAATAATTTCCCTGTCCTTTTTCTGATTTTTTATCAGACCGGCTTCATATAGAATGCGAATGTATACCTGTTTTAATTTATAAAAGGTATAATCCTTCCATGAGGCTACCCTTTCGCTTTGCTCTTTTTTTCTGTCAAAAAACATATTAAAATCCTTATCCTGCAATATAAAGTCCCGAAGCAGTATCTTCTCCCTATAAACCTCATGCATGAATTCAAAAAACAATCTATCGGTTTTCATAATGGCGTAAACTGCTATCTGTTTGCTGGTACCGATTTCTCCATTTGCCAACCTATCGACAAAAAAATCATCGAGAGCCTTTAGCCTTTGCAGTACTATTGACGCAATCTCGCTTCTCCGTGTTTCCGTATCAACCTGAAAAATATTATCCTTCTTTGCTATATCTTTTATTTCAAACTCTCTAAACCCTTTATTTAGAAGGATTGCAGCCTTTTTCATTTCTTTGTACAGAAATGGCCTTGATTTAATTGTGGATTTATATTCTAACTTTTCTACCATAATCTTCCTTCCTTCTGGTCCACTTTTGTAATATCATTATAACTTCAATAATCAATTTTGTACAGGTATAATGGTAAATTTTAGAATGGGAATAAGCTCGAAAAAAAAGCAAAGGATATGGGTTCACTTTATGAGCCCATATCCTTTGGTCATAGCCAGGTCGATTTACGATACGCTCTTAATTTTTATATTATTCTTATCCGCAATACTCTTTATGTAATTGAAGGCTTCATCGTATTCCTCCTGGGTAGCAAGATGCTCCATCATGACGGGCATGTCGGGATCCACAGCCTCTACCAGCCTTAAGACCACGCCATAATCTATCGCTCCCTTGCCGGGTGCTACCTCCTGAATCATGGTAGTAAGCCTGTTGCTCATTATAACATCTTTTGCATGGCAGCTTTTAATGTAAGGACCCAGCTTTTCAAAACACTCCCTGATAAATCTGTCATTGAACAAATACCTTTTTGGATTGTTGATCATGTTTACAAAATCCAGATGAACTCCGAATTCCTTTCGATCAATATCCTTTATAAGACGGAGGTAGCTCTCAGGAGAATCGGGATACATCCAAGGCATGGGTTCCAAGGTGTAGAAAGTGTGCTTAGGTTTTACATTATCTATGATTTCACGAACTGTATCCACTATCATAGCATATGTGTCCTCGCTGTAATTATCCCGGTAGAAGCCATCCCAAATCTCTCCCCTGGAACCGGCTATATTGACACAGCATCTTGCACCAAGCCGTTCTGCCAGATCCAACTGCCTCTTGCAGTGTTCCATTGCCTCTTTTCGCTCTTTCTCATCGGGAGATAACGGATTGCTCCACGCTCCCACTTCGGCAATGATTATATCGGCTTTTCTTGCTTCTTCCAGATAGGCTTTGACCAAATCCTCAGGTGCATCATTATTAACCGGAGCAAAGACAGCGCTATAACCGAGTTTTTTCACAATTTGAATCCATTCTTCGGGACTGCTGTAACTCGATAAAATCGGTCCGCCCAGCCTCATCTCAATGGCCCTCCTTTCACTCTCCTTTTATTATGGAACCCCACTGCAATTCCCGGGCTTTGCGAAACTCCTCCTTATCCCTGCGACTAACAACAGTATCCACAAGCCCGCCGGGGGTACACATCTTCAGATATATGTGCCCCTTCCTTATCTGAGGATGGCGAAGAACCACTCCTTCAACAGCCAACCCCTCGGTTCGGGACGCACATATAAAGGCAAACTTCTCGTCCTCGTAGGACAGCTCTCCGCCCTTTACCTGACGGTGCAGGCTGCTGCGGGCTACCCGCCGTGAGAAATGACACCAATCATCTTCTCCAATCGGGCAGGGTTCATCATGGGGACAGGGTGCCGCAATTCTGGCACCTTCTTTCAGCAGCCGATTCCGTGCCTCTTTTATGTTCAAAAAGCCCGCAGGCGCACCGGGTTCGATAATGATCAAAAGATTACCTGTGCTTTCCCACAGTCTTTCCACAAAAACATCCCTGGATTCCCGGGGTAGCTCATTTAGAATATAAGCCGCAACAACCGCATCATAAGGCTCAATTTCCCATCCATCCCTGATATCGCCCTTTATCCAGTCTAACCTTCCCTCCGGAAAAATGCGGGAATAAGCACATAGCTTTTGCCCCAGCTCTATCATGTGCTGATCCCGTTCGATCAGGGTAATATGCTTAAGAGCCGGCCATAAAGCGGCAGCTACCCATATGGCAGTGCCTGGCCCGGCTCCTAAATCAAGGAGGGTTTCAATTTTCAAGACAGGTAAGCGCTCCATTGCCTGTAAGGCAGCGAAGTATATGGCAGCATAGGTAGCAGGCATTCGAAAAACAGCATAAGCCAGCGCTTCCTCATATGAGCCTATGTATGTCTTCTCGGGAAACGTTTGACCGGTGCGATATCTTTCAGAAAGCTTTGATACCAGAGATGTAAGCCTTTTTACTGGTAAACCGGAAAGCTGAGCTTCAACGGCAGCATGTAATTGGGAAGGAAATTCCATACACTATGCCCCTTTATTCACACTTTTATGCTCTTCCATTTACCCGAATTAAATCTTAAAAGTATCAACAGCGAACGGAGAAGCTGATCAGCTACCAGCGCTATCCAGGCGCCTATCAAATCCATTCCCAAAACATATATAGCCAACATGGCAACGCCCGGACGCACTAGCAAAACGGTTATGAATATCACAATGGCAATAGCTCTGGTATCCCCAGCACCTCTTAAAGCCCCGGACAGAATAAACTGGGAGGATTGGAATGGCTGTATTAAAGCCACCAGCATCAGTATTCTGGCGCCCTGGGAAATAACATATGAATCATCGGTATACAATCTTACTATGTCCTTACCAAACAATACAAACGACAGGGCAAGCACGATGGAAACCGCCATCCCCACACGCCGGGTGTATCTGCTGTATGCCTGGGCCATATCGGGCCGCCTCTTGCCAAGGCTCTGCCCAACAAGGGATGTAGCAGAAACAGCAAAGGCCTGCCCGTTCATGAATGACATGGCCTGTATATTCATACATACATTATGGGTTGCAAACGCAACCGTACCGAGTGATGCCACTGTCTTTGAATAGGTTATCATGCCTGCCCGCATGATCAGTTGTTCGATCATAGAGGGTATACCAATTCTGAATATCCTCTTTATTGTATTCCAGTGGGGGTTGAACCCTTCCTTTATTCTGAGCTGTAAAAACTGACTTCCTTTAAGAACGGCAATTAAGGCCATAACAAAGGCCGCGCATTGTCCGATCACAGTAGCCAGCGATGCGCCGGCTACCTCCAACCTTGGAAAACCAAAATGACCGTAAATCAGCAGGTAATTGAACACCACATTAACCAGATTGGCTGTCAGGTTATATATCATAGCCGTTCTGGAATCCCCAATACCTCGTAAGGCAGCAGTTATGGTGCTGGTCAAAGCCAGCACCACAAAACCCATCATTTGGATCTGTAAATATTGCGTCCCTGCATTCAGAGTCTGTTCATCAGCCGCTCCCATAAAAAGAATCATGGGCTTTGAGTATATGTAACCGATAATCGAAGAAATGGCTGACAACACAAAGGTAAGCAACAATGCCTGGCGTAAAACCAAATTAGTCCCTTTATAATCGCCTTCACCCTTGTGCCTTGCTATCAGGGCGGTAGCTCCCACATTCATGGCCATAAACATGGTCATCAACAAAAACTTGGGCTGGTTGGTAAGTCCTACCGCTGCAATGGCCCATGGTCCCAACCGTCCAACCATCATCATATCTACCATGGATACAATCTGTGTAAGAATGAATTCCATGAAAGCCGGCCACGCTATACGCACTATATCGGTATAAAGCATCCTGGAGCTTATGCTATCAGGTAATTTCTTGCTTACCCGTTCCTGCAGCCCATAGCTGTTTATATCCCCATCCCCCGGCTCTACCAGATCCAACGCCATTTTGTATTCTTTGCCATGTTTTTGCTTTTTCTGCCTATGTATTAAATTATCAATCTTAACATTCACTTTTACTCTTACACTTCCCTTACAATATAAAAACTACATGCATAAACTATCATAGCATAAACTAATTCATGTGTCTAATAATGTAAAATCTTTTTTTCTGCTTCATTCAAGTATTATCTCAGCTTGCCTGGCAAATCTATCAATTACATCATCTATTGTGAACTTCTCTGCATTGTTCATATATGTATAAATCTTGTTGTTGAAAGGCTTATACCAATGTTCCGGTATCCCCTTTTTGCCTACGATAGCCCCCACGATACTTCCGGCAGTAGCGGTGGTGCAATCATTGTCCAACCCCATAGCTACAGTTTGGGATATCACTTTGGTCACATCGTTTTCACCGATAATAAGTCCGAATATGGTAAGGCAGGCATTGTTTATTGTATGAACGCTGCTCATGCCCTTAAACCTGTCGTCCACTGCCTGACGTGCGTCACGGTAATCCTTTATATTTTTCCCTTCCTCGAGAGCCCATCTGATTTCCCGCGCCAACAGGCAGTTCTCAGGAATCTCGGTAAGGCCTATCTTAAGAGCGTCTATCGAATTATCAACTTCAAATGCAGCAGCCTGGGCTGCGCTGAAGAACATCTCACCGTATATGCCGTTGCGCCGGTGGCTGAGATATGCATCCCTGTACGCCATTTCAGCAGCCTTTTCGGGATAGCCCGGTGCCAAATAGGCCCATCCGTCCGAACGAATGTCGGCGCCTATCCATTGACAGTAGGGATTGCCTATATCAGCCGCTTCATATGCATTTATACCGGCTTTGATATTCCTCAAAGCTATATCCTCAGCCGTGCATGCCATGGGCAAATATTTAATCCAGGCCTTTGCCACATCATCGGTTGTGAAGTCCTTTCCATAGTCTTCCACGATCAATAAGGCCAGCAGCGTATATGTAATATCGTCATCCACGGGAACCCCGTCCATTTTATCACGGGTATAATCCTGATTCAGGCTTTTACCGTACCTGACACCCGAAGGATCCTTAACCTGAGACCAGTAATCGATGGGAGGAAATTGATCATCGATAAATTCAGACCATTTTTGCATGCTTTCAATGGACCAGCCCTCAACAGCGGCGCCTAGAATACAACCGGCCATGCGGGCCAGCAGAGCGCCTTCCAGCTTGTCCTGATACTTATCCCTATTGAACCTCTTCCACAATCTTCTGGGACCATCCGGCCTCAATTTCCGGATATCCTCCAAAGAGTTTGGCTCCTGCATAGCCAGCTTGTCATCAATCGGCAGACTGTTAATTTGTGCTATGGCTGACTTCAGGCTTTCCTCAACTTTCAGCAGTATATTTTCAACATCTTTCACATTCGCACCGTATTCGCATCGCAAATTGGCATATTCGTGCAGGTGTTCCAATAAAGAACGGTAATGCGGTATATTTGGATATTGCATAATTGCCACCCCTTTGATATGAATTATTAACATCTTTTTTTATTATATATTTGACATACTGTATATATTATATATTCGACACACTGTCAAAAAAACCCTTCTGCATCATAACCATTCCGTTATACAAAACCGGACAATGGCTTTAAGAACAAAATAAAACGGCATAAAACCTCTGTCGGCATGATCGGTGCCGGAAATGTCTCAAGGCTCTACGCCGCACTTCAAGGCTTTACGCCGTACCAAGATAAAGGCATTTGAATTGTTTGCAGTTATGGTCGAATCTTGACGAAGTCTTCAGTATTTCTTCTTTCTTGTCTTGACAAATACCACCTTTACTCCCTCTACGGTGCTCTTGGTGCCGGAGTATAATCCCGACGCCGCCAAACCCAAAGCCAAGCCCATCAATATGCCTTTTTTTATATCGTTTGGCGAAATATATACGATTCCTATGACGATTCCGAGTATTACCGAAACTACTGCAGAAAAGCTTGAGGGAAGGCCGATCTGTTTAAACAGCTCCACAATACCGACTATAAGGGGGATAACGGCCACATCGTAAATGGACATAGGTAATACCTCCTTGCACTATTCATATATCCCAATAAATGCAATCATATTAAAAGAATATGCTGTATCGACGTGATTAAGTACAACAAAGCCGGGATTTCTCCCGGCTTTATCATCCTTTTATCACCGCTATGGTCCTTAGCTTTTTTAATGGCTTTACCAGATCCAGTTCCTGACTTATCACAAAGTCAATATCCTTGTAGGCCATCCTGAACTCTTCGGCAACATCCTTTTTTCTTACCTTCCCCAGAATAACATTCTGCTCTTCCAAATCCTTCAGCACATAGTCCACCGAGTATTCCCGCTTTGCCTGGTTTCTGGATAACTGACGCCCCGCTCCATGGGAACAGGAATAAAAGCTTTCGGGATTACCAAGGCCCTCGACTATATATGAATAACTTCCCATAGCTCCTGGAATAATCCCCAGCATTCCCTTTCGCACGCATATGGCACCCTTCCTGTGCACCCAAACCTTTTGCCCGTAATGCTCTTCATAGGCTGCATAATTATGGTGGGCATTAACCTCGTTTTTAAAGGCAATGTTCTTCACACTATCCACCAGCTCTTCCTTCACCACTTCCATCATTACATGCCTATTCTCCCTGGCAAAATCCAGGGCCAGATTCATCCACTCAATATATTCCTTCCCCTGCTTTGAATCCACCGGCAGGTATGCCAAATCGTATTCAGGTGGGACGGGTGCGTTCCATTTTTTGTTCAGTTCTTTGGCCAATCGGTTATAGTAGCCAGCAATCTTGTATCCAAAATTTCTGCTACCGCTATGTACCATAACACACAGCTTGCCTTCCTCATCTTCCTGCAGCTCGATAAAGTGATTTCCCCCTCCCAGGGTACCGATCTGGTAATAACCGGCATCGATCTCATCGACCAACTCGTTATCCTTCTTCTTAAATCCCGCTTTAACTGCTTGATCCAGCACTTGACTTTCCTGCTTTTTCTTGTGATGATTAAAGCCGGTTGGAATTCTGCGCATAATTCGGTTTACCAAATGCCCATATTCCTCTCTGGATAATTCGTCCTTCCAAATATTGGTCTCCACATACGCTACGCCGCATCCTATATCCACGCCCACCGCATTGGGAATTATAACGTCGTGTGCAGCAATAACACCACCTATTGGCATTCCGTAACCGCTGTGGGCATCCGGCATGAGGGCCACCCACTTATGGACAAAGGGCAGGTTGGACAAATTTAACGCCTGCTGCAAGCATTCTTCCTCAAGCTGCCCCGCATGCTCCAGCCACACCTTTATAGGAACCCTCTGTCGTTTCTCATCAAAAATTACAAACAACTGTATCACTCCCGGCAACAAGCATATTTTAAGCATCTGCTCAAGTTCATTTTAACAGCAAACGCCGGATCCCGCAACCAATAGTGGTATTCCGCCCAATATGATAATCCCCTATTCCCCCTGTAATCCCAATGCCAGCTGATAGTATAACAGGAACAAGCTCCCAATGAACTTTATATAAGACAATATTTTTAGAAACAACAGCCACAGAGGATCATTCCTCTTAGCTATTTCTTTAGCGTAAGGAGATGCAGAATATTGCTGCTGATGATTCGGAGCCGGTCTAAATTATTCCTGGCAAACTCTTCAGCAGCCAACCAGCCTTTCAGCCTGGCCGCAAACAGGTATTTGCCATCGCTTTTTAACACGGGTATCCTCTTTAAAGTATAGATGTGCTCGATACCGCATTGTCTGTTTATCGGTTTTCCATTGGATATGAGCACTGCTGTATCATAGTACCTTTTCAGGATCTCCTCTCCTGAACCACTGTATATACCCCTGGGATATGCAAAATGCCGGATTGGCCTTCCCAACTTTTTCTCCAGAATATATTTGGATAATTTGAGCTCCCTATCTATATCAACCAAATCCAATTTATCCATATCAACATGGTTTACAGTATGGCTCCCAAACTCCACCAGACCTTCACTGTTTAGCCTGTGGATATGCTGCCAGTCCATAACAGGGGCATTCTCTTCATCCCGATCCCACTGGTATTTTTTGCAGGTACCTATATAGCCTGGACAGAGGTATGTTATAGAGGGGAATTTATATCTTTTGAGAATTGGATAGGCATTTGTATAGTAGTCCAGATAACCATCATCAAAAGTAATTACAATGTTCTTTCCCTTTATGGTGTTCCCGGATATCATGGAACAGACCTCATCCATAGTAATTATATTAAAGCCCTTTTTGTACAGATAACTCATATGCCAGTAGAAGTTTCGCCGGCTGACAGCCAGTTCCTTATTTGAGTTATCGTTCACCCTGTGATACATCAAAATCAAGATCTCATCTTCTTGCTTGTTAAATAAAGAATATACTATACCTACAGGTAAAAGAAGGTATTTGATGAAGGTCCTTAAAAAAAAAGCCATAAGTTTCACTCCAAATTTCGCTGGTACACTCTATAAGTGGGTTTTCCAAACCAACTGGTATATCTAATATACCGGAATTTATCAAATCCTTCCTTTTTCAGCAGGCTTAGCAATGATTGATTTCTTCCTGTTGCCGTAATGTAGCATTTGTTATAACCTTTTCTTTTGCAACATTCAATGACAGAGCGCAGTATATGCCCATCCATTTTCATTTCCTTTCCGCTGTAACAATGCTTATACAAATATATTGAATCTCGATTCAGAGGCCAGGAATACTGTATTTTATCAATCTCTATATTAGTGGGGCTAAACCACAGACAATGGATGCCTTGATCTTGATAGGGATATACAAGATACATATATCCCCTTTCAAAAATCGCCTTAGAATATCGGATGCTTTCCAGTGGGTAATATCTATTAGAAGTTCCAGATGCCGGGCAGCCGACGCCTCCTCTACCCTGCATACCCTCTCCCCACCATCTATCAGGCATTTCAAATTTTTGTGCAATATATAATAATCCCCCCTACAATATACTAAATTCATAATGTCTTTGAGCTTATCCTTGAGGACATGAAATGCTCTTTTGCCAACTCTTTTTGCATTCTCCTGATAGAGAAAAAACTTCAATTTACCAAGTTTGTATTTTACAAAATAATATAGTCCGGGAATTTTCTTAATGAGCTGTCTGACATCCTGCCAGCTCCGGCGTATATAATATATCAGTCGGGAAAAAACACTGTTAACAGGGAATACAAAGTTTACCACATTCATACTGTGAGTACCCCATATGGCCTTGTAGGGTTCGTACCCAATACCGAAATCAAATTCATCCATTCCCTTTTCAAAGCACTCCCTGATCTTCTCAATAAGCACCATCTCCCCCGGACTGAAAATACCAAAATTATCATCATGGCCTATACGATAGAATAAATATCTGTTCTTGTATTCAAAACCGTATATGAATGACAGAGTCCTGCCATCCATATCGATGGTATCTATATGGACTCTGAAGGGCAGATCCTTTGACATGGCCAGTTTTTTGAAAAATTCCCTGGTTTCCCCTTCTGAGAAGTTACTTGTGCCTATCTTTCGCTGCCATCTCTTGTCATGAATGCCAAATATGATCTCCAGGTCTTGGCTTCTGCCATCAAAGGGTTTAAATTCCACCTGTCCTAGCCTTCTGAGTCTTTTTGCTTTCCTTTTCATGGTACCAATGGATTTATGACTTATTCGGTTTTTCAGGTAATCATCAAAACTCTGTGCATCTGTGCTTGTATAAAATCGTTCAAGACTGGTTTCAAAAAAACACCATCCGTTATTACTTAAATACTGCTTAACTATGGTGTAATCTTCAGTACCTTCCAACAAGCCGTGTAGATCTATCAGGAATCTACCCTTCATGCCAATAAGATGGTCAAGAATCCTTTCTATGCACCTGGCCTTATATTCCTTCCTGATAATGAACTCCATATAATTGGCCTCATAAGCGCCAATAAATCTTATCTCCTCATATGATCTTTTAGGCACCTTCATAAGAGGACAAAATCCTGCAATATCATCGCCCTCAATTAACATTAGTATATACGGTTTATTGCCCTCCCCATGGTATTGCCACCAGGTATAAAGCCATTCAAAACTTGAGTAAACTATATTGCTGTCATTACCGGATAAGATATCATTCCATATATTCTTATATGGCAGTATTTCCTCCAGACTATCCAGCACCTTTATTTTCAATTTTCTTACCCTCCCCCAGTATAACATTTGCCATACTAAGGCCGATAAAAAACCAGAAATGCCTCCAATGGAGTGTATCTATCACCATGCTGTTTACCATAATGCCCGACAATATAGCTGACAGGCCTGCAGGTGTCAGCACAGCATATGACCTGCCCAGCCTAAAGTCAAGTATCAATCTGTAAAAAATACATATCAGTCCGCTAGTAAATATCAAAAAGCCTCCTGCTCCGTTTTCCACCAGCAATCTTATATAAAGATTGTGTGAGGAAAATTTTACTCCTATCTGATCCATTACCGTGCATTCAAACTGTCCCGGCCCGTAACCCAGCAAGTTATCCAGGGCAAGGCTGATTCCTATATTCTGAACCGTAAACCTGTCTGCGTCATATGACTGGATACCCAGTCTGCTAAAAATAAAAAGTTTGAAGTCACGGCTTAATCCGTAGTTCCAGAAAAGAAAGCCTGCAACAGCAAAAAAGGCCGCATACACCAACAGCTTTTTATAGTTGACCTTTTTAAAATCAATCTTCCTTATATTCAATATAAAATACAGTGATATACAAACCAGAAGATTTAGCCAGGCCCCTCTGGAAAATGTAGCTATAATCCCCAGCATATTTATAACAATAACAGCAGGATAGACCCATATCGGACACGACAGAAGCCTCCTTTTCCCCATATCGTCTATCATTATCAAAACTGCAGGTACCAGAAAGGGGCCCAGTACATTGGGATCTTTAAAAAAACCTTTTATTCTGTATTCATCGTACATGAGTATGGTTGGAAATACCCCCAGATGAGCCAATATCCCTAAAAGAGCAGATATGGTACTTGATACCACATATGCCGCTAATAACCCCTTCATATTGTCCCGGTTAGCATATATAGAAATATAAAGACAAAATACAACAAGGTACAGAGTAATGGCATAATACCTTATACCCACCCACCTTTCAGCTATATTGAAAAGCTGTAAGGTGTTCACAATGGCAAAAAGTATAAACGACAGGACTGCGCTCTTATAACCTTTTAGCCTTGCAAGATCTATATGCTTCCCGGCAATACCAAATATAAATAGCAGCACAAACAGTATGTCACAGGGAGCTGGTTCGATAAAAACTACCGACAGCAAAAAGGTATTAAGCATGACCATCCAATGATACTTGTACATCAGAAGCCATGTGAGGACCCAACCCCCGATCAATGCCGGGATATACAGCCGGTCTCCCCCTCTTAACAACGAGGATAAAAAGGAATCAGCAATCCCTGTACAGCCTGTCATAGGCCGCCACCATCCTATCTTTTGAAAAACATTCTACTGCTTTTCGTTTTCCAGCCTCACCCATATTTGCTCTCAAAGCCCGATCTTTTAGCAGTAAACATATATAATCAGCATCCCGAGATGCATTAAAACCATTTGTCATAAAGCCGTTTATTCCGTGATCAATAACCTCGGGAATTCCCCCTACCAAGCTGCCGACCACCGGCTTTCCGGCAAACATAGCTTCTATCAGTGCGATAGGCAGCCCTTCCCATTTTGAGAACAATGTCACTATATCCATATCATTCATGAGCTCCCTTGCATCAGCTCTGGTCCCCAGCATGTATACATCATTCTTCAACCCCAATTGCCGTATGATCTGCCGACAGCTTTCATTCATCGGCCCATCTCCCATAATGATCAGCTTGGCCCGGTATCCCCTCTTTAGAATTTCATTAAACACCTGTATCGTGTATACCGGCTGTTTCGGTTCCCGCAGACGCATCACCGAACCTATTATGGCCATGTCTTCCTGTATATTAAGCTCACGACGGAGTTTTCCCTGTATCACAGGCGCCGGGTCTATTCCGTTGTATATCACACGGGCCTTGCCGGGCTGCAGCCAACCCCTGCTTATACCCTTGTACATATGATAACGGGAAACACACAAACACATGGTACATGTCCGTCCTGCCACCTTTTCAGCAAACCCCAGCATCTTTTGCAGCCATTCCGGTTGATATTCGTTGATCCCCCAGCCATGAACTGTAAAATAGATCTTTGGCACTCCTGCCATAAAGGCAGCCAGCCTCCCCAAGATACCCATCTTGGAGCTATGAAAATGGGCTATGTCGTACCTTTCCTTCCTCATAAGCCGGTATAGCTTAAAGAAAACCCATATATCATAAAATGGAGATAACTCCCGCCTGAGCTGGGGAATACCTATAATTCCTATATATCTTCCCTTTTTAAGTTCCAAATTCCTTATCCACTGTATAAGCTCCCCTCCCGGACAGGTAGCAAGGGTTATATCATACCTATCTTCAGGCAGGGATGATATTAAGTCATAGACCACTTTTTGGGCTCCCCCCATCTCGGAAAGAGTTATCCCCATAAAAACCTTTACCCTTCCATTCTCCACACCTCTGAACACCCCTTTAAATATAAAGCCGTATGCCCAATGCAATCAGACATATAATGATAAACAACGCCAAAGGCAGAAGGTTTTGCACAGCTATCAGAACCCCTAAAATCCCCGTAATTATGGCACAGATGTGCATTACAGCCACTGCAGATGCAGGCTTGAATCCCTTTTTTAAAAGTCTGTAGTGTATATGACCGTCATCCGCTTGGATCATGCTGCTCCCTTTTAAAGCTCTCCTTATCATACTGCTGCCGGTCTCAAATATAGGCAATGCCAGTATTATTATCGAAACCAATACGGAAGTGCTGCTCCTATCAGCGTTAACATACGCTATGGAACACACGGACAGTATAAATCCTAAGAATAAGCTTCCTCCATCGCCCATAAAGAGTTTGGCAGGATAGAAGTTGTATATCAAAAACCCAAGGGTTGCACCTATCAGTATCGAAGACAGCTGATTTAACACGGTATAACCAAATATCACTGATATCACTGCAAAAGCGCTGCCTGCTATAAGTGCAATACCGCCTGCCAGTCCATCCAGCCCGTCAGTGATATTAACCGCATTAGTAATCCCTATCATCCACGCTGTGCTGACAAGCACATCAACAACCGACATCCATGGGACATCTGTCAACACAAAAGATTCAATGTGAAAGCGTATATCGGTCAGGGCGGCCAACAGGCCACAAAATGTCTGCAAGACTAATTTTTGTATAGCTTTTATATCCCATATATCATCAACAGTACCAACAGCTACAATGAAAGCAGAATATATGATCAGATGAATCGCTTTGGTGATATTGTCCGCACTTGCCAGCAAAGACAGTGCAAAAGCCGCAAATATACCCAATCCCCCTAATAGGGGAATGGGTTTTTGATGCGCCTTTCTTCCGCCAGGCTTATCCATTATATGAAATTTTCTGGTTAAAAATATGATAATCGGCATTATCAGGCTGGAAGCCGTTAATGAAATAAGAAAATACGGCATTTTACATCCCCTTATACTTCCCATTCAGCACTATAATGAAGGCCGATAGGAGTAGTGAAAAAACAGCAGCTATCATCATATTCAATTTCACATCTGGTCTTGACGGAACAGAAGGAATATATGGCTTATCCACCACTTTCAGATGGCTCTTAACAAACAGTTGCTCCATCCTCCTCTTCAACACCTTCACCAGCGTTTTGGCTATCCGATAAGCAGTTTCTGCATCATTATCTTTCACCGAAATATGCATAAGCCCGGTGTCTTCGTCATAGAATACTTTGATCTTTTTCTGTAGATCCGTCATGCTATACTCAAGGTCCAGACTTGTTACAATCTCTTCCATTACTTGATTACTGGTTGCAACCGCCTTACATATCTTTGCAATCCTTGATATATCAGAATCACCAGCTGAAGAAAATTTATCCATAATGAGGGTGCTTGAAGATATATACACCTTATCTATAACATATTTGCTTACCACAGCACTTACCGCAACGGATACCACCAGCATGCAGATTATCATCAGCAACCAGCTCTTTAATTCATGAGTCCTTTTCTTCCTCATAATCATCACCTGCAGATAATTTTTGGCAGACTTCACGTTTATTACATGTTATGTTTTTTCTCCCTTTCTTGTTACAAAAAAGCCCCCGTGCTAAACATTTATTACAGTAGCACAGGGGCTTATTGATACTTCTTAAAAGGTCTATTCAGCCTTTAATATATCAACTTATAAAAAGCATCACTTTTTTATAATATATCCCTAAAGTAATTATATCGCTGAATCGGTTCAAAATGGTATGCCAAGTTTTCTTACTCCTTCGACCATCTTCTGCCAATCCACAATCATCGTGTTAAGATAATCAATACCTGTCTGAGTAATACGGTAGTACTTTCTTGCAGGCCCGCTGGGCGAATCTTTTTTATATGTTCGAGTAAATCCTTCCGCATTTAACCGTCGGAGTATGGCATATATTGACCCGTCGTATACATCACTGAACTGATCCTTTATGGCCTTCATTATTTCATAGCCGTACAGATCCTTATCTCTCAATTGATAAAGGATGCATAACTCCAGTACACCCTTTTTCAGCTGGGTATTCATAACGCCTTTATGTTCCTCCTTTTTGCTTTTCCTCTCGATTAAACATATACACCAGTTGTTGACTTTTCGCATTATTCCGGAGTTGTAGAAACAAGCTTGACCGGACTGGAGTTGATTTTAGATTCGGAGCAACATTTTCCTTATTTTGCGCCGGGATATTATCCTATTGGTCATTCCTCATATCCTCAACCACAAGGGTACCCACCAGTTTATCATGAATGGTGTTATGTGTGTTTGAAAAAGCTGTCCAGAAGAATGAGACAATATAGGATATATTCCAGGTCAGGCCGGCAAGCAAAATTTTGCCTACAAATTGACGTATGAATACATCCAGAGGCCTCAGGATCCTTCCATCCCTCTTTACAACCCTTATATTCATAAGCCGCATGCCTATGGTCCTGTCCTTCAGTATTATCATTGACAGCGTACCATACAACCAGAAGAAGATAAAACTTATTAATACAAGGACAATATGGAAAATGTTTATACCGGCTATGCCGGAGTCAACATACGTGCTTACAACGCCGGGCTGGGGACTGATGTCCAAAAAACCCAAAATAATAAATATGGGAACAACCGGATTGTACAGCATTAGCGGTATAACAGCAAAAAAAAGAATTCTGGGTGCTCTGATGAATGACAGCAACACCAGCGGAACCAAAGATAGTATGTAGTCAATTGCAAATGCCATCACCCGCTTTCCAAGGGGTGCCACCGGATAATCACCTTCAATGACCGACTTTGCTTCCCTGTTATCCGACCATTCATCCAATATATTTCTGGCAACCAGAGCCGGTGAGCCAATCATATCCGATATTTCATCTTCGGTTTTATTGTCAGCTTTGCCGGATTCAAATATATCATCGTAGTCCATCAGAATATTTTCCAGTTCATCGTCTCCAATTTTACCTTCAAGGTTAATTTTCAGCTCCCTTAAAAATTCACTCTTTTTCACTGTTATCCCCCCGACTATTATTCATTGATTAGTAGTCGGTATTGATTATACCACACTACTATTTAAAGCACAATAGTAAATTCATGTTTAAACACCGTTATATTGAGATGTCCTTAGGCTGCTAATACAAAGAATCTCTATATTTCTATATAAAAATAAACAATAAAATAAAATTCCCCTGTGTTTTTCTGTAAAGTAAAGGAAAAATTAAGTTTATAGAGAATTATATACTGACGGAATAAATAAAATTTCAAAAATATTTATTATACACATGCAACTTTATAATATACAATACGTCTATTAGGGTGAATATAAGTTCTTTACCAACCTTATTTTTCACCGTTGTCGGCAAACAAACATTGCTTGATTCACGGACAGGATCTACTTCACAAATTTATTAATATGGGAGAGGATGAAACAGTGGAATTATTAAAAATTGAAGGTCTTTCAAAGACTATAAAAAAGAAAAAAATACTGAACAACATATCTCTAACTGTTAATTCGGGGGAAATTGTGGGCTTCCTGGGTCCCAACGGTGCCGGAAAAACCACCACAATTAAACTGATCCTGGGCTTGTTCAAAATCACCGAAGGAAAAATAACCATCTGCGGCCATGACGTTGCAACGGATTTTGAAAATGCTATGAAATATGTGGGGGGCATAGTGGAAAATCCCGATCTGTATAAAAGATTGACGGGCAGGCAAAACCTTGAATATTTTGCAAGCATGTATCCGGATGTGGACAAGAGCCATATAGACGAAATTGTAAGAATGGTCAAGATGTCGGAACGCATTAATGACAGGGTTAAAACATATTCACTGGGTATGTGCCAGCGAATAGGAATAGCCCAGGCACTGCTGCATCGACCACAGTTGCTGGTCCTGGACGAGCCCACCAATGGCCTGGACCCTATCGGAATAAAGGAGCTGAGGGATCTGTTAAAGTACCTTGCCAAGGAAGCCGGTGTGGGCGTGTTTGTATCAAGCCATATATTGTCGGAGATGGAGCTCATGTGCGACCGTATTTATATTATAGACAACGGTGAGATCATCGGTGAGAAGAATATCAATCAGACCGAAGATTCGGAAGATGCACCCATATACCAGTATGTATTTGTTACCGACAATAATGAAATGACCTATGAATATATGAAGAGCCTGGATATAAACTGCGAATTGAAAAACGATGGTGTGGAAATTGTTATGAAGAGCAGCGAAATTCCGAATATTGTAAAGACATTGGTTAACAACAATATAGGAATCTATGCAGTAAACCAAAAGAGAAGATCTCTTGAACAGGATTTCATATCCATAACAACGGGAAGCAAAACGCAGATAAGATAATTTTAAACAAACTTCAATTATATGGGAGAGGATGTAGATATGAAGTTTTTGAAACAAATAAAGATGGAAATTTTAAATATATTGAGATCGCGTTTCCTATTAGTCATATGCATACTGATTACATCAGCCAGCATAGTTATTCCGGTCCTCAATTACTTTACACAATCACGCACCATTGACAGCGGCGGTGGTATTGTCCGTCCCCTGCCGATGCCTATGGACGGAGTTATTCGCTCCAAGATAGCAATCGATATAATGCCTCCCGATATGGGACAGGAGCCGATCATTGTAGACGGTATAAAAATCGAACCGTCAAACCCTTTTTATTGGCAGATCAATAGCTTGCAGCAGGAAATGAATGCACTTGAAACCGACAAAAATCGGTTTTCGGAACCCGAGGTTTTGGATCTGGTCCTTTCCATAATCGAGGAAGAGCTCAAACTGTATGTAAAATTTGCGCAGCATATTGACAAGCCAACCGACTACCGGATGGAATTATCCTGGAACAGCATGGGAATCATACATGACAAATTCATATATGAGCACAATGATGTTCCGGAAGACAGGCTGCTGGAAGCCGTAATGTACAGAATGGGTGTAGATCCCGAAACTTTTAAGGAGAAATACATCGACATAAGCCCGGAAGAAAAACTGGCGGCTCTGGACAAATTGGATGAAAAAATAAATACCCTGTACACCATATTGGAAACTAACGATTTTCCCAAATATATAGAATGGAGAATCCAGCAGGAACGTGACAATATTGCTAACATGGAGGAACAAATTGCTATACACGAACAAGCCATCATTGATAACCCCTCCCAGGAGGAAAGCCTCAACAGCATTATAGAGGATCTAAAAAGGCAGATAGAGCTGATAGAAACCAATACAATTCCCATATTGGAATACAGGTTGGAAAAGAATATCATTCCAGGAGAGAATATATGGCAGAACACCGCCCTATCTGACATCGAAAGCAGCAGAAATCAGCTATCGTGGATAAATATAATGCCTGAGGAAGAATTCTTCAGAGATACATGGCTGGTACAGCAATACGGGAGCTATCAAAATTACGTTAGTAGCATGCAGTCCCAGATTGATGAGCTGAATAAGACGATACTCATTGCCCAGAATTCCCTGGATGCGGATAAACCCGATATGAAATACGTGCCTAAAGGGGCAAGGAGCCGTACAGTGCGTTTCCTGGACTACTCGATCTTTGTTGCCCTGTTTGCCATACTCCTTGGGGGATGGCTCATGGCCAGCGAGTTCCAACAAGGCACCATCAGGCTGCTGCTGATTCGCCCAAGAACCCGTACAAAAATTTTGGCGGCCAAATTTATGGCAGCTTTGCTGATATGCATTGGCATCTATATAACGGGAAGCATTCTCAACATGTTGGCCAACGGGATTTTCTTCGGCTTTGGAGACTACACCTATCCCAATTATACCGTGTCAGGGCAGATCAACTTCTTTGTGTATTACTTCCCGAAAATGCTTGCCTGTATCATAACAATCGTGTTTGGCTTTGCCGCTGCCTTCATGCTTTCGGTAATTATTAAAAACGCTGCCGTAGCCATAGCCGTTCCGATTGCCGCTTTTATCGGCAGCTCCATAATGATGAGCGTAATAGCCTATAGCAAGGCCATGTACTGGATTGCCTATACCCCAATACCCTACGTACAGATTTCCTCCTTCTTTGTACCGTATTCTATGACACAGTCCATTATGCAAAGGGGTATACCACTCAATCTCACTTATGGTATAATAATGTTGCTGGTTCTATCCATACTGTGTACCGCCGCATCAGTATTTGTGTTTAAAACAAGAGATATAACAAATTAGAAAGGGAAATCGGATGGGAGAGAAGAACACATTTCTCGATTCCTATAAAAAGAAGATAGCGGATCAAGCTGAGAATAAAGCGGAAGAAAGCGCTATGCCGGAAGGGACTTCTTCCGCCGCTGAGAGTCAAAAAACCAATATGAAATACGAACTGGAAAGCGGCTTCAAAAAACCGATAAAGCCTTCCACAACCGTTGTCCAGGACAGTAAAAAGTCAAGGAGGATCATTACCGCTGCTGTTATCGGAACCGGAGTATTGCTGTGCATAGCCATCGTGATTTTCCTCCTTATGAATCAAAGCATTGAAGTAGTGGATCTTACCGGATGGACAGAAAACAACGCCCAGCTGTGGGCACGGGAAAATGGTATTATCCTCCAGATCGAAGAGGAATACAGCGATGAGGTTGAGGCCGGCAAGATAATGTCTCAGAGCATACCTGCCGGCACCAAGATAAAAAAAGGGGATTTTGTAAAGCTCACCATCTCGTTGGGACCTGATCTGTCGGTAACACTTCCAATACCGGATTTTTTGGCAATGACCAAAGAAGAGGTGGAAGCCTGGGCTGCGGAAAATCACATGACAAAAGTGCGTATAACCACCGAATACAGCGATGAAGTGGAAGCAGGAAGGGTTATAAGGTACGAGATAAATGATGAAAGGGTGGTTGGCGAAGTAAGAAGGGACTCACCCATCTACATTGTTGTGTCCAAAGGACCCGAGGATGAAACCGCCGCCACCATCACGGTTCCCAACTTTAAGCAGATGGCTATTTCCGAATGTTATGCATTTGCCAACGAAAACGAGATAATATTGACCATAGAAGAACAGTACGATGATTATATACCTGCCGGCTCCGTGATCTCCCAAAGTATTAAACCCGAAGAAAAAGTCAGCAAAGGGACCGAGATCATACTGGTGGTATCCAAAGGAAAATTGATCACCGTACCTGATTTTTCAGGCTATTCAAAGGAAAAAGCAACGGCCGTCGCCGGCCAGCTTGGCATCCCCATAACAATCGTGGAAAGATACTCATCCTATCCGGCAGGCGCATTCATTTCCCAAAGCATTAAAGCGGGTTCGGAATACAATACGGGGGATATACTGGAAATCAGTTACTCCCTGGGCAATGAAGTTGTAATTCAGTCCTTTGTCGGGCAAACGAGAGACGCGATTGAAAACTGGGCCAAGGAATTAAACGCTCAGGGGGCCAACATTAAGATCAAAGCGGTCAACACCTCGAGCAATTCACCGAAAGGAACGATTATTCATCAGGACAAGGCAAATACGGTAATCGGTGTCAATGCCACCATAAATATAACCGTATCCTCGGGTAAGATTGTATTCGTTCCCGATTTTGTCGCCCCCGAAGGTTCGGGTTACGATGTGGCCATAACGAGGGAAAAAGCCATCGCCATGTGTGAGGAATTGAATATTGTACCCATCTTCGAAAAGGCCGCCAAATCGGGCAGGCTGCCCGGTGAAATATGGTCCCAAAGCATAGCGGCGGGCACTGAGGTAACCGAGGGAACCAAAATTATCCTTAAATATGTGCCGGTAGAAAAGGTAAAGGTCCCCAATTTTGAAAATATGACCAAGGAAGAGATCATGGCGGGGAATTATAACCGAATGTTTGATATACGCTTTGAAATTGGCACTGAATATGTGGATGGATATGCGGGCAAGGTGTATCAGCAATCCCTGACTGCCAACACCTACACAACTTCCGGGAGCGTCATCATATTGACTATAGGTCCGGATCAACCCTTGGTCCCCTCGCCCGGTGAAGAATAAACCGTTAATTACTGTGCCGGTTCCGGTATTTCCGGTTCCGGCGTTTTTATTTTTTACAATCGGCACTACTGAAAAGCACAGCATAAGCGACAAAGGGAAAAGCCATCAAATTTCCGCCGGTAGCCTGAAGGGCAAAAATACAAAAAGAAAAAAATAAAAGATTGATTATTGCCATTCCTTCCGGTTATATATATAATCATAGGTAATTCTTTTTAAGGATGGTACTGTCCATTCTCATTATCTGAAAGGAGAATATAGGTCAATGAAATATAGGATTGTGGCTGATAGCGGATGTGACATAAACCAGGCTTCAGGAGAAAAGTTGGATGTCACCATCGTGCCGCTTAAAATATACATAGGTGATAAGGAATTCATTGACGATCAATCGTTGAATATACAGGACATGTTAAGAATGATGAATAAATCTCAAACCGCTCCGAAAACTTCCTGCCCTTCCCCGGGTGATTTTTTGGAGGCCTACGAGGGTGAAGAGGAGAGCTTGTTTGTTGTCACCATATCTTCGGGAGTCAGCGGAACATATTCAAGTGCCTCAATGGCCAGGGATATGTTCCTTGAGAAAAAGAAGAAGTTTATCCACGTCTTTGATACCTTAAGCGCTTCGGCAGGTCAAACTCTGGTCAGCCTAAAAATTCATAAACTGATTAGTGAAGGTTTGGGAGAACTGGAAGTTGTCAAGGCTGTCAACAAATACATAAAGGAAATGAAAACGCTGTTCCTCATTGATTCCCTGGACAATCTCATCAAAGCGGGAAGGATAAACAAATTTGTAGGTAAGATGGCTTCAGCCCTGAATGTTAAGCCCATAATGGGAGGACAGGACGGTATCATCAAGATGTTCGAAAAAAACCGCGGATACAAAAGGGCATTTACGCGGCTGGTTGAAATAATAGGCGAAATCGGAGAGAATCTTGAAGAAAAGACCTTGGGGATAGCCCACTGCAATTGTCTAAAAAGGGCTGAGGAGTTCAGGAATGAGGTGCTCAAAAAATACAATTTCAAAAACATCATCATCGTCAGCATGAATGGTATAAGTTCGGTTTATGCCAACGAAGGAGGCCTTGTCATAGCTTTTTAGACATGCTTCCTTTTTTTGCCTTTTTTCTCATTACGGGAATGCCCTTATTCATCCCACTTTTTTGCAAAATTTTTTTACAATATTATCCAATCACTGGTGCTCCAAGGCGAGCTCCATACTATTCTGCATACAATGCTCATTGACAGAAGAGTATTATTCCGCTCGCTGGTGCTCAAGGCCAAGAGCCTGTAGTGCTCACTACGGGCCTCCACCAAAACTCGCTGGCGCTCAGACATTGGTTCCGGCTTCCCTCCGCTTCGCTAACAGGTTCTAAGCCTTTTCGCAAGGCGAGCTCCATAATATTTTTCATTGTGCTCTTTGGTAGCAGTATAACGAAGTACAATGCATCGGCAGACTTCTATTCCAACCACTGGCGCTCCAAGGCGAGCTTGATACTATTCTGCAAATTATGCATTTCAATGATTATACACAATATTGGTTATGATGCATGTTTGTTATATAATAAACATAATCAAATATCACAATGGTGTTATACAATGCCAGTAGTCTTTGCAATGTTAATCGTATTTTACAACGACAATGTTATTGAATAATGCCGATGTTTTTTTTCAATGTCAATTATGCTTTAATAGGATTTCCCAAATACATAACATGCTACAGATAAACACAAGGATGCTTAAATAACATTATTGTGAGCAAAGGAGGCAGTATATTATGCAAAGACAAAATTTGGACCGAAGATGGAAATTTGAGTTTATCAGCACGTCTCCCATCCAGGACAGTCAGCACGGAAGCACGATAGTGGATCTCCCCCATGATTTCAGCATAATTCAGAAGCGGGATCCCCATACCCTGTCGGGCGCCAGCAACGGCTTTTTCCCCGGAGGAATAGGTACCTATGAAAAATCACTGTACGTGCCAGGTGAATGGAAGGATAAAAAAATTATGCTAGAATTTGAAGGTGCTTACATGAATACCACGGTACATATCAACAATGAACTGGTAGCCCGTCATCCGTATGGCTATACCAGTTTTCACTGCGTTCTGACCCCCTATCTGCTCTATGATCGGGAAAACACTATCACCGTTACCGTCAACAACAGTGCTCTGCCCAATACACGATGGTACAGCGGCTCGGGAATATACCGACATGTATGGCTGTTGATAGGTGAAAGCATACATATAATCCCTTGGGGAGTGTATGCTACAAGCCCCGAAGTTTCAACCGAACGCTCCCGGGTTCATGTGAAAACAACCGTCGAGAACAGCGGCACGGAATCCGCTGAAGTTATGATCCGATCCACATTGCTAAACGCTTGCAGCGACGTAGTGGCGGTGGATGAAACCCAACTCGAGATAGATAACGGCACCACCAAAGAAGTTGAACAGGATCTTGTAGTTTCACCCGCCAATTTATGGTCGGTTGATAATCCATATCTGTATACGCTGAGAAGTGAAGTCGTAAAAGATGGTAATGTCATCGACAGTACCGAAACCTCAATAGGAATTCGTTCCATCTCCTTCGATTCACAAAACGGTTTCAGGCTGAACGGCGTTCCCATGAAGCTTAGGGGTGGCTGCGTGCACCATGACTGCGGATTACTGGGAGCTGCAGCCTATGATCGGGCAGAGGAACGCAAGGTAGAGCTGCTTAAAGCCAACGGCTTCAATGCAGTGCGCTGTGCCCATAACCCTCCTTCTCCAGCATTTCTGGATGCCTGCGACCGGCTGGGACTGTTGGTGATAGATGAAGCCTTCGACTGTTGGCGTGAAGGCAAGAATCCAAACGATTACAGCGTCTATTTTGAAGACTTCTGGGAAAAAGATATGGCATCCATGATACTTCGGGATCGGAATCATCCATGTATTATTATGTGGTCAACGGGAAATGAAATTGTAGAAAGAGGTGGCCGTTCAGAAGGCTACACTTATGCCCGCAAGTTGGCTAATTTTGTCCGTAAGCTTGATGACACACGTCCGGTAACCAGCGCCCTGTGCTCCTTCTGGGGTAATTCTGAAAGCATAGTACTCATGGAAAATCTGACTGAGCTCCCGGAAGGCTGTGACCTGTGGGCTGAACTGACCAGAAAATTTGTAGAACCACTTGATGTTGTGGGGTATAACTACCTATACCAGCGGTATGAGAACGATAATAAAAAATTCCCCAACCGCATCATTTACGGTTCCGAAACCTTCCCCAAGGAAGCTTTTGACAACTGGGATGCTGTTGAACGGCTGCCCTTCGTCATAGGGGATTTTGTGTGGACCGCCCTGGACTACCTGGGTGAAGCCGGCATCGGGCATGTATGGTATAATGGAGAAAATAGCCCTCTAGGTAACTACCCCTGGCACCAGGCCAATTGTGGTGACATTGATATATGCGGGTTCAAAAGGCCTCAGTCATACTACCGCGACTGTGTATGGGGTATTTCCAAAGTCCCTTATATAGCAGTTTATAAACCGGAACACTACGGAAAAAATCCTGACATTTCACCCTGGGGATGGCCCGATGTAGTCTCTTCATGGACCTGGCCGGGTTTTGAAGGTAAATCTACCCGGGTGGATGTATACAGCGTGGACAGTGAGGTAGAGCTAATCCTCAACGGAAAGCTTCTTGGCCGTAAACCCGCCGGGAAAGCCAACAGATATATAGCATCCTTTGATGTAACTTATGAAGCCGGAACTCTGGAGGCTGTGGCATATGATGAAAACGGCGTTGAAACTTCCCGCAGCGTTCTTAAAACAGCAGGAAAACCCGCATCCATTCGTCTGACCCCTGACCGGAGCAAGCTTAATGCAAAGTTCGGCGATCTCTCCTTTGTTACAGTTGAGGTACTGGATGCTGAAGGAAATCTGGTACATAATGCAGATATTAACATCTATTTCACCGCCAGCGGTGTAGGTTCGGTGCTGGCCGTGGGAAGCGGAAATCCGGTAACTGAAGAGATGTACATTGGAAACCAACGCAGGGTTTATTACGGCCGGGCGATGGTAGTACTCCGCGCCGAAGGAGAGCCCGGCAATATTACCCTGACAGCTTCGGCTGAGGGCATTCCATCTGCAACCGTAGAAATACAGGTGGGGTGATGGAACTTTACCCTTTGCCTTTTATTCATGCCTAAAACACGATCATTGACAGAAAGGTTATATGGGGCAGGGTATCGGCGATTATCAGCCTTATCCCCTGCCCCATATTTACTCAATGACTCCCGATATATTCGTTTATATTCATTGTTTGTATGGTAAAAATAGTATATAATTAACCTAGATAATCATTAGTTTGTTCTCCATAAAGAGGTAGGTGAATGTATGATTTATGATAAATTCTTGTACCTCCATTCAACATGCAAAAAATATGACATAGGTCTGGTTTATCTGTTTGGTTCCCAGCAGAAACAGGCTTATCAACTGTTAAAAAATGATACTGAACATATTAACGTAGACGATCCTTTAACTGATGTAGACGTAGGAGTGGTTTTTCTTTTCGATTTAACAGGTACTAAACAAAACCACAAACTGTATTCAGCTGTTTACAACGAATTGGAGGAGTTGTTCCGGCCTTACAGATTGGATCTGGTTTTTCTGCAGGAATGCCACTCTGTGTTTCAAACCGAAGCATTAAAAGGTATATGCATATACAGCGATTCTGAAGATTTTAAAGATAAATATGAGATGTCAGTATTAAGGCGTGCGGCTGATTTTAAATATGTGCTTGATCTATACACAAAAGAAGTACTGGAAAAATATTAGAAAACTGTACAGGGACAAAATACTATGTGAAAGGGCTGAAGTACATCATGATAGACAAAGGACTCATAAAGGGGCGTCTATTGCTTATAGATGACTATATTACCCAACTGGAATCACTATCACAAATGCCGATTAGTGAATTCCTCAGCGACAGGCGGAATGCTGCGGCTGCTGAAAGTTTCCTGAGAAGATCATTAGAAGCAATATTTGATATAGGAAGACATATATTGGCTAAAACCGGCGGCATAAATATGGCGACTGAGTACAAAGCCATAGCCAGAGGGCTGGGAGAAAGAAATGTTGTGAGCAAGGATTTAAGCCAGAAGCTTATCCAGATGGCAGGATACAGGAACAGGATGGTACACATGTATCATATAATTGCCGAAGATGAATTGTACAACATTATAACTGAAGATTTAAACGACATAAGAGAATTTGTTGTTAGTATAAAAAAATACCTAACGACATTTTAAATAAAACCCTTCGGCTATAAAAAAGCAGGAAGAGTTTTATCTTGCTTAATCTTCATATCCATTGGGGTTGTTTTTCTGCCAGTTCCACGAATCCCTGCACATATCCTCCAGATCCTTTTCAGCCTTCCATCCCAGTTCCTCATGGGCCTTGGTAGGATCGGCATAGCACATGTCTATATCCCCCGGCCTTCTTTCAGTTATAACATATGGAATTTTCCGGCCGGTAGCCTTTTCAAATGTTTTTACCACATCAAGTACGCTGTAACCCGTTCCGGTTCCCAGATTATATACGTCAACACCGCTTTCCTTCATAACCTTTTCCAGGGCTTTTAAATGGCCTTTTGCCAGATCCACCACATGTATATAGTCTCTGACTCCCGTACCGTCATGGGTATTGTAATCATTGCCAAACACATTGAGCTTTTCCCTCTTCCCTACAGCTACCTGGGTTATATAGGGCATCAGGTTGTTGGGTATACCGTTGGGGTCCTCCCCGATCCTGCCACTTTCATGAGCACCGATGGGATTAAAATATCTCAGCAGAATAACTCCCCACTGGTTGTCGGATACATATACATCCCTCAGGATCTCCTCTATCATGTATTTGGTCCGCCCGTAGGGATTTATGGGACCGAGAGGAAAATCTTCCTTAATTGGCACGCTTTTTGGATTGCCGTACACAGTAGCTGATGAGCTGAAAACAATTTTCTTTACGCCGTGCATGGCCATGACCTCGCACAGTATAATAGTCCCGGTTATGTTGTTATAGTAGTATTTAAGCGGTACAGCCACCGACTCCCCAACAGCCTTCAGGCCTGCAAAATGAATCACAGCCTCAATACGGTTCTCGGAGAATACCCTTTCAAGCCCTTCCCTGTCCAGTAGATCCACTGCATAGGATTTAAAATCCCTGCCGGTTATTTCCTTTACACGTTTCAGAGCTTCGGGTTTACTGTTTGAAAAATTATCCACAACCACGATATCGTAACCTGCATTCAACAGTTCAACGCAGGCATGGCTCCCAATATACCCAGCGCCCCCGGTAACAAGAACTGACATAATCTTTCCCTCCATCGCTAATAAATACTACCGCTGCAGCAGTATCTTTTATTCAATGAATTCTTCAGAGGAATTATTAATCCTCCCATATATCAGTATATAAAAACCGTTGTGTTTTTGGGTATGTTGTCATAAAACCACTCGCTGTCTTCAATAGACAATCTTATGCAGCCGAAAGAAGCCCTCTTCCCTAGCGTGGGGTCATCCACTTCCTGATTCCTATTCATTGCCACCGAATGAAATAAATATGGGCCCGAATACCTCACCCAATATTTTGCCCCGGACTTCAGCCTTTCATTATAAAACCATGGGCCTCTGTCCTCTATTTTAAATGTACCCCTTAATGTAGGAGATCTGTTCCTGCCCGTCGCACAGACCATGCTCCGTTCCAATTTCCATTTGCCGTTTTCTTCTTTAAACACATTTACAAGCTGCCTGTCAATATCGACCCAAACAAGGTACTCGGTTGAGCTGTTCAATTTTTTATATTCCACAAAGCCTTCCAGCTGTTCTACAGTCAGCCGGTGTGGGCTGGTCTCAGGATCATCGGGTATATCCAATGCGTCAGCGGTTACCCAGCCGACTTGTCCATCTTTTGTTTCGATATTGTACCACTCGCTGTTATAACCCCTTATAATAACCACCTCTTTACCGGCGGTAACATCACCAACCGCCCTGGCTGCACCGGAAGAACCGTCTCTTAGTTTAACATCGTACTTTACAACCGCCGTAACTATGGACGGCTTAACCAAAGCATCGTAATCAATATCTTCTTCCGATGGAAACGGCTGAGAATTGCTGTCATTATTGTACTGTTCCGAGTTGGAAGGAGCCTCGCTATTATCCTGCCCCTGGCCATTATTCTGCTCTGGTTCCGATAGCCCCAGATTGTCTGTACTATCAGCCTTGTCTTCGTTATCATCTTCGGATGCTTCCGGTTTATTGACGCTATTGTCAGCGCCTGGGGAATTATCAGGTTGCTTGCCTTGGTTTTGGGCTCCCTCCTGTTGTTCAGGCTCCGTGCGCTCAGCTTCCGAATGGGATTCATCGTTGCCCCCGTTATTTGCGCTGGTTACCGGTTCGGCGGATTGAACAATCTCACCGGAAACAAACAGTTTCATTACATAATTGGTTATCACCAATCCTATTCCTATTGCCGACGCAACTGTAGTAAATAATACAGCAAAAACAGGGATAAATATTATTATTCTCTCGTACAATGCTTGTCTTTTGTGCAACTTATATCACTCCATACTAATCAACGGCTACATAGAATAATATACATTTATCACATAATAACACACAACTTGCATTGAGAGCAAATCGTCAATATTTGACGCATATTGTCGAATAGACGTCTATTTTCAAAAATTTCTTTATTATTTTATCTATTTCAAAATTTTCCTTGAATTATTTTACATTATTATCATTGTATTGTATATTATATTATAGCTAATTATTATACATATGGGGAGGTCATTCTATGAAAAATCTCAGCAAATATTTTGCCGAAGGGGTAAGCGCCCTGCTGCCGGTTTACGTCAAAGGAGTGGGAGACTCAACCCTTCTTATCACCTCTGACGGTGAAAAAAGAATGATACATAGAAAACTGAAAACAGTTATCAAAAGGTTGGTCTCCCAATACTCTTACGATGTCGTATCTCTGCACAAAAAGTACGGAGAATTGATATCGCAAAAATACAAGATCCCTCTTCCGCTTCATCCCAATCTGATCCTCATACCCTTCAAGACTAGGAAACCCAGGATACAAGGGGATTATACCTACGGTTACGTAAACTACAAATGCATCAACAAATATCTCCCAACCGACAAACACTCCAGAATCGTACTAGACAACGGCTTTGAAATACCCCTCCTCCAGTCCTATTATACCACTCGAAAAAATATTCTAAACGCAGCTATAATAGCAAAGGAATTCATCCGTCAGTATTATGGTATGCAGGAGCTGAAGGTTGACCTTCAAAGTATTAATGACGATTTCAACAGTCCGGCAACCCGCAGTGATATTGCCATGTTAAATTACAGCATGGGTAAGCTTCTTCAGATAATAGAGTCCCTTCTTAGCAAGTAACAATTCTTATCCCATTTTCCTAAGGTATAATCCGTTATTACATAAATAATACAAATATTATATACATAAATATATAAGGGGGTCATTATTGATCATGTATTATCTGCAATATGATAATCCATACAACAATAATGATGATGAAATTGCTGCGCTTTTACCGGTGTATACCGAAGGAGTGGGTGATACTACCGAAGTTATCGAAATGGGCGGCAAACGAAGAGTACTCCATTCAAAAATCAACTCGGTTATAAACCAGCTCTTTATCCTTCATGCCACCAGTATTGAAAAAATAAGAAGAAAGTACGAAGGCATTATACTTCAAAAGAATAAACCTCCGCTACCCTTAAGTCAGGAGCTTATCCTGCTTCCCTTTAAGGTAAGGCGACCTCTTGTAAAGGGCGATCCCGCCTATGGCTACATAAACTACATATCTATAAAAAGCTATGACAGAGCAGGCAAGTATTCCAAGCTTTTTCTCACAAACGGGATAGAAATCCACCTGATCCAATCGCTGGCAACAACACAAAAAAATATAATGCAAGCAAAGCTTATAGCAAGCGAAATGGAACTGCGAAAACACAGAAAAGAGACAGAGCTTATAAATGATATCCTTAATCTGAAGAATGATATATTCACACTGTTTTAGCAATAATATTTGATGGATAATAAATAATGAAAGCATCCCCCGGAGCAACACACTTCCGGGGGTTTTAATTAATAAAAGAATATTATTGGCTCAATTGAGAGCATCTAATCAGCCGTGTTGGCTTTAACCTTTATATTCCAGCTGCCCTTATCCATAACCCTTTTTGCCCTGAAAACCAATCTGTATATGTGGGAGCCCCACACATGAGACAATCTTTCATCGGTTATGGAAATGTATTCACCTTCACAGGCATATATACTGCTGTCAAAACAAACCGATAATTCTACATCGCCAGGTCTTAAATATACAATACCTTTCTCATTATCAATCGAGTTTTCGCAGGGCACCATAAGGCTTACCATAATATCATCGCTCATGCTGTTGAGCTCAAAATCATCGTTTATCTCAACAAAGGCTAAGTCTCCTCTGTGCAGTGTGCACCGCCTTATCCACTTCTTAATTCCAGCCTCAGGTGGATAGGCACATGAAATATCCAATGAAAGCTCTGCTGTGTTGTCTTCTTTTTTATAAACAACATTCCGCGCCCGGTATTCTATGCCCGGTTGCTGACCAAAGCCGTTCACGGTGGGAAGATTATGATAATTGGATTGCATGGTCCATATCTCATACCTGGCGCTGCTGAAGGTTTTTGCTGTGTATGTCTCAACACCAACATCGATTATTACCGGCAGCCCGGAGTAGTAAACAATAAATTGTCCCACATCGTTGTGATTATGGTTTTCACTATTGTGCCCTCCCTTTGCAGCCAGATAGAATCCCTTATAATCGCCTTCCCTCTCCCTGGCGGCCATGACCTGTAAGCCGTCCAGCCATACATCCCTTACATACGGCGGCCTGGCCTTTTTATTCTGCAATTTCTCATAAATAAATATTTCGGGCAATTGGCGCAGGAGAGAAGCCGGAACAATTTCTCCCGCATATTGTTTTCTTTTTTCGGCTTGAAGGTGATAAGCACTAATGCCCATATCCACCAGTCTTTGATCGCCTATGCGCTGTCCGTATCTATATACCAGCGAAGCGGCTATTGCAACCCTGGCACCGCCGTCAGCAAAATTGATAAAATACTCATCATGTATATGTGCCCTGTATATATATCTGCCTATTTGCTGTACCAGCGGCTCATTATAAAAGTTTATCCTGCCTCCCGACGCCCAGAAAAGAAGCTCAAGACAGTCAAACAGTGAAGCACCCGCTCTGCCCCAATATGAAGTTCCCTCATCGCAGCCACCATCGTCATGATACACGGCCATAAAGGCATCCAAGCTTTCCAGAGCTTTTCGTACGGCTTTGACCCTCCTGTCCCTATCCTTTTCAATTATCAAAAAAGCCGTCAGGCAGTTTGAGTTGCACCACGGATTCCAGTTGTTAACCGGCCGAATGGATAACAGCCCCATCCACCAGAAGTCATCCCTTTCCATATAGGGATCAAGGATCCGCCTTTTTACCTCCGTTTCGATCCGCCGGCATATCAGAGGAGTTACTTTGTCCAGCTGGGATTTCAAAAGATAATAGGTCCAGCACAAAAGCCCTGCCGTCTCGCCAGCAAATAGATCGATAATAGGTTCGTTTACGTCCGGCAGCGGAGCATCCGGATATCCGGACACATAATTATGGGCAGGCACTCCCCAAAATGTTTCTTCACAAATAGCCCATATGCCGTTTATAATCTGATCGAGAAATCGTCCCTTTCCTTCCATATATTCAGCCAGAACCAGAGTAGCAAGGACATTGCGGCGTTTAAAATGAAGTTTTTCAAATTCGCTTCGATTACCATTTCGCTTAAAATCCATAAACCTTACAGCGGGCAATGGAGGCCATGAAAAATCAAGATATCGTTTCCCCGCCTCTATCCATCTCTTTTGCAAGCAATCGGGTAATCCTTCCACAAGCTGCCGTTCATCTCCTTTGGGAAAGGGGTGAAAATCCCGGTAATCACATATTAAATCCCTGATTGCAGCCTCATCATATTTCTCTTTCAGCATAAGCCCAACCCCCCATCATCTGAATTCTGTGCTTGCTTCTTGCTCCTGAACAGCTGTTATATTTCCGACAAACAAAGCCTTTTTGCCCGAGCAAAGGAAGAAATGAATTAAGCAGGATAAGGGTGTAACAATCACCCCTCTCCTGCCTGGCCAGTTTAATCTATTTATTTAGTAGCCTTTATCATAATCCCTTATGTTGATCATCTCATCTATTCTGTTTTCACAGAAGCATTTAACATTTTTCATGATAATTTTGGATGAAAAATGATTCCAAATGTCTCCGCTGCCCGCCATATGCGGGGTTATGATACAATTTTCCAGATCCCAGAACGGGCTTTCCTTCGGCAGGTATCCCAGTCTGAACTCTTCTGTAAACACATCCAATGCAGCACCAGCTATCTTCCGCTTCTTCAAATAATCGTATAAAACCTTTTCATCAAAAACAGCCCCTCGTGATATGTTAATAATATATGCGGTTTCTTTCATGCAATCGAATTGTTCTTTGCCAATTAAATTCTCCGTTTTGTCCGTGAGGGGAAGAGTACACACTAAAAAATCACATAAAGTCAGGAATTCGTTTAAGCTTTCCATTGTAAAGACCTCATCAAAATACTCTACAGGCTTTCCACTTGTGTTGATACCGATGGTTTTCATTCCGAAGGCCTTTAGCCTTTTTGCCGTTTCGGTGGCTATGTCGCCAGTTCCCAAGAACCCTGCCGTTTTGCCGTAAAGGTTAAATACCCCAGCCGGACCCTTCCATTGATGGGTCAACTGATTTTCAACTATATCCCTACCCCTTCTTGCCAGCATTAGCATTGTAAAAACAATGTGCTCGGATATGGGTACCCCACCGGCTCCACGGGCATTGGTAACTATTATATTTCTCCTTTTAAGATATTGCATCGGCAACCTCTCAATACCTACATGAGGGACATGTATCCATTTCAGATTTCTGCACCTTTCGAGCATTTCCTGCTGAAAAGCCCTGTGATCCGAAATGATAACATCGGCATTTTCTACTTCCTTAGACTGAATCAAATCCTCCCGAGTCTCAAATATTGTGACCCGTACACCCAATCTCTCCATTTCCCTGATGTCTTCAGTGCTGAATTTATAAGTTGACAATAATTTTACAGCCATTCTTTTCCACCTTTATCCTTATTCTACAATTGTATATTCTCTTGCTACAATTGCATATTCTCTTGTGATAGTGAATTATAAAATTGCTATTCCGCCTGGTTAATAACTACACCGCCCTCAGGATTACCCTCGTAACTCATCGATATCTTCCCATCAAAGAAAGCCCCTTGGTCTGCCGAGAAGCCGCAGGCTTTGGCATCCCCCTTTAACATGCCTTCATTCATGATTCTCAAAAAGCCGGAACATTTTACATTGCCTTCCACAACACCTGAAATATACAGGTTTAAGGCTGTAACATCTCCCGAAACCGACGCCCCCTTGCCTACAATAACGTCTCCTGCTGCAATTATGCTGCCCTTGACCTGTCCGTCTACACGAACACTTGTATCCGATTTTACATCCCCTTCAATGACAGTGCCGCGGCCTATAAGGGTGCCAACGTCTTTCCTTTTGAAAATCATTGATACAACCCCCTTATTCATTTGATTTGTTGCCCTACCGCCCCTTTATTATTCATGTGTTATATATTTCAGGGGATCAATAGGTTCATTGTTTATCCTTATTTCAAAGTGCAGGTGCGGTCCCGTACTCCTGCCGGTGCTGCCGATCCTGGCTATCACCTCCCCTTTGTCAACCTGCTGCCCTTCCTCCACCAATAATCTGGATGCATGAGCATAATAAGTCGTTATACCATAGCCGTGATCAATGATAACCAGATTGCCGTAAGCCCCTCTTCTTCCTGCAAAAGCCACCTTCCCCTTTCCCGCCGCCCTTATATCGCTCCCATAAGGAGCAGCAATGTCCAAGCCTTTGTGGTTCTGCTGTTTTTTTGTGAATGTATCTATCCTTTCTCCAAAGTGATCGGTTATCCGCCCATGAATTGGAGTAAAATCCGGTAATGCTCTTGCAAAATCATCCAGCAAGTGTTCGGCATCTGAAAGAGCCGAGTTATCAGAGGTATCATCCATCGTTATGGAATTTATCTGTATAATTGTATTTCTGAGGCCAATGAGCTCGGAGACAAAGCCTTTGTCATCCCGGCCGTTCCCCCGGCTGGCCAGTGTCCTGGCTTTATCAAGTATATACTTTTCGGTTATTTCCTTATATTTGTCAACTATTTCACAATATAAGTCTGCCAGATGTTCTACCTTCTCCTGTATTTGTGCATTATCGCAGGTTATTTCCTCTATTTCGCGCTGGTTTGCTCTTATGACGTGTAGTTGGGCATAATTTACTTCAAGAAGCCTGGCATTATCGGCTTTTAACGAAGTGTTCTGCTGTACTATATCCCTCAAAAAAAGTCCCATATACAAGGCTCCGCAAATAATCATGCACAGCACAGCCGCTATTATCAATTTGGGATAATATATCCTGACGGCTTTTGCATCATCACCTTCAGGCGGAGCTATGGTTATGGTTATATAATTATTCCTCGCTCCTATATTAGCTTTCAAAAATTTCTTCATATTAATCACCCATAGAGAAAAAAATAACATCAAAAGCCGGCACAAAACAAAACATGATAATGATGGGTAAAGAAAAACAGCCTTTCCATTTGTAGAAATATTTGGATATCTACAGCATATTATAGCACAAAAATATTTATATAACTATTTATTTTTTTCCTTTTTTATATCCTTTAATACTATATATCCTTAATTTTCCGTTAGCATGCATAATGGT
>LSQX01212335.1_pt1 | contig 39785 bp, 42 predicted proteins | sample 654561 | NCBI WGS metagenome assembly LSQX01 (sample SAMN04489861, study PRJNA283612) | anaerobic digester metagenome | isolation source: 4 biogas reactors fed with cattle manure at either 37C or 55C with and... | place: Denmark: Kongens Lyngby | collected 2014 | reverse complement strand
TTGCCGAGTTATGCAACAGAGTAGACGTTTCCAAAACCTTTATAATCATCATCCTAATACCCAAAGTTACCCTGATGGTGAATCCATGAAATATACAAGGTTTGAGAAAGCGAGGATAATCGGTGCCAGAGCTCTCCAGATCTCATATGGTGCCCCGGTCCTCACAGAGTATCCGGAGACCATGGTTGACCCCATAGATGTGGCACTGTTGGAGTATGATGAGGACCTCATACCGATAACCGTCGTCAGGAACTGAATCGAGGATTATACATGAGTGAAGCGGAGAACAACGACTTACTGATCGCCGAGGACATCTATCTCACGTCCGGCGTGCACATCGGCACACAGCAGAAAAGTGCCGACATGAAGGATTTCATATACAAGGTCAGACAGGACGGGCTTTATGTCCTCGATGTCAAGAAGACGGATGAGAGGATAAGGTTCGCAGCGAACTTCCTCTCCCGTTTCGACCCCAAGAAGATTCTGGTGGTGTCTTCCAGGCAGTACGGACAGAAGCCCGCAAGGGAGTTCTCCAAGACGATCGGCGCACCCGCTTCCGCAGGCCGTTTCGTTCCCGGGACCCTCACCAACCCGGTGAGCAAGAACTTCATCGAGCCCGAAGTCCTCCTGTGCACAGACCCCGCAGCGGACAAACAGGCCCTGAAAGAGGCACTTAACGTCGGTATCCCGATCATCGCCATGTGCGACGCCAACAACGAGACCAGGAATGTGGATTTCGTCATACCCACCAACAACAAGGGAAGGGCTGCGCTGGCGTGCGTGTACTGGCTTCTGGCCAGGGAGGTCCTCGTTACGAGGGGCGACCTGAAGGACCCGGACGATTTCGCTTTTACCATCGAAGATTTCGAGGCAAAGCTCTAAAACTATTTCTCTTTCAAACAATTTACACTTCTTATGAGATATCCGGCTGTAGCAGGCAAATTCTACCCTCTTGACAGGGATGCCCTTGTTGCGGAGCTCGAATGGTGCTTCTCCGGCGAGCAGGGACCGGGCCTTCCCGGCAAGTCTTCCGATGAGAGGACCATATCTGCGATCATGGCCCCTCATGCGGGGTACAGGGCGTCCGGTATGAACGCCGCTTATGCGTACAAGGAGGTGGCCGAGGACGGATTCCCGGAAGCGTACATCGTGATCGGTCCCGATCACCACGGCGTCCCCTTCGATTATGTCATGTGCAGCGAACCGTACGTCACACCGCTGGGGGAATGTAAGATCCACAACGAGATAGCGGGCAGGCTGTCGGAGCTGATACCCAACAGCCCCAATGCCCACATGAGAGAGCACTCCGTCGAGGTCCAGGTCCCCTTCATACAATACATAGACCCGGATGCGAGGATCGTACCGATAATAATGAGCAGGCAGGATCAGCCTTACGCAGAGCGCCTGGCCTCTGCGGTGAGAAGCGCCTGCGAAGGCCATGACGTCATCGTGGTGGCGTCATCCGATCTCTCGCATTACATCCCGAGACAGGAAGCCTCCGGATTGGATAACAGCCTCCTTGAAGACATAGCGTCACTCGATGTCCCGTCGATCTACAGGCGCGTGCGCGACAAGAGGATGTCCGTATGCGGATACGGTCCGGTGGCGACAGCGATATTGGCGACGAATCCGTCCGAAGCGGACATCCTCAGGTATTCTGATTCCTGGGACTCGCTGGGCTACGACCCGACGGCAGTCGTGGGATACGGGTCCGTCGCATTCAGGAAGGGTAAGAGCCAAATCAAGGCGTGACGGCAAGTCTATTAAAGGATTCAGTCAATGCATTCGCCATGAAAGATGAGATACCGCTCTTCTGCACACAGTGCGGTGCGACACTTAAGGAATCCGCCACTTTCTGCCAGGAATGTGGTACGCCGGTGAGCGGGACGGTGGCCGGAGGCACACAGGTCTACCGGGGCAAAGGGACGGATAACAACAATGGCAAACTGCTCGTCGTCACAGGTCTCCTGGTGATACTGGCGGTCTTAATGTTTTTTTTTGGGGCCCTCGTGCTCCTGGACATTGACGGGATGGTAAATGAGTTCATGAGCGATCCGGAGAACGTCCAGCTGATGATTGAATACGGGATCACAGAGGAATTGTTCAAAGCCATGATGGAGATCACGGGCTATATGTTCGTAGCCGTCGGTGTATTGGCATTGATAGATGCGGCCCTGACATTTGCAAAGAGGTTCTGGGGACTTGCATTGGCTCTGTCAATAATCCTGACGGTTGTAACATTCGTATCGATGATAGGCCTGTTAGTCGGGATAATGGTGATTTATTTCCAGTACACCGCGAAAAGCGAATTCGCATAACGCAGGATCGGAAAAATAATGCGGGGGAGGCCCCCCGCGTTTCAATTCTTGTTCATATCGACTTCAGGAATCCGACCTTCGGCTCATATGCCAGACCGTCATCCATCAGTGCATCAGACGCTTCTTCCACCTCTTCGGGGGTCATCCCGTTCTCGGCGGCCCTCTTCAGTATGACATCCATTGACACGCCGATCCCACCGAGGTCGAGCTCCTCCAGGAGACTGAGCAGGAATTCCTTCCCTTTGGCCATGTCCCCTTCGTCGATCATGATCTCATCCGGTGCGTCCGCAATGTCCTCAGGCAGTCCCAGATCGATGTTCCTGTCCGGCAGGAGGACGCGTAGCGAGTTCTGAACCAGCTTCAGATACTTCGCGCTCTCCGGTACGCCGTAGTGCTCCAGAGCCTGTACGATACCGTCGGCGTCCTCCGGCGTGAAGCCTTTGCTGATGAGATCCTGCTTCCCGGCATTCGGGATACGGAGGGCGTCCTTCATCTTCACCAGGCGGCCCCATGTGGACTGTGCGGCCTCGAGGATCCAGTAGTTCCTTGTGCTCTCATCGATGGTGGTTACGGTCTCGGGCCTCACGGTCACGAACACCCGTCCGTCATCCGCTGTGTAGGTGCGGACCTTCCCCACCACTGCCACATAGGACGGCGCTTCCAGATCCACCATGGATGCGGCGGCATCCGGCTGGAATCTTCCGACGTTGATGAAGAAGTTCCCGGAGATATCCTGTATCCTCCCTCTCCACATGGGCTCCTCCTCGGTACCGGTGTTCTCCTTGTCCAGGAGAACCCCTGCGATAAGGATCCTGTTCAGTTTGGCACCGAGCGGTGTGATCAGGTACGAGGGGGTCTTCTCCTCCTCGCCCTTGATCTCCAGGCTGGAGGAGTTCAATTCGCCCGCGAATACCCTCCAGGCGGTCTCTCTGGCGTTCATAGCGCTCCCTCCACTGCGTCCAGCAGCTCAGCGGCCGCCTTCTCGATATCCACAGTCTCCTCGTCAGCCTCGCTGACGATCATCATCGGACCGTACTCGTCGCTCATCACGTTGCCGCGGAGGGTAAGCCTCTTCATCAGTATCTTCGGGGCGATCTCCCTGGCGATTATGCTGGATTCGCCCCTCAGTTTGGACAGGGCGACCGCGTCCTCCAAAGTCACGCCGGTCAGCTTCTCCGTGAGCTCCCTGTTTATCACAGCGCCCGTGGCGCCGGTGCCGTCATCCAGCACGATCTTCATCCTGAGATCATGAACAGGCTCTATCTTCCCGTGATTGGCGCATTCGCCTCCCAGCACGGAGCGGTTGCACTCGGGGCATCTGAATATGAGCCCGCTGCCGCCCCTCAGGTCCACCACCAGGCCGGTGACGGTGACATCAAGGCCCCCGCCGGATTCGACGATCTCGCTGAGAGTCTTGTTGACGGATGATCCCAGATCCTCATTCCCGAATGGGTCGTCCACCCGGGTCACCTCGGTCCTGTCCCCCATGTTGAGCTGGGGAATCCCTTTCCATCCGCGTACGTATGCATTGCTTATGAGGATCGTCTCCCCTTCCTTCAGACTGAAGTCATTCCAGGCGGAGAACTGCACTTTCCCGGTATCGTCGGCCATCAGCCCGGAGTATACTGTCCTGTCCTCTCCTCTGACGCTGACGTTCCTCTCCTCCACGGACAGGACCCTGCCCGTGACGGTCACGTTGCCCATGCCCTCCTTCAGGTCGCTGATCTTTGATTCCGTGGATGTGTATGATATGGTGCGCTCAGGAAGCTCGATCTCTGCGTCGCTCTCCTCCACCACGCCCCTGTTGCCTATGTTGACCTGGATCCTCTCGTTCCATGTCTTTATGTAAGCATTCTTGAAAATGTATGCCGACCCCTTCTCCAGGTCGTAGACGTCGCTCCAGATCGTGAAGGATGCAGTCCCTGTGTCGTCTCCGAGTATGCCGGAGGTGATCATCTTGTCCTCTCCCCGGGCATGGATCTGCCTCTTCTCCACGTAGATTATCTTGGCAGTTATGTCGACGTTCGTCTCGCTGCCCGTAAGGTCCCCGATCTTCTTCGATACGGTATCCCCCGTGACGAATTCGTTCTCTCCGCCGAACTTCCGCCTTATGGCGCGTTTGGCGGAATCTATATCCACGCCGTAATCGTTCACGTATTTGTTCAGCTCATCCATGAGCTCCTTCCCTGTCGCTTTTTCCTCAAGCCCCTTCTTCAGTTCCTCTACGTGGGGCGCCAGTTCTTTTTCGTTCATTCCACCGACTCTCCTGTTTCGGGAGGTCTCGGTCCGCCTCCCGCTTCCCCATCGGACGTGCACTTAATAAGTTCTCGCAGGGGGTCACCGAAAACCGTACTTTCAACAGGGCGGCCGGCGTCGTCCGATGCGCAGGATCTCAGAGACAACCTTTAAATTGGAAAAACTAATAGTAGGACATGGTCCCCAAGAAGAAGATCGATTCGATTTTGGACGATTATGACAAGGACGAGCTGACCATAGCGACCCTATGCTCCCATTCATCACTGCAGATCTTCCACGGGGCCAGGAAAGCCGGGTTCAAGACCCTGGGTCTGACCATCACCCACGATACGAAGTACTACGATGCGTTCCCTCTGGCGAAGCCGGATGAGATAATAAGGTACAGTGACTTCGATGATATGGAGGAGAGGGTCGGCGAGCTTCACGACAAGAACGTGATAATAATCCCCCACGGCTCCTTCGTCGAGTATATGGGGCCGAAGCGGTTCGAGGATTATGAGGTGCCGGCATACTGCAACAGGGCGGTCCTGCAGTGGGAGTCGGACAGGGACATGGAGAGGCAGTGGATAACATCCGCAGGTGTCGCCATGCCCCGCATATTCACCGATGCCCGTGAGATCTCTGAACCGGTCCTGGTGAAGTACTTCGGGGCAAAGGGGGGAAGGGGATTCTTCATAGCCAAGGATTACCCGGACTTCAAGATGTCCATCGATAACACCCAGCCGTACACCATACAGGAGTACTGCCTGGGAACGAGATACTACCTGCATTTCTATTACTCGCCGTTCAGGAAGGACGGATACCAGACGTCCCGGGGCGGCTCTCTCGAGCTGCTCTCGATAGACAGGAGGGACGAGAGCAACATCGATGAGCTATACAAGCTCGGCTCGGTGGAGGAGCTGAAGAGGCACGGCCTTTACCCCTCCTTCGTGGTCACGGGGAACATGCCCGTGGTCATAAGGGAGTCCCTGCTGCCCAAGGCCTTTGAGATGGCGGACAAGATCGTCACCCGTTCGTACGAGCTGTTCGGAGGGATGTGGGGACCGTTCTGCCTGGAGACGATCGTCACCGATAAGCTGGAATTCAAGATCTTCGAGATATCCACAAGGATAGTGGCGGGCACAAATCCTTTCATATCCGGGTCCCCGTATTCCGATCTGATATATCCGGGGATGAGCACCGGAGGCCGTATAGCGAAGGAGATAAAGGAGGCCGCGGAGGACGGCACCCTGAAGGATCTCATGACCTGATGAATCGGTATATACGTTCGGTGTTCGGCAAAAAAATATCTATCCAATAGCACTAGAGGTTGAATCAATGGTTTCTAAGAGGCTGCAGAGTGTCCCCGCATCGGGAACGGTAAAGATCGCGAATCTCGTAAGTCAGATGAAGGCAGACGGCGTGGACATCGTATCGTTCTCCATGGGAGAGCCGGATTTCAATACACCGGACAATATCGTGGAATCCTGCGTTAAATCCGTCCGAGACGGATTCACTCATTACACTCCGTCAATGGGGATAGCCCCGCTGAGGAAGGCCATCGCAGATGACGCCGTCAGGAAAGGGATTCCCTGCAAACCCTCCAATGTGCTGGTCACGCCGACGAAGCAGGCCATATTCATGATAGCCCTGGCATACCTGGATCCCGGGGACGAGGTCCTCCTGCCGGACCCGACATGGGTATCCTATGAAGCGGTGATCCGCCTTGCGGGCGCGGAACCGGTCTATGTCAATACGAGGTTCGAGAACGGGTTCGTGATCGATCCCGCGGATGTGGAAGCGGCCATCACCCCCAGAACCAAGATGCTGATAATCAACTCACCTTCGAATCCGACCGGCTGCGTTCAGCCGGAGAAAGTCCTGAGGGAGATCTCCAAGATATGCGCGGACAGGGGCATCAAGGTGATGTCCGATGAGATCTATGAGCATGTCATCTATGAGGGGAAGCACTTCCCCATGGCGTCCTTCAAGGATTCCTTCGACAATACGCTCACGGTATCCGGTCTTTCCAAGACCTACGCCATGACGGGCTGGAGGGTGGGCTGGGTCATAGCCTCCGAAGAGGACATAAAGGCGATAAACAAGCTGCAGACCCATTCCATAACATGCTGCACATCCTTCACACAGCCGGCAGCGGTGGAAGCACTGACCGGACCTCAGGACAGCCGCCGCACCATGATCGCAGAATTCAAGAAGCGCAGGGATCTGGCACTTGATCTGGTGAACGACATACCCGGCCTGGAGTGCAACAAGCCCGACGGTGCGTTCTATCTCTTCCCCAAGTACGATATCGATATGAAATCGGCGGATCTGGCCGAACGTCTCCTGCAGGAAGGCCATGTGGCCGTCACCCCCGGAAGAGCGTTCGGACCCGCAGGAGAAGGCTTCTTCAGGATCTCATATGCGACGTCCGAGAGCCAGATAATCGAAGGGTTCTCCAGGATAAAGAAAGGTCTCGCCCGGCTGTGAGACGTGCGTACGCATGCACGCAAATATTATATCCGCCCGTCCGATAGAGGAGGAGTCCCTATAGCCGGACGTTCCATGAGGAGATAAGTTTGAGCAGAAGATTATTCACCGTCGGTCCTGTCAGCGTTGAGCCCGAGGTGCTGCAGTCCATGACCAAACCGATGATCACGCACCGCAGCAAAGAGTACAAGCAGTTGCACGGCAACATCGTCGAGAAGATAAGGAAGGCTCTCGGAACCGACATGAACGTGTTCCTTATGGGCGGTTCCGCAACGGTCCTCATAGAGGGGGCGGTCAGGAACGGGATATCCAGGAAGTGCCTGAGCCTTACCAACGGCTCCTTCGGAGATCGCTTCATCGACTGTGCCACGTACAACGGTAAGGAAGCGGTCCCGGTCAAGGTCCCGTGGGGACAGGCGATCAGGCCGTCCCATATAGAAGGCAAGGTCACAGATGACATCGAATCCGTGAACTGGGTCAGCAATGAGTCGTCCACGGGCGTGCTCAGTGACAGCGCGGCCATCGCCGATGAGGTGAGGAATCAGAACCCGGACGCACTGATGATGGTGGATGCCGTGACGTCCGCCTTCGCTGCGGACATCAAGGTCGATAAGATCGGTGCGGATGCGATACTTTTCGGTACGCAGAAGGCGCTGTCCCTTCCTCCCGGTCTCGCGATCGGATTGATAAGCGACCGGATCATAGAGCGTTCGGCCGGTATACCCAACACAGGCTATTACACCAATTTCCGGAAGCTGAAGGACAATGCCGACGTGAACTACGCCCTGACCACGCCCCCGGTATCCCTGCTGTACGGATTGGATTACCAGCTGGACAGAGTTCTGTCTGAGGGTATGCCCGCAAGGTACAGGAGGCACGATAGGATGGCCTCCATGACGGAGAAGTGGGCCGATGATAACCTGAACGGTCTGTTCCCAGAGGCGGGCAGCAGGTCCAAGACCATCGGGGTCATAAACCGCGGGACCCTGGATTTCGATACATTCCACAAGGCCCTGAAGGAGAAGGGCTATGAGATATCCAACGGATACGGGGAGGTCAAGTCCTCGACATTCAGGATAGGGCACATGGGGGACGTCACCCCCGGCACACTGGCGGAGTTGCTTGACACAATGAAGGGAATATTGGAGGAGATGAAATGAAGGTTCTTGTTTCGGATCCCCTGTCCGATGAAGGTATAAGGATCCTCGTCGACGCGGGGATAAAAACTGATGTTAAAACGGGTCTGTCAGAGGACGAGCTCTGCGCTGTCATAGGCGAGTATGACGGTCTCGTCATAAGGAGCGGCACCAAGGTGACCAGGAAGGTACTGGATGCCGCAACGAAGCTGAAGGTGGTGGGACGCGCCGGCGTCGGCGTGGACAACGTGGACATACCGGCGGCCACCGAGAGGGGGATTCTGGTCATGAACACCCCTGCCGCGAACATAGTGTCAGCGGCCGAGCACTCCTGCGCTCTGATCATGGCGACGGCCAGGAACATACCCTGGGCGCATGCGTCCATGCATGAGGGGAAATGGGAGAGGAGCAGGTTCGTGGGGAAGGAGCTCAACGGGAAGACCCTGGGGATCATAGGTGTTGGACGTGTAGGCGGCGAGGTCGCCAAGCGTCTCAAGCACTTCAACATGGAGATGATCGGATACGACCCGTTCCTGCCCAAGGATGTGGCCGACAGCCTGGGCGTGCGCCTGACGAGCCTGGAGGATGTCCTCAGGAACTCGGATGTGATGACGATCCATACGCCGCTGCTCCCTGACACCAGGAATATGATCAGCACGAAGCAGTTCGGGATGATGAAGCCCAATGCCATGCTGGTCAATGTCGCCCGCGGCGGCATAGTCGACGAGGCCGCATTGTATGAGGCTCTGAAGTCCAGGAGGATCGCCGCGGCCGCCGTGGACGTATGGGTGGAGGAGCCCCTGTGCGAATCGGAGCGGTGCCTTCTGGAACTGGACAATCTGGTGACCACGCCCCACCTGGGAGCAAGCACCGAGGAGGCCCAGGAGAGGGTGGCCGTGGATATAGCGAACTCCATCGTCAAGTACCTTAAAGAGGACACCATAGACAGCGCCGTCAACGCTCCCAAGGGCAAGCTCGATCCCGAGACGGCGGCATACCTGCCGCTGGCCGAGGACCTGGGCATAGTGGCCCATCAGATGAACGGCGCAAGACCCATCGATAAGCTGGAGATCATGGCCTGCGGCGAGACGGCCAGACTGGACCTCCGCAGGATATCCATATCCGTCGTCATCGGGGTCCTTCAGAATATAATCGGCGAGAAGGCCAATATGATCAATGCCATGAACATAGCCAAGGGGAAGGGTATATCGGTCATGGAATCCAAAGGGGATGACAACACCATATACGACGGGACCCTGACAGTGAAGGTAACGTCGGGAGACGAGACCACTGTGGTCCGGGGCACTGTGTTCGCAGGGATACCCAGGCTCGTGGGGGTCAACGGATATTCCTTTGAGATGTCCATGACCTCCGACCTGATAATCACCCGTTACACGGACAGGCCCGGAGTGATCGGATCCGTCGGGAAGATACTCGGGGATGCCGATATAAACGTGGCCCAGATGACTGTGGGGAGATCATCTCCCAGCGGGGATGCGGTCATGATAATGGCAGTGGACAGTGCTGTTCCGCCCGCGATAATATCCAAGATCGATTCCGAGGTAGGCTCGAACATCACGAGGTACATAAGCCTACAATGAGGTTGTAAATGACAGGCATAATCACAGTCGAGGAACTGACCCAGGCGATAAAGAACAGCCCCAATAACAGGGGGATAGGCGAGCATGAGGCCAGGTTGCTGGGGCTCCATGTACTCAACTTCTTCGGTTATTCGGAGAGGATAATCGATAACATACTGGAGCCTGAGGACAGGGACGCCTTCTACATGCTGGAGGACAACGCCATACTGACAACGGAGAGGGAGGAGACCACCCTCTATGACGGAAGGGAATGGAGGATACACTACTGGCTCTTCAGGCGCGATAAGATCGATGAGCTCATCGAGAACAAGGCAAAGGGTGAGAAGGTGGAAGAGGAGGTCACGTCAGTCTACGATGATCTCCCTGATGATATCTGGGATCGTGCAAGCGACGGCAAGGAATGAGGCCGGGCCGTTTTCGGTCACCTCCCTTCATATTTTTTTTATACTTGTAAGAGGAAACGTCCCCATGGACGTATTCCCCTACAGATACCGCAGCCATCAGCGCGACATCGTGGAATTCGTGAGAACGTCCGTGTCCGCCGGCAGTACGGCCGTGATGGAATCCCCCACTGGAACGGGCAAGACCGTATGCTCTCTGTCGGGGGTCCTCTCCGATGCGTTGGAAGCCGGCAGGAAGGTCCTGTTCCTGACCAGGACGAAGTCCCAGCAGAGGCAGGTGATATGCGAGCTGAGGGCGATCTCCGGACGCGTGCAGGTGTTCGGGGTGGCCATGCAGGGCCGCACACCGTCTACGTGCCCGTCCATAGCGGGGGACCCGGAGCTCTCGTCCGGATCGTCTGAGGAGCTGTCGAAGTACTGCTCGGCGATGAAGAAGGAGGTGAACGGCAGCAGGGACTGCGAATTCTTCGACAGGATGTGCAGAGAAGGGATAGACGACGTCCTGGATCATGTGCGCAGGACCATGCCCGAGCCTGAGGAGCTGCAGGCATATTGTGCGCAGAGGGGCATATGCCCGTATGAGACGGCGAAGGCGGCCCTGAGCCGTGCGGATGTCATAGCGGTGCCGTACTCATTCTTCGCGATCCCGGACATCAGGATGCGCCTGGAGGAATGGGGGAATTTCCAGTTGGAGGATGTCACGGTCATAGTCGACGAGGCGCACAATCTCCCGGACTATCTCAGGGATACCATGACATCGGAGTACACGATGAACGCTCTGGGTCTCGCAGAGAATGAGGCAAAGGAGTGGGACGATCCGTTATTGTGCGAAGGTGTCAGAGCGACAAAGCTGACAGCAGCCCTCGGCATCGCTCTGAAGGAGGCTGTGGAGGAGTTCGTGAAAGAGGATGATGCTGTGCTGCCTCCTTACTATCTGCAGGACGCCCTCATGGGGAAACTGGGCGTACCGTCCGCCTCCCTTGAGAGAGCATACAAATCATTGGTGGAGATGGGTGAGGTCGTAACCGAGAGCAAGAAGGCCCGCAGGAAGCTCCCGAGATCTTATATGGGCTCCCTGGGCCGTTTTCTGCAGTTCTGGGTCCGATGCGAGGACGAGATCTATGTGAAACTGGTCAACGGAGGGGACAATCCCTCATTTGAGGCCTATTGCATGGACCCCGCCCCGGCCGCGGAGCCCTTCAGGGTATGTCATTCCTCAGTTCATATGTCCGGGACCATGGGGCCTCTGGATGAGTACGCATCCGAACTGGACCTGAGAAGGGCGAAGACCCAGGCATTCGATTCCCCCTTCGATCCCGGGAATCTGATGACGGTGTATGCTGAGGATGTCACCACCAAGTTCGAGGAGTTCGGGGCACAGGACAACAAGGACCGGATGATCTACCGCATAGTATCCCTGATCAGGGCAACGGAGAGGAACACCGCCGTCTTCTTCCCGTCATACAGGATAATGGACGAACTGCTGTCACTGGGTCTTGCGGAGCTGTTGGACAGGCCCACGTTCATGGAGGTCAGGGGCATGGACCAGTCAGAGCTTGCCGGTGAGATAGGCAGGTTCAGGTCCGCCGAGGGGGCGGTGCTGTTCGCCGTATCCGGAGGAAGGATCAGCGAGGGCATCGATTTCCCCGACAGGGAACTGGAGGTCGCCGTGATCGTGGGGATACCTTATGCGTTCATGAGCGTGAAGCAGAAGGCGCTGGTGCGGTACACGGACCTGAGGCTGGGGAACGGATGGGAGAGGATCGTGGGAGCTCCCGCGGTCAGGAAGATCAGGCAGGCCCGGGGCAGGCTGATTCGCTCCGATGCAGACAGAGGGTTCTGTGCTGTGCTGGACAGGCGGACAGCGGCACTGAAGGGATTCGATGCCGTGCCCTCCGGAGACCCTGCTTCGGACGCGGCGGCCTTCTTCTCCGGCAAAAACAATTAAACCGTTGCCGTACCTTCCTCAGGTAAGGCAAAACATGACCGCATGGGATATAGCATTGACAGTTCTGATAGGCATCTGGGTTTTCGTACCTGCGCTCCTCCCAAATCCCGCCGCAGTGTTGTTCGGCGGCGGCAGGCCAATCGATTCCGGCAGGACCTGGAACGGGAAGCGGATATTGGGGGACGGCAAGACCTGGCGGGGCTTCTTCGGAGGAGGGTTCGCAGGAGTCGCCATAGGTCTGATACAGATCGGGATCGCATATCTGATCGGTTCTTCGGATCTGTGGGGATTCGGTCCGTTCTGGTCCAATGTGGGGATCCTGTTCACGCTGTCCTTCGGTGCGGTCCTCGGGGACATGGGCGGATCCCTGATCAAGAGGCGCATGGGCAAGGAGAGAGGGGCCGAGGTACCGATACTGGATCAATATGACTTCCTCATAGGTGCATTCCTTCTCACGGCGCTGTTCTATCCGAATTGGATATATTCGACCTACATAGGCGGATGGAGCATACTGGCACTTGTTGTCCTGCTGCTGGTCACGTACATCCTTCACAGAGTGGTCAACATAATAGGGTACAAGGCAGGTGTCAAGAATGAGCCATGGTGAGGGAAGGCTGCCCAGGGCACTGAAGGAATGCGGTGCCCTGCAGTTCGGGGATTTCGTCCTGGCCTCCGGGGCCGGGAGCGAGTATTACATTGACATAAAGAAAGCGTCCACGGACCCGGCGGTCCTGAGGATAATCGCAGAGAACATGGCCGTCAGGATGGAGGAGGACGGCATCAGACCGGACAGGCTCGCGGGAGTGGTCCTGGGGTCGGTGCCTCTGGCGGCCGCTCTGTCGCTCGAGACAGGGATCCCTTACGTCATGGTCCGGAAGGAGAAGAAGGACCACGGGACGGGGAAGCTCATCGAAGGGGACCTTCGTGAAGGGGAGACGGTGCTCGTGATCGAGGATGTTGTCACATCCGCGGGATCCAGTATCTCGGCGATAGGCACTCTCAGGAAGGCCGGTGCGAATGTGACCGATATAATATCAGTGATAGACAGGGAGGCCGGCGGCAGAGAGGCGCTGGCGGACATAGGCGTCATCCTCCACCCGCTGATCACGGCATCCTTCATATTAGGCCGGGGGAGATGATGAGACCGGACCCGGACTGCAGGCTCTGCGGTCTGTGGGAGAACAGGATGAACATGGTCATGCCGTCAGGGGACCCGGATTCGAGGGTGGCACTCGTCGGGGAAGGTCCCGGGTCCGCAGAGGATGAGGCGGGCATCCCCTTCGTGGGAAGGTCGGGGAAGACCCTGATGCGGATACTCGCCGAAGCGGGAGTGGACCGCAGCGAGCTTCTGATAACGAACGCGGTCAAATGCAGGCCGCCCGGCAACAGGGATCCGAAGACATCGGAGATGGAGGCATGCAGGCCGTTCCTGGAGCACGAACTGTCCAAATGCGAGATCGTCGTCGGTCTCGGGAGGTCGGCATGCAGGGATCTGCTGGGATTCTCCGTCAATATGTCCGAGGTGGCCAACAGGGACATGACCCTCAGGATAGGGAACAGGGATGTCATATTCATACCGACATTCCATCCTGCCGCATGCGCCTACGGGAAGGCCGCACAGGACGGGCTGAGGATCACGGCAGAGCGGATAGCCAGGGAGCTGAGGCGATGATAGCCTTCGCTTTGGACATGGACGGAACCGTCTACAAAGGGGAGAAGGCGATCCCGGGAGCGGCGGATTTCATATCATTCCTCAGGGAGAGAGGGATCCCCTTCGTCTTCCTGACCAACAATTCGGCCCACGGCAGGGATTTCTATTTCAGGAGACTGAAGCGGATGGGATTCGACGTATCCCCGGACAATGTCCTGACGTCCGCCATAGCGACCGCAAGGTATCTGAGATCAGTCCATCCCGGGAAGAGCGTCTACCCTGTGGGTGTCGAGGATTTCGTGAAGGAGATCTCCGAGGCGGGCATAGAGATCAGTGAGGACGACCCGGACATAGTCCTGCTTGCCTTCGACACGTCGATAACATATGAGAAGATCAACAAAGCATACCGGTTCCTGAAAGGCGGGGCGGCCTTCGTGGCAACGCATCCCGACGACCTGTGCCCGACCGAGGACGGCTACGACATAGACATCGGGCCGTTCATAAGGATGTTCGAGTCCATGACCGGGACCGATGCCGAGGTGGTGGGAAAGCCCAACCGCCGAATGCTTGAGATGGCGGCGGAGGAGATGGGCGTCAGCCCCGGTGACGTGATAATGGTGGGCGACCGCCTCTACACGGATATGATGATGGCGGAGAACGCCGGTACGAGGGCCGTTCTCGTCCTTTCGGGCGAGGCAACGAGAGAGGATCTCAGAGCCTCGGGCCTGGCACCTGTCGCCGTAGTGGACTCGGTGGCAGAAATACCCTGTTTGATAGAGAAATCGGTCCTTCGCTAGAGCCAGCACGGGCACTTCTTCAAAAATCTATTTATACCGTTTTTTGCGATAGCATATCGTCTGTGCGAGCAGGCAATGGGATGCAAAAGGAGCCGGGCTCCGAGCCGTCCCCCAAAAGGGGTGAACGAGTGTACTTAAAGCAGATTGAGCTGGAGAACTTCAAATCCTTCGGGGGTAAGATGACGATACCCCTGGTCGAGGGATACATAGCTGTGACCGGACCGAACGGATCGGGGAAGTCTAACATAACCGATGCGATCCTCTTCGTCCTGGGGCCGAAGAGCTCCAAGGCCATCAGGGCCGGCAGGCTCACCGACCTGATCTTCGACGGAGGCAAGAGCAAGAACAGGGCCGAGTACACCAAGGTCTCCCTCGTATTCGACAATACCGACCGGATGATATCCTGGGATTCCGACACTGTGAAGCTGACCAGGCTGGTCAGGTTCGCCTCCGACGGCGAGAATTACAATTCATACTTCTATGTCAATGACCAGAAATCATCCATGGGCGAGTTCGACAGCCTCCTTACCCGGGCCAGGATAAGCGCTGACGGGTACAACATGGTGCAGCAGGGGGACGTCACAAGGATCGTCTCCATGGGCAATATAGAGAGAAGACGTGTCGTGGATTCGATATCGGGGATAGCCAGTTACGATGAGGACATCTCCAAGGCCGCCGGCGAGAAGCAGGAGGCGGAGATGAACCTTGACCGCATAAGCATAGTGATAGGCGAGCTGGAGAAGCAGCTGGATCAGCTCGAGAAGGACAAGGAGTCCGCCAGGAAGTATCTGGAGGCCCAGCGCCGCATGGAGATGGCGAAAGGCCAGTCCGTTTACAGGCAGCTGGAGACGGCGGAGGCAGATCTCGAGTACACGAAAGAGCAGATATCCGCTCACGAGAACGAGATATCCGGGCTCAGGGAAAAGAGAGAAGGGCTCCGGAACCGCATAACCGAACTGGAGGGCGAGATCCGGGACAAGGAGGCCGAGATCGAGGCCCAGGTCGGTCCGGAGTACAAGACCCTCAAGGATAACATAGAATCCGTCAAGATATCGATGGCCACATTCGCCGACCGAATGGACAGGGCATCCGACGACAAGGCTGAGCAGGAGGAGGCGCTGAGCACGGCCGGGCAGATGCTGAGCGAGGCTGAGAGCAGTGCGCAGTCCTGCAGCAGGGAGACAGAGGACAATGAGATCGCCCTCAGGGCCAAAAGCGGGGAGCTTGAGGAAGCCAGGGCCGAGGCGGCCCGCATAAGCGAGGAGATGAGCAGCAAGGGCGGGGAGCACACCGAGCTCCAGGAGCGGCTGGTCAGGGTAGAGAGGGACATCGATGAGAAGGGAGCCGCAGAGCACAAGGCCAGCATAGAGGCGTCGAAGGCCGCGGCGGCAGAGGAGGACGCATCACGGGCACTCGCATCCCTGGAGGAGCAGGCCAACAGCGCGGGCTTCGAGATAAAGGACTGCGAATGGAGCATCAGGAAGGCGAAGGAGGAAGCGGGCCCCGTCTCCGACGTCAGGACCATGACCGAGAAGATATTGGCCGCCAAGAGGCAGGAGGCGGAGCTGGAGAAGCAGGAGGGTGAGATCAACAGCGCCATACGCAGGATAAGCGATGAGTACAACAGCCTGCTGGCGGAGAAGAAGGTCACCGAGCGCGCATCCAGAGGCGCCAATGCAGTGACGGCGGTCCTGGAGATGAGGGACAAGGGCGCACTGAGGGGAATACACGGGACGATAATGGAGCTGGGGACCGTGGACCCGGAGTACGAGACGGCACTGTCCACGGCCGCAGGCGGCAGGATGCAGGCCATCGTGGTCGATGACGATCAGGTGGCCGCGGATGCGATAGCGGCTCTGAAGAAGGGCAATCTGGGGAGGGCGACGTTCCTCCCCCTCAACAAGATGATGGACGGCAAGCCCAGGGCCAAGGCGATAATGGCAGTCAAGGATTCAGAGGGGTACGCCATAGACCTGGTGAGCTTCGATGAGAAGTACAGGTCCGCATTCTGGTACGTCTTCGGGGACACGCTGGTGGTCAAGAGCATGGATCAGGGAAGGCGCCTCATGGGCGGCATAAGGATAGTCACCATGGACGGGGACCTGATAGAGGCCTCCGGAGCCATGGTCGGCGGTGCCGTCAGCAAGCAGAACGCCCTGAGGTTCGGAAGCTCGTCACAATCACGGCTGGACACGGTATCGGCGGAGCTGAGGGCAGCCAACGACACCCTGGATGCGCTCCGCATCAAACTGAGGGAGCTGCGGGACTCTATTCGGGAAATGGACAATCAGATGAGGTCCGTCAGCGCAGGCAGCCTGGAGCTGCAGAGCAAGCTCGGGAAGCTGGAGGCTCAGCTGAAGGAGCTCAATGATAACAGGAAGCGTCTTACGGCCGAGGCCGGGATGAAGAAGGAGATTCTCACCGGGGCCGAGAGGGCCAACTCCGAAGCGGCATCGGAGCTTGCGAGGCTGTCATCGGAATTGGAAGGTCTCAGGGCAGAGCGCACCGCCATAAGGGACCGCATAGCGGAGATAGCCCCTGCCGAGATGCAGGAAAGGATCCAGAGGGTGAGGGATTCCGTATACGAGCTCACGAATCAGGTATCGGATCTCACCACGGAGAAGGCCACCCTGGCAGCGGAGAAGTCCGGCCACGACAGCCGCATCTCTTCGGTTAAGGCCGAGATCATCAAGATCGGCAAGAAGATAGATCTGGATATTGAGGCGATACAGAACGCATCGGCGGAGAGGGATAAGAAGAGACTGGAGCTGGATGCCCTCAGGATAATCGAGGCGGAGATGGAGAGCGGCATAAAGGACCTGCGCGAAGCCAAGGAGAGCCTTCTGGAGAGCAAGATCAAGGCGGAAGGGCAGAGGGACAACGTCTCGGAGAAGATAGAGACGAAAACGTCCTTCAAGATGAGCCTGGAGGCCAAGATCGCCATAACCGAGGAGAATATCCGTCAGCTGAGAGAGGACGTCTCTCAGATAGGGTTCGAAGTGGAGCGTCCGATACCGTCAGAGGAGGAGCTGCGCCGCACGATAAGGTCCTGTGAGACCATCATGTCCAGGATGGGACAGGTCAATCTGCGCGCCATAGAGGATTACGAGGAGAAGAAGATCAGATATGACGATCTGACGGCGGACATAGGGAAGCTCAATTCCCAGATCAGGGAACTGGATGAACTTGTCGCATCCCTCAATTCCAAGAAGAAAGGTCTCTTCATGGAGTCATACGGGGGAATAGACAGCAATTTCAGGAAGATCTATGCGGAGCTCTCCGGGGGAGGGGAGGCGTTCATGAAACTGGAGGACGAGGAGGACCCGTTCCGGGGCGGACTGGAGATAAACGCCAAGCCTAAGAACGGGAAGCTGCTGAGACTCGAGTCGCTGTCGGGAGGGGAGAAGACCCTGACCGCACTGGCGTTCATATTCGCGATACAGGAGCATCAGCCGTCGCCGTTCTACGTCCTTGATGAAGTGGACATGTTCCTGGATTCGGTCAATGCCGAGATGGTCGCCAACCGCATAAGGAAGAGCTCGGAGACGGCGCAGTTCCTGCAGGTCTCCTTAAGGAAGGTCACCCTGGCGTTGGCACAGCACCTGATCGGGGTGACGAGGCAGCCGAACGGATACAGCAAGATCATAATACAGCCGGACTTCGAAGAAGTATCCAAGTACGAGAGCGAAGCACTGGCGCAAAAACAGGAAACGAAGGAAGAGGTGGGATGAGAAATGAATGGGGATGCACAGACGAGTGACGTGATGCAACAGCACCTTATCTATCACAAGGCGCTGATCGATGACAACGTCGGGAACGAGAGAGTGAACAAATACATCAGGATCCTGGGGGAAAGCGACAGTCTTAAGCTTGAGGACCCCACGGACGAGGCCATAAGATCGATATTCAGCCTCGTTTTCGAGAATCATCTGGACCCATGGGAGATAGACCTCCATGAGTTCGTCAGGCTCTACTCATCCAAGGTCGAGAAGAATGATTATGACATGATCGTCGCCGGGAAGCTGGTGCTCATGGCATGGAAGATCCTCAGGATGCAGTCCGACAGGACCAGGGAGGCATCCGAATCCGCAGAGGAGGAGGACGGTTTCCTCTTCGGCATGGATGCGGACTTCTTCGCCGACGAGCTCTATGTTCCCTCGGTGCCATCCGTAAGCTTCGCACCCGTCGTCCGCAGGGAATCCGTCAGGCCGGTGACCATGATGGAGCTCCTGAACGCCTTCGAGGACGCCCGCGAGGAGATGGAGGTCCATGCGGAGAGGGAGCGTCTGAAACTGGAACTCAAGGCCAAGGCGCCCAGGAAGTTCGACAACAAGGCCCACGATGAGGATGACGAGAGGGATGTGGAGTTCGTATATGAGAAGATACAGAAGCTGGGCGCAGGGGAGATGCTGCTCAGTGATCTGTACACGACGGATACGCTGATGAACATCAAGATCTTCCTGGCGGTGCTGCACCTGGTAAGGGACGGCAAGCTGTCCGTAAGGCAGGAGGAGCTTCCCTACGGGGAAGTGTACATCGAGCTCAAGGTCGAATGGGCCGCAGGCACGGTCGAGGACGCATCTCCGGAAGCGGTGGTACACGAGGCGGTGATCTGAGATGGACTCGAAGGGCGCTGTGGAAGCGGCACTCTTCTCGTCCTCTCAGCCCCTCAGGGTAAGGGAGATCGCGGATAAGACGAGTCTGTCCGACGTCACCGTCAGGAAGGCCCTGGCGGAGCTGTCCGAGGATTACGATTCCGTGAATTCCGCAGTGATGGTATCCAAGATCAACTCGATGTATTCTCTGCGCCTGAGGGATGAGTACAGCCACTTCAATCTCAGGTTCTCGGACATCGAGATACCGCCCGCCACCATGAGAACCCTGTCCGCCATAGCGTACAATCAGCCGGTCCTTCAGTCCGAGCTGTTCCGGGCCAGGGGCGTCAGGACCTACGAGGATGTGAGGTCACTGATCAACATGGGCCTTGTGGCCGGCAAGAAATCCGGTCAGACCCTGGAGCTGACCACCACCAAGAGATTCGCGGAGTACTTCGGGATTGAGGGCGGCAGGATCCAGGACATCAAGGCCTGGATAGAGAAGAACATGGATAAGTGATCCCGCCGCTGAACAGGGATTGAAGGGGGCGACTGATGCTGAGACATCCGTCGCAGATCCGCTCGGCGGCCCATACTGCCACAGAGCACAGCACGGTCTCTGATGAAAGGATCCTGATCGTCTGCATCGTAACAGCGATAATCCCGGCATATGCGGCGGTAACCCTCAAAAAGAGGATAGACAGAAGTTAGAGCCTCTGAGAGAAAGGTCATGGGGATGCCGTGATGTATTCGTGCATCCGGTCCGATTGATGGAACAGGCTCACGACAGGATTATCGAATGCGGTTCCTCTTTGGAAACCTTTAAATCATACACCGAAGGTAGCTGAGCCGATACATATGGTCATGCCGCTCGCATTATTGGAGAAATCATTGGACAAAAAAGTATCCCTGCTTCTGAAGGACGGAAGGGTCCTTGAGGGGAAGCTCACAGGTTATGACGAGTTCATGAACATGGTAATAGATGACACCGTGGAGAGCTTCCAGGAAGGAGAGGGCAGGCGTCTGGGAGTGGTCGTGCTTCGCGGAAACAATGTCGTCAGCATCTCGATAGTCTGACGGCCGAAGTCACAGAGGTGCCATAACTATTTACCCGTGGAGGAGGTCCTGCGACTGATGGCCGTGTCTTTAACAGATAGGCTTGACGAAGCATCCAGTAAACGAGGGGTCAGAAAGCTCTGGCTTATATTCATAGTTCTAATCTTCTTAATTCTCATCCTGATTCCCTCGATATACGTCCTCTTCGAAGTGATCCCGGAGTGGGATGCGATAGGGGATATCACTTCGAACTCCGGGAAGATGTCCGTGATATGGGGTGCGATAGGCAACTCATTCAGTATCGCATTCATAGTCACGATCATCGATATCATCGTGGGGATTCCCATGGCCTGGCTGATGGTCAGGAAGGACTTCCGGGGCAAGAAGTTCGTGGATACCCTGATCGATATGCCGCTGGCATTCCCCACCGCCGCCCTCGGATTCTCGGTGGCCATCTTCTGGGGGATCCCCCACGGCTTGAGCATCCCCGGCCTGGGGATCGTGGTAAGCCCTTATGTTCTCGTCATCCTCCTTCATCTCATCTTCACGTACCCTTACATGGTCCGGACGCTGTCCGGCATATTGGAGCAGCTTGACCAGAGTTATGAGACAGCGGGCATGACCCTGGGAGCATCCAGATTCACTGCCGTCAGGACGATCACGCTGCCTCTGTTCAGAGCTGGCCTTATAACAGGGTTCATACTGTGCTTCGCCAGGTCCCTGAGCGAGACCGGGGGCACGTACATAGCGCTGAGCCTCATAGGTAAGCAGAACTCCTTCTTCACAGGACCGACGTTCATCAACGATCTGATGAAACAGACAAGCATCGATTCGGCCATGCCGGAGCTCATCCTCATCAGCGTCCTTCTCATCATATTCGCACTGCTCATGCTCATTGCCGCCAAGGTGCTGATGAACAGGATCAAGATACCGTGGTCCAAGGTATGGCCCAAATTCGAGAGACGCATAAGCCGCGGCCCTGCGGTGAAGCTCAGGAACGGCTTCTCCTTCTTCTTCCTTGCTCTTTTCATCATAATCCCTTCCTTCTTCTTATTCTCCTTCCTTCTCATCAAAGGGCCACTGCCTGATATGACGGGGCTGTTCAAGGCCATAGGCATATCCTTCCTGGTGGCGGGTGCGGCCACGATATTCGACATAATATTCGGGATACCCATGGCCCTTTACATAGCCAGGAACAAGGACAAAGCTCTCGGGAGGGCACTGGACACGCTTGTGAACGTCCCCCTGATAATACCCACGACGGCATTGGGTCTCTCCCTTGCATTGTTCTGGTCCGGCACACCCCTGCCGGGGCTGGTGCTCGTGATATTGGGCCACATAGCCTTCACGTACCCGTTGGTGGTCAGGAACGTCCTCGGCGCGGTGGAGGAGGTGGATCCGGCCTACGAGGAGATCGCGAAGACCCTCGGCGCCAAACCGTTCCAGGCCTTCCGTAAGGTGCTGTTGCCCGTGATACAATCATCCGTTCTCGCAGGAGCGATCCTGTCCTTCACCAGGAGCCTGGGCGAGACCGGGGCGACGATAGCGATAGATCCCACCGTCAGCACGGTGCCGATCTACATAGTCAATCTGATAACCGATTTCACAATCCATAACAATCCCGATTTCGTATACCAGGCGGCCGTATCATCCATAACCCTGACGGTCATATGCTTCGTATTGATGGCAGCCCTGAAACATTTCACGCGCAGGGGCCTGGGAGGTCGCAGAGATGATTAAGATAAGGCTGGAAGGCCTGAAGAAGAGCTTCGGCTCTGACTTGGCTGCCGACGGGATCGACCTCACCGTGGAATCGGGGGAGTACCTGTGCATCCTCGGGCCCACGGGATCCGGGAAGACCACGCTCATGAGGATGGTCTGCGGTCTGACGGAGCCGGATGAGGGCAGGGTCTTCTTCGGAGATGAGGACGTAACGCATCTTGATACGGCCAAGAGGGGCGCGACCATGCTCTCTCAGACGTATGCTCTCTTCCCCAACATGAGCGTAAGGGACAATGTCCTGTTCGGTTCATGGATCAAGGGATGGCCGGAGGATGACAGCAAGCGTCTGGCCAGGAACATCCTGACCATGATGCACATGGAGACGAGATCCAAGGCATATCCCAATGAGCTGTCCGGAGGTCAGCAGCAGAGGATAGCTCTCGCTAGAGCATTGGCGTCCGGTTCGAAGATATTGTTATTGGACGAGCCCCTCAGAGCGTTGGATGCCCGCTTAAGACTCGAGCTGAGGAAGGACCTCAAGAATATGGTGAAGGCCATGGGCCTGACGGCCATACACGTCACGCACGATCAGGAGGAGGCGCTGGAGATGGCAGACAGGATCGCGGTCCTGCGCGAGGGGAAGATAATACAGGTGGGCACTCCGAAGGAGGTGTTCGAGGATCCGAAGACGCCGTTCGTGGCCAATTTCCTGGGCAGATCGAACCTGATACAGTGCAGGGTCGTCGGATCGGAGAACGGGAAAGTGCTCCTCGAGAACGATAAAGGAGTGAGGATGGAGGCCAGGGACGGGGGACAGGCACCGGGGACGAACGTCCTCATGGCGGTCAAGGTGGGCAATACCAAGCTGACCATCAAGCCCCCGGGATACTTCGAGGGCAGAGTGGAGAAGATCCTCTACGAAGGGGCCACCATAACGCTGGAAGTAATGGTCAGAGGATTGGGGCTGGTGTATTCCAAACTGCCCAACAGGAAGTTCGATGATTTCCGGGAAGGGAACAGAGTATTCGTCAACTGGAGCCCGGACAAGGCAAAGGTCTTCGATATACCCGAGGGCGGGATCGAGCATGAGGTAAGGGTGGACTGAATGCCGCACATCAGACTTGATAAGGTAACGATGAAATACGGCGACATAACCGCCGTCAGGGACATAGATCTGGACATCCGCGACGGGGAGTACGTGACCATATTGGGCCCTTCCGGGTGCGGCAAGACCACCCTGATCAAAGTGGTGGCGGGCATACTCCGCCCGACCGGGGGCAGGATATACATTGACGGGATGGACGTCACCGACGTCCCTCTGGAGGACAGGGACACAGGTTACGTGTTCCAGAACATAGCGCTCTTCCCCCATATGACGATACGCGAGAATGCGGAGTACGGGCCCAAGGTCCATTCAGTGGAAGAGGGGCAGGTCAAGGAGTCGGCAGAGGAGTACCTGAGGCTGGTGAACATACTGGACAAGGCGGGGCATCTCCCCGACGAGCTGTCCGGAGGGGATCAGCAGAAAGCGGCCCTGGCAAGGGCGCTGGCATCAGGTTCCAAGATATTGATGCTTGACGAGCCCCTGTCCGCATTGGATGCCAGGGTCCGCATGGAGCTGAGGTATGAGATAAGGCGCATCGTGAAGCGCCTCGGGATAACGGTCCTGCACGTGACCCACGATCAGGAAGAGGCTATGTCAGTCTCTGACAGGATAATCCTGATGCGCAAGGGGAAGATATTCGAGACCGGTACGCCGTTGGAGATGTACAGGTCTCCGAAAAGCATATTCGCTGCGTACTTCATAGGTGAAACGAATCTCATGGAATGCACAGTGGACAGCAAGAGGAAAGGAGGGGGAGTGATACTGAGGCTCAGGAATGACGTTCTGATCAATGTTTCCAAATCCAGGGCGAACGTCGGTGAAATAGCCATCCTCTCCGTGCGTCCGGAGCATGTGTATACTGCAACGGACGGGCTGAAAGCGCGTGTAAGGGACGTAGTTTACATGGGAACGTATTGGCGTGTGAGGACAGAGGCGGAATCCCAGGATTATGTGGATTATAACATACCTGCGGATTACGAATTACCGGAAATAGGGTCGGAAGTGTTTCTGGTCTTCAACAAGAAGGCCTCAAGGGTGTTCAAGAGGCCCAAGGAAGGACTGACAGAGGCGATCAGACTTGAGTGATATGAAAAATATGTTGGAATGGTTCTCCAAGAGGACCGGAGGAGTGGTGCAGAGAGGGAGCAGGAGCCACGGCCTGATAGTTCTTGATACCGTGGTGGAATTGGATAATGCTTTGAAATCGATATCGGAAGGGGATGAGCAGACCGCGCTCAAGTGCATAGACCGGGTAATACTCAATGAGAGGGAGGCAGACCGCATCGAGGATTCCCTCTGCAGAGACATAGTCGACGGTTCCCTGAAGAGCCAGGAGAGGGAGGACCTTCTTCATCTGGTGAAGAAGACCGATAAGATAGCGGACAAGGCCAACGAGGCGGCTCTGTATCTGCAGCTGATAATCGAGACACATACAGAGGTCCCCAAGCATCTGTGGGATGCTGCCAGGCAGATGACCTCAGAGCTCCTGCTGGCCGTAAGGCTCCTCATACAGGCCTTTGAGAACATGGGCAAGAACAAGAGCGAGGTCTACAGGCACATCGACTCCATAAATGATCAGGAGCGCCTCCTGGATCAGCTGGATTACTCCAGTTTCAGGAAGATCCTCCTGTCGGACATGGATCACAAAGGGGTCATGCTGGTGCGGGGCCTCACCGAGGCACTGGAGAAATCGGCAGATGCCTGCAACTCCTGCGCGGAGACTCTGGGAATGATAATCCTGTCCAGAGGATCATGATATGGCCAGATTATTCGGCACCAACGGCGTGCGCGGGGTCATCAACGATGATATGACATCAGAACTGGGCCTCCGCCTGGGCAAGGCCATAGGTGCGTTCTTCGGAGGAAGCGTAGCGATAGCCTCGGATACGAGAGTCTCTGCGGATATGATGAAATCCGCAGTATCGGCGGGCCTCATGGCAGTCGGATGCAGGGTGCTCGATCTCGGGGTCCTGCCCACTCCTGCGGCCCAGTACTTCGTGAAGACCCACAGTCATGTCTCGGGAGGTGTGATGATAACCGCATCCCACAATCCTCCGGAGTTCAACGGAATAAAGTGCATCGCTCCGGACGGTACGGAACTGCACCGCTCCGATGAGGAGCAGATCGAGAACATGTATGAGGGGGAAATCCCCTGCAAGCCCTGGAGCGAGGTCGGCACCAAAGAGGATGTTCTGGGTGCGGCGGAATCCTACGTGGATGCGGTGATCTCCCTGGTGGACTCAGAGAGGATAAGGGCCGCCAACCTCACGGCGGTCCTGGATTGTGCCAACGGCGCAGCCCACTATACCGCGCCTCTGTTGCTGAGCAAGCTGAACGTCAGAGCCATAACCCTCAATGCCAATCCGCAGGGGGAGTTCCCGGGTCATCTCAGTGAGCCGACGGAGGAGAACCTCTCAGGCCTCATAGAAGTCACCAAGTATGCGAAGGCGGACATAGGCATAGCCCATGACGGGGACGCTGACAGGACAGTGTTCGTGACCGATGAAGGCAAATTCGTAAGCGGGGATAAGAGCCTGACGCTCATGGCGGAGATGGCTGTCTCCGAGAAAGGAGGAGGCACGGTCGTCACGCCCGTGAGCTCATCCTCTGTGGTGGAGGAAGTGGTCGTCAGGGCAGGCGGAGCGGTGATACATACAGCCGTCGGGTCCCCGGTGGTCGCCAGGAAGATGATCGAGACAGGAGCGATCTTCGGCGGAGAGGAGAACGGAGGGCTGATCTTCCCTGAGATGCAGTACTGCAGGGACGGTGCCATGACCGTGGCTAAGATGCTGGAGTATGTGGCAAAGAACGGCTCACTCCAGAAGAGGATCGATGCACTGCCCGTATATTTCACGGACAAGAGGAAATTGAGCTGTCCGGCGGCAGAGAGAGCGGATCTGATGAGACATCTGATGGAGATCAATGCCACCCGGAACATGGATTCAACCGACGGTCTGAAGATCCTGTATTCAGACGGATGGGTGTTGCTCAGGCCTTCCGGCACAGAGCAGATTTTCAGGATCTACTCTGAAGCCCGGGATGCGGAGACCGCAGAGAAGAGAGGGACCTATTACGAGAATCTAGTGAGGGATTATCTCAAGACCTGCGGGATCTGACCGCTATAACTTCCTTGATCATTCTGGCAGCCAGTACGGAAGTCGTTCCGCCGGGGTCGGCAGGAGGGCAGACCTCCGTGACGTCGAAGCCCACCAGGCGGTCTCCGATAAGATTTATGGCCTTCTTCACATCAATAGGTGTCAGGCCGAAAGGTTCCGGGGTGCCCGTCCCCGGTGCGTAAGCAGGGTCTATGCCGTCTATGTCCAGAGAGAGGTAGATATCATCGCATCTGACACTGTCCATAGCCGTCTTCACAGCTTTCTCGATGCCGCTCTCCATTATCTCATATGAATCTATGAATCTGATCTGATCATCCCTGTCGAGCTCCTCTTCGGAGACGGACCGGACGCCCAGAACGAAGACGTTGTCCAGGCCCAAATGCTCAGCCGCTCTGCGCGTTATGCAGGCGTGGCTCTCACTGCACCCGAGATACTCATCCCTGGAATCCAGATGGGCGTCGATAGATATCAGAGCTATGCTCCTCTCCTCGAAGCAGCGGATGATGGGTATGTTCACGGAGTGCTCTCCCCCCATGGCTATGGTGAACTTCCCGTCCCTGACGGCGGGGCCCATGACGAACCTCACTTCATCCAGCATATCTCCCGGAAGAAAGAACTCATCGCAGTCCCCATAATCGTAAAGAGCGGCATCGTAACTGCCGTGCTCGTAATGATTCCTCTCGAAATTGTATGAGGCGCGCCTTATGGCTGAAGGCGCTTCTCTGGCCCCGGCCCTGAAGCTCGAGGTCCTGTCATAAGGTATGCCGTATATGCAGAAATCCGCGTCGTTGTATGATGCATCGGCATCTGCGAAGGATGTGCCCTGAGGCATCTCACATCAGCTTCATTCTGTCCATGGCCACGAGGTACATTATCTCGCCGCCTTCCACGAGTTCGGATTCGTGGTCTGCGTTGATGGCCATGTTGAATGTGTCATAAGTCTCCAGATCCATGATCTGAACCTCATCCCCGTGTATGGCAAGTACCTGTCCCTTCCTCTTGTCGATCATGGGGACCTGCACCTTTGCGCTCACCGGGCCCACGAGGGATTTCTTGGATCCCGTGAAAATGCTTGCAGCCTCTATGTTGGCCTTGGCGGATCCGTGCTTACCGGGCTTTGATGTGGATATCGAGATGATCTTGCAAGGCTCGTCGTCGATGTTGACATACCTTCCGACTTTCAGTTCCCTTATTTCTTTTGCTTCCCAATCTCCGCCAGCCATACAATTACCTCTTAACAGTCATTCAGAGCAGGATAATTCCCGTTCATCGGGTGCCCTATCGGCATCCAGCATATAATTATTTCTTGAGCGGCCTGTTGCCTCCGCGTCCGCTCCGAGATCCTGCCGGGCGCTTTCCCTTGGGCGCCTTCTTCTTAGGGGGATCGGGATATCTGCGTTTGATATCCGTTACCCTGGCTTCGAACTCTCTCACGAGCACGTCCCCTTTGTACTCCCCTTCGCAATTGTCTATCTTGGCCGCGATCAGAGCCTTACCGGCCAGTGATCTGGCTATTTTGCCCCTTTGCCAGTATGGGGCCGTGTGAACGGAAGGATGCTGATAGAGGACACCGTGCTTCGGAGGCTTCTTCCCGGACTTGAGATGCCTGAACATGGCCTTCTCAGCGCCCATAAGCTGCACGGTGGAAGAGGGCAGGGATGCCAGTCTCTCCAGTCCTCCGGCCAGGGATATGAGTCTCGCTGATAACGGACCCCCGAGCAGCGCGCACATATTGGGGCAGATCTTCTCAACGATGTCGGAGATGTAATCCTCTGTTCTTTCCCTGCTCAGGTAGACGGAGGACAGCGTTCCGGCCAGGTCCCTGACGGCCAGGATGTCCTCCGGGTCCATATCGGAACCGATGGACTCCATCTCCAGCCCGAGTGCGGATATAACGGACGTCCTGTCGCCGTGATCGCTTATGATACTGGCATACCGTTCTTCTCTGGCACAGTCTGCCAATTCCGGGAAATGCATGCCGTACCATTCGTGCAGTCTCTCGCTCATGAGATTCGCTGTCTCGATCAGATCATCCAGGCTCCTTATCGCCTGGACGAGGTTCCTGTCCCGGGGAATAGGTTCCGATGTTCTGAGCCTGGCGAGGCCCATCATCGCCTCGTGCATTATCTCGGAAGAGAATCCGAAGGAATCCGCCTTCAGGAAGGAGGAATCGAAGAATACGGGCTTTCCGAGCTCCGATTGTCTCCTTTCCGAGACCTCGATCTTATCGCGGCCGTGTGCCAGCTCTCTCTCCTCCGGTAACAGGCCGCCTCTCTGCATGACTGCGAGCTTCTCAGATATGGATGCTGCATCCTTGGGCATCAGACGCTTATCCAGTATCCTGTTCCCGTCGCAGAGGAATACCCCGAACCACTTAGTTACAAGTATCATCATGCACCGTCCGTTATTTTCCTGATCTCGGCATCCGGCAATCCGTCGGCTCCCGCCGCCAGGATCTGCAGACCTGCCTGGAACTCCAGTTCCTCCATGCGGTTATACGCTTCGATGAGATCCCCGCCCTGGGTCAGTGCTCCGTGGCGGGCCATCGTCATCGCCATATGCGCACACTCCTTTCTGACGGCCTCCACAAGCTCCGGGGAGCCGGGCGTACGGTATCCGACCATCGGCACCTCTCCCAGCAGTATGATGCCTTCGGGCGTCAAACTGCAGTTCACCTTCTCCCCTCTGACTGCCAATGCCGTACAGTACAGAGGATGGCAGTGCACCACCGCATTGACGGACGGATTGCACTCATAAAGAGCCAGATGGAAGAATCTCTCGATCGAGGGCTTACCGCCGTCGAGGGATCTGCCGTCTTTGTCGATTCTCACCACCTCATCTTCGGAGAGGAGCCCCTTGTTCTTACCGGACGGGGTGATGAGGAACGTGCCGTCTTCCAGTCTTACGCTGACATTCCCCCCTGCGGAGACGGTCAGCTTCCGATCGTAGAGCATCTTGCAGACCCTTACCAGTTCGATCCGTCCGTCCGGCTCATTCATCCGAGTACCCTCCGTATCTCATTCGGCGCAAGGATCCCCTTCTCGGTTATGAATCCCGTGACGTATCCGGCCGGCGTCATATCGAATGACGGGTTCAGAGCCCTCGCACCTTCCGGAGCGATGCGGACCCCGGATATCTGGGTCATCTCCTCTTCCGAGCGGTATTCTATTTTAATGTCCTCCCCTCTGGGAGTGTTGAAATCGAATGTGGATATGGGAGCCGCAACATAGAACGGCACTCCCAGCTCCTTTGCCAGCACCGCCTTCTCGAAGGTCCCGATCTTGTTGGCGAAATCCCCGTTGGCCGCTATGCGGTCCGCTCCGAGGATGATGAGGTCCACGCCTTCTCTGAGGAAGTGGCCCGAGGCACCGTCCGGCATGATCGCATGATCTATCCCCTCCTGGAGGAGCTCCCATGAGGTCAGCTGCATCCCCTGAAGGCGGGGTCTGGTCTCTGATACATAAACGAAGATATTCTTCCCCTTGTCATGGGCCGCTCTGATCGGAGCGAGCGCGGTACCGACATCAACCGTCGCCAGGGCCCCTGCGTTGCAGTGGGTCATGACCTTCGCTCCGTCCTTTATCAGAGGTTCTCCGTATCTGCCGATCGCGAGGCATTTGTCTATGATGATCTGCGCATAGGAGTCCGCCGCCTCGACGGGATCCGTATTCTCACCAAGGGCCCGGACCATATAGTCCACAGCGTAGAACAGATCGTAAGCCGTGGGCCTCGCCGCTTTGATGTCCTTTGCGGCCCTGTCAAGGTCGTCTCCATTCAGGGCGGCAAGGCACATCCCGTAGGCCGCCGTGGCTCCTATGGACGGCGCACCGCGGGTGGTCATGTTCCTGATTGATTCAGCCACATCCGGATAGTTGTCAAAGGAGACGAATTCCAACCTCCCGGGCAGCTTCCTCTGGTCGATCATCACAACACGGCCGTCCTCGAACCAGACCGCCTTTACATCCTGCACGCCCTTCTCAGTTTTCGCCTTCATTCGCAAACCCGGATGTTGACGGCCTTCTTACGATTAATTGATATCGTTCAGTGTGACTCGGCAATCTTTATAATAGGGCTAATGAGTATAACAGGTGTGTCGAAAAATAGCAAATCCCACTCCGGTTTTGATATTTACTCCACCGTTGTCAACGGGAGGCCGGAGCTAGCACAAGTTTCTGATCCATTGCATCAGAATATTCTGCGTTACCTCTCTGAGAAGAACATGTCCTCGTCTGAGATCTCAGAGGCGACCGGGAAAGCGCAGTCCACCCTCTCCGTTCATTTGGACACTCTGGTATCGAGGGGCCTGATAAAGTCCCAGCCTGATGCCAATGACAGCAGGAGGAAGATATTCTCCGTATCGTCCAGTAAGGTTGCATACTCCACCGAGGCATCGAAGGAGGGAATAGATGTATTCCATGGCATGGTGGACGAAGTCGTCGAATGCGAACCCGGGGACTATTACAAAACGTTCCTGCGCACACTTCTGGTGGAATGTGAAGCTTACGGGATGCACATCGGACCCGCTCTGGAGAAGATAGGCGAGGTCATGGCCGTCAGGATGGCATCTGATATGCCCCGCGGCAAGCTTGAGGACGTGATCTCCCTGGTCCAGGACTTCTATGAACGGAATGACATGGGGGAGGTCTGCATATACACGTTCCTTCCGCTGACTATAATAATCCGTGACACGGAGTCCTATCCCTTCAAGATAAGCTCTGTGGCTCAGTTCAGCCACGGTCTCTTCAAGAAGATACTGTCCGAGACCATGGGAAGGGACTATATGATAACGAAGTCCGAGACATTCGGTGCTGACAACAACTATTACAAGTTCATAATAGAGCTCAGAGAGTGAACGTCAGCAGTACACCGTCCCCGAGGACCTCAGTACTCTCCAGTGACATCTTCCTCATTATCGGCCGACCCCCGTCCGCCGGGGTCGGGGATGTTCTGTCACCTATGACCCAGGGGCCTACGAATACCGTGTATTTATCCACGAGGTCCGCACTGAAGAATCCTGCGATCGTCTCTCCTCCGCCCTCAACCAATACGCTGTCTATGCCCATCTCCCCAAGGGCTTCCAGCATTATGTTAAGGTCAAGAGGGTCCCCGGCTCTGACGATCTCCTCCGCGTCCCACTCCCTTTCACAGGAGGATGAGGTGACCATTACCGTAGGTGCCCTCTCATCAAGCACCAATGCGTCGTCCGGTGTCCGTCCGTCAGGGTCTATGACAATCCTTATCGGGTTATCGTCATAGCTCAGACCTTTAACGGTGAGATGCGGATCATCAGAGATCACGGTGCCCACCCCTACGAGGATGGAGTCGTACCCCTTCCTCAATTCTCTGACTCTGGCTATGTCCTCGTCCGAGGATATCCTCATCTGCTTCCTGTCGGGGCCGGCGATCTTGCCGTCGGCCGACATCGCGCAGTTGACATGTATGAAAGGCCTCATCACGTTCCCTCTGTGTTCACCGTGAAATTATAGACGTTATCTCTTCTCTCGACTCCGAAACTGACATCAAGGAAAGTCTCCAGAGTGTCCATCTGGCTCAACAGGTGCCTGCTGATCCTGGACACGGAGAAGACGCTGTTCTCCTCAGCCAGGGCCATATAAGGCAGCAATTGGTCCGCAGTGTTGATATCCAGGGTAGCTCCCGACTCCATCTCCTTAACGAGGTCCTTTGCCGCATCGTTACCCGCATCCTTCGGAGAACGGCCCCGTGCGGTCATCACATTGCTGCCGAGGAAGCCATTCTCGTACTCTGCGACAAGGCACAACCCGGCGCCTCTGGATATGCCGGCGGTGCGCTCCACCTCTATATCGGCGCCTCCGAACGGTTCCAGCGGTTTCCTGCATCCGTTGATCAGCTGTTTCGTGATCCAGTCAGGAAGGTTCTGTATAAAGCAGATCCCCCGTATGCCCTTCAGTTCACCCAGGTCCGGCAGGTTCAGAAGGTCTATCTTCTTCACAGGATCCAGAACAGCGGACACCCTTCCGCCGCCTTCCGGGAAGAAGCCCCTTTCTCGGATCTCGGCACTGACACTTATCCCCATACGCTTCATAAGAGGGAAAAGCACCTGATTGTACGTGTCAATGGGCGGCGCCCACATGACGTTCGTTCCCCCTGTTATGTCTATCTTGAGCGGCTTATCTGTCTTACTGCCGGCTAACAGCATCGCCTGGAGCACGAGGCTGACACTTCCCGCAGTGCCCACATCGGTACTGATCTGATATTTCATATTCTTGCCGGGTCTGAATGTCAGTTCCCTGGATCCGGGGGTGTTGCCGAAGGTCTTGGACCCGGTCATTTCGGCCACGGCGCCGATCGCAGCACAATGCTGTCTGGAAAGTCCGTTGGTGGGCCTGTTCTCCCTTATCCTGGTCAAATGCACGTCCTTGCCGGTAAGAACGGACATGGCAACGGATGTGCGGACCATCTGGCCGCCGCCCTCTCCTTTAGAACCGTCTATTTCCAGCAAGACATCACCCATTATCTTAAACGCGAACAGCCATAAAACCGTATTGAAGGAGAATAAGTGCGACCACCGGGATTTGAACCCGGGTTAGAGGCTTGGGAAGCCCCTGTCCTAACCACTAGACTATAGTCGCAGGTTCTTCGAAAATCAACTTCTACTATTTTAATGATGGTTCGGAGCCGAACATGTCGCGTATCCGGGATCTTCACCAGGCCGGAGGATGGCATGTTTTTATAATCCCTCAATCATCAAGACGGGACGGGCCCGTGGTCTAGGGGTTATGACGTCGCCCTTACAAGGCGAAGGTCGCCGGTTCAAATCCGGCCGGGCCCACCATATTCCTTCGGACAGGGCCTATTCCAATCCGAGGGCGAAACGGGCTGAAGCGGCCACGTATGCGGAATCGTCGTTCAGCAGCCCTCTCATGATATCATCCAGTCCCGGGTCGGATACGGCGAGCTTGTTCCTGAGCCTGCCAGTTGCCCATGCCGCCATGCCTCTGACCTCCCTGCGGTCATCTGCGGCAAGCTTCTTCAGAGCGTATATGCACCTCTCATCCCCTATCCCGGCACCGGCAACCTCCCCCAGGCCCCATGCGACATTCTCTCTGATCTCTCGGTCTGCGTCTTCGGTCAGGGGGATGAGTATGTCGACGATCCTCGTATCCGACACTTTATTCTGCCCCATCTTGGCCACGCACCATGCAGCTCTCCTTCTTATCTCAGGTTCCCCGAGGAAGGTCATTTGGAAGAGATCATCCAATGCATCCGCCCTGTCCTTCTTCCTCTGCAGGTCGTATTCCAGCTCCGACAGCCAATCCTTCCCGTTCACAATAATCACTTCGTCTGAGGAGGGAGCTCCTTGAAGAACTCACATGTCATATAATCAGTTCCCGGGCAGCAGATTTCGTAATCCTTCAGTTTGAGGACATCCAGCCTTATTCTCCTCGCCTTGCAGCAGGCGCACCGGCCGTCCTTAGCCAACCAGAGGCATCTTTTCTCATTCATCTTTGCTACCGGTGAAAACGATGCAGTTCGATCCGATCTTCTTTGCTCTGGATTCGGACAGCATCCCCAGCTCCAGCCATGCTGCGGAGACGACGCCGGAGGGCACCAGACAGGTTATGGTGCAGGGGAAGCAGACATCCGGATCGAATACCTTGCTCCCTTTCCTGTCCGTGACATCCTCCACGGTGAGAGTGTCCCCGAGATTCTTGTAATAGTCTTTGATGTGATTGCAATTCGTCGCGATATGAACGTTCAGATTGCCATCCTCTTTCTCTGTGACGGTGATCTTATGTTTCTTATCGCAGAATTTCATATCAACCAGAACGGTTCCCATGTCTATCGGTGCGGAATCCCGTTACAAGTACAAAACACATACCTGTTCATCATTCGGGGCGGAACATCATGACATTCTCCCCGACCGCATTGGCCCGGGACTTGGACAGCAGCCCCAGTTCCAGCCATGCTGCGTTGATCACACCCACCGGGGCCATGCAGGTCATCGTAAGAGGTGCGCAGGTCTGCTTATCCAGCACCTTGCTGTGCTCATTGTCCGTCACATCATCTGCGGTCAGGATCCTGCCCAGTTTCTCATAATAGGACCTGACATTGTCACAATCAGTATCTATAACGAGGTCAAGGTCGCCGTCCTCTCTGGGAGTAACGGTGATCTCGATCTTCTTCTCGCAGAATTTCATATCGACGGTCACGGTCGCCATGCCGATGCATGAGAGGACGGCCTAAAAAACCCTTCCTCTTAATCATAATAATCATGGTGGGCTCGGCCGGATTTGAACCGGCGACCTCCGCAATGTCAATGCGACGTCATAACCCCTAGACCACGAGCCCGGTAAGGCGGAGATACCCTTCCCACTTTTATATGTTTTTACATGAAACCGTCCGCCACCAGATACTGACGGCCTCAGAGAAGATTTTAATCGGAGACACTATCCAAGGGCCCATGGCAGAGATTAAGCTGTTCACTAAGAACAATTGCGAGAAATGCGACTATGTGAAAGAAAGAATACCCGAGGGGCTGGAAATCACATATTACAATGTGGACACCACAGAAGGTCTCGCCGAAGGAGCATTCTGTGAAGTTCTGGACAAGGGCTTCCCCATCCTGGTGGTCGACGACGTCATAGTGGCCGAGGACGGTACCCCCGTTCTCAGGAAGCTGCAGGAGATCGCCGGGCATAAATGATAACCCTGGGGATAGAGGGAACGGCCCACACTCTGGGCGCAGGCGTGACGGACACCGGGAGGAAAGTCCTCGCCAACGAACTGGATATGTTCAGGCCGGAGGAAGGGGGGCTGCATCCGAGGGAAGCGGCGAATCATCACGCCGATAAGGTTGCGGAAGTGATAGAGAAAGCACTGTCCGCCGCCAATGTGTCCTTCGGGGACATAGATCTGATATCCTTCTCCAAGGGCCCCGGTCTGGGGCCGTGCCTGAGGGTCGCGGCCACTGCGGCCAGGGCGCTCTCTGTAAAACTGGACGTGCCGATAATCGGGGTGAATCACTGCATAGCTCACGTGGAGATAGGCAGAGCGGTCACCGACTGCGAGGACCCGGTCCTCCTTTACGCTTCGGGGGGGAATACCCAGGTGATCGCCTTCTCCAACGGCAGGTACCGCATCTTCGGGGAGACGCTTGATGTGGGCATAGGCAATATGTTCGACAAACTGGGGAGGGAATTGGGCCTCGGCTATTATGCGGGCCCGACGATAGAGAAGCTCGCTTCGGAAGGGGACAGGCTTCTGGACATACCTTACTCTGTGAAAGGGATGGACGTCTCCTTCTCAGGCATCATGACAGCGGCCCTCGAGCAGAGGAGGAAGGGAGCCTCCCTTGAGGATATAGCATTCTCTGTGCAGGAGGTCTGTTTTGCCATGCTGACCGAGGTCACCGAGAGGGCGATGGCACATGTGGGGAAGAACGAGGTGCTCCTGGGCGGAGGGGTGGTGCAGAACAGCCGTCTCAGAGATATGATCTCGACGATGGCCGAGGAGAGAGGCGCCGAGATGTTCGTCCCGGATCGGAAGCTGTGCGTCGACAACGGTGCTATGATAGCATGGCTGGGGAGTCTGATGTACTCTTCCGGTGTGAGGATGACGATCGCAGAGACAGAGATAAATCAAAGATTCAGGACCGATGAGGTTCCTGTTACGTGGCGGTCCTGATCTGGTCGCCTATCAGCTGATCCAGCTGATCCAAGAAAAGATCCTTCTTCTCGGATTTGAATGAGGCACCGCTGGCTATCCTGTGCCCTCCGCCGTTCCCGCCGACGGATTCCGCCGCAACCCTCATGGCGACCGACAGGTCAACACCCCTGTCCAGCTGTCCCCACATGCCCCTTGCCGATGCCTTGGCAATATCCTCGGCGCAGTTGATCCCTACAGTGGGCTTGTTCGGATCACCTATGAACTGCATGGCAGCCCCGCATACGATGCCGGTGAATCCTGATTCGGTGCTGCTGAAATACTGGATGTTCTCCTTCTGGATGAGTCCCTTCGCATCCAGGACGGTGACTGCGGAGACGATCATCCTCTTGTAATCATCATTGGCCGATACAGCCTTCTGAAGGCAGTTATCGCTGCCCAGGCACATCCCGACGGATATCCCTCCTATCCCCAGCCTTCCGCATGCGTTGAAAAGGTCTGCCATGGTCTCGGCGTCCATGTCCCAGTCCGGCAGATGGTATCTGGTCCTGGAGATCTCCTGCATGGTCTGGACACTGACTCCCTGGATGGTGAGTCTGACCGCTATCAGGGAGGAAAGCTTCCTGTCAGCATCCGCATCCAGGTCTGACGAGGAGAAACTGTTCGGGATACCCGCATCCTCCAGCATCTTCCGGGACCCGTCAGTGTCACCGCTGACCCCTCTGATATACGGGTCAGTGGAAAGGTACAGGGATTTCGAGAGCGGACCGGGCGGTATCAGGGACCCTGACGATGTTCTGATGAGCCCTCTCTCGAGAGCGCCGTCCAGCAACAGGCTGTTCAGACCGCTCATGCCGTTGATATGCTGCCTGTCCCCGGTCATTCCTGCGAAGGCTATCTGCACCAGATCCCAGTTCTTGTCGCTCATCTGCAGGGAGAAGAGGAAGGCCATGGTGGCGCCGCATCCCCCTGTCATGCCGTCTATGCCCACCAGATGAGGATTCGCATAGTGCACGGTTTCTGAATCTGCGGAAGGCGTATGATGGTCCAGGACCACCACGTCCCCGCCCAGGGCCTCCAGCTCCGGGATGTAGGATGCGCCGATGTCAGAGAGGATCAGGCATTTCGCACCGCTCTCCCTGATCCGATCCATTGCCGGATCGTCCAGAGTCGTCAGCAAAGTGACCTCGAACTCCTTGCCTGCCCTCAGAAGCGTCTTTGCCAGTATGCCTGCTGCGGATATGCCGTCAGCATCATAGTGGGAGAAGATATGCACGTGGTCGTGCCTGCGCACAGCCTCCGCTGCAGAAGATAAGCGGTTAAGGAGTTTGGGGGGCAGGACGGTATCGTCCATAAGCACCCTTACTTGAGCATCAGTTCCGCGGTGCTGAGAGAATATTTCCAATCCCGGGGAAGCACCCCGTTATCCTTGTAGTAGAGCTCGAGCCTTCTGATCTTCGCCTCGATAAGGTTGAGACCCCTTCTGTTGGAAACATCTCCGGGGTTCTTCTTGAGGTGGACATTCAGAGTGATGGCACGTCTCATGAGGTTGGAAATGTCCTCAGGCAGTGCGGACGCTGCGCCCTGTTCCTTCATGATCTCAGTGACCGTCTTACCGGTCGCCAGTTTAACATTGGGCACTCCGTACTGGTCTCTCAGGACGAGTCCGATCATCGCAGACGGCTGGCCGTTCTTTGCCATTTTAGTGATGACTTCCTCTACTTCGGATGCGGACATCGGGACCCACGAGGGGTTCTCGGTCAGCATAGGACGCTTTGAGCTGGATTTGCCCTTCCTTCTTGTGTGCATTTTTGCCATATTTTATTGCTCCGAACAATTAGGCGGCGAGGCTGTATCCTCCGCTATCTAATACGGGTATTTAAAACAAACCGCCTTCCCGCTTTAGTACGGATGTCGCCCAGGACAGGACCTCGGCGTACTCGTCCTCATTGAATGCCAGGTCCGCAGGCAGTTGTGAGAACATACGGGGCGTCATCTCGCCTTCCTGTTCCTTGCCCAGGATCCTGCATGCGCAGACGTCGCAATATCCCATGTCACGGCACTCCGCCACTGCGACCCTGTATCCGGATTCCTCAAAGCATTCCCTTTCCGCGGCCTCTTCCGGGGTCTCTCCGGGCTCGATCTTCCCTCCCGGCATCTCCCAGCCGTTCCTCTTCTCGTTGTAGACCATGAGGAAACCGCTCTCATCCATTGCCACGGTGTAGACCGTCCGGGGCCTTCTCACGATAGCCATGGCATGATCCTTCTCGTACGGTTCCAGGGATACCAGCTCCTCGACGCGGCACCCCCTCTCCCTGAGACGGCCGGCCACTTCATCGAATATCCTGGCCGGGGGCGCGGTAACGTCCTCGGAGCGCGCCTTTATGCACAGTATCCCGTGCGTTGCGCCGTAGCGGTTCATATTATCGACCAGGATGTCGGCCTGTCTCTTCTGTGCCACATCAGCATAGACCACGTCGACGTGATCCACGATGAAGGAATACTCCCCCGGATTCGCTGCATCCGCCAGGATCGGGTACATGTTGCTCCGCCCCTCGGCATTCACGGTCAGGTCCCTGAACGATCTCGGGGAGAACTCGACGCAGAATACCTTACCGTCGGGGACCATGTCCGCCACATGGGATGCCGTAGTGCCGCTGGCGGCCCCAAGGTAGAGGACGTGGCTGTCTCTCCTGAACGGGAATGATGTGCCTCCCAAAGCGAAATACGCAGAGAGCTTGCTCCGGTTCGGGTTCCATTCCCTGTATTCCCTGTCTTCCGACGGGACCAGTTTCTCTCCGTACACCCTCTTGCCCGGGTTGAGGGACAAGGTGTGCAGCCTTCCTTTCTGAAGGAAGAGAGCTCCGCCGGAGAATTCTAGCGGCTCCATGACCGCTGATACCCTTGGTACTACATAATGGCGCAACATTAGTATATTCACAGAATGTTGGGTTTGACCATGATGGAATTACTCTCCGCAATAGCTGATAAGGTATCGGAAGCCATAGGGCTGATTCCATCGGAATCGGACAGAGGTACTGAGGTGTGCATGGGAGCAGACGGCACACCCACGTCAAATATAGACAAGATAGCTGAGAACACGGTTCTGATGTATCTGCAGGAGAACGACATCAGGCTGAACGTTCTGAGCGAGGAGATAGGATTCGTCGATAACGGGGCGGAAGAGACCCTTGTGCTGGACCCCATCGACGGGACCACCAACGCATGCATGGGCGTTCCCATGTACACGATATCCATGGCCGTGGGCAAGGGCACGATGAACGGCATGCGCATCGCATACCTCAGGAATCTGTCCACCGGAGATGTGTACACGGCGGAGAGGGGAAAGGGCGCCTATATGAACGGGTGCAGGATCAGAGTCAAGGAGAACTCCGATCCGGAGCGCCTTCTGATGATGATCTACATGGGCAGCGGAGCATGCCCTGAAGCATTCGCTCTGGCCAAGAGAACGAAGTCATCCCGGGCCTACGGGTGCGCTTCCCTGGAGATGGTCCTGGTGGCCACCGGGAAGGCGGATGGGTTCATGATGGACTCCGAGGTCTACAGCAAGGCCATCCGTATCGTGGATATAGCGGCATCCGCCCTCATCCTCCGTGAAGCGGGCGGCGAGATATTCGGCCTGGACGGCTCGGTACTCGATATGCCCCTGGATCTGGACCACAGGGCCAATTTCGTGGCCGTGGGGGACAGGAGGGTCTTCGATACCGTGATGCAGGGGGCCCGCAGCCGTTCCCGCGGAGGGAGGCTGAAGTACGGCGTCTATGTCAACATGAGCATACCCGGTGCAGCCGGTGTCGCCAGAGAGGTCATACGGCTTCTGAACGGAGAGGACGTGACGCTGGATTCGGCCATAGCCGCCGAACTGGGGGAGAAGGGGGTGCCGATATCGAAGATGGACGCAGACATGGTGATCGCCGTTGGAGGCGACGGGACCATCCTCAGGGCGGC
>LSQX01338233.1_pt1 | contig 39799 bp, 28 predicted proteins | sample 654561 | NCBI WGS metagenome assembly LSQX01 (sample SAMN04489861, study PRJNA283612) | anaerobic digester metagenome | isolation source: 4 biogas reactors fed with cattle manure at either 37C or 55C with and... | place: Denmark: Kongens Lyngby | collected 2014 | reverse complement strand
AAAATAATTGAAAAAGCTAATTGGAATAATTTTAATAATTGTTCTACCTTTAATCGCCAGCTTGTTGCTGCTTGTTCCGACTTATACGGCATATAAATTAGAGCAGAAGCAAAAAGATGCGCTTGTATTAGCGGAAAGGGACTCGACTTCTGCCGATTCGCTGGCAAGGATGGAGCAATTTAATAAGGAATATGGTGACCAGCTAATAAGCGCAAAGCAAAGAAGATTGAAACTCGGTCTCGACCTTCGCGGTGGAATGTATGTTACACTCGAAGCCGACATTATCAAGTTGATTGAAGAAAGTGCTTTAAGGGAAACTGTTGATGACGTCTTTCTTGAAGTTATTAATAAAACAAAGCAAGACGCTCTGACATCAGATAAAGATATGATTGACTTGTTTCATAATAATTTCAACCAAATTGCAATTCCTAAAAAAAGATTTTTGTCTGATTATTTCGACTTTGGAGACCAAGGCGATATAGCAGAAATAGAAAACAAAATCATTTCACATTTAAAAGATAACGAAAAAGACGCTATCGACCAAGCTATCGAGGTCATTCGCCAGCGTGTCGATAAATTCGGTATTTCTGAGCCAACTATTCAAAAGCAAGGCGGACGCAGGATTATGCTCGAGCTGCCTGGCGTTACAAATGAATCAGAAATGCGTCAATTGCTTCAAACTACTGCACGTTTAGAATTTCAGTTAGTGAAAAGCGACGAGGCGCTTGTTAAAAGCTTCTTTAAAATTGACCAACTTCTTGCAAAGCAAAATAAATTAAAAGGAGTCTCCGGCACTATCGCAGATAGTATTTTTAACGAAATTGCACAAAAAGAAGCAGACAGCTCAGATATTGCAAAAGTTGAAGAGAAAACAGAAGAAGCAGACACAACCCAAGTGGCTGACGACTCCACTGCAGCTGACAGCATAGTGAGAGGAGAAGAAGCAGACACAACAAATCCTTATGCCGGGCTTGGTGAAGAAGAAACAAGAAAGCGTTACCTGGAAGACCACCCGTTTACTACTTTGTTTGAAACATATTATCTTCCGGAAGGCAAAAACCAAAGACCGCAGCAGGTGAATTTCATTATAGATGCTTTTCCAAAAGGCGATTATAACTTTTCGATTTTCGAAGCAGTTATGCCAAAATTCTTTGAAATATTGTCGAGGCCCGAGGTGCAAGTTCTTCTGCCAGATGATATTCAAATACTTCAAGCTGCAAAGCCACAAATGATGAAAGACCCGGGCAGCGGAAAAGAATTCAAGTTGTTTAGTTTATACGGTGTAAAAGCTGAGCCTTTGCTTACTGGTGAGGTTATTACAAATGCCCAAGCTTCTTATGACCCAAACAACAATCAGCCTATCGTTATGATGAGTATGAACTCAGAAGGTGCTGAGAAATGGGCAAATATCACTGGTGCAAATATTAACAAAAGAATTGCTATTGTTTTGGACGAACAGGTCTACTCTGCCCCAAATGTGATAAATAAAATTGTTGGCGGTTCTTCCCAAATCACCGGCATGGCAAATTCAGATGAAGCTCGAATGCTGCAAATTGTCTTAAAAGCAGGCGCCTTGAAAACACCTGTTCAGATTATTGAGGAGCGAGTGGTTGGTCCTTCGCTTGGTGAGGATTCAATTTCAAGCGGTGTTAATTCAATGATAATAGCAGTTATTCTCGTTGTTCTGTTTATGCTTATGTATTATAGGACGGGAGGCTTGGTTGCAAACTTTGCTGTTATTTTGAATATGATTATTGTTGTCGCTGTTTTAGCGGCTTTCCAAGGAACTTTGACTTTGCCCGGTATAGCTGGTTTGATTTTAACGCTTGGTATGGCGGTCGATGCAAACATTCTTATTTATGAACGTATTCGTGAGGAACTTTACAGAGGACGCTCTTTGAAATCTGCTGTCGATGAAGGCTTTAGCAAAGCGATGTCAGCGATTATAGACTCAAACATTACTACTTTTATCACTGGATTAATACTTTACTATCTTGGAACTGGTCCCATACAGGGTTTTGCTATGACCTTGATGATTGGTATTTTAGCTACGCTCTTTACTCAAATTATCGTTGCTCGTGCCATAATTGACATGATGATAGCAAGAGGAGCAACTCATATTAACTTTGGCCAATCAAAAGATATTATCCATACTGGATCAGAAAGGAAATAATAATGCAATTTTTTGATAAAACAAATATTAATTTCGTTAAGGAAAGACATCTTTTTTTCATACTCTCCTCGCTCGTTCTAACTGTGGGAGTGATTTTAGTCTTAGTGCTTGGAATAGATTTTGGAATTGACTTTACTGGTGGTTCTGAGGTTGCAATAAAGTTTGAGCAAAAGGTCAGCACAGATGCAGTGAGAGATGCAGTTAAAAAAGGTGGGGTTTTTGCTGAGGAAGTAAAATCTTATGGTGCAGACAATCAATTTCTTATTCGCTTGAAAGAGGTGGGCAGAATTTCTGACAAAATAGAAGAAGCCTTGAAGGCAGAAATGCCCCAGAATAAATTTGAAGTTTTAAAAACTGATACGATTGGTCCGAAGATTGGCGAGGAGCTTACTATCCAAGCACTTATTGCGGTTATTCTATCTATGATTGGAATAATGATTTACGTGACATTCCGCTTTAAATTTGAGTATGGTTTTGCCGCTTTGTTTGCGCTTGCCCATGACGTTGTGTTTACTATAATTGTGATTGTAATTGTTCATAAGCTCGGCTTTATAAATCTTGAATTTAACCAAAATATCGTTGCTGCACTTCTTACTGTGGTGGGTTATTCTGTAAACGACACAGTTATTATTTTCGATAGAATTCGCGAAAACCTTGATAAAGTGAAAGGAGTTTCTTTCCAAAAACTTGTGAATACGAGCATCAATGAGACTTTGAGCAGAACGATTAATACCGTCATAACTGTGATTGTGGTTCTATTAACAATTGTATTGTTTGGTGGTCCTGTTCTTGAAGGTTTTGCATTCACAATGCTTGTAGGTTTGGTCGTAGGAGCTTATTCATCAATTTACATTGCAAGCTCGCTTGTGATTTGGTATCTTGAAAAACGCGGAAGAATCGCTCACGATGATAGCTATGACAAGAAGAAAAAGGCGGTTGCCGCTGTTTAATTTGAAATGAAGCAATCGAAGAGCGTTTGCGTAATATAAAATTTATTAGAACAAGGGGAGAGACTGCGTCTCTTCCCTTGTTGCTGTTTTCTTTATTTGAAATAGTATAACGAGCATCTTTGCTTGTTATGTGCTTTGTTACTGTTTTAAATAATTATATTCAAGCAAGTTGCTTGAGCTACTTTTTTTGAAATAGCATAACGGCATCCTTGCTTGTTTAAGAATAAGTAAGTTTTCACAAATTCTAAATTCGCAACCGTATTGAAGATTGACAAATTTTTACTATATTTGATAAAATTAGAAATTATAATCAGAGATTGAATTATACTTTAAAAATACTTGATGAAAAACCAGATTATGGCTTAATTGAATTAGCCAAAGAGCTGCTTGGTGGAAGCGAGGCACAAGATTTCGCTTCTACTATAGATTCAATTGCTCAAAAAAAAGAAATAAAAAAATTAATTGCAGATTTAAGCAAAGTAGAGTTAATAAACAGCAGTGGCTTGGGTATGCTCGTTGCTGGTTTAAGAGCTTTAAAATCATCAAAAATAGACTTCATCCTTATTTCAGTCCCTCAAAAAGTGAAACAGCTTCTCGAAATTACACACTTGAATTCTGTTTTCACTTGCTTTGAAGATTTAGCAACTGCACTCAAATCGGAATAAAAAATGGTTACTTTAATAGCTGGCTCCCAGTGGGGAGACGAAGGCAAAGGGAAACTTGTTGACCTTCTCAGTCAAAATATGGATATTGTTGCGCGCTATCAAGGCGGCGCAAACGCCGGACACACAATAGTTTTAGGCGATAAACAATATATTCTTCATCTTATTCCTTCCGGAATTCTTTCACCAAATACAAAATGCGTAATTGGGAATGGTGTCGCCCTTGATCCTGTCGCTTTAATAAATGAAATAAAAATGCTTGCCGAGCATAATATAAGCGTTGAAGGACGTCTTTTTATTTCACACAAAGCTCATCTAATTATGCCCTACCATAAGCTGATTGACCAAGCAAGCGAGAGCTTTAAAGGAAATATGTCAATCGGAACTACGGGACGCGGTATCGGCCCAGCTTATATTGATAAATCAAAACGCTCAGGCATTCGTATTGTGGATTTATTGGATAGAGACAGCTTAGCAAAAAAAATCAAAGATAATTTAGACGAAAAGAATCTACTTATAACAAGGGTTTATGAGAATAAGGCATTGGACAGCGACCAAATTATCAGCGAATATTTAGAATTCGACAAACTTTTAGACCCTTATATAAAAGACACAACCTATTTGCTTAATAGAGCTATTAAAGAAGGCAAAAATCTTTTACTTGAAGGAGCGCAGGGAGCGCTTTTAGATTTGGACCACGGCACATATCCTTTTGTAACAAGCTCGAATCCAACTTCGGGTGGCGCCTGCACTGGGCTTGGGCTCCCGCCCACAGCTATTGATAGAATAATCGGCGTTGTCAAAGCATATTGCACCCGCGTTGGGAATGGTCCCTTTCCAACTGAGCAGGATAACGAAGCCGGGCAAAAGCTTAGAGATATTGGAAATGAGTATGGAGCTACTACCGGGCGCCCTCGCCGTTGCGGCTGGCTCGATTTAGTAGCCTTAAAGTATTCGGTAATGATAAACGGCATAAGTGAAATTGCACTTACAAAATTAGACGTCCTTGATAGCTTTGATGAAATTAAGGTTTGCTATGAATATGATTTGAATGGAAAAAGGATTTGCACATTCCCGAGCGATATTCCAACGTTAAACGCTATAAAACCAATTTATAAGACGCTAAGCGGCTGGGGCAGGAGCTTAAAAGGAATAAAAGAAAAAAAGGACTTTCCAAAGGAAGCTCTTAATTTCTTTGAACTTATTGAAGAATATTCAGAAGCAAAAATAAAAATTGTGTCTATTAGTCCAGATAGAAACGATACTATAATTTTTTAATTTTTTACAAAATCGACAATAAATTGAGTGCCTGGATTTTTTTCGTCTTTAAATAAATACGAAGGAGATTCTACCCGGGCAGAGCCACCAAACTTTTTGATTATATTATTCACTATAGAAAGGCCAAGTCCGGTGCCTTCTATAGCCAATTTCTTTGAGACAGAAGAGCGATAAAAATCGTTAAATATTCTGTCAATATCTTTTTTGGGAATGCCGATTCCACTGTCCGCAATAATTATAGTTAGCAGATTTTGATTGTCTAAAATCCTTACTTCAACTTTTCCATCTTGATTAGTATACTTAAAAGCATTTGAAATTAAATTTGAAAGCGCCAGTTTCAATAATTTCGGTTCGCTTTTAAGCATAAAGGGCCCTTTTTGCTCGCAAACTAAATCTATTCTAATGTTTTTCGACTTAAAAAGAACACTTGTATCTTGAAAAATTTCGTGGAACAAATCGCATAAACTAACATCTTGCAGCTCATCTAATTTAGAAAGCAGCTTAATGTGAGAAATATTTAAAATATCGTTAATAGTGGTAATCGCAGAATAAAGTCGAGTTTTTGAGCGTTCAAGCGGTTTTTTTTGCTCTTCTAAAATAGCGCCAAGATTCCCCCCTAAAATCATATTCAAATAAGTTAAGGCGGCGGCAATCGGAGTTTTCAAATCATGGACTATCGACATCACATATTGGGATTTTTCTTTTTCTGCGTTTTCCAGATTTTGATAAGCATCTGTTAAAAGCCGTTCCCTTATGTATAGCTGCTTTGCTATTGAGTTTGTTAAGTAGATGCAGACGAAAAGAGTTAAAGTTAAAAAGGAATAAAAAATTACAATATAAGAAACGTTGTCATAAAGCGTTTCGGGGAGCAAGCCAATTACAGTGTGATGGGGAATAGTGCCGTAAAAGCTTAGTAGAGAAATGCTTAGCAGAACAAGGATTACAATAGAAAGAATTAAACCAACAACCGAGCCAGGAAGCAGCAAGCTACCAATAATTATATGAAAAATAAAAAAAGCATTCAAAGGGGATTCCACACCCCCAGTGAAATAAATTAAAAAGATCAGGGCGCAAAAATCAAAGCAGATTTGCATTAAAGAAAAGTGCAAGCTATGGACTTTTAGCTTTTTAAATTTCATTTTTGGGAAGTCGTTCCATAGCTTATGGAAAATTAAATTGTATGCTAAAATAACGGCGGAGATAATCCAGAGCGGCAGCTCATAGAATTGAATATTTGGGAAAAATGATTCGACAGCATAAACTCCCAAGCACATAGAAACAAGCATAACAACAGCTCCATACCTTAGCATAATCAGCCAGCGGTTTCTTTGGCGGATGTCAATCCAAAATTGGTCGTATTTAACTCGCTCGGGAGTTAAAGAAAAAAAGCTATTTTTTTTCATTTATTAAATTCCTAATGCTTGAAAAACAAAAGTAAAAATAGAGTCAAAAAGAATGATTAAGAAAATTCCAGTTACCACCGAAGCTGTTGTAAATTTACCAACGCTCTCCGCCCCTCCTCTAACTTGCATACCTCTGAAGCAGCCAACGGCAGAAATAGCAAAGCCAAAGATCACACTTTTTCCAATCCCTGTTAAAATATCGCTTATGCTCACCGCAATTTGCAGCTGATTCATATAGCCAGCAACCGTAACATCTAAAATAGTAATGGCGGCAACAAGCCCACCTGCAACGCCCGCAATGTCTGCGATAATAGTCAAAAAGGGCATCGCAAGCACCACTCCCAAAACCCGGGGCATTACAAGAAAATTCGTTATATTAAATCCCATAGAGCGCAAGGCATCAACTTCTTCCGATACTTTCATTGTGCCAATTTCAGCAGCGAAAGCTGAGCCAGAGCGTCCCGCAACGAGAATAGCTGTCATTAAGGGCGCAAGCTCCCGGGTGATAGAAATTCCAATCAAATTTGCTATGAAAATATCAGCCCCGAACTGCTTCAGTTGGATAGCTCCCTGGTAGCCCGTAATTAGCCCAATTAAAAATATTATTAATACTATAATCGGCAGTGCTGCCAGTCCAGCTCGCAAAAATTGGTAAGGGAATTCTTTCCACCTTACTTGCATAGGGAAAATAGCAAGCGAAAAGAATTTGATAATTAAATCACCAAAAAATTCAACAAAATGATAAGCATCTTCCAAAACGGTTTGAGTTCTTTTGCCAATTTCATTAATAGAAACAAAAAAGCGAGACCTTTTCCTTTCCTCTTCAAAAAGGTTTTTGTCGCTCAATCCTTTTGTGAGAATTGCAATCATATTCCCTATTTCTTCGGTTTGGTTGATTATTTTGAGCTTTACTTGTTTTTCATTGCAAAATTCGGCAAACTTAAAATAGGCAGCAACGAGAAAGCTGTCGTATTTTTTAACGTTTTGGAAGTTTAGCGATACTGAATTCGCGGCTTCGATTTGTTTGGTGAAATTCTTAAAATTTTTGTAATAAGGGCCTTCTTTTAAAGTGAAATTTCCATTAAAATTAACAATTGCTTCGCCTTTGTCAAATGTTATTTCAATACTTGTATTTTCAGATTTCGACATTTTTTCTATTGTATAATATTTAACAATACAAATATACAATAAGAAAGAAAATTTAACAGAATTAAAAACGTCATATTCTTATATCATTTTTTACTAAAAAAAGGAAATGAAATGGATAAGGTCAAAGGCAAAATTCTTTGGATTGATGATGAAATTGAGTTGCTGCGTCCCCACATTCTTTTGCTCGAGCAGCGTGGCTATGGCGTTGAAACAGCGACTAACGGAGAAGATGCGGTTGAGCTTGTTCGCCAAAAGCACTTTGATTTAATTTTCCTTGACGAAATGATGATTGGATTGAGCGGGATTGAAACCCTGCCCTTACTCAAAGATATTGACTCCTCTACTCCTGTGGTAATGGTAACGAAAAACGAAGCGGAAAGCTTGATGGACGAAGCTATTGGAAAAAGAATTGACGATTACTTGACCAAGCCAGTGAACCCAGCCCAGATTTTAGCTGCTTGTAAAAAATTCTTGGAAACAAAAGCAATCGAGCAAGATCGCTTAACGCAAGATTATTTTAAGGGATTTAACGAAATAGCGCAAAAGCTTTACGAACCCTTGGAGTGGACAGATTGGAAAGATTTGTATTTAAAATTAGTTAATTGGTCAATCGAGCTAGATCGCTATCCCGACCTCGGCTTTTACGATACTTTGCAAAATCAGTGGCGAGAGTGCAATGCTGGATTTTCCAAATTCATTGAAAGTAATTACAAAGATTGGCTTAATGCTTATCCAAACGAAAGCGAGCATCCAATTTTATCTCCTCAGATTGTGGAAAAATACTTAATGCCTTTACTAAAAAATGATAGACCTACTTTTTTCTTTGTCGTGGACTGTATGCGGGCAGATCAGTGGCTAATAATGGAAAAGATTCTTGCTCCTTTTTACACTTTTAAAAAAGATTATTATTGCTCAATTTTGCCAACCGCCACACCTTACGCAAGGAATTCAATATTCAGTGGGCTTTTCCCAATAGACATACAAAAATATTATCCCCAATGGTGGTCCAAAGAGCTGAACACTGAGGATCATAAATTAAATGCTTACGAAAAAGAATTGCTCGACGAACAGTTAAAAAGAAGAAACATAAAGCTAAAAACAAATCATCAATATATAAAGATTCACGAGACTGAGTTTGGGAAAAAAATTGAAGCAGATATTCTAAAATTTGCAAAGAATCACCTTACCTCTATTGTTTTAAATGCTGTTGATATGATTGCCCACTCTCGCTCTGATTATGCAATATTAAAAGAAATTGCGCCAGACGAAGCTGCTTATCGAAGCTTAACTCAATCTTGGTTTCTTCATTCAAGTTTTTATGGGATGCTCCGCGCACTTGCAAATGTAAAAAATATACAAATTGTGATTACAACCGACCATGGCTCTGTTCGTTGTATGCGTGGTGTAAAAGTGCTTGGGGACAAAGAAACCACCACTTGCTTAAGGTATAAATTTGGAAAGAATGTAAAAGCCGACAGCCGCTATGCAATGCAAATTCCAGACCCAGCCTATTTCAAACTGCCAAACCTTGGGATAACCGTCAATAATATCATTGCCAAAGAGGATTATTATTTTGTTTATCCTACCGACTATCATTATTTTGTTCAGCGTTACCGCGATAGTTTCCAGCACGGCGGAATCTCTATGGAGGAGATGATAATCCCGGTAGTAACCCTTCAAGCAAGATAAATGCTTTGTTTTTCACTATTTTTATATATATTTGTATATGGAAAAAGAAGCTTTTATATCCAATAGTGAAGACCAAACTGTCGAGCTTGGCTTTCGTTTTGCTAAAAAACTGAAACCGGGCGATACTGTTGCCTTTTTCGGAACGCTTGGCACTGGAAAGACGCATTTTATCAAAGGTATTTGCGACTTTTTCAAAGTAGAAGAAATTGTGGTCAGCCCTACTTTCAATATTATGAATCAATATGTTGGAGTGCATGAAGGCAAGGAATTGCTTATTTATCATATTGATTTATATAGAATTAAAAAACTTGACGAGCTTGATGAAATTGGCTTTAAAGAGTGCGTCTATTCAAACAATTCTATAAAATTAATTGAGTGGGCAGAAAAGGCAAAGGACAATTTACCCGAAGAAAGCTATCTCGTTCAAATTGATTTTAATCCAGATGAAGAAAATGAGCGTTTAATTTCCCTTTCTCTTTTATAAAAATCTATCTTACTTTAAATGTAGTCATAGTAATAATTGCGAGCATTATTGCCATAATATAAAAGCGAACTACAATTTTTGATTCATGCCAGCCAGATTTTTCAAAATGATGATGCAAAGGGGCAATTTTAAAAATGCGTCTTCCCACGCCGTATCTTCTCTTTGTATATTTAAAATAAGATATTTGAATAATTACAGATATAGTTTCGGCAAAGAATATTCCACCGAGAATAGGCAATAAAAATTCCTTTTTAATTAAAACACAGAGCGTTCCAATAGCGCCACCAAGGGCAAGCGAGCCGGTATCACCCATAAATACCTGAGCGGGGTAAGAATTATACCAGAGAAAGCCAAGTGCAGCTCCAACGAGAGCAGCGCAAAATATTGTAAGCTCGCCAGTGCCGGGCAAAAATAAAATAGACAAATACGAGGAGTATAAAGCATTTCCACCTATATAGCTTATCAGGGCAAGGGCAAGGGCAGCAATTCCTACCGTCCCGATAGCCAAACCATCAAGTCCATCAGTTAAATTTACTGCGTTCGAGGTGTATGTGATTATAAACACAACTACTGGAATGTAAAGTAAATCTAAATCACAATTTATATTCTTTACAAAAGGCACTGTGGAGAGCGTTTTTACACTTTCAAAAGTTGAGGAAAAAAGCTCTGGGAAAAAGTAAATCGTTGAAGCAACAATCAGCCCAATCGCAATTTGTCCAATCAGTTTATATCTTGCAATTAAGCCATGTGACATTTTTTTTATTACTTTTAAATAGTCATCGAGGAAGCCAACAGCCCCGAGCCAAGCAGTAGTTACAAGAATCAGGATTATGTAAATATTTTCTAAATCTGCCCAAAGGAATGTTGGCAAAAGTGTTGCCAAAAGGACGATTAAGCCGCCCATAGTTGGGGTGCCTGCTTTGCTGGAATGATTGCCAACTCCTTCAAGTTCTGCCTTTGCTTGCTCACCAATTTGCATTTTTTTCAAGCGCTTAATAATTCTTGGACCGAATAAAAAGCAGATAAGAAGAGCTGAAATTGCTGCTGCTGCTGCGCGAAAAGTTATATATTGAAAAACACCAATACCGGGAGGAGAAAAAAGTTCTTTTACCCAAAGAGCTAAATAATAGAGCATAGCAAATTAATTTTTAAATCCTAAAATTACTTCTTCAAGCTTCATTCCGCGAGATGCCTTTACGAGTATAATGTCATTTTCTAAAACAGTATTTTTTAATTCACAGATAAGAGTAGATTTTTGATGAAAAACCTGAGCAGTTTTATTTAAATTATTTTTACAAAAAAAGTTTTCTTGCTTATAAGCGTCTCTAAAATGCTCTCCATAAAGAAAAACTATATCTGCAACTTCCAAAGCCTTGCAAATTATTTCCTTGTGTTCTTCGATTGCAGTCTCCCCCAACTCAAGCATATCCCCAAGGACTGCAATTTTTTTCCCAGCTTCTTTGCATTTTATTTCGGACAAAACGTTCAGAGCGTTTAGCATAGAATCGGGATTTGCATTATAGCAGTCATTAATAAAAATATTAGTGCCAATTTCTTCGAAAAGCATTCTGCCATAGCTCTCACTTGCGTCTGGAGCGAAGGAAGAAAGTCCTTTTTCTATGTTTTCTTTGCTAATTCCAAAATGGATTGCGATGGCAGTAGCCGCAATGGCGCTGTAGCCAAAGCTTTTTCCTTGGGCAATCAATTTTGCCTCAATTTTTGTGCTGTTTACATTAAAGGAAAGCGAGGGACGAAGCTGCTCATCGCATACTATTTTAGAGTTAATATCGGCATCTTCACTTTCTCCAAAGCTAATATACTTTTCTAAAATGCGGGAATATTTCCGAAGCCGCTTGTCATCGAAATTGATAAAGGCAAGACCATCGTGCTTTTTTAAATATCCAAATAAATATGTTTCTTCAAGCTCAACTCCGTCTAAATCAATAAGTTTTTCAAGATGCTCTTTGCCAATGTTGGTAATAATACCATGGGTTGGCATAAGCATTCTCGATAAAATATCAATCTCGCCCGGCTCGCTTGTTCCAATCTCAATGACCGCAACTTGATGCTCTTCTGTTAAAGCAAGCAGCATCAAGGGGACTCCCACTTGATTGTTGTAATTATTTTTGGTTTTTAAAACATTGTATTGAGAAGAAAGAAGATGCGATATAAATTCCTTTGTAGTAGTTTTGCCATTTGAGCCTGCAACTGCAATTATCGGAATATCGAAATGCTGGCGCTTTAGCTGTGCAATCTCTCCTAATGCCCGCAAGCAGTTTTTTACAACAATAAATGCTTGGCTTGGATATAAGTTTTTATTTTCTTCGAACCAATCGCTTTCTACGAGGCTGGCGGAGGCACCCTTTTCAAATGCATCTGCAACTTTTTCGTGAGCATCAAAATTTTCTCCCTTTAAGCAGACAAAGAGATTGCCGCGTTCAATACTTCTGCTATCTATTGAAACTCCGTAACTCGACCAGCTTTCTGCGATATTATGCAAAGAATTTTCATCAAACAGAGCGTCTAAATCATTTTTTCTGAGCGGAACGAGGTTTTTCACTTGCTTTTCCTTCTTTTACAAAAGCTAATCTTTCAAATTTAAGCAATAGATATTTAAAAATATACTTTTTTGTAGAAATTATTTTCCTTAATTTTGTTAACAAAAAAAGCATAAAGATGAAGTTAAAAAAGATTTACGAGGAATTACTTAGCACTGCAAAGAATCTTGGGATTTCCGTTCGCAAGGATAAAGGGCATTTTAAGTCTGGATTTTGCACTTTGGACGAGCGGGAATTAATTGTAATCAATCGCTCAGCTCCTGTGGAGCAGCGAGTGGCAGTTCTTTCAAGGTGCCTTTCAAGATATTCCGACAATATTTATTTAAAGCCAGCAATTAGAGATTTTATTGAAAATGAAATCTTAGGCAAATAGCTTTTATAAGGACTGCAAGTTATTGCTAAGCAAAGATATTTGACTTAAGGGAAGCAAATTCATAAAAATCTGCGGCGCCATAGTTCATACAAATCCTTTTAAAAAACTAAGAAATTTCTTCTAAAAGTATTTTCGCCTCCTCGAAATCTGGATTCAGTTTTAATGACCATTCTAACATATTCTTTGCTTCGTCTTTTATATCGGAAATAAGGAAAGCCCGAGCAGCGCCATAGCAAGCTAAATAGCTGTCTTGGTATAGCTTTAACGTTTCCGTGTAAATCTGTATTGCGGCATCGCTATCCTCATCATCTAAAAAACATTCCCCTGTTAGCAACAAAAGATCTTCTAAGTTAATTTCAAGAGAACTTGTGTATTTTTCTTCTTTCCAGCGATCGAGCAGATCTGACAAAATTTCCAACGCCTCGGTAGTTTCTTCTTTTGTATGATGATAAAAAGCTTTGTTGAATTTAAAATCGATATTATGCGCAAAATCTTTTTCAGCTATTTCAAAGTATTTTTCGGCTTCTTTGCTCTCGTCCATTATTAAAAGAGTGTTTGTAATTCTATTTAAGCAATGACTTAGATATGTATTTTCCAGCTGATTTGACTTATACGCTTTGATAAATAAGTCCAATGCTTTTTCATCTTTCTCTTCCATAAGCAGATTTTCAGCTTCGCCAAGCCAAATGTATGCGTCTTCCTTGTCCTTTAATGTTCGTTCTACTTTTTCTGCTAATTTTATGTTAAATAGAGCATCTAATCTTGAAAACATTTTGACAGTTGCTCGGTTCCAAGTCCAAAGCGTTCTTGCAGTTTTTGAAGCGATTAAGCCGCGACTTTTTATCATTGAAGGATTTTCGTAAATATATTTCAAAGTAGCGGCAAGCTCTTTTTCATCAGCTTCCAGCACAAAAGCCTCGCCAGTCAGCTTTTGATTGCCCATCTTATCGCCAATGGAAAGTTTTGTCGCCGGGATTCTCCAAGCAAAATCATCGAGAACAAAGTCATCTGTTGCCCCGCCTTCTGTTACAACAACAGGCAAGCCGCAAGCCATCGCCTCAAGTGTAGGAAGCGAAAAACCTTCTCCACGATAAGGACAGACAAAAACATCGCAACTATGATAAAGCTCAACTATATCCTGCTCTGTAAGATATTCTTCTATGTAAATAATTTCTGGACTGTTCGGCTTTTTTTGGATATCTTGAATAAATTCTTTTGCCGTTTGACCCTGATAAAAAGAATCGCCGCCCATATCTTTAATTACCAAAGAAATATTGTCCAGGTTAGAGAAAGTTTTAGTGTATGCGTTGAGCAAAATGTCAATTCCCTTTCTAAAAATTGTTCCGCCAAGGAAAATCAGTTTTAGCTTTTTATTTGAATTGACCGCGTTCTTTCTTCCATCTGGCTTAAAAAGAGTTGGGTCAATTCCATTTGGAATTACTTGAACTTTATTAAAATCAATACCCGAATTAAGAAAGCACTGACGCGAATAATTTGAGGGAGTCCAAATCTCATCAGCTTTTTTAAATCCTTCTGCAAAATCGGCGCGGAGTTGGGTATATTCCCAAGGCTGATTTATAATCCATTTCGCGCCAAGCGGTCGCTCGAAATTTGGAGGCCACTGGTGCCTTATCCAAACATAAGGCAAATCGCTTATTTCGTCCTTTGTCTTCTTTTTATACCTAATATCGTGCTTTAAAAGTTTTTCATATTTCTCATTTCCGGCAGGTGAAAATTGGTCGTTTTCATAAGGGATTATCGTCAGCTCAGCAAGACCTGTGTCGATAATGTTAGCGCAATGCTCGCGATTAATAAGTGCCAAGGAATGGTAGACAAATTGCGAGCCTTCCCAAACTATATTTAATTCCGGCTTTTTTTCTATTAAGTTTTCTAAATCTGAATAGTCAAAAACTTGCTCTTCTTTCTTTTCAAGATCGTCGAATAAACTTTCTTGCGAAATAACTTTTTCCTTAAACAAATCTTCTTCAGTTGCCTCTATTTCCTCTTCTTTTGCAAAATAGCTTTTCGGAGGACTGTCGAAAAATATATCAAATTTTCCATCTGATATTTCATTTTTTTGCTCTGAAACTGATGCTTGCTTTTTTCTTGCTTTCACCGTAAAGTTCAAATTAATAAATCCTCTATCCTGAGGAGTATCAATTTCTTCAAAACTAAGGACTTCAAACCCAGCCATTTCAAGATGCTTTTTTATGGACTGTTCATCGAAAGCCAGGCAATGATAATCGCCCGGATTGGTCTGCCCACCAAAAATCATATAAGAAGCGACATCGGCATCCCAAACGCCATTATAATATGCTTTTACTTGTAAGCGGAGCGATGGACAGCGGATAATAATTTCGGCATTCGGTTTAAGCACCCTTGCCCACTCTTTCAAAATAGCGTCTGTTTGGCGATGTGAAAAATGCTCCAATATATCGCTTGCGAGTATTCCATCAACGGAATTGTCAGCAAATTCGAGCTGGCGAATGTCCATACCAATCACGCTTGGGTCTTCTGAAAACAAATCTATGTTAAGAAAACCTTCACGGACATCTTTCCCGCAGCCCAAATTTAAAAGAAGAGGACTTGGCAGAGGACTGGGCAATACTCCTCTTGCTAATTTATTGGAAAAGCCACCGTAGATGTCTTTTTCAAATTGCATTCTATTCATAGCGGCTGAGCTTATTGTTTGTTCCATAAGTTTTTTTTGCTTTAATTCAACTTTGTTTGACTCTGTGCTTGAGAAAAAGCGTTTTTCTATTTCCTCGCAACTGCACCCGTCTTTTGATATAATTATTTGATAAATATGGATTAAATGGTCAATAAAATCATCAAAACTATATGGAAGGAAGCAGTTATTTCTTAGTTCGATTATTATATTTGGATTGTCAATTATTTTTTGTAAAATTTGCGAAAGCTCGGCAGGAGAATCGTGCTTATATAAAAATCCATTATATCCATCGCGAATAAAATCTTGGACTCCGCCAATTTTCGATGCGATTACAGGCAATTTCAAGGCAAGCGATTCAGCAAGAACAAGCGGAGCGCAATCCTCCCAAACACTTGGAATGATAGCTAAATCGCTGCTCGCGCTTATTTTAAGCAAATCGTCAACCACATAATTACCTTTAAAATTAAGCATTTGCTTTTTATCAATATCAATTAGTAATCTTTTGTAGCTTTCATCTATAAAGCCCCAAACGTCAAACGCAATTTTTTCTTTATCAAGCGATTGAGCAGCTTCAGCAATGATATGCACACCTTTATGAGCCATCGCACCACCAATAAAAGAAACGCGTATCGGGAATTCGATTTGCTCGCTATCTTTTTGAATTGCTGGCAAATCGGCAGTTGAATGGGGAATTTGATTCACAACGCAAATTTTTTCTGAGCTTCCGCAGTGGGCAGAAAGCAATTCTTTCATTCGCCCCGAAACTGCGAATGTGCAATCTATAGTCTCCCTTAAAAGAGATTTTGTAAGCTCTGCTCTCTTTCTATAATCCTTTTCAAGATGAGGATATTTCTGAATTAACTCAGAATTTTGAAAAAAATCTACATTTTTCCACAAGCTCAAATCGGAATTGAAAAGATAAAGCCTGGGGTCGATTAAATGATAATTATGAGGAGTATAAACGCATTTGATTCCTTTTTGCTTTGCTATTTTTGCAATTTCAAAGGAAAGTCCGAGAAAATTTTGAAAATGAACAATGTCTGGTCTAAAGCTCTCAAGCACCGTCTCAAAGTGCTTACAAATATTTTCGTCTTTTATTTCCCTTGCTGGATTTGTTTCATCTAAAAATGAAGTTGGACGATTGAAAACAGCAAAAAGCTTAACGCCTTTTTCTTCGGATTGCTCAAAATAGTATGGCTGGTCGCTTGTTCCGTGTTTGCCAGCTGCGTAAAACACAGCAATGTCAACGTTCTTTTGAGCTAACAAAAGCGCTTCCGAACGCGGGAGGGTTGTTCCGCCGCCGCTTTCGTTCCAACCGAACATTGTAAATAATACTTTTAATTTATTCTTATTAGAGTTCATTTTTTCCATTTTTTCTACTCCATTTTGTTGTGAAATTGAAAGCAATGTTTCTGCTTTAATTAATCGTTCCTCTGGAATTGATTCAAATTGCAAATCTTTATTTATGTCAATTTCTTCTTCGGGTTTATTTTTAATAATCGAAATAACTTTGATTAGCATTGCAAAATTTTTTTTATCAATTATTTCATTTACTTTTTCAGAAAGCAAAAGGAGACGTTTTTGAAATTGCTGCTTTTCCTCTTCATTGGAAAGTAGAGCGTAAAAGCCATCTTCGCGATAATACTTGTCGGCATCAATTTCAAGAAAGCCAGCCCATTTTTCATTAAAATACTTTTGATTTCGGGCATCGTAACTTTCTGGATTTTTATAATATCTTTCAAACTTTTCTATTCCTTCAAGTTGCTTGGTTTTAGCTTCAAAGTGATATGCCACAGCTTTTGGGTTATATCTTACTTTGTGCCCATCTTTTTTTGCTGAAAGGCATAAATCGAGGTCTTCGTGTCCAAAATAATAGTTCTCATCGAAGCCATTAATCTCTTTGAAAACGCTTCGCCTTATAGCAAGCATTGCTCCGGTTAGCATTTGAAAATCCCGCCCCTTATTTACGCACTCAAAATCTTTTGGATAGGCAAGGTAAATATGGAAATGAATATTCATATCTTTTTGAACAGGACCAAACACAATGCCGGCGTGCTGAATCGTGTCGTTTGGATAGAGCAGTTTTCCACCTTGAACGCCAAGTTTTTCATCTTTCTCAAAACTGTCTATTATGCTATGGAGCCAGCCCGCTTGGACTTGTGTATCGTTATTAAGAAAAACAAAGTATTTTCCATGGGCAAGAGCAGCTCCTTGATTATTTGACTGCGAAAAAGATTTTGCTTCTTCATTGAAAATGCTGACGATTCCATTCCCAATAATCTGCTCGGCATAAAGAAGATCGCGTGTTCCGTCAGTTGAGCCATTATCTACCACAATTATTTCATAGTTCAAATCAGCGCAAGTGTTTCTTATTGACTCAATACATTTTTCCGTAAATTGAATATTATTTAATACTGGGATAATAATTGAAACAAGAACTTCCTCGCCTTGCTCTTCTTCTATTTGCACCGCTTTTTCTTCTTGCTTTGCTTCTTTGCTTAAAAGCTGCTTTCGTTTTAATTCTTCAATTTCTCTTCTAAAATATTCTAAATTGATTTCTCTTGCTTTTTGTAAATGCGGTTTAAACCGAACATCTTCTTTGTATTTTTCGTAAATATATTCTAAAGAATGTAACATATTTTCTCTTTGAGAGGACGTCATAGTAGAACCATCGGTTCTCCAAACATACTCGCAAGTTATTTTTTTAATATGTAAAAACTTGAATTTGCGTGAAAGCCGAAGCCAAAGCTCTAAATCCTCGTGTGAATGCATATTTTCATCAAAGCCACCTCTTACTTCATCGAGGCAGGATTTTTCGTGCATCACACAAAGAACTGGTATGAAGTTTCCTACTAAAATCTCGTCATAATCGAAATCTTTTGAATATGGAACATCTCTTTTTAATGTAATATACTCATCGCCAATTTTTTCTTGAAAAGCACGATAGGCGTCTGTATATGCAATTTTATAATCGCTATTCTCTAACGCTCGTAAAAGAGTTTCAATGTGATTGGGATAGAAAAAATCATCATCATCAAGATAGCAGACATATTTTCCCTGAGCAGCCTTCAACCCAACGTTCCTTGTTGCGGCAAGCTTTATGTTTTTTTCATTTCTCAGATAAACAATATTGCTTCCTTTCGCATCAATGCTATTTATCAAATCAATGAGCTTTTCATCTCCTCCATCATTTACTACAATTATTTCTATATTATAATAAGTTTGATCTAAAACGCTTTGAATTGCCCGCTTAAGCTCTTTGGGACGTTTCCCAATTGTAGGAATAATTACGCTTACAAGTGCATTGAAAGAGCTGAGATCTGCTTGTTCGCTTGTTCGCTCATTCTCCAGCTCACTTTTCCAAGCACTGTTTCTCATTGCTTCCTTATGCACTATTTTAGTAAACTGCTCGATTGAGGCTTTTATATCTGGTGATGGGTGCAAATAATAGATTTGCTTTAAATAATCGAGTGCGATATTGTAATCTTTTAAGTGAATAAATCTTTTAGCAAGATAAAGATAAGCGTCTGCCTTTGCTCGCTTTGGGTTATCCCAATTAAGGAAATAGAAAAGCTCTTGGAGTGAATTATTATTTATAATTCCTTTAACCACCTCCACATCATAAGAAAAGTCAATATCCACAGAGCCAGAGGACATATTGCTTGAATGCCATCTCCATTTATATACAAATCTATTTGCTTTTTTTAAATTAACAAATTTGACTACTTGAGAGAACCATTTGTAATCGTGGGCACGCGGAAAATCTAAGCTATAATTACCATATTGCTGATAGAGAGATTTTCGAATAGCGCTGCCTCCATCTGGTAGCGAGTTAGAAAAAAGCATATTCGTTAATAATTCTCTATTACGTCCCTTCCAGTCTTCATAAGTTAGCTCCTCGCTTACTTTTAAATTCTCATCGCAAATATAAAGATCGCCATAAAGTATATCAATATTTGGGTGTTCCTTTAAAATTTCAGAATAATGCAGCAATGTATCGGGAAGAATAACGTCATCAGAGCCAAGCCAAATAATATATTTTCCTTTTGCCTCAGCAATAGCTTTGTTTCGGGTGTCAGGTGCATTTGTATGCTCTTTTTTAAAATATCTTATTTTTTCAGAACTAAAAGAACGAACCACTTCCGATGTGTTGTCTGTCGAGCCATCGTCGTAAATTACTAATTCAAAATTTTCATAGCTTTGAGACAGGACGCTGTTTATTGCTTCTTTTAAATACTTTGCTCTGTTGTATGTAAAGATGCAAACAGAAAAGAGCAATTCCTCAGCCGCTTTAGTTATTTGGCGACTTTTACCAACAATAGCAAAGTAAAATTTTTCTATTGCTTTTTTTGTAAAAATTTTGCGGTTCGGATTGCTTTTTAAATTTTTTAAAGAATTTATTATATGCACCGGTTCATAAAACATATTTACTTCAATATCGAAAATTCTTCCGAACTCAAGATAATCTAAATAAATGCCGTCCCGCATTAAAATCCACAGGTTTTTTCTGCAAAGCGCGGGTAGATAAAGATTGCCGCCCTGAGGACCAATAACAAATTCAGACTGATTGAAAAGCGAGAGTTGTAGCTCGTTCCGATCTCCAACGCTCTTTAAGCTCTTATAAACTTTTCTTAAATCATAGCTTTTTTCGTCCTTTCCAAAAAGGTTTTCGTCATTTAATTGGAAATATTGGTCGCTTGCTGTTTTTTCAACAAAATGATTATATACAACAAAATAGCCCATTTCGTTCAAGGCTTCTTTCATATCCAATAATTCAGCTCTATCGAAATAGTTGAGCGGTGCTTTATATTTTTGAAACCACTGTCGGAAAAATTTGTTATTCAAAACCACAAAGGGCTTTTTTATTTCTTTCGGTATTGCTTTATTGACAAAAGAAAAATCGGGTAAAATATAATTATTTGTTGCGATAATTGAATGTATGTTGCGGTTTTCCCAAACGAAATTCTCAATTTGAATGTGCCGTTGGTTAATGTAGTCGGGTCCTGGATGTATTAATAATTTATCTGGATAAAGCTCTGAAATTTTTTTGTAAACTGCGTGTTCGCCCCATTGGTCGCCAATTAGCTCTGAGCCAACTTCAATATGATTATTGGAAAAATAATAGAAGATTTTTGACCCAGGGCGACTCAAAGTATTTATACTAATATTAAGCTTTTTCTTTATAAAATAAACGAAAGGTAACCAAGAAATTAGCTCGTATCCAAACTCTCCAGTAAAGCAGAAAAGTCCGTTTTCAGCGTCTTCCTTGCTGATAATAAGCGGAATATTCGGCTGAGCTTCGTAGTTTGCGTAATCCGCTTTGTTAATATTTTTTTTCATATTAATCCAATCCGCAACTGATATAAAAATAAACAATTATCAATAATAATGCCAGATTTCGTTAAATAGAAATGAATAATCCAGAAATTCCCCCAGCCCCCTTTTTCAAAGTGGGAGATTCTTTTTAGGTGCGAAACACAGCACAGTCCTTTTTCCCCCGCTGGCGGGGACACCTCATTCTTCACCTCCAGACTTCTTTCTTCTGCTTTCCGTAAAAGGGAGCGGGGGGATTTTCTTCTCTGGATTCCTCGCTGCGCTCGGAATGACAGCGTGAAAGATCCACCTCCTTTCCATTTGAACTTGGGAAGGAGATAAAAGAATAAAAAAAAGCCGCAGCCCGAAACTGCGGCAGTTCTAAAAAAAATCGTTAATAAGATTGCTTATAATTAAATTCTCTTTGGACCAGCTGCATTTACCTCCTCAGAGCAGCCATCGGCAAAAAGCTTAAAGTTTTCTATATACCGAGAAGCTAATGAGTCATACGCTTTCCAATATTCATCTTTGTTTTTCCAAGCACTTGAAGGATCAAGCACATCTTTTGGCACATCGGGACAATCCACCGGAACATCAAATCCAAATACTTTATCCTTGCGGAATTCTACTCCATCGAGTTTGCAATCTAAAACAGCGTTTAAAAGATCGCGTGTATGTTTTATGCTAATACGCTTGCCTACACCATATTTGCCTCCCACCCAACCAGTGTTTACAATCCAGCATTGAGAACCAAATTTTTCCATTTTTTGACGTAGTAAATTAGCGTAAACAAAGGGATGGTGAACCATAAAAGGCGCGCCAAAGCAAGCACTGAAAGTAATTTCTGGCTCATCTCCGACTCCCATTTCCGTTCCGGCGATTTTTGAAGTATAGCCGCTAATAAAGTGATACATAGCTTGATTCATATTCAAACGCGCTATTGGTGGCAAAACCCCTGTCGCATCGCAGGTTAAGAAAATCACATTTTTTGGATGCGTTCTCGTCATTCGCTCCGGAACAACGTTTGGAATAAAATCAAGTGGATAGGAGGCGCGTGTGTTTTCGGTCCATTTGTCATCGTCCAAATCTATTTGCCTTGAAGCAGGATCGTAAACTACGTTTTCTAATATAGTGCCAAAACGCCTTGTGCATTCATAAATCTGTGGCTCGTTTTCTGGCGAAAGACGAATAACTTTAGCATAGCAACCACCCTCAAAATTGAATACGCCTTGGTCGCTCCAGCCGTGTTCGTCATCTCCAATAAGCTGGCGTTTTGGGTCAGCAGATAGAGAAGTTTTTCCCGTTCCACTAAGTCCAAAGAACAATGCAACATCTCCGCTTTTCCCAACATTAGCAGAGCAGTGCATAGACATTACATTTTTCAAGGGCAAAAGATAATTCATGATGGTGAAAATAGTTTTTTTGATTTCTCCACCATAGCTTGAATTTGCAACAACTGCAATGCGATCAGCAAAATTTATGAGCATCGCTGTTTCGCTGCGAGTTCCGTCTATCCTTGGGTCTGCTTTAAAGGCTGGAGATGCAATTAACGTAAATTCTGGAATGTGTTTTTTCAGCTCTTCTTTGTCTGTTATCACATTAAACATATTGTGCGCAAATAGGCTCTGCCAAGCTGTGTCGCTGATAATACGGATGGGCAAACGATGCTCGGGGTCAGCCCCAACATAGCAATCTTGCACAAAAAGTTGAGAGCCTTGCAAATATGCTTGCAAGCGATTATAAAGCCCATGATATTTATCAGCGCTAAAGGGACGATTATACACTCCCCACCAAATTTTGTCCGATGTTGACGGCTCGTGGACAATAAACTTATCTGATGCGGCTCTTGCCGTCCATTTGCCAGTATTGACGAGCAAGGGACCGCCATTAACGACAGCGCCTTCGCGTCTAAATATTGCCTCCTCATAAAGAGATGCCGGTGGCAGGTTCCAAAACACTTTATCAATATGAACTAAGCCGTGATTGCTTAAATCATATTCGCTTGCAAATTCGCCGGCTCCTTTGCTTGCCGGTGATTCTATGTCTATATATTTCATATTTTATCCTTTACAATTTTACGGTTACCAATAATAGTTTCATTTGTGGAATTCGGGTCTAAAGCCCATTTTATCCTTTGAACACCTTCAGTGATGTCCTTAACTGTTCCGCAGGTGGAAAGACGCAAATATCCGTCCACTCCAAATTCATATCCCGGAACGGTTACCACTCTAACTTTGTCCAATAAATAATTAGAAAGTGCGCGGGAATCTTTATTATAATGGCTAAAATCAACAAAGCAGTAGAAAGTGCCATCTGGCTTAGAAAACTTAATGTCCGGAAAAGAATTAAGCTCTCTTATCATAATATTAAGATTATTTTCTAAATTTAGACGCAAACTTTCAACGCTTGTCTGGTCGCTATTTATTGCGGCAGCGGCAGCGACTTGCGTTATAACAGATGGACCCGAGCTTTGGTGGCTTTGAATGTCAGACATCGCTTTAACAAGCTCTTTATTTGCGACTGCCCAGCCAATGCGGAATCCAGTCATAGCATATTGCTTTGAAACTCCATTAACAACAATTAATCTTGAATTATCTGATAAATCCTTGGCGTAATCATAGCAATTAGCCGCTTTTTTCCCATCGAAGACTAATCTATGGTAAATGTCATCCATAATAAGATAAATCCCTCGCTTCTCGGAAAAAGCTACAATGTCCGCTATAAATTCCTCGGGATACATAGCCCCAGACGGATTGTTTGGGCTGTTGATAATAATTGCTTTAGTTTTTGCAGTAGTTTTAGATTCGATTTCCTGAATAGTTGGATGAAAAGCGCTGCTTTTCGGGACAACCGGAACAGGCTTGGCGCCGCAAAGCTTTGCCATTTCTGGATAGCTAACCCAGTAAGGTGCTGGGAACAAAAGTTCATCTTGCGGATCCAAGATAGCTTGCAAAGCTACCATAATTGATTGCTTGGCGCCACTTGACGCAATAACTTCCGCTGGGCTTACTTTTCTCTTGTAAAATTCTTCGGTATACCGAATGATTGATTTTTTGAGAAGAAGGGTCCCGCTTGCAGGCGTATATCTAACCTCGCCAGTATTAACCAGACCGCTAACCGCCATAATGGCATCGAAAGGTGCTTTGGTCTTTGGCTCTCCGCCGCCAAGATGGATTACCGGCTCGCCTTTCTCGCGTAGCATTGCTGCCTTTGCATTCAAGGTCAGTGTCGCTGATTCTGATATTGATTTGCCTATTAAACTTAAACTCATCGCTAATTTTTACTCCTTTTTGTGATTTAAGATTTATTGTGCATTTATCGGAATAATTATTTATTTTAAGCATATAATATAAACAACAAATTTGTTAAATTATTAACTAATTTGCAAGTAAAATAATGATAGAAATAAAAGATATTGACGACATAAGAATAAGCCTTTATAAATCATTAAGATTTACACCTTGTTCTCACATTGAAAATAATGTTTTTATTGCTGAAGGGAAAAAAGTTACATTAAAATTATTAAATTCAAATATCAAAATACAATCGCTTTTTATAATTAGTGAATTTTTTTACGAATATAAGAGTTTAATTATTAGCAAAGAAATTACAGAAGATAATATTTTTATTGCTGAAAAAAATTTGATGGAACAAATTGTTGGTTTTAAGCTCCATAGCGGGGTAATGGCTATTGGAATGCAGCCAGATTTTACTCCGATTGAGCAGCTTGGCAATAAAATTGTGATTCTTAATGCTGTTCGCGATGCAGAAAACGTTGGCTCTATCGCTCGTAATGCAACGGCGTTTAAAGTAAATTCATTGATTTTCGATGAACAGTCGAGCAGTCCATATTTAAGGCGGGCAGTTCGGGTTTCTGTCGGCAATGTTTTTGATTTGAAAATAAACAAAGCGCAGAATTTAGAAAAAACTATTTTGAATTTAAAAAGTCTTGGTTATCAAATTCTTTGTGCTGAAATTTGCAAGAATTCTATAGAAATAAATAAAATAAATTTTGCGGAAAAAGTTGCCATTATTTTTGGTAATGAAGGAGATGGAATAGAGGAAAAATATTTGAATTTATGCGATTCTATTTGCTTTATTCCTATTTCAGAAAAAGTTGATTCTTTAAACGTTGCAGCAAGCTCTGCAATATTTTTATATAATTTATCAAAACGATTTGCTGATTTATGAAATTATTGAAATTAATTATCTTGGTTTTATTTGCGTTTTCAATTAACGCTTTCTCGCAAGTCAATATTGAACTGCTGCTCAATGAAGGAGAGCAAAGCAATGGAATTTTCAACTCCTTGGCATTAAGCTCAGATTTAGATGCTGGGAATTCAGAAGATTGGACCATCATAACGAATTTTCGCACTGATTGGGTTCAAGATGATATTTATAGCTTTTTTGTTACTTACTTCAAATATAAGGAGGTTGAAGGCACGCCAAGCACACGAAAAGGTCATTTCCATTTGAGAAGTATTTTCAATTACAAAAAAACATTTATGCCAGAAGTCTTTATACAAAACAACTTCGATAAGGGATTTAATGTAGGCAATAGATGGTTGGCTGGCACTGGAATGCGTTTTGCAGTTTTAAGAATTGACCCGGAAGAAGAATCCAGCCCAGTGTTAAACGTTGATTTGGGAACAGGGGCGATGTTTGAATATGAGGATTATATAGAGGAATCCAGATATACCTCCCGCTTTATGAGATCAACAAGCTACATCAACCTTTATTCAAAAATCAACGAATACGTAAATTTTCAGTTCACTTCTTATTTTCAATTCTCTTTAATTCGATTAAAAGACAGAGTCTCTTTGACTGACCTAAATTTAGAATTTAAAATTTTTAAAAGCTTAAGCTTTTTAACTATCCTGCATCATCGTTACGACAACGAACCGCCGGAAGGATTAAAGAATTATGATTTGGAGTTAGAAAATGGAATTAAATTTTCGTTTTAAAATAATTTTTCTTTATTTTTAAAATAGGAAAATTTGAGATTTCATAATATTTCTGTTTTTTTTTCGTCTTTTTTTCTAATAAATAAGGTTTAAAGAACTGCGCTTTTTAAACTATGGACCCAAACTAAAAGGATACAAAACATGAAAAAACTTTCACTAAAAGATAGGTTTTCACAAGAAGAAGTAATGGCGCTGTCAGAAAAAGTTGCTGAAAGTCCAGTATCTTTAAACATACTAAATTCCATTCCAAATCCAATCCTTTTACTTAGCCAAACAAGGCAGATAATTTTTGCAAACAATGCCCTTTCAGAATATTTAGACGGAAAAGACAATTCTTCCATAATCGGACTTCGGGTTGGCGAGGTTTTTAGCTGCACTCATTCTGGAGAAACAGTTAATGGTTGTGGAAATTCAAAAGCCTGCAAGACTTGTGGAGCATTTTTCGCAACAGCAAACGCAATAAACAAAAAAGATGCTGTCAAAGATTATTTTATTTACAATACCGAGCAAAAAGAAGCATTTTATTTTCGTGTCTCTGCTTCGCTTTTTGAAGTTGATAAGCAATCTGTTGTCTTATTCAGCTTAAACGAAATAAACAGTGAAAAAAGAAAGAAAGCTCTTGAAAGAGTGTTCTTTCACGATATAAATAATATTGCTGCCGGTCTTTGCGGTATTTTAGAGGTTTTAAAAGCTGATTTACCGCCTGAATTTAATACTTACACTGGATATTTAGCAAAGCTTTCCGCGAGATTAGTTGATGAAATTGCCGCTCAAAAGCAGCTTGTGGCAATGGAGAATAAGGAACTTTATGTTTTAAAAGAAACACTGGTCTCAATTAGCGTGCTGCAAGATGTGATTGACCTGTATTTGCAATATGATATTTCAAAAAATAAGGAAATTATTTTAGATGCAAATTCTGATTGCTTTAACTTCATATCGGACAAAGCTATATTAGGCAGGGTTTTATCGAATTTATTAAAAAATGCTCTCGAAGCTTCCTCGCAAGATAAAGTTATTACGCTTGGCTCCAATGACCTTGGCGATAGCTATCAGTTTTGGGTGAACAATCAAAGTTACATTGAAAAAGAAATACAACTTCAAATATTTAATCGCTCTGTTTCTACAAAAGGTAAGGGACGCGGAATCGGAACTTTTAGCGTTAAGCTATTAACCGAGGATTACCTTAGAGGAAAAGCAAGTTTTGTATCTAATAAAGAAGAAGGAACCACATTTTTTATAAAACTCCCTAAAGCTATGCCAAACAATTAATAATTTTTGCTTTTTTTATAAAATTTTTCTTAACTTGATAAAATTGTATATGTTTTTTGATATGTTTATATGAAAAAAATAGTGCTGATTAGACATGCGAAATCAAGCTGGGCTAATTCTGGGAGCGATGATTTTAGCCGACCATTAAACCAAAAAGGAATAGAAGAATCAAAAACAATTTCCAGAGCTTTAACCGAAAAAATTGCCAAGCCGGACATAATTCTCACAAGCTCTGCCCATAGAGCGCTTAGCACTGCAAGATATTTTGCATCTGCTTTCAGCTATCCAGAAGAAAGCATAATTAAAGATAAAACATTATATTTAGCTTCTCGTCAAGAGATTTTAAAAACTATTTCAAGAATAGACCCAAAACATAGTTTAGTATTTTTAATTGGGCATAACCCGACAATTACTGAATTTGCGTGCTATTTGTGCAATGCAAGTATTGCAAGTCTCCCCACTTGCTCGGCAATTGGAATAGAATTTGAAACAGATGCTTGGGATTTAATCTCAAATAGTAAAGCTAAAGTTTTGTTTTTAGAATATCCAAAAGAAAATATATTTTTTTAATAAACGGGAATGCAATGAGTATTAACGAAAAAGATAAAAAGCTTAGTGAATCGCAAAAAATAATTATGGAAGCCATTGAGGACGCAAAAAATGAATCCAAGTGCTGCGAAGAAAAGGGCCCCGGTTGCTCGAACCAAAGCATAAAAGCCGATGCCAGCACTATAAAAGAATTTTCACTCAGTAAAGAGTTCCTTTTAAAAGCTCTGCGGATAATGATGTCTGCTCGCTTTTCTGACGATAAGCACCTTACTTTGGTAAAGCAAGGGAAGTCCTTTTTCCACATCGGTGGGAGCGGACACGAAGCTGTTCAAACGGCAGTTGGACTGTCGCTTAAAAGTGGCTATGATTGGGCATGGCCTTATTATCGCGACATCGCTCTTGTGTATTCATTGGGCTTTTCAATAAAAGAGTATTTTTTGCTCGCTTTTGGAAAACCAGAAGACATTGCAACTGGCGGAAGGCAAATGCCGGGGCATTTTGGACATCCAAAATTTAATATGCCAACCACATCTTCCCCTACTGGAACGCAGTTTTTAAATGCTGTTGGAACTGCGCTATCAAGCAAGAAAAGCGGTAAAGACGAAATTACTTACGTTGCCTCTGGCGAAGGAACGACATCGCAAGGTGAATTTTACGAAGCAGTAAATTGGGCTTCTCGCGAAAAATTGCCCGTAATTTTCTGCATTCAGGACAATGGCTATGCTATTTCAGTTCCACGCGAAAATCAATCTATGGGTGGCTCAGTAGGGCATAGCTTTTGCTGTTACGATAATTTAAAAATGATTACTTTCGATGGCACCGATTTTCTTGCCTCATACAAAGCAGCCCAGGAAACTATTGAATATATTCGGCAAGGACGAGGACCAGTCTTAATGCACGCAATGGTGGAGCGTCTTCTTCCACACTCCTCAAGCGATGATCAAAGGAAATATCGAGACTTAGAAGAATTAGAAAAAGCTAAAAAAGAGAGGGATTGCATTGCCAAGTTTAGCAGTTTTTTAATTTCGGAAAAAATTGCAAGTTTTGAAGAAATTGACGCTTTGCAAAAAGAAGTAAAAAAGGAAATTGACAATGCCGCTGATTGGGCTTGGGAGCGTCCCGATGCGAAAGCAGAAGATTCAACTAATGAGGTTTTTGCCCCGATTGAAACGCGAAACCTCAACTATTCTGATGAAGAAAATTACAAAGCTAGAAATAATGTCGTTTTAGTTGACGCAATTAACCATGCATTAAAAGAAGAAATGCGTTTTAATGATAAAATGCTTATTTTCGGTGAAGATATTGCGGACCCCAAGGGCGGAGTTTTCACTGCCACAAAGGGCTTATCAACGGAATTTGGAACTGAGCGTGTTTTCAACTCGCCGCTTGCTGAAGCTTCTATCATCGGTGTAGCCCTTGGACTTGCGGCACACGGACATAAGCCAGTCGTAGAAATCCAATTTGGCGATTATATTTGGCCCGCATTTATGCAGATCAGAAATGAACTTTCAACGCTTCGCTTCCGTTCTAATGGAGGATTTTCCTGTCCCGTTGTGATTCGCACCGCTGTTGGTGGTTACATACACGGAGGGCTTTGCCATTCCCAAAATATAGAAGCATTTTTTGCCCATATTCCAGGTTTATTAGTTGCGTATCCGAGCAATGCTGCCGATGCAAAGGGTTTGCTGAAAACTGCATGCCGTCTTCAAGATCCGGTCATTTTCTGTGAGCATAAGGGAATGTATCGCCTGCCTTTTGCCACCTCACCAGAACCGGACGAGAACTATCTTATTCCCTTTGGTAAAGGAAAAATCCTTAAAGCGGGAGAAGATGCAACTATCGTTACTTATGGAATGGGTGTGCGTGATGCTGCAAATGCTGTTAAAAAAATCGAAAAAGAAACAGGCAAAACTATAGAAATTATTGATTTAAGAACAATAGTTCCTTGGGATAAGGAATTAGTTCTAAACTCTGTAAAAAAGACAAACCGCGTTTTAGTTCTTCACGAAGACACAATAAGCATGGGCTTTGGTGCGGAAATATCAGCCACAATTTCTCAAGAAGCTTTTTCAGATTTAGATGCTCCGGTAATGCGGCTTGCAGCAAAGGATTCGCATATTCCTTATAACCCTGTATACGAAGCTGACGTCCTTCCAAATGAAGACAAAGTGTATGAGGAGTTAAATAAATTGCTTAATTTTTAGTTTTGGTTCAAGCAAGGCTGCTTGACCTACCAGAGATATAGTAGGTCAAGCATCTTGCTTGTCCTACAAAACATGATTATAGCAATATATAAAAAGGGTGAAATTTAAGAATTTATGTCGATTAGACTTGAAAGCTCTTTTGCTAAATAGCCAGTGAGTTCTATTCGATTAAACTGCTTGATAAAATTATCGCTTGGAACTGGGAGTTTGCCTTGTTCCCAAAGATCGTAAAGCTCGAGCAGTGCTTTTGTAATTGCATCAATATCGTTTGGGGCTGTGCAAAATGCGGCTTTGGACTCCATTGCTTGACGCTTCATAAGTCCGTCTGGCGCTGTGATAAGCAGGGTTTTCTTTGCGCCAAAATATTCGTATAATTTTCCAGGTGAGCGAGCCGTATCGTTAAGCATCAGCCAAAGAAGATCGGAATCCATTAAATTTTTCACAGCATCTTTGTGGCTTAAATAACCCGTTACATTTACATTAGATTCGAGCTTCAGTTTTTTTACTAATTTAATATGTTCATTTCTCATTACACCAATTAGCTTTAAAAAACTATGCTCTTTTGCCCCTTTTTTTAACTCGAGAAAGTTAGAAAACGCTTTTAAAAAATGCACTGGCGTTCTATCGTCTTGAAAAACTCCGGAATGAGTAATGGTGAATTTCTTCGGATCTTGCTTAATTTTTTCTTCAAAAGAAAAATCCTCTGGGTCATAGCCATGAGAAATCACTACCACATCTTCTTGGGTTAAGAATTTATAGCGTTTTAAAATATGCTCTTTCAAATGTCGAGTTGTTACGGTTATTGTGTCAGCACAAGTTAAAATTTCTTTTTCTAAATTTGTAGCATAAACTTTATGAAATGGTGTGATATTAAAATGAAAGGGATTCCCCACCCAAATATCTCTATAATCGACAATGAAAGGGAGCTGGAAAGCATTTGCAAGCTCTTTTGCTATTAGAAAATCAGTGAAAGGCGGGGCAGTGGCAAAAATTGCTTTAACGTCATGCTTTTTCAATATTTCGCTTCCTAAACGGAGCGCAGCTTTTTTCCACCTTATTTTTGTATCGGGCTGGAGGAATGCTTGCAAAAATGCCCTTCCCATTTTTTGAGTTAAATAGGAAGGGAATTTTACTTGCTTATAATCTTCACCTTTTTTTGATTTTTTCCTAGGAGTGCGGAAAATCTCTATATCTTTCCCGTCTATCTCCTCGAGCAAAGTTTGGTCGAAAGCATAGTAAGAGCGTGGATTTGATGTTAATACTATCGGTTGCCAACTATAATTTGGCAAGTATTTCACAAATTTCAATGTCCTTTGGACGCCACTCAGTCCCATCGGTGGGAAATAGTAAGCAATGACCAACACCTTATTTTCAATCATAAAAAGCTAAGCTATTCTATATAATCAATAATTCTTCAGGTGCTTTTGTTAAATGCTGTCCGCCATTACGAGTAACAAGGCACATATCTTCGACTCTTATACCAAATTTATTTGGCAAATAAACGCCCGGCTCAATAGCAAGGACGCAATTTTCAACAACCACTTGGTCATCTTTTCTAAATGTGATAATTGGAAGCTCATGGGCTGCGATTCCAATTCCGTGACCCAAGGAGTGTTGGAAATAATCTCCGTAGCCAGCTTTTTCAATCATGTTTCTCGCTACGGCATCGAGGTTTTTTCCGTTCATAGTTGGACGAACTTCTTCAATCGCAGCCTCCTTAGCTTCATAGCAAAGCTTATATATACTTTTTTGTTCTTTTGTTGCTTTGCCAACCGCGACAGTTCTTGTGATGTCAGAGGAAAAGCCTTTTACTCTGCAGCCAAAATCCATTAGCACAATATCGCCAGCTTTTAATTTTCTATCTCCTGCAATCCCGTGGACAAGCGATGAGCGAGGGCCGGACACAACAATAATTCCAAATGGATCATTTTCCGAGCCAAGCTTTCTTGACTGATATGCTATTTCAGTGTCAATGTCTTTTTCAGTTATGCCCGGTTTAATTATTTCAAGAATTTTATCGTAAACCTGCACTGCAATCTGAGCAGCTTTCTCAATATTTTCAAGCTCTTCTGGTGATTTTGGTATTGTAAACGGCTCGACCATTTTAACAACGGGCTTAAATTTGACGGGCCTAATTTGGTTTCTAATCAAAATAGCTTCAGAATAATAAAGCTGATCTGCTTCAAAGGCGATAGTGCTTGTGTCTTTAAGTATTTTTTTATCGCTAATCAGCTGCCAAGGGTCTCTTGAAATATGCGTTTTTAAATTGGGTAAAGGAAAAAGCTCCGTCTGTATTTGCTCTTCATAGCGGTCATCTGTAACAAAGTGCAACTCATTTTCTGTTACAAACAAAGTGGCACTTGATCCAGAAAAGTTAGTCAAATACCTGACGTGAGGGACGTGGGTAACTACAAGAGCTTCGCATTTTGAATCTTCAATTGCATAATACAATTGTCTTAAGCGCGTGTCAACAATTTTTGGATAGCCACGTTCTTCTTGGTTATCTATTTGTTCATTTTGGTTCATAACGAGTAAATTCTTTTTATTTAACATAGTAGTTTGGGGATTCCTTAGTAATAACGACATCGTGGGGATGGGATTCTCTAAGTCCGGCGCTAGTCATTTTTACAAATCGCGTATTTTCTTTCAATTCAGCGATATTTTTACAGCCGCAATAGCCCATAGCGGCGCGTAATCCACCGACAATTTGGTAGATAGTGTCGCTGACACTACCTTTATAAGGAATTCTACCTTCTATTCCTTCTGGGACTAATTTTTTTATTTCTTTTTCAATATCTTGAAAATACCTATCTGCAGAGCCTTGATTCATAGCAGAAAGCGAGCCCATCCCTCTATAAATCTTATAAACCCTGCCTTCGTAAAGCAGTTTTTCGCCGGGACTTTCCTCGTGTCCGGCAAATAAACTTCCAATCATCACCGTGTCGGCGCCTGCGGCAATTGCTTTTGGCACATCGCCAGTTTGTTTAATTCCGCCATCTGCAATTACTGGTATATTAAGTTTTTTTGCTGCCTCTGAAACATCCATTATTGCACTGAGCTGCGGAACTCCAACGCCAGCAACTACTCTGGTAGTGCATATTGAGCCTGGTCCAATACCTACTTTTAAGCCATCAGCTCCCGCTTTAACAAGTGGAGCAACAGCATCGGCGGTCGCAATATTGCCTACAACTAATTGGATACTGTGAAATGTGCTTTTTATGGACTTTATTGCCTCAAAAACCCTTGAAGAATTAGCATGCGCCGTGTCTATGAATATGAGGTCTGCGCCGGCATTAATCAATGCATCTGCCCGCTCAATAGTATCATTTGCAATGCCAACAGCTGCACCAACTCTTAATCTCCCGTGAAGATCTTTGCAGGCGTTTGGATATTTTTTCTTCTTTTGAATATCTTTAAAGGTAATCAGTCCAAGCAGTTTAAAATTTTTATCTACAACTGGAAGTTTTTCTATCCTGTGTTTTTGCAATAACTTTTCTGCGTCTTCAAGAGTTGTTCCATAAGGAGCAGTGCAAAGATTCTCCTTAGTCATAACGTTTTCGATTGACTCTTCTGGGTTTGGCTCAAAACGCAGGTCTCTATTTGTAACAATCCCAATTAACTTATGCTCGGCATCAATAATCGGAATGCCAGATATACTAAATTTAGACATCAGATCTAAGGCATCTTTCACTTTTTTATCTTTAGTAAGAGTAATTGGGTCGCGAATCATACCGCTTTCGCTTCTTTTTACTCTGTCAATATGATTTGCCTGATTTTTGATGGACATATTTTTATGAATCACCCCTAATCCACCCTCACGAGCCAATGCTATAGCCATTTCAGAATCCGTTACAGTGTCCATAGCGGCACTTAAAAGCGGGATATTAAGCTCAATTGCTTGGGTTAAATATGTTTTTATGTCCGTTTCTTTAGGCAAAATATTTGAGTAAGCTGGGATAAGCAGCACATCATCGAAAGTTAAGCCTTCTGCCGTAATTTTTTCTTTAATCATATTAGTTTAAGGCGCTTAAGTTTTGTTCTTCTGCTGATTCTACTAAAATAGAAACTTTGTTTTTGCTAACTTCTGTGAAACCTTTTGCGGTCTTGAAAAGCTGTTGTTTGTTTTTTTGGTCAACAAGTTTTATCCAGCCACTTGTCAAAGTAGAGACTATTGGAGCGTGGTTGAATAAAATTTGAAAACTGCTTTTGGTGCCCGGAACGGTTACTGAAACAGCTTTGTCTTTAAAAACTACTTTTTCCGGAGTAATTATTTCAACATCTAATAGCTTATTTTCTGTCATAATTTCGCTCTTTTTTTATTAGGCACTCTGCTTTTTTGCTCTATCAAAAACTTCGTCTATTGTTCCGGCATAGCTGAAAAGCGGCTCTGGAACTTCATCGCATTCGCCACTTAAAATTGCTTTAAATCCAGCGATGGTATCTTCGATTTTGCAATAACGACCTTCGTAGCCAGTAAATTGCTCTGCAACGAAGAAGGGCTGCGAGAAGAATTTTTGGATTTTTCTTGCTCTATAAACAGTTTGCTTATCTTCATCGGAAAGCTCGTCCATTCCCAAAATATTAATAATATCTTGCAAGTCTTTATATGTTTGAAGGACTTGCCGAACCTTTGTTGCAGTATCGTAATGATCGTCACCAAGCACAAGCGGGTCTAAAATTCTTGATGAAGAATCAAGAGGATCGACTGCGGGATAAATTCCAAGCTCAGAAATTTGGCGTGAAAGAACTGTTCTTGCGTCTAAGTGTGTAAAAGTATTTGCTGGGGCAGGGTCTGTTAAATCGTCTGCCGGAACGTAAACTGCTTGCACTGAAGTAATTGAGCCTTTATCTGTCGAGGCAATTCTTTCTTGCAAAATACCAAGCTCAGTAGCAAGAGTTGGCTGATACCCAACTGCGGAGGGCATTCTTCCAAGCAAAGCTGAAACCTCGGAGCCAGCTTGAATAAATCTGAAAATATTATCAATAAAGAGAAGAATATCGCGTCCCTCTTCATCGCGAAAATATTCAGCTATAGCAAGGGCGGTCAAAGCAACTCTTGAGCGGGCGCCTGGCGGTTCGTTCATTTGTCCAAAAACTAATGCGGTTTTATCAATCACACCGGATTCCGTCATTTCAAGATAAAGGTCGTTCCCCTCGCGAGTTCTTTCACCAACACCGCTAAAAACAGAATAGCCGCCGTGATGCTTTGCAATATTATGGATAAGCTCTTGAATAATAACTGTTTTGCCAACGCCAGCGCCTCCAAAAAGACCAGTCTTTCCACCTTTTGTAAATGGCTCAACTAAATCTATTACTTTGATCCCTGTTTCAAACATTTCTTTTGAAGTGCTTAAAGTAGAAAAATCTGGCGATGGGCGGTGCAAAGAATACTTTTTGCTAAATTTAATATCGCCTTTGCCATCAATCGGCTCACCAATAATATTCATCATACGTCCAAGAACCTCGCTTCCGACTGGAATAGTAATTGGCTCGCCCCTATCTATTACCGCCATCCCGCGGACAATGCCGTCAGTTGAATCCATTGCAACAGAACGAACTCTATCTTCACCAAGATGTTGCTGAACCTCACAAACAAGTATATTTTCTTCACCCGTTTCAGGCGATTTCCTTTTAATTTCTAAAGCATTTAGCACAGCGGGAATTTTCCCCTCAGAAAACTCAACGTCTACAACCGGACCAATTACTTGAACTATGCGACCTTCATTCATAGAATTTCCCTTAAATTGTTTTTTTGATTTATTACTAAGATTTGATTTGTCATATTAAAATTTGCAAATTTTAAATATACAAAATTACATAATTATTTGACAAATCACAAAAAACTTAGTCATTTTAAAAATATTACTGACTATTTTTGCAATAGTTAAAAACATTTTATTTACTAAATTTCGCTTTTAAATGATTAGAATAATATCAAATATTGGCAAAAGCATACTGAATTTTATTGCTGAATTTGGGCAGATTGCAATTTTTCTTTATAGAGTAATAAAGTATTTTCCAAGGATTTTTAAAGATAGACGTTTGGTTTTGGAGCAGATGGTGGTTGTGGGAACCGATTCGCTCCCCCTTGTAATTTTGATTGGAATTTTCACTGGTGTGATTGCTGCTTTGCAAGCGACTATGCTTTTTTCAAAATTCAATCTTATCGACATAACTAAGCCTTTTCTTGGTTCCTCAATTTCTACGGCTGTTTTTACTGAGCTTACGCCTGTTTTAACTGCACTCGTTATAGCGGGTCGCGTTGGCGGGGCAATCGCTGCCCAAATTGGGACTATGAAAGTATCCGAGCAAATTGACGCTCTTGAGATGATGGCTATTGATAAAAATAGATTTTTAGCGATGCCCAGAGTTTTTGCTGCACTTACTATGATGCCCGTTCTTGCAGTTTTTTCAAATATTGTGGCATTGCTTGGGGGTTATCTTTTAGTTGCATTCAAGTATGATTTTTCTGTTTATCAATTTTTTGATTCTATTCAGCAGTTTTTTCAAATGAAAGAAATAATGATTGGCTTATCTAAATCTTTATTATTTGGTGCAGTTACAGCCTTGCTCGGCTGCCATGTTGGATTTTCTACTGAAGGAGGCGCCGAGGGTGTTGGCAAAAGCACGGTCCGCGCTTTCACTCTTTCAGCTGCTTCGATCATTGTGATTGATGCCCTTTTTGGTTACATTGTATAATTTTTAACGTTTATTTTTGTAATGGATATATAATAAAATATTTAATGAAAAATGAAAAAAGATTACGAATATTTAAAAAATAAGCGAATTGCTTCAATAGATTTTGGATTAAAAAGAGTTGGGCTTGCATATTGCGACCCTTTGCATATAACTGTTTCGGCTTATCAAACACTTGACCGCGCAGCAAAGGATTTTTGGGAAAAATTGGCAGCGTTTTTTTTAGAGAAAGAAATTGAGGCTGTTGTTGTTGGCGCTCCTTATGGAGCAAACAATAAAAGCTCAAATATTTTGTCTAATGTTAAGGAGTTTGCAAAGGAGCTAAAGAAAAAAACCTCCTTTGATCCAATACTTTATGACGAATCTTATTCAAGTAAAAAAGCAAGTTCAATAATGTTAGAAATCGGAATGAAAAAAAAGCAAAGGCAGAAAAAAGGGAATACCGATAGAATTGCTGCCGCAATAATTTTAAGGGAGTTTTTAGATGAAATTTAAAAAATGTGAGATAAATAGAATATTTTTCATAACGCTTTTTGCTTTATTTTTATGTTCGCTTTGCTTTGGCAAGCAAGGATTTTCAATTGGACATCAGAAAGATAAAGGCAATCTGTTTAATTTTAGCAGCTCTTTTAGCGCAGAAATTATTGAAACTCCTAAAAGCACAATGGATTCGATTTTCAGCTACGTTTGTTATAAAATTCCTTATAAACTCTTATCATTTAAAAAAGTTTCGGGACGCGAGCTATACTTTTCCACTTATTCAGTCGAAGTTGAGTTTAAAGATAGCATTGGGGTTATAAGGAAAAGGATTTTTGACAAAGACACGATTACTTTAAGTGATTATGAAGAAACGAAATCCGACAATCTTTGCAAAATTGGGCTTTTACAAACCACTATGCCTATAAGCGAATATAAGATTTCTGTTAAACTTTTCGATGCAAACTCCCGGCAGGTAGATGAGCTTAACTTTAATCAGTTTTTCAGCAATATCGCAGAAGGCAAAGGCTTTTTAGCTTCCCCCATCTTTGCTTATAAAGATAATATTGAAGATGAAACATTTTTCCCTTTTATTCATAAAAATAGCATTGATTTTACTGCCCCCAACGCAAGCATTTTATTGCAAATTGCTTTCAAGCCAAGCATTAATGGAATTTTCTACTCAATCGAAACGAACGAGGAAAGAAACAGAGATAATTTTTGGAATCCAACTTTATCACTCAAAGGGGAGCTTTTTCCAAAAATGAATAAGACATTTCAAATCGAATACGAAAACAATCGAATAGTGCAAAATATTATTGATTTTAATATAGATACGAAAAAAAAGCAAAATTATGAAATTGGCATAGTTGAAATTGAGATACCAGAAGACGAAATAATACCAGGAGTATATAAATTGAAGCTTTGGGCAAATGGAGCCGAAGACAGCATTTCGATAGATTTCAAAATAGATTGGTTTGCGATGCCAATTACTTTAAGACAGCCCGATTTTGCTGTCGAAGCTATGTATTATATACTGACTGACGCTGAATATAAGGAATTACGCAGCGGACCTCGAAAAGATCTTTTTACAAAAATATTGAATTATTGGCAGCCGCACGATCCCACTCCGCAAACGGCATTCAACGAAGCTATGGCTGAATATTTTAAGCGGGTGGATTATGCTATGCTGAACTTTGAAACTTTATCTGAAAAAAATGGCGCCAAAACAGATAGAGGGAAAATCTATATTCTATTTGGTCCTCCCGCCGAGATTAAGCAATCTAATGAAAACGGAATTAACGTTGAAATATGGAAATACGACAATTTAAAAAAAGAATTTATATTTGAAGTTGAATCAATGTCGAATTATCTTTTAAAGAAAATAATTGAGAACTGAGTTTTTACTTGAAAAAATTGATAACGATTTTGGGGTGCCCCTTAATTTAGATTTCATTTGCCCCCTTTCAGATATTGTTAACTATGTAAATGAAAACTTATGAAATACAATGTAGAACGAAATACAAAGTATGATTTTGCTGGGCAGTCTTATTCGACAAAATATCCGAATCTGCACCGATACCCCGCTACAATGATTCCGCAAATTGGGATTGAGCTGCTAAAAGAATTTGATATAAGGCAGGGGAAAATGCTTGATCCATACTGCGGCTCTGGTTCTTCTTTTGCTGCTGCTTTGGAGCTTGGTATAAACGAAATGCAGGGCTACGACATTAACCCTTTTGCTGTTCTTTTAACAAAAGCAAAATTCACTAAAATTGATACAGAAGAAGCAAGGGAAACGCGAAAGGAATTACGAAATAACATATTTGAATTTCTTAAAGATGAAAATAATTTAAATAAATTGCCAATACCCAATATTACAAATATAGATTATTGGTTTTCTAAAGAAGTTACTCAAAATCTCAATGTAATCAAGCACTTTGTTTATCAAATAAAAGACGAAAATATTAGAAATCTTTTTTTAATTCCTTTTGCTGAAACGGTTAGAGCTTGCTCATATACGAGAAACAGTGAATTTAAGCTTTACAGAATGAAGCCAGAGCTTATTGCAAACTTTAATCCAGATGCCTTAAATATGTATTTTAGCAACTTGAAGAAGGTGTTAAGTATATATGAAATTGTGTATTATCCCAAGCTGAAAAATGATGTTAAAATTTCTGTTGAATATAAAAAATTTGAGCCTAAGGAACAATATTTTGATGTCGTTTTAACGAGTCCTCCTTATGGAGATAGCAGAACCACAGTTGCTTATGGGCAGTTTTCTAATTTTTCAAATGAATGGATGGACATTAGCTATGCTCGAAAAATTGACAGTATGATGATGGGCGGCAAAAAAGTAAATACAATTTATCAAGACGGCTTAATCGCAGATCACTTGAAAGAAATTGATGCTCAGTGCAATAAAAGGGCGCTTGAGGTTTCAAGTTATTATAAAGATTTAGAAAATTCCATAGAAAAAGTAGCATCAAGCTTAAAAAACGGCGCATACTCCATTTATATTGTTGGAAATAGACAGGTTAAAGCTGTTCAACTACCAACAGACCAATTTATTGCTGAAAAATTTGAAAAGAATTCTTTTAAACACATTATAACTTATGAACGCTTGCTTGGAAATAAATCTATGCCTTCAAAAAATTCGCCAAGCAATAAAACAGGTGCAAAAAAAAGCACTATGACTATGGAATACATTGTAGTTTGTCAAAAAGACAAGTGATGTTTTTAAAAAAAAATATATGGATTTTCCTTAACTTTTAAAATATTCTTAAAATAAAAATTTTAATGTCCGCAGTTGAAAAAATATTAATAAATGAAAAGTTGAATTTCTTAGGAGAGGCAAAAAGCGATTTTGAATTGAGAAAAGAAGCATTTCTGGATAAAATGCGAAGTCCAAATGGAAAGGCAAGATATAAAAGATAC
>LSQX01281808.1_pt2 | contig 39853 bp, 31 predicted proteins | sample 654561 | NCBI WGS metagenome assembly LSQX01 (sample SAMN04489861, study PRJNA283612) | anaerobic digester metagenome | isolation source: 4 biogas reactors fed with cattle manure at either 37C or 55C with and... | place: Denmark: Kongens Lyngby | collected 2014 | reverse complement strand
CAACGATTTATATAGTAGCATAGCATTTATAGTATGTCAACACCCTAATTTTTTATTCTTTTGAAGTGTGGGTTCACTTTCCTGCTACTTATCCAACTCAACATTCCCCGGATGTTTCTTGCTTTTTTTCATATATACAAAAGACACTATAACTATAAACATCACCGCTACCAAAACCATATAACCCATATATGAGGGTTTATTATATACAACGGCAAATGTAACCCTGTTTCCTTCGGCTTCAAAAACCAGATACTTACCATCAAAGTGACTTTTTGGTCTATACCAACTTCCCTCCCTGGATAGGATGTACAAATCCAGCTTTCCTCCTGTTATAGATGGTAGATACCTGATGGTATGATTTAAGTCGCCGTCGTCCGGAATGACAAGGGTCAATTGGTCAACCAACTTTTCTTGTCTGATTTCTGGCGATTCTATCTCACTATCATGCAACAATGTCAGGAAATCTTCCTGGTTGAATTGTCCTTCCACCAGGACTACAGGTAAAACACCATCCCTTTTTTCATGGCTTTCAAGAACAGTTGTAATTGGATTGTAGATAACATTAATGGTAGTGTCAAAGGTGATTTTATCTTCAACGAATTCTTCCCATTTCCCATGATAACCCTCTTTGTCCGGTATATCCGGTAGAGTAATTCCGGAGATGGGATCTCCATAATTACAAGTTTGAGTATGGATTATCTCATCTTCCGCTACAAAAATCAAATTTAATTCCTTCAATACAGAAGGAACGTCTTCTTTCAGTATTAGCTCCTTGTAGCTTATAGGTTCGGCCTTTTCCCTGTAACTTATACCATCTATACCCGACAGGGTTTCACTAACAAAAGCATTCATTTTAATTACACCGTTATTTTCAACATCTCCTGCGATGGCTCCTACGCAGGCATTTGACCTTTCTACCTTTACAAGGGTATGGGAATCTGCTATTTCGGTACCATATCCTGCAATGCCGCCTATATAATTTCCACCCCTTAAGGTACATTTTGCATAGCTGGAAACAATAGGCCCGTATGACCTGCCTGCGATTCCCCCCACATAATCACCATCGATGCTCTCTACCACATCGGTTGCCACACAATCCAGGATATATCCCAGATCCATGTTGCCTACGATACCGCCTACATTATTTTTTTTGCTCATTATCCTGCCACTGTTTTCACATTGCTGAATAATGGCACTGGTTTGATACACTGCATTTAGGGGAATATTCTTATCTATATTAAAATCACCTTCGGGGTCAAGTTTCAGATCGATGGCCATAGACCCTGAAATACCTCCAACGTTTATGTCCCCTTGGACCGGTCCCGAGTTTTTACTGCGGTTTACCTTTCCCTCTGTTTTTTTCTCTATATCTTCACGGGATACATCCTGATAAAAATCATCAAGTCCCCCCTCATTGTTCATTAAATCATCTATTAAGCTAAAGGTCAGATCCATTATAAGAAAAAGCTGATCATTTATAGTTTGCATATCTCCTATCATCATCTTACCTTGGGCAAACAGGGTATCCATAAGATCGGAAAGTGTACTTGACATATCGCCCATAGAATCAAAAAGATCCTCTTTGGTTTTCTCATAGGCATCGCCGATGGCCTCAAAGTCCAACTGGGGCATATCGGTAAAATAGTCTATAAGTTCATCCGTTATCTGGAATATATTCTGAAGCCTACCAGACACCTTACCGAGAAGAGCCAGAGTTTCTTCAATATAACCCAACGCGGTTTTCAAGTCATCGTCACCATCACCATCTATGATACCCAGGATGTCTTCTATGATTCTCCCTATATCCTCAAGCTCGTCCAGAACTTCTGAAATAAGATCGATGGCTGAATTTAAGTTCCTCGATGCAGATTGTAATAAATCCAGGATCCCTTCTGTTTCCCCATCCTGCAGTTTCTCCAATATTTGATTTATGTCGGAGCCAGCCTGGCCAAGCCTGTCATATGCGTCCCTGGTTGTCGACAGGAGATTCTCTATCTTCAGATTGAGCTCCTCATCTTGCCAATCATATTCTGCCAGCCTTTCTAATACCTTTTTAATATAATCCAGGGATTCCTCCATGGTGGATATGCTTCTTTCAAGATCCTCTGTCACCTCACTAAATTCCCCTATAATGGGCTTTATTATATCTATAATCTCTGCCCCGGTGATGTCGGCCTTGTTTATGAGATCCTCTGACATAGAAATAAGCTGCCTTGCATGGGCTTTTCCAGCGTTTATGTCCTCTTGTATTCTGGTCAGCCTTTCATTCATTTCCATGGAGGTGCTTTGTGTAAGGTTTATCAGCTTATTTATGGAAGAATGCAGGATATCCAGTTCCTCATGTAATTTATTCAATTTTGATGGGGGAATAAAAATATCTATATGAGGCTCCATCTGTCCTACTATACCACCTACCTCCTTGCGGCCTTGCACAAAACCTTCATTTAAGCAATCGGTTATATATCCGGTTTGCCTGCCTGCAATACCACCAACATTATAGCCAACCTGAGGATATCCTATGGTTCCATGGTTCTGTGAGCTTTTGATGATGCCGGTGTTAACCCCGGCAATGCCCCCTATATCGGTTATGTCCGAAGATAGTTTCGACAGTTCAGCCATGTTAAAATTCTCCAGATCAAAATCCGCAAAGTCTGGCTCATATTCCTCTACTGTGGTATTTACGCTGAGTTCATTGCTGCAGGCAATGATGGTCCCCATATTGTATCCCGCTATCCCGCCAATCTTTCTTTTTCCGTATATTGCCCCCTTGGCTGCAGAGTCTTTAATTATACCCGTCTTCCCATTCCAACCTACCAGTCCCCCCAATGTGTCATCGCCCTTTATATAACCGCTAAATTCACAATTTTCAATAGTACCCTGGTTATAGCCCACCAGTCCGCCGATTATAGATTTTTCGCCGACAGGGGTAACAACTCCCTGGACTTTCAGATTTTTTATAGTGCCTACTTCCTCCAGGTACCTGAAGAGTCCATGATTTGATCCTTCAACCTCTATGGATATACCCTTTATGGTATGTCCTGCTCCGTCAAAAATTCCAGAGAAAATGGGGATGGGAGCAAAAACCTCACCCTGTAGGTCGATGTCGCCATTTAAAACTACCTTTATTCCATGGGAGAAGGCATCGTAGGAACAATTCCTGGACAGATTGTGAAGATCTTCAGCATCTTTAATTATAATGGTCCTGTAAGCAGGGTCGGGCGATGCCACTATAGTGCCCGTTGTCAAGGTGGATAGAACTATTAGAATTACAAGAATTATACTAAACTTCTTCATATGTGTTCCCAGTTCCCTCCTTTAAATCCTCCCCGGATTCCTCCCCAATTTCGAATGTGCCCTCTACCTTTCCTGTGATGGTACCTTCAATATAGGCATCAATTTCACCATCTACATACCCCTTAATTTTGCCTCTTAGTTTTACCTTGCCCCTTGCCCTTTGATGGTCCTGGCTGAGTATTCTTAATCTGAAAGAGGTCTTTTCAACCATGATATCTCCCAGGTAAAGGAGCTGGGGCAGAACGAATATGACAAGTACCATGGAGATTATGGTACCGTATCCCAAATAGGATCCCAGTACGGAAGTGGCCCCATCTGTGGAAATTCGGCCTATGAGTAATCCTGCCACAGCCATGATGGTCCCCGAAGTTATTACTGTAGGAAATCCCCGGTTTACTGCCATAACTACAGCCTGGTCCCTGGACATGTCCTTTCTGAGGTTTAGGTAGCGACTTGATATAACTATGGCATAATCTATGTTGGCACCCATCTGAATGGATGAAACCAATAAAAATCCCAGAAAATAGAGTCCTTGATTTCTTATGTAGGGCACAGAGAAATTAATCCAGATACTGGCCTGTATTACGGAGATAAGTAAAAAGGAGAGTCCTAAAGACCGGAAGGTAAATGTAAGAATTATTATGACAAATGAAACGGATAGTATACTGATTATAAGATTATCCCTATCAAAACTTAAGGACAAATCCCAGGAATTTGTGGATTCTCCCACCAGGTAAACAGAATTCATGTCATAATACTTGCCGGCCTCCTTATGAATCGCAGAGAGAAAATCATATGTCTCCTGCCCTTCAAGAGGGAGATTCAGGACCAGAAACATCCGGCTGAACCTTTCACTTTCCATCTGACTACGGGCACTTAATAGTTGTCTGTTGGATGCCTCCAGATCTTCCATTAGTTCATCGTCCAAGGTGACGAATCCCCCCTCTACCTGCTCATAGGAAAACTGAATCATGTCTATAAGGGGAATCCTGTATTGACCGATACCGCTAACAACCCTTCCATAGTCCTCATCACCAATAGCGTATGCGGTGTAGAGAAGCTGGGCTATTTCATAATCCAGATCCATAAGTTCAGAAAACTGCCTGGGGGTCAATGCGTCTGTAAGCATATAGCCTCCAATCGCCTCTGTATTGGCAAGGCCTATAGCCCTATCCACCTCCTCGTACCCTTCAAGAACTGTTAGAAGCCTCTTTTCTCCTTCATAATTCCCGGCAGGTACAATCAGAGCAATATTGTTGCTGGAACCGAATTTCTTTTTTATTCGATCTTCCGCCATTTGAGTTTCCGAAAGCCTGTGCCCTCGTATATCATCCAGGCTAAAGACAAAGGGACATTTTGAGGATAATATGTAGGCGACAACAAGTACAACTGCGAAAACAGGGGGAATGATATACCTGGTTTTTATGGAGAACCTTCCTAATGCAGAAACGGAAGGTATATAGCTCTTATGCTGGGATCTATGTATAAGCCCGCTAAAGAGTACCAATAAACCCGGCATAAGGGTAAATACAGACATCATGCTAAGTAAGATGGCCTTAATCATAACAGCGGCCAGATCCTTGCCTACCCCGAATTTCATAAAGGCCAGGGCACCCAATCCTGCGATTGTGGTCAAGCTACTGGAGGATATCTCGGGAATTGCCTTTCTAAGAGCTGCGATGGCCGCTTCCCTTGGCGAAAGGATCTCATTCTCTTCACTAAACCTATGGCAAAGAATAATGGCATAGTCTATAGCCAGGGCCAGCTGAAGGACCACGGCCACGGAATTGGATATGAAGGAGATCCTGCCCAAGAAAAAATTGGTCCCTATATTCAAAAGAGCGGCTACTCCAAAGGTAATAAGGAGCACCGGTACTTCGGCGAAGGATTGCGATGTGAGTATGAGCACAATTATAATGATGATACCTGCCAGCACACCAATTAATGTCATGTCCTCTATCAATTGTGTAACCATATTGGTACCTATAGTTGTAGAAATGGAAGAATCATAGGAGGATACCAGTTCTTTCACCTCCTCCATAGCCTGAAGGGTGATATCATCCGTTTCTTCACCCACAAAGGTTACAACAAACAGGGCTGATGCACCCCTATAGTGATCAGCACTATTCTCAAACATTACAGAATCGACACCGTCTATTTCTTCCATGTCCTTGGCAATACTCAAAGCATGGGCATAGGAAATGTTTGAAACCATAACGTTTGCCATACCATAGGTGGTAAATTCCTCTTCCATAATCCTTATACCCTGGCGGGTCATACTATCCTCTGCCAAATAATTTACAATATCCTCTTCTACATCAACCCAGCCCATAGAAAACAGGCTAAATATGACTGCAATAATGTAGAAAAGGAAAATCATATTCCGTCTATCCACAATTACCCTGGCGACGCTATCCAACAATTTATATCTTTTCTTTTCCATATTCCCCATCCTGTCAGGATATTTCAAAAACATATGTCCCATGAGCCTAATAGAAATATTCATACCTTTAAGGCCGTATCAAACGATGTCCAATAAATTCATTTGCCGGAATATACGATTGGATGTTAGCAATGGTCATTCTCACCTTAGGAAAACGACGCGAAGAAATGAGTTGTTTTAGTATCTGCTGTGTTAACCCCTTATTAGTGATATTGTCTTTATTTTAACGCATAGCAATCTTCATATCAACTTTCTTTTTCGCTTTGAGCAAAACATATTATTACAAAGCCATATATCAATAGATTCCGGGAAAAATAAATCCGTGTGGATATATAAAAAGAGCGGCTATCAGCCGCCCTCTAAGGTCTTTGTATTATCTTCTGGATATCATAAACAGTATTTCCTCGGCCTCTCCAGACTCCTCTTCCTTGAAAGGTACTACCTTACCACTGATCCAGGAGACCCCAATCTCTATTTTTATATTCTTTTCCTCAACTAAATCCAAAAAATCCCTGGCCGTGAAGAGGTGTATATTCGGGGTATCATACCAATTATAGGGGAGGGCTTCTGTACGAGGCATCCTTTGACTTTGCACAAAGGATTCTACTACCTCCTTATAGCCGAAGTTTGGAAAACTGATAATTCCTGTCTTCCCCAACCTCAACATTTCATCCAGCAAGCCCATGGGGCTGGCTACTGCCTGCAGGGTCTTTTCCAGAATCACATAATCAAAAAATTGATCCGGTAGTTGTGGTAAGCCATGGTCCAGATCCGCATGATATACCGGCACCCCATTTTCAATGCAGCCAGCTACCCTCTCCATATTCCTTTCCACACCTATACCCCATACATTTTTTTGCACTATAAGCCTTTTCAATAGCTCACCGTTTCCACAGCCAAGATCGAGTACTGAAGCACCTTCTCCTACCAGATCGAATATAATCTGATGATCCCATCTTATATTCTGCTGTAAACTAAATTCCATGGTTTGTGTCCCCCTTTAAAAATTTTGATATAAGGGGCGTAATTTCGTCCACCTCTAGAAGGAAGGCATCATGGCCATAGGTTGATGGAATTTCCACATAGGAAACATCCTTCTTAGTCCTGTATAGGGCAAAGGTCAACTCCTTCATCTGCTCCGGAGTATACAGCCAATCCGAGGAAAAGGAGATGAGCAAAAATCTTGACCTTGCATTTTCGCAGGCCCTATCGAGGTCGCCTTCCCCTCTATCCGCCGCATCATAATAATCCATAGCCCTTGTTATATACAGGTAGCTGTTGGCATCAAATCTTGACACAAAGGACTGACCCTGATACTCCAGATAGCTTTCCACCTCAAAATCCACACCCAAATGAAAGCCGGGCCGGTTTCCATTCTTGCGGTATCGCCTGCCAAACTTGTCTCTCATGGCCGTTTCCGATAGATAGGTTATATGCCCCAACATCCTGGCTATGGCCAGACCTTGAGCCGGCTGATCCCTATCATAATAATTTCCGTCATTAAAGTTTATATCGTTTAATATGGAACTGCGGGCTACTGCATTGAAAGCAAGTCCCTGGGCACTCAACCTGGCGGAGGAAGCCAGTATAACAGTCCTTTCAACCCTGTCGGGATATGCCAGGCTCCATTCAAGGGCCTGCTGACCGCCCAGGGATCCCCCTATAACTGCATATAGTTTCTCTATTCCAAGATGTGAAACCAGCCGCTCCTGCAACCTGACCCAGTCTCCCACAGTAACTATGGGAAAGCTCATACCATAAGGCTCACCGGTTTCAGGATCTATAGAGGCCGGCCCAGTGGTTCCATAGCAGCTCCCCAGCACATTGGAGCAAATTATGCAATATTTATTGGTATCGAGTGCCTTGCCAGGTCCGATCATTGTATCCCACCATCCTGGCCTGTCCACCCTCCAACTGCGGCCCATCTCCAGGGCCTTTTTATCCCAGCCTGCGGCATGGGCATCACCGGACAGGGCATGTAGGAGGAGGATAACATTGTCCTTGTTGGAGTTCATCTCCCCATACATTTCATACTCTACAGATATTGGGGCCAATTCCTCCCCGCAATCCAATAAAAGGGGATTATTTCCGTCAGCCAAGGTTATTATATGAGGTTCCGTCCATCCCACAGACGTTAAGGAGTCCGGAGGTTCGTATTTTTTCTTTCTTTTTGGGTCACTATTCTTGTTGACATTTTTCAATTTCTAGTCTCTCCTCAATCCGCCTATTGATATTTGCTTTGGTCCTTTTTTGATATTATTAACACAATTACGCCTTTATAAATATGCAAGTCCATCAACCCTGACTCTTAATCAATGCCTGATCAAGATCTGCCAATATATCTTCTATATCCTCCAAGCCCACCGAAAACCTGATAAAATCATCGGTTATTCCCGATTCTTCCTGCTCCTTGGGGGCCAACTGCTGATGGGTGGTAGAGGCCGGATGTATTATCAAACTCTTAGCATCCCCTATATTGGCCAGATGGGATATAAGCTTAAGAGAGTCTATAAACCTGATCCCCGCAGCCTTTCCGCCTTTTATACCAAACCCAATTATGGCTCCCTGGCCCTTAGGCAGATATTTTTTGGCGTTGTCATAGTTCTTATGATCCTCGAGCCCAGGGTAGTTGACCCAGGATACCGCCGGGTGGGACCTCAGCCAATTCGATGCCTCCAGAGCATTTTCGCAATGCTTCTTCATCCTCAGGGGCAGAGTCTCCAAACCCTGCAGGAACAGGAAGGAATTAAAGGGTGATAGGGACGGACCTAAATCCCTCATGAGCTGAACTCTGGCCTTGGTTATGTAGGCAGCACCTGTTTCTTTGAATGTCTCCCAATAGTTTAATCCATGATATGCAGGGTCGGGTTGATTGAGTTCTGTAAATTTTGGAACGCTCCAATCGAATTTACCGGAGTCTACGATAGCCCCGCCAATGGACGTCCCATGGCCCCCGATGTATTTTGTCAGGGAATGTACAACAATATCTGCACCGTGTTCAAAGGGACGGAAAAGATAAGGGGTAGTGACGGTATTATCCACTATGAAAGGGATTTCATTTCTATGGGCTAGTTCTGCCAGGGCTTCAAAATCATCCACGTTATTTTTCGGATTTCCTATGGATTCCGTATATATTAACCTGGTATTTTCATCAATCAACTCCTGGCATTGGTCCAGATCGGAAAAATCCGCAAACCGGACTTCGATACCCAGCCTGGCCAAGGTATGTTGAAAAAGGGTATGGGTTCCGCCGTAGATATATTTCGATGATATAAAGTTATGCCCCGAACCGGCTATGTTTAGTATAGCCAGGGCAATAGCCGCCTGTCCCGATGATGTAGCCAACGCCCCGACTCCTCCCTCCAGCTGGGCTAACCGCTCTTCCAGTACTGAGGTGGTGGGATTTCCAATACGGGTATATATGTTGCCACCCTCTTTCAGGGCAAAGAGATCAGCGGCATGTTCCACTGAATTAAATACATAGGAGGATGTCTGATATATGGGAACAGCCCTGGATCCAGTATCCATATCCGGGGTCTGTCCTCCATGCACAGCTATTGTATCAAAATGCCTTTCGTAATCCCTTGTCAAATCAATCATTCCTTTCGTTTTGGTATTGATTGTCATACATAAACAACCGGTACTGTGAATACGGACTCCATCAGCTGATAACTAGGTCCTAAGGTTTAAAATACTTAAAAGCCCTTCTTCCGGTTACAGAAAGAAGGGCAATAATGCCGACGATACTCCTCCTATCTGCCTGATCTAGATCAGCTGGATTTGGCACCTTTTCAGAGACCCTCTGAAGGTTGCCGAAGGTTCATAGGGCCAGTCCCTCCCCTCCTCTGGATAAGAAGTTGTTTATACGTAAAATTGTAAGCATTATATACGATGGATCATCACGTGTCAACAAAAGTTTTCTTTTTAACAAGGGAATTTATTGAAGATAATTAACTGGCATAAGAGTTTAATAAAGAAAAAGATGGCAGTCATACAATATGCCATCTTTTTTGCTCCTATTTCACAGTTCAAATCGTTATTCTTCCGTTGGGGATTCCAGGCCTAAAAATCCTCCACCACCACTAAAAAGCAGAAGTATAATTATGATAATGAGTATGGAGAAATCGTCTCCCTTTCCGAAACAGCCCTTACCAAAGTCGTCAAAGCCTCCATCACCGAGTAATAGAATAAGAACCAGGATTAAAATGAGCATGGATTGGTCAAATCCACCCTTCCCATGTCCATGTCCGCTAGCGCCAAATCCGTATCCCATACCAACACCTCTCTTAATTAATTTAGTAAGTACATAGGATACTTATATACTATTCCCGCCCTGCTAAAAATGTGTGGGAAAAATGAAAATGCTGCCCCCTTAATAATGGGGACAGCATTTTTATCCCCTATTACTCTTCTTCTACTTCTGCACCAAAAAAACCATTGCCGTTTTCCCCAAAGAACAGTATCACAAGAAGTAGGAAAAAGAATAACAGTTCACTTCCTTCATCGAATAGGCCGCAGTTACCAAATATTATAACCAACAATAAAAAGAAGAATAGAAGTGAGTCGTCTACACCTCTTCTTCTATCACAGCCGAATCCAAATCCCATTTCTTCACTCCTCCCTTATAGATACATCTATAGTTGAAAGCCACGTAAACTGTGGAAGTTCAAATTCCTTATCCTTAACATCACTATATATTATGCCCCAGGGTTTTTTAATGTGATAAAAACTCCAGGGTTATCATCACCCTTTATATATTACTCCATATTATGAATATTACGGTAGGTAACCGTACCTCTGTCTGGATAGGCGAAAACATTTATAGTAGGGGGTAAATCAATGGGTAATAGAATAGATGAAAAAAGAATACTGGAATTGATTGAAAAGTATAGAGGCGCAAAGTTCCTCCATAACGGAAGGTCTTTGGAGGAGGGGATTGATTGCCTGGGTTTTGTAATTCTCTTCTACAGGGATCTGGGAGTAGATCTGCCCAATGATGATGGGAAACCCATAGAAGAGGATTGGTATAAAACCAATCCCAACCGTTATATCAGGGCTATAAAAAATTTGGGCTTTAAGGAGGTTCGCTTTCGGGATCTAAGGCCCTTGGATATGGTTTATTTCGCTATAAGCCATAATATAATAACCCATACCGGGATTATGATCAATAAAAGGGAGTTTGCCCATATGTCCCCCAATAAGAACTTTCTCATAAGTAAATTGGAGAGAGGGTGGCTGTCCAGGGCCAGGGGGGCTATAAGGGTTATAGAATAGCTTGAAGAAAATAATTTGAGGAAGACAAAATCATCGTATTCCGCAACGATTATTTTGCCTTCCTCATCACAAAGTTCTTTTGCCTTATGACAGTTTCTCCATCCCTATCTTTATCCTCTTTAGGGATTCATTCTTCCCCAAAAGTGCCAGGAGATCAGTACCACCTCCCGGAGATGATGGCTTTCCGGATAGGGCCGTCCGTATCGGCCACAACATCTGTCCGTTTTTAATCCCCATCTCCTTTATGGTATCGAACAATAATTCATGGATGGTGTCTTCCCTCCAGTCCTCTAAATCAGCAAGGACCTCATAGGCCTTCTCCAGGCTGGCCAAAGCATTATCATGGGTGGTTTTCATTCTCTTATGGATAAATAGGTCTATATCATATTGAGGTAATGTATCTATGAAATCAACATGATCCTCTATATCCTCCAAGACATCTACCCTGGTATGCAAAAGCTTGCTTAGCAGATTTAAATCTGCATCAGGGGATGAGATATATTTTTTATAATAGGGTAAAGCCAGCTTATGAAAATCTTCCACACTCATTTTCCTGATGTATTCCCCGTTCATCCACCTAAGCTTATTGACATCGAATACCGCCGGGGATTTGCTCAGTCCTTTTATATCGAATTGTTCTATCAATTCGTTCAGAGTGAAAAACTCCTGTTCAGTCCCTGGACTCCAACCCAGCAAGGCTATATAGTTGGTTATTGCTTCCGCCAAATATCCCTTTTCGTAGAAATCCTCAAAAGAGGCATCACCTTCCCTCTTACTGAGCTTTCTACCCCCCTCCTTCATAATCAGAGGCAAATGGATATAGGTTGGTATTTCCCAGCCAAATGCATTATAGAGTAAGTTGTATTTGGGTGCGGAAGACAGATATTCACTACCCCTTATTACATGGGTGATCCCCATAAGGTTATCATCAACCACATTGGCAAAATTATAGGTGGGCAGACCATCGGTTTTTAACAGGACTCCTTCATCCAGTTCTGAATTCTCCACGGTGATGGATCCATAGACTGCATCTTCAAAGGTAGTTTTCCCTGTCTCCGGTATCAGCTGCCTTATTGTATAGGGTTCTCCCGCTGCAAGTCTTTCTTCGACTTCCTCCTTGCTCAGGGACTTACAATGTCCATCGTACTTAAAGGTGGTTTTATTCTCTTCTGCCTGTTTTCTCAAACTGTCAAGTCTTTCCCTGCTGCAAAAACAATAATAAGCGCCGCCCAATTCTACCAACTTTTTGGCGTATTTCTTATATATATCCCGGCGTTCACTCTGTACATAGGGACCGTAGTCCCCGCCTATGTCGGGACCTTCATCATGTTTAAGTCCCACTATATTTAAAGTCTTGTATATAACATCCACCGCATCCTCTACATACCTTTTCTGATCCGTATCCTCGATCCTGAGTATAAATTTGCCATTGTCATGCTTGGCGATCAAATAGGTGTATAGAGCAGTCCTGAGATTGCCTATATGCATATATCCCGTAGGACTGGGGGCAAACCTGGTTCTTGTTTCCCTCAATCTTATAACCTCCTGAAAATCTCTATCCTTATTTTTCGGGTCTGTAGGAACTCTTCAAGGGTACAATCTGGTTAAATACCAGAGCATCCGGCTTTGAATCCCTTAAATCGGTGCAGAAATATCCCTGTCTAAAGAACTGGAATCGGCTGACCCCTTCGGTTCCCTTTAATGAGGGTTCCACATAGCCCTTCAGTTCCTTTATGGAATCCGGGTTATACTGCATTTCCCCATTCTCATCCTCTATAAACAGGTAATCGTAGAGCCTGATTGTAGCAGGTATGGCATGGGTTGCCGATACCCAGTGGAGAGTACCCTTTACCTTTCTGTTAGCCGACCCTGAACCGCTTTTAGTATCCGGATCATAGCTGCAATGGAGCTCTAAGATCTCCCCCGTCTCCTGATCTTTTATGACCTCGTCACAGTGGATTATATAGGCATTTTTCAGGCGTACCTCCTTACCGGGACTTAGACGGAAAAACTTTCTGGGCGGATTCTCCATGAAGTCTTCCCGCTCTATATACAGTTCCCTGGAAAAGGGTACCATTCTTGTTCCGGCTGATGGATCGCTCTGGTTGTTCTCCACTTCCATATACTCTACCATATCCTCAGGGTAATTGGTAATAACCACTTTTATAGGATCCAATACCCCCATTACCCTTTGGGCATCCCTGTTGAGCTCCTCCCTCAGACAATGCTCCAACAGGGCAACATCAACTACGCTGTTATTCTTGGCTACCCCAATCCTTTCCGAAAAATCCCTTATGGATGAGGGAGTGTATCCCCTTCTGCGCAGCCCCGATAGGGTGGGCATCCTGGGATCGTCCCAGCCTGCCACCTTGCCCTCTTCTACCAATACCCTCAATTTCCGCTTACTCATAACGGTGTTGGTGAGCTCCAGCCTGGCAAATTCTATCTGGATCGGCGGATTTGTGAAAAGGCCTATTTCATCCAATACCCATTCGTATAGAGGCCTATGATCCTCAAATTCCAAAGTACATATGGAATGGGTAATGTTCTCCAAAGCATCGGATATGGGGTGAGCGTAATCATACATGGGATATATGCACCATTTATCTCCGGTCCTATGGTGCGAAACATGGGCAATCCTGTACAATACCGGATCCCGCATATTCATGTTTGGGGAGGCCATGTCGATCTTTGCCCTCAGTACCCTTGAACCATCCTCAAACTCTCCAGCCTTCATACGCTGAAAAAGGTCCAGGTTTTCCTCTACAGATCGGTCTCTATAGGGGCTGTTTTTTCCCGGCTCGGTGAGAGTTCCCCTGTATTCCCTAATCTCTTCCGCCGATAGGTCATCTACATATGCCTTTCCCTTTTTTATAAGCAAAACAGCATATTCATACATCTTATCAAAATAATCGGCAGCATAATACAATCTATCTTCCCAATCGAACCCCAACCATTTTACATCCTCAATAATGGAATCTATATATTCTACCTCTTCCTTCAGGGGATTGGTATCATCAAAACGCAGATTGCATAATCCATTATATTTGGCTGCTGTTCCAAAGTTCAGGCATATGGATTTAGCGTGTCCGATATGAAGGTATCCGTTAGGCTCAGGTGGAAATCGGGTGTGTACATTTTTGTAAACCCCTTCCTCCAAGTGCTTGTCGATGATATCATGGATAAAGTTGTTGCCTATATTTACCTCTACTTTGCCACTCTCATTCTTATTGCTCATTTATAGCATTCTCCTTACTTTTATTTAACCGTTCTATCATAGGCTTATACCAAGTATTATGCTACCAGATGATACATGGTATAAACCATTTTTATATTTTATATGGTATAAAAATATCCTTATTTAACCTATTATACCAATTAATGAATGGTCTGATTTTTCCATTATTTCATATTTTATCACCTTTTATTTCTTTCATCAACTCAGTAATCTTTATCACTTCTAAATCTATCGGGGCCTGTTATTTTTCCAAGCAATATGGTATCATAATTAAAAAGTTAAATTGAATATTTTTAGATTAAGGAGTTTACATATGCTTGATATAAAACAAAGAATATCGGAAATTTTATCGGAAATAATTCCTACCCTGGACAGTGGGGAAATCAAACAGATGTTGGAGTATCCACCCAATGATGAGATGGGGGATGTGGCATTACCCTGTTTTAAATTAAGCAGGATCTTAAGAAAATCCCCCGTCCAGATAGCCGAAGAATTGGCTGGGAAAATTCCCACGGATCCAAAAATCGCCAAGGTAGAAGCCCTTTCCGGATATCTGAACTTTTTCCTGGACAGGGAGGAGTTCATAAGGGATGTATTGTCCACTGCTCTAAACAGGGGCAGCAGGTACGGATCAAAGGATTTAGGTAAGGGAAAGAACATAGTAATCGACTATTCGGCCCCCAATATTGCAAAACCCTTTCATGTTGGACATCTTCGCTCCACAGCCATAGGAAATTCTCTCTACAGGATATTTGATTTTCTGGGTTATAATTCAGTCGGCATAAACCATTTAGGTGATTGGGGAACCCAATTTGGTAAGCTGATAGTGGCCTATAAAAAATGGGGCTCAAAGGATTCCATAGAAAATGGCGGTATTAAAGAACTTATGGCCATATACGTAAAGTTCCATGAAGAGGCAGAAAAGGATCCCTCCCTGGAAGATGAAGCAAGGGATTGGTTTGTGAAGATGGAACAGGGTAATGAGGAAGCCCTTCAGCTATGGCAATGGTTTAAGGATATCAGCCTAAAAGAATTTCAAAGGGTCTATGATCTACTGGAGATCACCTTCGATTCCCAGGCAGGTGAAAGCTTTTACGAAGACAAGATGCCTCCCGTTATAGAGGAGCTTAGGGAGAAAAATCTGCTTACCGAGAGCCATGGTGCCATGATAGTGGACCTGGAGGAGTATAATATGCCTCCATGTCTCATAATAAAGAAGGACGGCAGCACCTTATATGCCACCAGGGATATAACAGCCGCCATCTACAGGAAGAATACCTACGATTTTGAAAAATGTATATATGTTACCGGGGCTGCTCAAAGTCTGCACTTTGAACAATGGTTCAAGGTTATTGAGCTCATGGGCTATGACTGGCACGATAAATTGCTCCACGTCCCCTTCGGCATAGTAAGCCTGGGCGGGGAAAAGCTGGCTACTCGCAAGGGAAAGGTAGTCCTGCTGGAGGATATCCTTTCTGAGGCCATAAAGAAAACCCTGAAGATCATTGAGGAGAAAAATCCCGGCATGGATGAAGCTGAGAAAGAAGAGATTGCCCGTCAAATGGGCGTTGGTGCTGTGGTATTCAGCGATCTTAGCAACAATAGGATCAAGGATGTATCCTTCTCCTGGGATGAAATCCTCAATTTTGACGGTGAGACCGGTCCCTATGTTCAATACACCCATGCCAGAACATGCAGCCTGTTAAAAAGGGCAGAGATGGATGTAGATCCAAACTTCGATGCCGGCTTACTTACTACCAGAGAAGAGTTCCGGGTAATTAAGACCCTTTATCTGTTTCCCGATATTGTCGTTTCTGCCATGGAGGACTTGGAGCCCTCCATAATAACCAGGTATTTGGTGGATCTGGCCCAGGATTTTAACCGGTTCTATCATGAGCATTCAATATTGGTGGAAGACCAGGCCCTGAAAAACGCAAGACTGGCCCTGGTTTTAGCTGTAAATCATACCCTGGCTAATGGCCTCAGTTTAATAGGATTGAGTGCCCCCGAAAGGGTCTAATTGACGTTAAAATAAGAATAGTAGTCGGATGCTGGAGGCTTGATAACCTTGAAGACAATAGTTTTAACCGGTGGTGGAACTGCGGGCCATGTCACCCCTAATATTGCCCTGATACCGGAGCTTTTGAAGCAGGGCTACCATATCCATTACCTGGGTACGGAAAATGGCCTTGAACGGGGCCTTATTGCCAAAGAAAAGGATGTAACCTACCACGTTATAAAATCCGGGAAGCTACGTAGGTATGTGGATATCCAAAACTTTACCGATCCCTTTAGAGTTATCCAGGGAGTGGGACAATCCGTTAATCTGATCCGCAAACTTAAGCCCAACATCATCTTCTCAAAGGGCGGTTTTGTTTCAGTCCCTGTGGTACTGGGTGGATGGATAAACAGAGTGCCGGTGATAATTCATGAGTCCGATCTTACCCCGGGACTTGCTAATAAGATATCTTTTCCCTTTGCCTTAAAGGTCTGCACAACCTTTAAGGAGACTACAGAGTTCTTTAAAGGGGATAAGGGCATATATACAGGCACTCCTCTTCGTCCCAGTCTTTTGAAAGGCGATCCTGAAAAGGGTATGAAGATATGTGGATTTATAGCAAATAAACCTACTATAATGGTTATGGGCGGAAGCCTTGGAGCTGTTGCCATAAACCAGTTTATTAGAAGGATCCTGAGCAGGCTTACCGCCCGTTTTAACGTCATACACCTTTGCGGAAACAATAACCTAGATCCATCACTGGAAAATACGCCGGGATATAAACAATTTGAATATGTCGATGAGGATCTTCCTCATCTTATGGCACTTGCCAGCCTTATAATATCCAGAGCCGGGGCCAATTCAATATACGAATTTTTAGCCCTCAAAAAGCCCAATATCTTGATTCCCCTTCCTTTGAGTGCCAGCAGGGGAGATCAGATCCAAAACGCCCAATCCTTTGAAAGGCAGGGTTTTAGTAAGGTCCTGGACCAGGAAACCCTAGCCGATGATATACTGCTCACGGCCATTCTGGATGTCTATGCCAACAGACAAAAATATATAGACAGGATGGCTGAAATGGATCATACCAAGGGCGTTGAGAGGATCCTTAATATCATCAATGAATATGCAAAATCCTAGCCTATACTCCAGCAATGATCAAAGATATTAATAAAATGGCTATTGACCGCTCTGTAACATCGTAAGAGTAACTGTATACTTGAAGTTTCAAATTGAAAAACCTAACGCTTCCAATCCGGCGTCCTGCCGGAAGGAAGCTACTTTAAGCGTCCTGCTTAAAACTACGGCTTTTCTGCATTCCATAAGCCAAGTTTTCTTTTCGAAATCAATGAAGTCATCCGCTCATCAATAGCACATTACCTGAGTTAATGATTAATGAACTGGTACAAGAATATAATTTATACAGTATTCTGTATAATCCCATGACAACAGGCATAGGATTATTTTTTTGGGAAAATATAAATGTAGTATAGTATTCATAAGATACAAATCAAGGAAGCGTTTGATGATATACGAATAGCGGCGTGAAATATCTGTTGTAAGGCATATAGGAGGAGAAAAATGGAGCTGTCGGATAAGGAAAAAAGTTACTTGAGGATCAACTCAAGGCCGAATACATCTGTATGAGCAAGTATAAGCTATATTCTGAACAAGCCGGAGACCCGCAGATCAAGAATATTTTCAACCTGGTATACCAACAGGAGGCACAACATGCTGAGACGCTGAAATCACTGCTGGAACAAGGGGGATTTAGCCCTCCGTCTCCAATATCTTAAAGGAAAGGGATAAAAAATGGCAAAAAACCAACTATCAGAAAAGGAAATGCTCCTTGATTCCATTATGACGGAAAAGTATGTATCATCTGCCTACGATACGGGGATTATGGATTCCATAAATCAGGAAGTAACAGCTGCCCTTCAGCATATACAGCAGGAAGAACAAAACCATACAAAGCTCTTTATGGAAGTGATGCATAACCATGGTTGGTACGATGTTCAGGGAGCACATATAAACCAAGCAGCAAAAAATCAAATCGATCAGCAGATGGCATTCCAATTGGAAGGCAGGATCAGTGAAATAGAACGAAGTAACCAGAAACAATAGAGATTTGCTTTGTTTAATTAAAGCATATAAGGGCAGACAAAAGTGTCTGCCCTCAACTTACTTCTTAAACCTTATGGACCCAGCCAAATACGTCCTCCCGAGTCCCATATTGAATGCCGGTAAGGGTATCATACATCATAGAAGTAAACTCGCCTATTTCACCATTGTTTATTTCTATTTTCTTATCCTTCCATTCCAAAACTCCGACCGGGGATATTACAGCGGCTGTTCCCGAACCAAAAACCTCCTCGAGGCTGCCATCTTCATTAGCCGCAAATACTTCCTCTATTTTTAGATCCCTTTCTTCAACCACACAGCCCATATGTTTTGCCAGTTTTATAACCGAATCTCTGGTTATGCCGGGCAAGATGCTGCCATCCAGAGGAGCAGTTATTAGCTTCCCGTCTATTTTGAAGAAGATATTCATGGCTCCTACCTCTTCGACAAAGGTATGCTCTGCCGCGTCAAGCCATAAAACCTGGGAATAGCCCCTTGCCTTGGCCTTTTCCGCTGCCAACAGGCTTGCCGCATAATTTCCCGCTACCTTGGCTTCGCCAGTGCCTCCTTTTTGGGCCCTTACATAGGTATCCTCCACATAAATCTTAACAGGATCCAGACCTTCGGGATAATAGGGTCCCACCGGTGACAGGATTATAAAGAATTTGTAGGTATCGGACGGCCGTACCCCCAAAAACGGATCGGTAGCAATCATAAAGGGCCTTATGTACAGGGAGGTATCCTTTGAGGAGGGTACCCAATCCCTTTCAATATCCAATAAGGTGTTTAAAGCTTCCCATACAAAGTTCGTGTCTACCTTGGGCATACATATCCTTTCGGCGGATCTGTTCAACCTTTTAAAATTATCCATGGCCCTAAAGGTAACTATATCTCCCTTGCTGTTTCTGTAGGCTTTCAATCCCTCAAATATAGCCTGTCCATAGTGAAACACCATAGATGATGGACTCATCTCGATGGGGCCATAAGGAACAATCCTGGGGTCATACCAGCCCCTATTTCTATCATAGTCCATTACAAACATATGGTCTGTAAATTGTGTCCCAAATACCAACTCACTATCCTTTGGTTTTGTTTTTAGTTCATCCCTTTTTATAAACTTGATTTTTTCCATTACGGTATTCCCCCTATGATTTTAAACCTTCTAAAATACATAATTTAGAAGTCATTATCGTCATCGTCGTTTTCTGCCTTCGCTACGGAAATTACTGTATTCCCTTCTTCAACTCTCATGAGCATTACCCCTTGAGTATTTCTGCCCAGGATAGATATATCCTTAACTCCTATGCGTATAATAATACCCTCGGAGTTAATAATCATCAAATCATCGTCCTCGGCTACCATTTTAAGGGCCACAAGGTTGCCTGTTTTTTCATTGGTTTTCATTGTGATAATCCCGCGTCCTCCCCTGTTTTGGACCCTATATTCATCTATCGGGGTTCTTTTTCCAAAACCATTTTCACTGATAGCCAATACCTCATCCTGGCCGGATACCAGTACCATACCTATAACATAGTCGTCCTCGCTGAGTTCTATACCCTTGACCCCCGTTGTAGCCCTTCCCATGGGACGGGCATCGGATTCTTTAAACCTGATGGACATTCCCTTATGGGTTGCCATTAGGATTTCCCTATTACCATCGGTCAGCTGAACCCCAACTACTTCATCGTCTTCCCTGAGGTTAATGGCAATCAGTCCACCCTTTCGGATATTTTGGTATTCCTCCAGGGGACTCTTCTTTACTAAACCATTCCTGGTCCCTATCACCAGGAATTTTCCACTCTCCTCTTCATCCACGGAAATTACCGCCTGTATCCTCTCACCGGGCATCAATTGTAGCAGATTAATGATGGCTGTACCCCTGGCCTGCCTTCCCGCTTCGGGTATCTCATATGCCTTTAACTCGTATACCTTGCCTAAGCTGGTAAAGAATAATAGGCGCTGATGGGTGGAGGTAACAAATATGTCGGTGACAAAATCCTCTTCCCTTGTTTGAAGTCCCGTAATGCCCCTTCCTCCCCTTCTCTGGCTTTTGTAGGTCTCCAAAGGAGTCCTTTTTATGTAGCCTAAATGAGTAAGGGTGAGCACCACATCATGCTCATCTATCAAATCCTCGATATCTATCTCGCCCGGAGCAGCGACAATCTGTGTCCTTCTGTCATCGCCATATTTATTCTTTATATTCAGGAGTTCTTCCTTAATTATTGCATACTGGAGCTTTATATCGGCCAGAATATTCTTTAATTCCTCGATGGTTTTTAATAAGCCTTCATATTCCTCAACCAACTTGTCCCTTTCAAGCCCGGTCAGGCGTCTTAATCTCATATCCAATATCGCCTGGGCCTGTCTTTCACTTAGGCCGAATCTTTCCATCAGCCCTTCCTTGGCTATCTGATCAGTTCGGGAAGCCCTTATAAGGCTTATCACCTCATCGATATGATCAAGAGCAATTAAAAGTCCCTCCAAGATATGGGCCCTGGCTTCTGCTCTTTCCAAATCATATCTGGTTCTCCTTACTATAATTTCCCTTTGGTGATTTAGATAGTGATACAGGATTTCCTTCAAATTCATGATCCTGGGCTCACCATCAACCAGAGCCAGCATTATGGCACCAAAGGTTACCTGCATCTGAGTATGCTTAAACAGATAATTCAAAACTACATTAGGATTGGTATCCCTCCTTATATCTATTACGATGCGCATCCCATTCCTATCGGATTCATCCCGGATATCGGTTATACCATCAATTCTCTTGTCCCGCACCAGACTGGCTATCTTTTCAATGAGTTTGGCCTTGTTAACCTGATAAGGTATCTCCTCTACAATGATGCTAACCCGATTGCCCGGCTTTTCTTCTATATGGGTCTTGGCCCTGGTAATTATCCTGCCCCTTCCGGTCCTATAGGCCTGACGAATACCCTCCCTGCCAAGCATCAATGCTCCTGTAGGAAAGTCCGGGCCCTTTATATGGTTCATAATCTCTTCGATGGAAATATCCGGGTTGTCAATCAAAGCCACTACACCGTCTATGGTTTCCCCCAGATTATGGGGTGGAATATTGGTAGCCATGCCTACGGCGATACCCGATGAACCATTAACTAAAAGGTTGGGGAACCGGGATGGGAGCACATCGGGCTCCTTTAAGGTTTCATCGAAATTAGGGCTGAAATCAACGGTTTCCTTGTTTATATCGGCCAGCAGTTCCATAGAAATCCTTGACATCCTGGCTTCCGTATATCTCATAGCCGCCGGTGAGTCTCCATCAACTGATCCAAAATTTCCATGACCTTCTACCAACATGTATCGAATAGAAAAATCCTGGGCCATCCTAACCATGGCGTCATATACGGATGAATCTCCATGGGGATGATATTTACCCAAAACATCCCCTACTATCCTGGCCGACTTCCTGAAGGGTTTATCCGGCGTCATTCCAAGTTCATACATGGAATAGAGTATCCTCCTATGAACCGGTTTCAATCCATCCCTTACATCCGGAAGGGCCCGGCTTACGATAACACTCATAGCATAGTCTATAAAGGATTTTGACATCTCTTTTTCTATATTTACATCTATAATTTTGTTATATGATGGATCCATCTATTTACATCCTTCCTTAAACATCTAGGTTGGTTACCATTTTAGCATTCATTTCAATGAATTCTCTTCGAGGTTCTACCTTTTCGCCCATGAGTATTGTAAAGATCTCATCCGCCTGCCTGGCATCTTCCATGGTCACCCTAAGCAGGGTACGCTTACTTGGATCCATGGTAGTGTCAGCCAACTGTTCAGCGTTCATTTCTCCCAAACCCTTATAGCGCTGAACCTCAGTTCCTTCCCTGCCTATTTCGGTCATTAGTTCTTCCAATTCTCTATCGCTGTAGCAATAATGCTCTTTTCTGCTCTTTTTGACCAGATAAAGAGGGGGCTGGGCTATATAGACATGACCATTTTCGATTAGGGGCCTCATAAATCTAAAGAAGAACGTTAACAGGAGGGTCCTTATATGGCTGCCATCCACATCGGCATCGGTCATTATTATTATTTTATGGTATCTTAACTTCTCAAGCTCAAAATCGTTGTCGATGCCAGTACCAAAGGCCGTAATCATGGCCCTTATCTCTTCATTGGCCAATACCCTGTCCAGCCTGGCCTTTTCTACATTTAGTATTTTTCCCCTAAGTGGCAGAATGGCTTGAAAATGCCTGTCCCTGCCCTGCTTGGCTGATCCGCCGGCTGAATCTCCCTCAACAATAAAAATCTCACTGAGGGTGGGATCCTTTTCAGTACAATCAGCCAATTTCCCAGGCAATGATGTACTCTCGAGTACGCTCTTTCTTCTTGTCAATTCCCTGGCCTTCTTAGCCGCTTCCCTGGCTCTCGATGCTGTGAGGGCCTTTTCCAAAATGATCTTCCCAACTCTGGGATTCTCTTCCAGGAAGGCAGAGAGTCTCTCCCCCACCGTACTCTCAACAAATCCCCTTATTTCACTGTTTCCAAGTTTTGTTTTGGTTTGACCTTCGAATTGAGGCTCCGTAAGCTTCACGCTTATGATAGCCGTAAGACCTTCCCGGGTATCATCTCCCGAAAGGTTTGGCTCATTTTGTTTTATATAATTGTATTTTCTGCCATAATCATTGAGCACCCTGGTAATGGCTGCCCTAAAGCCGCTTAGGTGGGTTCCTCCTTCATGGGTATCTATATTATTGGCAAAGGAGTATACACCCTCAACATAGGAATCGTTATATTGAAGGGCAGCTTCCATGGAGGTGGTCCCCTTTTCCCCGGAAATATAGATAGGCGGGCTAAATAGCGTAGCCCTGTTTTTGTTTAAGTATTCTACAAAGGAGACAATACCCCCCTCATAGTGAAAACTCTCACCTTCATCGGTCCTCTCATCCCATATCTCTATCCTTAATCCGGCATTTAAAAATGCCAGCTCCCTTAATCTGGATCTCAGGGTATCATAGCTAAAATCAAGTTCATCAAATATCAAGTGGTCCGGTTTAAAGGTTATAGTGGTACCGGTTTCCTCGGTGTCACCTACTATCTCCAATTGAGTTTTGGTTACTCCCCTCTCGTATCTTTGGGTATATACATGTCCATTCCTTTTAACCTTTACTGCCAACCATTCCGACAAGGCGTTGACCACCGCTACCCCTACTCCGTGTAATCCGCCGGATACACTATAGCCACCGCTGCCAAATTTTCCCCCTGCATGGAGCATGGTCAGAGCTACCTCGACGGCGGGTTTATGCATTTTTTCCTGGATTCCTACTGGAATTCCCCTTCCATTATCCTGAACGGTTACAGACATATCCTTGTGTATGGTAACAATAATTTCATCACAAAATCCTGCCATGGATTCGTCTATACTATTATCCACTACTTCATATACCAGGTGGTGAAGCCCGCGAATACTGGTACTTCCTATATACATACCGGGGCGTTTACGCACCGCCTCCAATCCCTCCAATACCTGGATCTGGGATTCATCATAATCGTTTCTATTTCTTTGTTGATTATTCTCCATCATATCCCCCTTGTTCTAATAGCTTTTTTGAGAAAGATATGTTCTGTATAAATCCGGTTCTTTTTAAAAGTGTCGAAGATGATATAGGGGATAAATATATTTTTATCTTGTTATTACATTCAGTTAAAACAAAAGTTTTAGGCGCATCTTCCGATAGGACCTTTACAAAACCCTCTTCTTTTACAATCTCTAAAAATTCTTTATTTGTTTGTGAATCCTCTGATGTCTCCAAGTCAAAAATCCCGATGACATCTTTCATGGGAATAACGACATCCCCTCCTAAATGCAGCACCACTAATTCCACCGACCTCTCATCAAATTGCCAACTTACGCATATTTCGGCAATAATATCGATTCACTTATATATATCTATTATATCCTATTTTGTCCTATACTTAAAGAAAATTTAAATCTTCGTGACTCTGCCCCCGGATACCTCATATATCTCCTGATTGCTCCCAATATCACCCAATATTCCTGGATAATCTGTCAAAGTCATAAATGTCTGGACATTATCAAAGTATGAAAGCAACTGTTCCTGCCTGTATTTATCCAGTTCTGACAGGACATCGTCCAACAAGAGGAGTGGGTATTCCCCGGTCTCCCGAAACATCATCTCAATTTCCGATAACTTGAGGGACAGCACAGCAGTACGCTGCTGTCCTTGAGAACCAAATGTCCGTACATCCAAATTATCTATCCTTATGCTTAGATCGTCTCTATGACATCCCTTTCCAGTACTTCCCCTCTTAATGTCTTCTTCATGATTTGATTCCAATTCATATAGATAGTTTTTCTCTATTTCATCCATATGGAGCGAATTAAAACCAATAGAGGGCTCGTATAATACCTCCAAATCCTCGTGGCTTGATGATATTTCCTTATGAATCTTCCGGGCAATTTTCCCAATCTTATCAGTAAAATCCAATCTCTCAATTATGATATAGGTTCCTACCCTGGCAATCTGTTCGTCCCATACAGGTAAAGTGTTTCTAAGGCTTTTATTGTCATTGATATCCTTCAGTAGGTTGTTTCTATGGTTCAGGATTCTGTTATACTGCTGTAGACTATAGAAATATTGAGGTTTTATTTGGGATATTTCCATATCCATAAATCTTCTCCGCTCAGCCGGACTCCCTTTAACCAGCTTCAAATCTTCAGGCGAGAAGAGAACGCCGTTTATATGTCCCATTAATTCTCCTATCCTCTGGGCTGCCATGCCGTTTATATGAATTTTCTTATTTTCCTTAAGACTTAAGGTGATCTCTATAAGACTTGGGCCCTCCCTCTTTTGAACCATGGTTCTTATCATGGACTCCTTCTCCCCATGCATAATTAGCTCCCTGTCCCTGGGGGTTCTATGGGATCTTCCGGTACATGATAAAAATATAGACTCCAGGATATTGGTTTTACCTTGGGCGTTTCTACCTGAAATAATAATTAAATTAGAGTTGAAATCCAACTCTAATTTACTGTAATTTCTATAATTTATCAGGCTCAATTCCCTCAAATACAACTTCATTCATCCTTCCCTGATAACCAGGTATTCGTACCTATCCTCCAGGAGAATCCTATCCCCGTGGTATAATTTTTTACCCCTTCTGGTCTCAGGCTGACCATTTACCTTGATAAGTCCTTCAGCTATCATGTCGTTAGCGTGGGAACCGGTATCGGCAATTCCAGCCCATTTTAAAAGTTGGTTCAGCTTTATAAATTCTGTTTTTATTACAATTTCTTCCAATATTGTTCCTCCACTTAATTATAGTTCTTCATAATGGCCAATACTATATTATCACACATTTATCCTTACTGGCAATAAAAGGTAGGTAAAATTGCTACCCTCTACCGGCCTGAAAACACAGGGACTTATATTGGTTGAAAAATCGATATATGAATCTTCACCCCTTATCCCCTTCAAAATATCCATAAAATATCTGGCATTGAAGGCAATGGTCAGTTCCTCTCCCTCCATTGAAATGGGCACTTCTTCATGGGCCTTACCCATCTCCGAATTGGAATTGATAATCAGCTTGTCTTCCCTTATATTGAGCTTTATCAGGTTGTTCTTCCCTTCCCTTGCCAATATAGAGGCTCTTTCAATGGCATCATGGAGAGACTTGGTGTCAAATTTTATACGCGTCCTGTAGTCCTGGGGAATGATCTGGTTATAATTGATAAATTCCCCGCTAAGCAGCCTGGATATAATCCGGGTGTAGCCCATATCAAAGAGCACATGCTTCTCATCTATGGTAATGTTAATTTTTTCATCGCTGCTGTCTATTATTCTGCTGACTTCATCCAGGGTCTTACCAGGTATTATTACATTTATTTCCTTTTGACTGTCAATGCTTCCCTTTCTTACGGCCAATCGATAGCCATCCAAACAGACCATATTTATATTACCTTCGCTTATCTCAATAAGAGCTCCGGTTAAAATTGGCCTCGTTTCATCCACAGCCGCCGCAAAGATGGTGGTCTGGATCATTTCCTTAAGTAAACCCTGATCGATTTCAATGGGATCCCTTTCATGGATATCCTCCAGGTCCGGGTATTCATCGGGATTTATTCCCTGAATTTCAAAAAGGGAATTTTCTGCCCTTATAAGTACGAGATAGTTGTCCGTGACCTCGATATCGATTTGGCAATTGGGTAACTTTCGGATTATATCACCAAATAATCGGGAAGGTATAACGACGGATCCTTCCGAATGTATGGTGGCATCCAGAAAGCATTCTATACCCAGGTCCAGATCATTGCCAATCAACTTGAGTATTCCTTTATATGCCTTTAGATAAATACCCTCCAGGATGGGATGGGTGGTTCTGGGGCTGATGGCTTTTTGAACTATACTGATGCTATCGGATAATTTTTTTTGCATACATGTAAATTTCATGTCATACCTCCTGCTTTTGTTGAATATATATAATAATTTAGCAGTAATAGTAGTAGGGCCTGTGATTATGTGAATTATGTCAGATTATCGTGCAAACCTCGAAAAAAGTATGTGGATAAGTGTGTGGAAGAACCAATATTTTTACTAAGACTTATCCACAATACCTGTTTATAAGTGTCTACAGCAATACTGGTCGCTTTATAACTCATCCAATTCCTTACGAATTTGACTTACGGTTTTAGATACCTCAGGGTCATTGATTATGTCAGCGGCAATTTTATCGTAGGCATGGATGACCGTGGTATGATCCCGTCCCCCAAACTCCTCCCCTATCTTAGGTAGGGACAGGTCTGTAAGTTCTCTGCATAGATACATTGCTACCTGACGAGGAAAGGATATGGCCCTGTTTCTCTTCTTGGATTGAAAATCCTCTATCCTTATATTATAGTAGTTTGAAACAATCTCCATTATCAGCGTAGGTGTAATAGCCCGGGGAGTGTTGTTGGAAATAATGTCCTTGAGAGCTTCATCGGCAATATCTATATCCAGCCTGTTGTTGTTAAGGGTGGAATAGGCCAGGATTCGAATAAGAGCACCCTCCAGTTCCCGAATATTGGACTGAATACGTTGGGCGATGAATAAGAGGATATCATCATCCACCTGGATTTGTTCCTGTTCCGCTTTCTTTCTCAATATGGCTATTCTGGTTTCCAGATCCGGTGGCTGGATGTCCGCTATAAGACCCCATTCAAACCTGGAACGAAGTCTGTCTTCCAGAGTGGGTATCTCCTTCGGGGGTCGATCGCTGGATATTATAATCTGCTTATTGGATTCATGGAGGGTATTGAAGGTATGGAAGAATTCCTCCTGGGTACTCTCCTTACCGGCAATAAACTGAATATCGTCCACTAAAAGGACATCAACATTTCGATATCTGTTTCGAAATTCCACGTTCTTGTTGGTCTGAATCGACGTAATAAGCTCGTTTGTAAACTTTTCTGAGGAAACATACAAAACCTTGGTCTGCGGACTTTGGGAAAGTATAAAATGACCAATGGCATGCATAAGATGGGTTTTCCCCAGACCAACCCCCCCGTAAATAAATAGGGGATTATATGCGTTAGCTGGTGCCTCAGCTACCGCCAGGCATGCTGCATGTGCAAACCTGTTACTATTACCGATAACAAAAGAGTCAAAGGTGTATTTAGCATTAAGGGCACCCCTGTCCGTGTCAGAGCCGTTTCCTTCGTCCTTATCATCATTTAGATATTTGTCTGCTTCATTGGGCAGGACCAAAATAACGGAGTAATCTGTGGAAGAAACCTCCTTTAGGGCATTGACTAAAAGATCCATGTACCTTGATTCCAAAATACTCTTTGTAAAATCATTGGGTACCATCAGATAAAAATTATTTTCGACAATCGTCAAAGGCTCAATTGTCTTAATCCAGGTATTAAAGCTGACCTCAGTCAATTCCAGCTTTATAAAAGGCAGAGCTTCATCCCATATCTTTTTTATTTTATGTAACATCAAGGAAACCTCCCATATGATACCGTTATAATACATATTTTTACCAATTATTGCTTTTTAAAACCCGCAGCCCTTATAGCCTCCAGGGAGTATTGAAAATTATGGTTTAAATATTAAAACATCCTAGGGTTGTTGCTTATGCTATACCTACCCCTGTTTAACATATGGTTCTATCTGGACTGTATCATACCATATATTGTGCATGAAGCTCAGACATGGAGTCCTATGGGGTGGAGATGTATTAATAATTGGCAAATAATTATCAATAATTAAATCAAAATTAAACAATGTATAAAATCAGGCATAATATCCCACAAAAATGTAAAAGTTATAAACAATATCAACACCCAAAAAAGTGGACCTTTTAACCAAAAAAACGGAATGCATAAAAAGTTATACACAAAGTTATCCACAGAATGTGCATAACTTATAACCATTCCCTTCTATTATAAAGAGGAAGTTATCCACAGTAAAGATATAATATCAAATAATCTGTGGATAATCAATTGAATTTGTTGATTTTCTTGACATCGAAAGGATTGTTCGCTTATAATACTATAAGTAAGTCCTGCCACTGGCCAAATTGGAGAGTTTTGTGCACCATTACAGGATTTATTTATGCCCGTTTGTGGATCGTTGAATATGTTAAGAAATATACATGCCAAAAGTGTTTATTTCCTGACATATTAATCATAGGTAAAGCTTATGCCATATGGAAATTCGATCTGTGATATTTGGCAAAAACGTATAAAAGGGGGGATACCAAGATGAAAAGAACATTTCAACCTAATAACAGGCAGAGAAAAAAGGTACATGGTTTCAGGAAGAGGATGAGCACTAAGAATGGCAGAGCAGTGCTAAAAAGAAGGAGACTTAAGGGTAGAAAGAGATTATCAGCATAAGGCCACTTCCGGGGTGGCTTTTTCTACCTCATTGTAAATCCTGTACTGGCTGGCCCATAAGCGGGCCAGGGTAATGTTTTCTACGGTCCTTAGTGTAACCTATTCTTATATCTTTGGATATGTTGGCGGACTGGAGCAAGATTATTTATCCGTGATCCTCATACCTATATGGATTTACCGGTTTAATCATCATCTTGTAATTAGTACCAGGAAATAATTCATAGTGAGAGGATATTATGTGAATAAGAAGTATCGGTTAAGAAAACGGAGAGAATTTAGTTACACCTATAAGAGAGGAAAATCCCTTGCAAATTCTTTTTTGGTTTTGATATATAGAAAAAATGGATTGGATGTTTCCAGAGTGGGGTTTTCCGTAAGTAAGAAGTATGGAAATGCCGTAGAGAGAAATAAGATTAAAAGAAGACTGAAGGAAATATATAGGCATAGGATAGGTCAAATCAAATCGGGCTATGATCTTATCTTTGTAGTAAGGGTTGGGGCAAAGGGAGCAAGTTTTAAAAGACTGGAAAATCAATTGGTTAATCTACTGAAAAGAGCTGTATTGTTTATTGAAAATGGAAGAAATAAATGAAGAAGTTTTTGATAGATTTAGTTAAATTATATCAAAGGTTTATATCACCGTTGTTCCCAAACAGCTGTAGATTTTATCCCACCTGTTCTCATTACACCATTTTAGCCTTGGAAAAATATGGGGCCATGGGGGGCTTGTGGAAGGCCATAAGGAGAATATCCAAGTGCCATCCGTTTCATCCAGGTGGTTATGATCCGTTGGAATAGTTGTTTTAGAAAATGGGTGAGATTTTTTTCTGCGTACAATTTCCAGCAAAAATGTCTTCTAGATTGGGCAAATATATTCCGGAGGTTATAATAGGAATGGAATTAATAGATAACAAATCGATAAAACAGGTGAAGAGGCAGGTGTTATAAAATGTGGCAATCTTTGGTTGGATTTCTTCAAACGATAATAACAGGAATTAACAGCGTCGTTGGTAATTATGGCGTATCAGTGGTTCTTTTTACTATATTAACCCGTTTTGCTTTGTTGCCTCTTGACCTGAAAGCCAAGGCTTCAACAAAAAAAGTCGCTGAATTGAACCCGGAAATTCAAAAGATAAACGAAAAATATAAAAATGATCCTGATAAAAAGAACAAAAAAACTATGGAGCTGTATCAGAAGCATGGAGTTAATCCCATGGGAGGATGTCTTCCCATGTTGTTGCAATTACCTCTTATGTTTGCTATGTTCGCAGCCCTTAGGGCTATTTCCAGCGCACAGCTTGAGGTGTTCTATGTTGACCTCATAAAGTATACAGACAGCTCTATCGGTCCTATTCTTGACAACTTTGTAAAGAGTATAGAAAGCTCTTCAGCCATAAAACAAAGTGTTGGCGACATATTTACCAGTCTATTCAGCAATCCAGGAAATGAACGTCTCATTACTCAATTGAGTGAAGTTGTTGGAAATACCAATATGACAGCTATTGTAGATACCATAAGAAATATAAGCACAGCTCAGGCTCTTGATTTTCTTAAAACCTCCGAATCAAGTATCAGATTCCTATGGATTAAGAATGTATGGATAGCGGATTCTCCACTAAGGGATATAATAGGTAGAACAATACCCTTTATGGAAGGCGGATGGTCCGGAGCATGGAACGGGTTATTTATCCTGTCGGGATTGGCTGGACTCACATCCTATCTTCAGATGAAGCTTACCAGCCCTGCCGGTGACAGTAATCAGCAGACAAAAAGTATGGGAGCAATTATGCCTATTATGTCGGTTTGGTTTACTTCGATGTACACTTCAGCTTTCAGCATATATTGGGTAACCAGCAACATATTCCAGATCGTACAACAACAAATCTATAACCGGATGAATCCTGATGTAAAAACAGGCAAGGAAGGTGCATAGAAATGAAAACCGTTGAGAGTAGTGGAAAGACCATTGATGAAGCCATTTTGATGGCAGTTGCACAATTAGGAGTACAAAGAGACAATTTGGATATCGAGATATTGGAAGAACCGGTAAGAGGTTTATTTGGCATCATAGGCGGAAAGGATGCCAGGATACGTGCAAGTATAAAGCAAACCATGGGCGATAAGGCAAAGGAATTTTTGACAGAGCTGTTAACCCATATGGAAGTAGACGCAATTGTTGAAGTAAGTGAATCAAATGAAGTTATAAATATAGAGTTTAAGGGAAGAAACATGGGCCTGTTGATAGGGCATAGGGGTGAAACTTTGGATGCCCTTCAATATCTGACCAGTCTGGTGGTAAACAAGGAGGGGCAGGAATATAAGAGGGTAGTTTTAGATACTGAGAATTATAGGAAAAAGAGGGAAGAGACCCTGAGGCGTTTAGCAAAAAGATTAGGTTATAAAGTTTCCAAGACCCGCAGAAAGGTTACCTTGGAGCCTATGAATCCCTTTGAAAGAAGAATTATCCATTCAGCCCTTCAAAACGACAACTATGTAAGGACATACAGCGAAGGGGATGAGCCCTACAGAAGGGTTGTAATAACCTGTAAATAAAGAAGGTCCCGAGGATAATTTTATTTAAAGGATCAGGCGATAATGTCGATATAAGAATAAATGTAGCTTCAATGATAACAGTTTAATTGTTTAATCTGCGAGAAAATAGCCCAGTATAAATATACTGGGTTAAACTTTTTTATTTCCTGAAAAGGGGAAGGATAGATATGATTTTTGAAGAGACCATAGCTGCAATTGCTACTCCGCCGGGACAGGGCGGTATAGGAATAGTTAGAATCAGCGGTCCCGAAGCCCTGGAGATAGCAAGGGAAGTATTTGTTTTTCCGGGCAACAGGACTTATCCCTTTAAGGATAGGTATCTCCATTACGGAAAGGTTAGGGATAGTGATAATAGAATAATCGATGAGGTTCTCTTAACCTATATGAAGGCTCCAAGATCCTACACTGCAGAGGATGTGGTGGAAATTCACTGTCACGGGGGTATCATATCAGTTAATAATATACTTCAGGAGGTTATAAAGAGAGGAGCCAGACTGGCCCTGCCTGGGGAATTTACCAAGAGAGCATTCTTAAATGGCAGGATAGATCTGGCACAAGCAGAGGCGGTTATGGACCTTATTTCGGCAAAAACAGAGAAGTCAGCCAGGATCTCTGCCAATCAGATAGTTGGGAGCCTTTCTGAAAAAATAGGGACTATAAGAGAAAGACTTCTGGCCTTGATGGCCCACATAGAGGTAACAATCGACTATCCCGAAGAGGATATAGACGAACCGATGATATTCTCCATAAGAGATGGAATAGGTGAGATTATCGGAGAAATAGAGAGATTGCTAAGGACGGCCGAGGAAGGTAAGATTATAAGGCAGGGTATCAAGGTGGTTATTGTCGGTAAGACGAATGTTGGTAAATCTTCTCTATTAAATGCCCTGCTCAGGGAAAACCGGGCAATAGTCACGGATATACCGGGAACTACCAGAGATATCATTGAAGACTTTATAAACATAAGGGGGATAGCGGTAAAAATAGTTGATACCGCAGGGATCCGGGAAACACCGGATCAAATTGAAAGGATAGGCATCCAAAGGTCCAGGCAAAACATGGATGAAGCCGATCTTGTTATAATGGTTATAGATTCTTCAGAACCCTTAGGGTGTGAAGATATGGAAATACTGGAGCATATCAGGGATAAAAAAGCCTTGATCCTATTGAATAAGATAGATAAGACACCTGTTTTGACCAGGAAAGATGTAGTAGAAGAATTGGGCGGGGACATTCCTGTTGTTAATACCTCCCTAACCTTGGGGACCGGTATTGACAAAGTGGAGGATATGATATATACAATGTTTTTTAAAGGAGAAATAGAAGCAGATCATGATGTTACAGTGACCAATATAAGGCACCAGGAAGCCTTGATCAGGGCCCAGAGTCAACTGCAGGACCTTATAGAGGGTCTTGATACCCAGATGCCCTTGGACATAGTATCCATTGATTTGCGGGGAGCTCTGGATGCCTTGGGCAGCATTACCGGAGAAACTGTTACAGACGATCTGATCGACAAGATATTTTCTGAGTTTTGTTTAGGAAAGTAGGAGAAATAATGGAGCTCTTTGCTGGAGAGTATGATGTAATAGTGATAGGGGGAGGCCATGCCGGCTGTGAGGCTGCCCTGGCATCATCGAAAATGGGATACAGTACAGCCATGTTTGCCACCAGCTTAGATAATATAGCTATGCTGGCCTGTAATCCATCCATTGGAGGAACATCGAAAGGCCATCTGGTTCGGGAAGTAGATGCAATGGGCGGACAGATGGGGCTTAACATAGACGATACTTTCATCCAAATAAGGATGTTAAATACAGGAAAGGGACCAGCTGTTCACTCTCTTAGGGCCCAGGCTGATAAGCATGATTATCATCGGGTTATGAAAAGAACATTGGAAGCACAGCCGGGTTTGAGCATTTTTCAAGGAGAAATAGTCGAGATAAGGGAGAAGAGCGGCAGGATAGTTGGGGTTGTAACAGCCCTGGGCGATTATTATAGCTGTAGGGCAGTGGTTGTTGCAACCGGAGTATACCTAAAGAGCAGGATAATCATAGGTGAATATAGTGTAAATAGCGGACCCAACGGTTTTTATCCTGCCAATTCACTGTCGGATAATCTAAGGGATCTGGGATTCATCATGCAAAGGTTTAAAACAGGGACTCCTGCAAGGGTTGATGGTAATACAATTGACTACGACAAGATGTATGTTCAACCCGGTGATGAGGAGATAATCCCCTTTTCATTTTTGCATGACAGCCTGACAAGGGAGCAGATTCCCTGCTGGCTTACCTACACTACCGAGAAGACCCATGATATTATAAGGGCAAACCTTCATAGAGCTCCAATGTATTCTGGTGAGATTGAGGGTATCGGGGCCAGATATTGTCCCTCAGTGGAAGACAAGATAGTTAGATTTCCGGATAAGAAGAGTCATCAGATCTTTATTGAACCTGAAGGAAAACACACCAATGAAATGTATCCCCAGGGCTTATCTACCAGTATGCCCATTGATGTGCAGAGGGAAATGTATAGAAGTGTCCCCGGACTGGAGAATGTAAATATAATGAGGCCGGCCTATGCAATCGAATATGATTGCATAGATTCAAAGGAATTAAAGCTATCCCTGGAGAGCAAATCAATTGAGGGTCTCTTTTTTGCTGGTCAGATTAACGGCAGTTCTGGTTACGAGGAGGCGGCAGGACAGGGCATTATTGCGGGTATAAACGCAGTCCAATATATTAGAAACAGGGATCCCGTCATACTGGACAGGTCCCAGGGCTATATAGGTGTATTGATAGATGACCTGGTTACCAAGGGAACCAATGAGCCCTACAGGATGATGACTTCAAGGGCTGAGTATCGGTTGTTGCTCAGACAGGATAATGCAGATATGCGACTGACCAGGATCGGTTATGATGTGGGCTTGGTAGATGACAAACGCTATGATTGGTTTATGAGGAAATGTGAAAGGGTGGAGAATGAAATCAACAGGCTTAAAAACCTAATTCTATCTCCTACACAGGAAGTGTTGGACTACCTTGAAAGAAAGGGTTCATCGGCTATAAAGAGTGGGATAAGTCTGTACGAACTATTAAAAAGACCAGAAATTGTATATAAAGATATAGAGTATTTGGGTGGGAAGCAGGAAGAGCTCCTGAGGCAGGATACAGAGCAGGTTGAGGTCTCTATAAAATATGAAGGTTATATAAATAAGCAATTAAGACAAGCTCAACAATTTAAAAAGATGGAATCCAGGAAGATACCCAGGGATATCGATTATGCAAATATATCGGGAATCAGGTTGGAAGCCAGACAAAAGTTAAGCTCAGTAAGGCCTGAATCCCTAGGGCAGGCCAGCAGAATTTCAGGGGTATCTCCTGCGGATATTTCAGTTTTAATGGTTTATTTGGAAAAAAGGAAGAGGGAGATTTAAAGGGGATGGAACATGATCTTAAAAGGTTGGAACTTGGTATAGAAGAATTGGGCATTGAGGTAACCCGGGAACAACTTCAAAAGTTTGACAGATATATTTCGCTGCTAATTCAGTGGAACAAAGTAATGAATTTGACGGCCATAGTGGAAGCAGACGAAATTATGGTGGATCATTTTCTGGACTCACTAAGTATATTCAAGGAAGTAAAATTTGAAGGTCCTGTTTCAGTAATTGATGTTGGGACCGGAGCTGGTTTTCCCGGGGTACCAATCAAGATAATGAGACCGGAGATTCAACTGGTTCTACTTGATTCATTGAGGAAAAGGACCGAATTTCTGTCAGCCCTAAGGGATGAATTACACTTGGAAGATGTGGAGATTATTCATTCAAGGGCAGAGGATTTAGCTAAAAAGGATGACTATAGGGAGCAATTCGACTTTGCTTTGTCCAGGGCAGTAGCCTCTCTGAATGTTTTAGCCGAATACTGTGTGCCCTTCATAAAAAAAGGTGGCCTATTTATATCCTATAAGGGACCTGCGGCCAATGATGAGCTGTTAAAAGCCAGGAACGCTATCAATACATTGGGATGTAAGGATGCCTATAGCCTCAGGGATGCCCATGTTCCCTATTCAGATAAGACCCGTAAACTTGTTATCATTAAAAAAATAGCATTAACTCCAAAAAAATACCCTCGTTCGCCAGGGAAAATAAAGAAATCGCCATTATAATGACTAGCTTTGTGAAAAAACAACAAAACAAGTCGTAAAACAAAGAAAACATGAGCAAAACCTATATATACTATATATAAATTAGAAATATACTCCAAAAAGAAGGAATATACGAAAATATGGAGAATAGTATATTAGGTTTGGAGGTGGCGATATGATTTCTTTGAAAGGAATTCAAAACAGTATAGGCCTAAGGCGTGATAATAAGCAGGTTTTCGAAAGGATTCCAGTGCTGGATATTAAGCCGAATCCCTATCAGCCCAGAAAGAGCTTTTCCCATCAGAGTCTGGAGGAACTATCCAATTCCATCAAGGAAAATGGCTTGATTCATCCAATAACTGTTAGGAATAACACTTTGGGCGGATACGAATTGGTAGCCGGCGAGAGAAGGCTTAGAGCTGCAAAAATGGCCGGTCTTGAGGATATACCTGCAATGGTTATATCAGGTGATGAGATGGATCTTGCCATTATGGCAATGGTGGAAAATCTACAGAGGGAGGATCTACATTATCTGGAGGAAGCCAAGGGATATGCCGCCCTAATTCACGACCATGGACTTACCCAGGAAGAGTTGGCGAAGAAGGTGGGTAAGAGTCAATCTACAATTGCGAACAAAATTCGGTTGTTACGGCTATCCGAAGAGATAAAGGAAATGCTGGTAGTAAACCGGTTGACAGAACGGCATGCCAGAGCCCTTTTAAGATTACCCGATGATGATCTACGCAAAAGAGCCTTGAAAAAAATAGTTGAACGGAATCTAAACGTTAAAGACACTGAAGGCTATATAGAAAGAATATTGCATAGGATACAGAAGCTGGGAAAAGAACCTGTGAGAAGGAATAAGATTAATGGTAATATGGACTTTAGAATATATATAAACACCATTAAGCATGCTGTAGGAATGATGAAGGATTATGGTATAAAACCCAGTATAAAGGAGATCGTTAACGAGGACAGCATAGAGATAATAGTGACTATTCCAAAGGCGAAAGTACTTTAAATGTTTGTTTAGCATGCAAATGATTGTGTATTACCATGTATAATTTGATCATTTTTAAATTTCACTTGCCTCTCCAAGCAAAATCAAGCAAACTATATTTTTTATCAAATATAAACATATATTTAACCAGACCACTGAGTGAAACTTAACTAGGCTTGAATAACTAAAAATCATAACAACTTAATCCATGAAACGAGAAAAAACGACATTTCTCTTTTTGTTGTAAAAAGCCCTTTAAAGTATAACGAATATAAACTATAATGTATTAAAGAGCGGATAAGGAGTTGTTATGATGTCTAAAGTTTATGCCATAGCCAATCAAAAAGGTGGTGTAGGAAAAACCACTACAAACATTAATTTGGCAGCAAATCTGGCTGTTTTAGGGAAACGAGTATTAACAATTGATATTGATCCCCAAGGGAATACCACAAGTGGCTTGGGCATATCAAAAAGTGGCAATGATTTTCTATCTGTCTATGATGTGTTGATAAACGGGGCAGATATCAGAGATTCGGTTATGAAGACCCAGGTAGAAAACTTGGACATTGTTACATCCAACTTACAGCTGGCGGGGGCAGAAGTCGAGCTGGTAATGATGGATTCCAGGGAGTATATTTTAAAAAATGCAATAGAACTTATAAAGGATGAATACGATTATATCTTTATAGATTGTCCACCTTCTCTGGGTTTATTGACCATTAATGCTCTCACTGCAGCAGCTGGTGTAATCATACCTATACAATGCGAATTTTTCGCTCTGGAAGGATTAACTCAATTGTTAAATACCATACAGCGGGTACAGAAGATGTCAAATCCAGACCTTGATGTTGAAGGAGTGGTATTAACAATGTTTAACGCAAGAACCAACCTTTCAATTCAAGTGGTGGAAGAGGTAAAAAGACATTTTCGAGACAAGCTGTTTACGACCATTATTCCTAGAAATGTAAGGTTAGGCGAAGCTCCCAGCCACGGCTTGCCCATACATATCTATGATCCAAGGTGTGTAGGAGCCGTCTCATATGCAGAATTGGCCCAGGAATTTTTGGACAGAGAAAAGGAGGCGGTATAATGGCCAGAAAGGGACTTGGCAAGGGCTTGGATGCATTATTCCAAACCTATGAAAACGCGAACGTTGACAATGAAGGTAGAACCGGACAAGGAACAGAGTTAAGAATTAATGATATTGATCCAAACATGGATCAACCAAGACGGCACTTTGATCAGGAATCAATCAATGAACTGGGAAAGTCAATTATGGAACATGGAGTAGTACAGCCTATCCTGGTAAAGGAGGCAAACGGCAGATATACTATAATTGCTGGCGAGAGGCGTTGGAGGGCAGCAAGGTCTGTAGGACTGGAAAAGATACCGGCGATTATATTGGACATAGACGATAGGAAGATGCTGGAGATAGCCCTCATTGAGAACCTGCAAAGGGAGGATTTAAACCCTATAGAGGAAGCTGAGGGAATAGACAACCTTATGAAGGAATACAAACTTACCCAGGAGGAAGTTGCAACCAGGATAGGGAAGAGCAGATCTGCCATTGCTAATACCTTAAGGTTACTACGACTACCTGATAAAGTAAGAAGACTTCTGGCAGAGAACTCCTTAAACCCCGGCCAAGCCAGGGCCTTGTTAGGACTGGAGGATAAAAAGACAATAATTGAATTAGCAGGACTGATAGTCCAGGAAGGTTTAAGTGTACGACAGGTAGAAGACCTGGTTAAGAAGCATAAAGATAAAGGAGAAAAGAACAAAAGCAGGAAGACAGCCGGAAAACCATCTTTTTTGCTGGAACTTGAGTCGCGAATGGAAGAGGCCCTCGGTACCAGGGTAAACATTCAACCCGGCAAAAGAAAGGGCATTATAGGAATTGAATATTACAGTGATGACGATCTTGAAAGGCTAATCGAAAAGATCGGAGGAAACTAAAGGGATGTTTCACGTGAAACATCCCTTTAATCATATCCGGCCAATTGTTTCACGTGAAACAATTGGTTGCGTTGTTTGTTAGTAGTCTTATTAGCTAAATAAATCCTTTTATAAATGCAGTAAAGAGATTAGCATTCAAAAAGAAATCTATCAGTTTTGAACTGCCTAAAAAGCGTTCCAGGAAATTGGCGGGTATAACCAGATATAATAAAGGAAAAAAAGCGAAGACTATAAATAAAAACAGCCCACCTCGGAAGAAGCCCAGAGCACCGGCAGACAAGCTGTCGAACCTCCTTAATACCGGAAGATCTGTGACATTTCTTATTACAGACATAACAATGGTTGATAAAAGCTGTAGTGCAAGAAAAATTAATATAAAGCTCATCAAATTGACTATGGTATTGGCTACTGTATAATCTATATATTGGCCCAGGCTTTCCAAACCTTCCAGGGTTTGATTGGTAAGGTTAAATTCCATGCCCTTTTTGAAAGGATTGGGTAAGCCTGTTTTCTGCACAAATTCAGAAATTTGCTCACTGGAAAGGGAGGAGACAGGCAATACCTTGTCAGTATAGGCTATTTTAGACGAGCCTTCTGAAAAATACACTATTTTATCTACCAGGTCCGGGAAACGCTTTGTAAGGGTTCTGGCTAAATTAGAATGAAAAAGCAATGCAAAAGTCCAAGATACTATAAAAGAACCTACATTATAAAGCGAAACAGTAAAACCATAGTACATTCCTAATAGTACACTAATGCATAGAACTGAAAAAACACCTAGATCTATATAATTCATTATGAGTTATCCTCCTGCTCAATGCTATAAATTTGTAGAGTGTCATCTTGATGAAGTATCAATAACTTTGAATCATCATAAGGATTCCACGTTACTCTAGTCGCATCCTTGTCAATAGGGTATTCTTCCTCTATCTTCCCATCTCGGTCGAAGATGA
>LSQX01207710.1_pt2 | contig 39884 bp, 33 predicted proteins | sample 654561 | NCBI WGS metagenome assembly LSQX01 (sample SAMN04489861, study PRJNA283612) | anaerobic digester metagenome | isolation source: 4 biogas reactors fed with cattle manure at either 37C or 55C with and... | place: Denmark: Kongens Lyngby | collected 2014 | reverse complement strand
GTCATTTAATGAGTCTTTGGCATGCTCGACCTCCGATACAGCGTTTTTGGCGAGCTCGGCAGTTTCCTCTGCGGAAGCGACTGAACTATTTGCGTTATCGCCAAGTGTTCCAATAATATTCCGTATTTCCCCTGCTGCATGCGAGGAGTCCTCGGCCAATTTGCGGACTTCATCCGCAACAACAGCAAAGCCTCGCCCGGCCTCACCCGCCCGCGCAGCCTCGATGGTTGCATTTAGAGCCAGCAGATTTGTCTGGTCAGCGAAGTTTCGGATTAGCCCTAGGACCTGATTGATCTCCTTTGTCTGGTCGTGCAGAGTCCGAATGGACTCCGCCATACGCTGGGACGAACGGCCAATATTATCCATCTGTGCAGTAACCTGAACGATGCCTTCGTTACCTTCATTGGCCTGGCGAGCCGTGTCACTAGAAGCATTGGAAACAACTTGGACATCGGCCACGATCTGCTGAACAGTACCTGTTAGCTCACTCATTGTGGCTGCTGTTTCTTGAGCACTGGCAGCCATTTCTTCACAATTGGAGTTCAGCTGCTGCGATGAAGCATTTAACTGTTCAGTGGTCTGGTGGATAGCACCGATCAGCATCCGCAGATTCTCGGCCATTCTTCGGACAGCGTCACCCAATTGACCAATCTCATCGCCACTGCTCATGTCGACATCAACTGTTAAGTCCCCATCCGCAACTCTTTGAACCAAGTCGCGAATTCTGATGATTGGGTTTACGATATGCGATGCAGACAAATACGCAATGACTACACCCGCGGCGATGGCCGCCAGAGTAATTATGATACTTGAGTTGCGCAGCCTGACAGCAGGAGCAAGTATGTCGCGGGTATTGGCAGTCATGGCAATAGACCAGTTTGTCACAGGAATGGGTGCATAAGCCAGACCCTTGCTGGTTCCATTCAAATGGTAAAAACCCAAACCAGCGTGTCCCGCCAACATCTCATCAGCAAGGATGCGCAGTTCAGGATTACCTGTGAAAATGTTTTGATTACCTATAAACTGAGCGTTAGGATGAGCAATAGTGTTACCATTGGCATCGATAATCCAACCATGGCCGTAACCACTAATCTTCATGTCTTGCACAAGGTTTTGGAGGTGATCCAACAGTATAGTCATGCCCAAAACGCCAACAACCAGGTCGCCTGCTGCGATCGGCTGCGCGACCACCACGGTGTTAACACCGGTAAATCTACTAACCGTCGGTTGAGAATATGTAACTTCACCTGTTCTCAGCGCTTGTTGAAAATAGTCGCGATCTGTAATGGAAATTGTCTCGCCGGTGGTGGAGGTAGCCCGGCCGTGCACATCAGCTATGAAAAGCGCTTCGATGTCATCCTCCGCCTTGACGATCTCCTGCAGCAGAGGGAGCTGCTCTGCCCAGTTCATGCTCCTCATGATGTCTGTTTTACTCAACATCTGCAGTCTCTCGCCTTTACCGCGTATCCAGGTATCGATCAATGCTGCATTTTGGTGGGCACTGGTCGTAGCTGCGTCGAATGCCATCTGTTCAACAATCGCTCTCGATTGCCAATACGCAATAAACGATTGACCCAGCAGCACAGATAGCAGCGTGAGAACCACGATGAAACAGAGACGGGTCTTTATGCTTGTTCGCCTTATATTGCTTTTCACGGTAAAAGTCCTCCGTTCTTCTTCATTTGCCTTCGCTCGATGGCGCACCACTAGAAGCCTTTGTGTTGCAAGGCCAATAGTTGCATATGCAACTATTGCACATACAACTGTCGGGTGGCTCTATGCGTGTGGTAACGATTTGCTCGTAAGGTTCCTGAGTTGCTCCGCTATCTCTGAGCCGCGAAAAACGCTTACTAACTGATACGCTTGTTCAACAAAGAGCCTTACAGCCTCTGGCTGCAGATCTGATAAGGCACACCCACAATCCCTGCAGGCAGGAAGGCTGCGAATGAGGGCCTCTCCATCGTTCGTTGCCCCGATTAAGCGCATGTGGGAATGAGCAGCGTACCGTTTTGTCACCAAGCCATCAGCCTCAAGCGTTATCAGAGTGGATTCCACATCGACCTTTGGAGAAGCAACGAGGCGTGCTAACTCGAGGGTAGTGGCTTCCCCAGATCGTACTACAGCCCACAGTACCTGCAGCTCCAGCGGGGTTAACCCCAAACGCAGTGCTTTTTTTGACAGGCAGTGGTTTATCTCCCTGCAAACTAGCAAAGTCAGGAATGATATTTCGAACAAGTCTTCCATTCGGTTCCCCTCCTTTCTAGCATCTTCTGAACATTACCAATTATTCTCGCGATACACGTCCGATCGCCGACAAGGCTCGGACAACGTTCTCCATATAGGTCTCGCCTTCCACGTCCGCCAGCACTTTCAGAATTATGCGTAACAGGGCTTCTTGTTCCTCTTCATCCAACGTTGCTAGCGCCCGATAAACAACCGAATGCCGCCCGTGTGCCTTAGCCAGCCCAAGTCTAACTCTGTCGCCTTCAGGGGAGAGTTCAAACACGTAAGAGCGGCGGTCTGGGCCGGCCTTACGTATGATCAATCCGCTTTCTTCCAAGGAATAGACACACTTAGAGATAGTCCCCTTATCTCGTCGCAATCGCCTCGCAACTTCCGTTACGGTACCACAACCCATGAGCCAAATCGCCCAGAGCACTTGCTCTTCTGTAACAGTTACGCCTTGATCCGAAGCAGATTTGGACCAACCTTCGTAAATTCTGTCCCACAGTAGACGCAGACAATAGGCGGTGGTTATGTAACGAGCCTCGCATCCGACACTCATCTTAGCCCTCCCTACGACTCCAATTCTTCCTACCACCTCTCAAACGCCAAACGCTCCATATAACACCGTCTTAGCATTCTATACAACTTCACCGTGCTCATCCTTGACATTTCCCATCTTTTGCTTACAAATGAAGAATAGCAGGGGACCATGCACCACCCTAGGGTGGACCCGCCTGCTAAGTGCTGTTCAGGATATGGCGTCTGTGGGTGACTAAATCATTGGGCAATGCCGCTCAAGTTTAGTGATTCGGCAAAATGACAGCTGACTAAGTGGGATGAGTCTGTATCTCCTATGTGCCTCAGCTCTGGTGCTTCATTGCGGCAGCGCTCCGCGGCATACTTACACCTGGGGCTGAATGGGCAGCCGATGGGCTGCTCCGAGGGAGCAGCTACTTCTCCCCGCATGGTGATCTCACTGAACCGAAAACCAGCTTCAGGACGTGGAACTGCCGAAAGCAGGACTTCTACGTATGGATGCAGCGGTTTGGCAAAGAGCTCATCAGTGGGTGCAATCTCAACAATCTTACCCAAATACATCACCATCGTCCTGTGGCACAGATGGTTTACCACGGCTAGATCGTGGGAGATAAACAGGATTGTAAGGTTGAACTGCTCCTGCAAATCACTCAGCAAGTTGAGAATCTGGGCTTGAATGGAGACGTCCAACGCGGAGACAGGTTCGTCAGCCACAACCAACTCGGGTCTAAGAATGAGTGCTCGTGCAATACCAATTCTTTGGCGCTGTCCACCGCTAAAGGCGTGGGGGTAGCGTGTCATATACCTCGGGTCTAGACCCACGACCTTGAGCATGTCAATGACCTTTTGCTTTTGCTCTTCTGGCGTGCCGATGTTGTAGCAGATGAGCGGCTCTTGCACTAGTTCTTGCACTGTCATGCGCGGATTGAGAGAAGAATACGGGTCTTGGAACACCATTTGTGTCTTGCGCCTCAAGCGCCACAGTTCTTGCTTGTTCAAGGTGCCCACATCTACTACGCCCGACTCGTCGTGGTATAGGATCCTACCGCCGCTAGGCTGAATGATACTAAGGATCATCCGGCCTGTGGTGGTCTTGCCACATCCGCTTTCTCCTACCAAGCCAACGATTTCGCCGCGATCTATGGTAAAGCTTACGCCGTCCACAGCCTTGACAGCGCCCACTACTTGCTTCCTAAAGAACCCCTTCTTTATCGGAAAGTGCTTTTTGAGATCCTGCACTTCGAGAAGCGTTTTCGGCATTACTCTACCTCCCCACAACTTTGGCTGTCCTTGTAGATAAAACAGGCCACTTTGTGCCCAGGTGAAACGGGGGCGAAGGCCGGTGCCGCCACATCGCATACGCCAGGCATATATGAGGAACAGCGCGGATGAAATGCACACCCCACAACCTTTGTGTAGGGATCGGGCAGGGTTCCCTTGATACTCCACAGCCTCTCCCTCTGCCTGTGGCCTAGTTTGGGCATTGATTTCAGCAAATCGACTGTATAGGGGTGCTTCGGCCTTGACAGAACGTCTTCCACGCTTCCCTCTTCGATCACCTTGCCCAAGTACATTACGGCAATTCTATGGGAGATAGCTGCAACGACTCCAATGTTGTGGGTGATGAGCATAATGCTCATTCCCAACCGCTCCTGCAATTCGCGCAACAACTCCAAGATTTGGGCCTGAATTGTCACATCTAGGGCGGTAGTGGGCTCATCGGCGATAAGCAAAGCTGGATTACATGACAGAGCCATGGCAATCATGGCTCTCTGTCTCATGCCGCCGCTCAGTTCAAACGGATAGGCATCGACTCGCCGCTTGGCATCGGGAATTCCTACTAAAGATAGAAGCTCGATCACCCGCTCCCGGGCCGCGTTTTTGTCAAGGCCTTGATGGAGCTGAATGGCCTCGCCGATCTGGTTCCCGATGGTATGGATCGGACTAAACGACGTCATCGGTTCCTGAAAAATCATGGCAACGGCTTTGCCCCGGATTTTTCTGACATTTTCTTTGGCTCTCTCACCAGTAAGCGATATTGAAGCGTCTTCCAAATATAGCTCGATGTTTCCTCCAACGATTTTCCCCGCCTTGGGGATCAGCCCGAGAATACTCCGAGCCGTCATACTCTTTCCGCAGCCGCTCTCGCCCACGACACCCAAAGTCTCGCCTCTGTAGATGTCCAGATCGACTCCGTTCAGCGCGTTCACTGTGCCTTCTCGTGTGCTGAACTGCACCTTCAGGTCTCTGATCTTCAGCAGTAGTTCTTGGCTCATGAGATCAGTCCTCTCTACGATGATTACAGATGGGAGTAAGGATCCGCAGCATCGCGGAGACCGTCACCGATGAAATTAAACGCTAGAACAGAGGCGACCACAAATATCGCGGGAACTAAAAGCCAAGGATGTACTGCGATTGTATTGAGATTCTGAGCTTCCCTAAGAAGCACTCCCCAGCTTATAACCGGTGGCCTAAGCCCTAACCCCAGAAAGCTCAAGGACGTTTCTCCCAAGATCATCTGTGGGATGGACATGGTCACAGACACAATGACATAGCTCATGAACGACGGGAGCATGTGTGTAAAGATAATCCTGCGCTCACTGGCGCCGGCCAGGCGCGCGCTGATCACGAAGTCTTCTTCTCTCAGAGACAGAAATGCTCCCCTGACCCTCCGAGCCAGCGTAGTCCACCCTACCACCGATAGAACAATCGTAATGGCGAAATAGGTCCTCAGAGGCGGCCAATTGGACGGCACCGCGGCTGATAGCCCCATCCACAGCGGAATAGTAGGCATAGACCGCAGTATTTCTATGAGACGCTGAATCAGGTTGTCAATCGCGCCGCCATAGTATCCAGCAAGGCCTCCCAAAATGAGTCCGATAAACAAGCTTAGGAAGACGCTGATTAGGCCGATGGACAGCGATATTCGCGCTCCGAAGATCACTCTTGATAGCAAGTCTCTACCCAGGCGATCCGTGCCTAGCAGGAACAGCGGGACGTTTGGGTCACCTGTTCCAACAAGATGGCGGTTGCCATCAATAACGCCCCACATTTTGTAAGAATCGCCTGCAGCAAAGAGCCTTATGGGATAAATCTTGGTTTTGTCAATGGTATATACTCTATTGAGTGTTTTCGGATCCAGAGACTGTTTATATCCATAGACGAAGGGCATGCGCAATTTGCCTTCGTGGACGATACGGATGCGCTGCGGCGGCGCATAGATATACTGGCTGAAGCGCTTCGTTGGATCGTGCGGACTGACAAAGTCAGCAAAGATGGCCACAAGGTAGAAAAAACCGAGAATCACCAGAGAACCAACGGCGAGTTTATGCTTTGTAAACTGCCACCAAATCAGCTGCCACTGCGTTGCTCCATACAGCCGATCGCCCGCGGACGAATCTACAGTCGTGCTGGCTTGAATTTGGTGCTGCTCACGCATGTCCGTAACACCTCTATTCATAACGAATTCTCGGATCCAGTAGTGCAAGCAGAATATCAGAGATGAGAGTACCTATCACGGTAAGTAGGCTCAGCATGAGAATGAAACTACCGGCTAAGTACATATCCTGGCTCAAAAGAGCGCGCAGCAGCAGCGGGCCAGTTGTCTCCAGGCTGAGAACCACTGATACGATTGTTTCCCCTGATATGATGCCTGGCAGAGACCAACCGATAGTGCTGACTAGAGGGTTGATGGCCAAACGCACAGGGTACTTAAAGATCAGGCGCCTTTCCGGTATACCCTTGGCCCGGGCAGCCTCAACATAGGGTTTACCAAGCTCATCGAGGAGACCGGCGCGCATAATGCGGATTAATTGGGCCGTACCGGCCATGCCCACCACAATAACAGGTGCCCAGATATGCTTGAGCATGTCCACAAACTTGGCGACGCTCCACGGGGCGGCCGCCATCTCTCGTGAAAACAAACCGGTGATGTTAAGGCCGAAGCGGGTATAAGCAAAATACATGATAACCAGTGCCAGCAGAAAATTGGGAACCGCCACGCCCAGCATACCGATAACTGTGGCAACATAGTCCCCGAGAGAATACTGCCGCATCGCTGAGTAGATACCTATGGGAATTGCAACCACCCAAGTGAATACTAAGGTGGCAGTGGAGATCACCATCGTTAAGCCAAGCCGTTCACCAATTAGGGTTCTCACTGGCCTGTTCCATTGAAAAGACATGCCAAAATCACCGTGCAAGAGTTTCCACATCCACTGCAGATACTGCACCACCATGGGTTGATCCAACCCGTACTGCCTTCTCAGTGAGGCGATCTCCGCCTCGCTCACCATAGCTCCACTCTGCTCCAATGTTGCGATGTACGACGTCAAATAATCTCCAGGCGGCAGTTGGATGATAATGAAGGTGATCACGGAGATCACCAGCAGCGTGGGAATCATGTAGAGGATCCGCTTCAAGACATAAGAGCCCATAGAACCTGTTCTCCTTTTGCAGTGGTCGATGTGTTAGTGGATACGGTGGCGAGCAGCCGTGGCTCGCCACCGTGCCGCCTTCTTACTACCTATCCAGATAGAACTGTTCCGGACTGGCAATTACGCCGAAGAAGTAGTCCCAAGCCCAGATGCCTTGTTCTGGTACATTTCTGAGATCTTGGCTGATTACAATTGGCTTAGGAGTTAGACCCACCGTACCGATAGCCCACAGATTCTCCGCCTGGCGCCTTGCGATTTCTGTCCAGAGAGCGTGTCTTTCTTCTGGGGAGTTGGTGCTCATTGTAGCTCTGTACATGTCCATGATTTCCTTGATGTACTCGGGTGGAACCTCACCTTCGGCCCCATCAGTCATGTACCACCGTGCCCAGAGTGGTGCCCACCTGGACGATACAGCCATCGGTACAAGGTGTTTAGGCTGAGCCTGCAGCAAGTGGTCACTGGTGTAGTCGATGTGCCACAGCGTCACATCGTAGTCAGCAGAGTCTACTCTGACCTTGAGCAAGCTGGTGTCCACTGAGGTCACACTCACGTTAATGCCCAATGCAGACCAGTACTCTCTCACCAGTTCTGTGATGGACGTTTTTTCCATGCCGTGCTCACCAGCGGTGAAGATGATGTTCAGGCTCAGCTCCTTGCCATCGGGACGGAGGCGGATGCCGTTCGGGCCTTTCTTCAGCCCCATCTCATCCAGCAAGGCATTGGCTTTATCTAGGTCATACTCGAGATACATGTTCGCAAATTCTTCTTTGTAGTAGCTTGAGAACGGCAGCAGGTTCGCCTGCATTGGCGTACCCAAACCGAAGAAGATAGCCTGGTTAATTTCGTCGCGATCGATGGCGTGTGATAGAGCCATTCTGAACCGCAGATCGTGGATGATTTCCCGCAGGACGGGGTCTTTATGGTTGAAGTTGGGGAAGTAGCCCACTACTCCAGCTAAGCCAAGCTCCCACAAGAGTACCCGGTAGCCGCCTTGCTCGGCATTGAGAGTGTACACCGGATAGCTGGCCAGGTCGGTGTTGAACCCAGCAAAATCCACGTCGCCCAGAATAACCTTCATGTTGTAGACTTCGATGTCCTCAACGCGTTCAATAACAATGCGGTCAATATAGGGCAGCTGGTTTCCTTCTGTGTCAACTTTCCAGTAGTAAGGATTGCGTTCGAAAACCTTAGTGCTCGGCTCATTGCTTACCATTCTAAAGGCCCGCAGAACAGGTACTTCCGGGTCAGCCAAGCCCGAAATGGCAGTGGACACCTGCTTGGCGTTGAAGAACTGCCACCACGAGTCGTAACCGTTTTCCTTGGCAAGGCGCTCTACTTCTTCTTTGGGTGTGTACTTGATATGAAATTGCTTCAGATAGTGCTTGGGTAGGTAGAACGCCCCTTGCACACCGGTTTGGTGAGGCAGGTACATGTGTGCAACAGGGAACGGTACGGCAAAGTCAAACTGCAGAGTATAGTCATCTATCTTAGTGAGTTTTGGCATCTCACCGCCGGGACGCCAATAGACGGGTTTGACTGGTGTAAGCTCATCGTTACCCACTACATCTTCGAAGTAGAAGATGATGTCGTCCACCGTAAACGGATGCCCATCGGACCACTTAACTCCCTTGCGCAGATACAAGAGCAAGGTTTTTCCGTCGTTCCTGTATTCGTATCCCGTGGCTAGGTTGGGAACGAAGGTGCGATAATCTCCTGCAATTCTCAGCATCGGTTCATAGGGGTTAAGGTTGATCCCGTCTTCTAGTGATTCAGGATTCATGTGGACTGCATGCGCGGTTCCGCCATACTTACCAATGCTTTCCACAGGCTCCACAACGAGGGGCTCCAAAGGAAGGCGATCCTCGACCGGAGGCAGTTTACCGGCTGCCACAAGTTCGCTGAGCATTGGTGCCTCATTGTATGGGCCTGCGTAGACTACAGCCGACAGCACTAGTACCAGTAGAAAGGTTGCGTAAATACACTTTCTAAACATGATGATCCTCCTTTTGTTTTTGTGATTTTGGTAGCAAAATGGTATAGGTTGATCCCTCCTTTGGTAGTGAGATTCTAGCTCTGGGACAGCTTTGTAATGCTGCGAACAAAGGTGCGGTCATAGCTGAGTTCAGTAGGGTTCTCTCCCCGCAAAATCGCAAACTCGTTCGCCAGCAGTTGGATTGGAACGATATCAGCCGCGGGATCGCAGTGCAGCTTGCCCTCCTCTGCGGAAGCACCGTCCAGCGGGGAGATGGTACCGCTGGTCACTAGTATGCCTTTTGCTCCCAGGTGCTGTAGGATCTTGAGTAATCCCGCCATGCGTTCTTGCATGTATGAGTCTATACCCAACACAACCACAAAAGAGTTGTCGTCCAGAGTCGTAAACGGCCCGTGCATAGAATCCTCGAGGTCAAAATACATGCTGGGAATTTTGGCGATCTCCATAATCTTCAGCGCGCCTTCCCGGGCTGTACCTAGGTTATCTCCTGAGCCAATTACGAAACAGAGATTGGTACGGGGACATGCTGCCGCAACAGAATCAATGGTGTCCTTTTGCCCGAGGTACGATTTGATTGTTTTCACACTCTCATCAGTGATTTGGGTGCCCTTCAAAGCGAGTGCCGTACCGATCAAAAGGGCAACCGTGGCACTGTAACCCTTGGTTTTCGGGCCGATCAGCTCTTCTCCACAGGGGATAAGCAGGATATCCTTGGCTGCTTGGGCTATTGGGCTGTTGCTATTGGCGGTCACAGACACGGTATAGGCCCCGCATTCGCTTGCCTTGCGCAGTGCGTCAACAGTGGCAAAACTCTGCCCCGACTGCGATATGCCGATAGCCACGCTTCCTGGCCTAACCAGGCCCTTTTGCAGATCCAGCATGAAGTTGACTGGATCTAATACCTCCACCGGTCCGAGAGCCTTCCAAGATGACCTCGCTGTATAAGCGGCATTTAGCGAGCTTCCTGAACCTATCAGATAGATCATGGGTGATTCGGAAACTGCAGCCCGCAGACGCTTAAGGACGTCAGGTTCTAGTGAATTCACCTGATTCACAACCCGTGCGATGACCTCTGGCTGTTCGAATATGTACTGAACCAAGAGCTTGCTGTTCATTGTGCTGCCTCCCCTTCCCTTTGTTATATGGCAGGAGCCAACTGCGGAACACCAAAGACATGTTGGTCGGCTAACACCGCACCACCGTATATCACCGCGTCCGTGCCCAACTGCGAGAAGAATATCTGTTCTGGATCAAAACTCACGTTGCCGCAGCCAGCCCCCACAGCTTTCCTCAAGTCCTGCAAAAAAGGTTCGCCTAGTTCCAAAATTGCCCCGCCAATCATGATTGCATAGGGGTTTAAGAGGTTCACTAATCCAATGATCGCAGTAGAAAGGTACTTAACCGTGTTATGGTAGATATCCAGAGCATTTGGATCCAGCGCACGAACCCTATCCTGGAGAGCCATATAGGCTGTTGAGTGGTCGTCTTCAGGAATACCAAGCAGGCGGCTGAGTGCGGGTGTGGAAATATAGCTCTCTAGGCATCCTCTGCTGCCACATTCACAGGCGATTCCGTCGCAATTGACGCTGAGATGTCCTAACTCCCCAGCCCCGCCAGCATGGCCTTTCAGAATCTGGTGGTTCAGAACGATGCCGGAACCAACACCGGTGGCCACGCTGATGTAAGCCCACGAATCCATGGTCTCCCCGTCATCAAAGCGGGACATTTCTCCCAGAGCCGCTACGTTGATGTCGTTCTGCACAAATACAGGTGCCCCCACATCCTCCCGAATCTGCCCAGCCAAATCAACAGGCTGGAGCCAGCGAAGTGTAGAACGGCTGATAACCGTACCAGCCTTAGGGTCAATCATACCCGGGCAGCCGATACCTACTCCATAAAGTACCTGGTGTGGCTCAAGCGATGCTGTCACCTCTTCGATGCCCTTCACAATGCATTCCCTTACAGTGCTCGGGTTAGTACTTTGCAGTGGAAGCACAACCTTGGAGATCATCCTATAGTTCATGGAAAAACCCGCCACTATAATGCGCGTCTTGTCAACTTCCGCTCCAACGAACACTCCTGCATCGTGGCGGAATCTCAGGAGCTTTGGCCTTCTGCCGCCGCGAGATAAGCCCTCGCCCGATTCCTCCAATAGACCCTTTTCTTTTAGACTCGTGATGACCTTAGAGACCGTGGGGTACGTTAGCGATGTCATCCGTTCGATCTCTGGTATCGAAAGCTCAATGTGCTTCCGCATGAGGCCTAACACAAGCATCTCGTTTACATGCCTGACGAGGTAGCTGTTGGCAGAACCCTCCATGTTAAGATCTCGCATTGCTGAATTACACACCTCCTTTCTGTCCTGGTTTCTCGTGGGAAAGCTTCACTAAACTTGCAGCCCCCATGATGATTGAATCAGGATACAGCTTGGACAGAATAATGGGACATTCTGAGGGGTTCACCCTGTTTACCCCACCCATAGCGCTGCTTTCAATATGGGTCAAAAAGTATGGTGGGGCAGCTAGAGGAATGCCGCCACCAAGCACAATCAGCTCAAGATCGAGCAGATTGTTGAGACCGCGAATTCCATATCCCAGAGCTTCTGCCGCATCAACAATAACCTTGACGGACAGCGGATCACTGTGCGCCTCGGCAGCCGCAAAGATGTCCTGTGGGCTGATATCTTCTGCCAGCAACTTCGTTTCGTACCCCGCGCTGCGCTGCCTTTTGAAGGCATCTACCATGGCTGGGCCCGACGCCATGTTCTCAAAACAGCCAGTGCCGCCGCACTTGCATTTGTCGCCACGGATGTAAAGACCGACATGGCCGATTTCGCCCGCATTATTCCCCTTTCCATGATATATCTTGCCGTCTAGAACAAGGCCCACTCCGATTCCGGTACCTACTGATAAGAACGCAAAGTGGCGTTTTCCTTTAGCGGCACCGTAGTGCATTTCGCCCAAGGCACCTGCGTTGGCATCATTGTCTATGAAAACGGGAAGTCCGGTAAAATCATGCAGAAGTCCTTTAATGGGGAAATTATCCAGACCAAGATTTAGGCTGCTGACGTAACCATTCGTCGGATCAACATGCCCGGCTGTACCGATACCCACTGCTGTAAACGATATTTCCGCCAGGGAACTGCGCAACTCCTGAATGACCGTTTCTATTCCCGCGATAAAGTCGGACGGAGAAGCAGTATTTGTTGTTCCTGCAATCCGCTTAAGGATCTTGCCATCCTCTAGACGTACAGCTGCCGCGAGAGTCTTGGTTCCTCCTATGTCAATGGCTATTACATATGTACCATCCAAGATTATCACGTTCCCTTGAGATTCTTTTCAGGGCCAGGCTTGCGGTGCAGCCGCAAGCCTGGTCAAGCCTGTCACCATTTAGTTCTGATAGGGTTCCATCAGTGTTTCGACGATCCGCAGTATGGCAGCTTCCCGGTCTTGTTCCTTACTTGCGAGGTCACTGCAGAAGTTGCGGAAATCCTCGATGGTTACAGCCTTACGCCCTTTCAGTTCAGAAAGATAGGCCGAGCCCATCACTTCCATAATCTTCAGCCCGACTTTATGGTTGATCACGGACTCCCGCTTGTTTCTCACGCATTGGATGAAATTCTTGATCTCGTTCCTGTAAGCTATTTCATCCGTTGGGCAGTTGACGGGAATCAGCCTCGAACCGTAGCCATACTTCTCCACCTTGATATAGTCGCGACCGTTCTCGTCGGTAAACCCAATAGCCTGCCCTTCGCTGCCTTGGATTCTGAGGAAGCTGTTGGTTGAACTGCTCTTCTCACCCAACTCTGGATAGGACCATGTGGCTTCGATGATTGCATCGCACCAGTTGCCATTTGGCTGCTCAAACTGGATCTTGATGTGAGCATCATCCTCAACTCTGATGCGTTGAATCATGCCATCGAGGGGTCTTGTCTTCATTCTGGACTCAATGCGGATGGATTTAACGCGCGTTGGAACGCTGTCAAATCCGATCAGATACCACAGCGATGTAATAGCATGGCACCCATAGTCCATTAGGCTGCCGCCGCCGCTAATTCTGGGATCCCAGAACCAAGGCCTAGCTTCCGGCCCATGACCACCCCGAGCAATCCACATAGACTGGATCTCTCCCAGATGCCCTGCTTCAATGATGTTGCGCAAGGTGTCATAGCGAGGCAGGAAGAGGTTATCATCGTTCAGTTGATAGAGCGCTCCGCTGTCCTCAATCACATCTTCGATTTCCTTGGCTTCCCACCAAGTCCGGGCCATGGCCTTTTCACTCATGACATGTACACCCTTGCGCAGAGCCATCAAAGTGTACGGAATGTGGTACTTCACCGGTGGACAGATTGTTACTACGTCCACATTGTCCAGCAGCTCTTCGGCGCTGTCGTAAACTGTCAAGCTGGCTAAGGTTTCTCTGTGCTGCTTGGCAAGTTTCGCCGGAGTATTGTCGTCCGACCAATACCACGAATCCACCCATCTTTCGCCTTCTTCGAATGGTCCCTCAAGGACGGCAATCTGCTCTTCAAGCATCTTGGCAAACCGTTCCTTGACCCATTCTGCCCTCTCCCGCGCGATGTCATAGAATGCCACGAGCTGAACATCGTGCAGTTCTAGGAAGGCGGGCATGTGAGAGCTTGTAAACACCATACCGCAGCCAATTACACCTACTTTGATCCTTTGAGACAATCTATACCCTCCCTTATATAGTATGAACGAACTGCGCCAATCCACAGTGGTCCAAAACTCGCCCCATTTTAAAAGCCTTTTTAGTTACCCTTTAAAAAGTCAATCAATTAGTTCTACGGAGAAATTAAAACTCCTTCCCCAAAAACTATCTTTTTTAGGTTTTTGTTGTCCGCTAGTTGAAAACACTAAAGAGGCGTCTGCTACCGACTAGAACCGTCCACCCTGAACCGCTGCTCTGCCAACTGGTTAACCCGCTTCACAAGCCCAGGAACGCATTCTTACTACTCGAAGGTACACACAGGGCACTCTGTCTGTAAAATTTCGTCGGTTTTATATGAAACACGATTATAGCGCCATTTCCCAATTGAACCTCATTGTCCTGATCCTTGACATCTGCCATTTTTTTCTTACAATAAAACGAGGGTGTTATTTAGGGGGGTCAGATTGAGCGTATCTGTATCCTTGATGCCCTGAAGACAGACATCGGGAGATAGGTAGATGAACGCCACCCGAAAGCTTCTATCCATCAACTTCCGGACGTATATCGTGCCAATCATGGTTGTGGTTGCGATCTTTTTCGCAACCGACTATTTACTTGTCATGTCAATAAGAAGTCATTACATGACGATGCTGGAAACACAGATGACAAGTTTTGGCATGATCTATTCTCACAGCCTGGCTAAAGGTTCCGAGGCCTACAGTCTGATCAACGATCTGCTGGAGGAAAAACTACTGGGTGCGGCGCGGGCGGCGGCAGCGCAGCTGCAGAGCGCGAGCAGCCATACATTGGTGGAGTTAGCCGACATGCTCGGCATTGATGAACTGATCGTGTACAGCCAGGATGGTATAATCGAATATGCCACTGACGATCGGTATATTGGTTGGCAGACTTACCCAGGGCATCCTGCCCATGGTTTTTTGACCGGTGAAGCGGCTCTGCTTGTGGAAGATATCCGCGCGAGCAGTGTGTCTGGGGAGCTGTATAAGTACGGCTATGCCAAAGCCCCAAACGGACAGGTTGTACAGGTTGGCGTCAGGGCTGACCGGGTCAAGCAGGTTCTCGGGCCGTTTGATGTCCAGCGTTTGGTTGAGGATATTGCCGAGCTTGAGTTGGTCAACCATATCTGCTATGTAGACGAGAGCAGCACCATTGCCGCGAGCAGCGACGCAGATGTCGTTGGCTCAGAACTCGCGGAAGCAGGTGTTCAGTCAGCCCACGAAAAAGGCACGATGTATACCTTAATCAATGAAAGCCACCATGGCCTGGACGACCTGGTCTATGAGGTATACGTCCCGGTTTACGCAGCAGCCGACCGCGCTGGCACACTGATTATCACCAAATCTTTGCAGGATACTGAGATTATGTGGCGAACTATATCGATATTAGGAATTATTGCTTCTTCTGCAGTCTTGATTGGTTTTATCTACGTAATGTTCGCCAACTACAAATACAATAAGCAGCTGGCCGCTCTGGCCTACTATGATACTCTGACCGGACTTAGCAACAAAGCTCACCTTGAACACATCGTGGCCAACAGCCTCGGACGAACCTCTAGCGAAAAGCAGGCCATTATCATGACCCACTGCCTCAACCTCAGCGCCATAAACTCGGCGTACGGTTTCGATACAGGCGACCGTGTCGTACAGGAGCTCGTCCGAAGGCTGAAACCACTTGTTAATGAGATGCAAACCCTGTTTCAATTTGCCACCAACCGTTTTGCCTGGTTTGTGCGGGGCTACCACAGTCGGGATGAGCTAGTTGAGCTTGTCAAGCGGATCCATTCTTCTCTAGAAGAACCTCTGGACGCGATGGGAATAGGTACACGCGTTGCGCCCAAAACCGGAATTGCCGAACTGAGCACTGCCCATGCAGATGTAGTCCAGGTGTTCACTGACGCGATGGTAGCTCTCCAGCACGCCGAGAAGAGCAGCAATTCGGAAGCCTACTCATTCTTTGATGCCCAGATGGCAGCAGAGCTGCACCGCGAGGAGACCATTGCCCGGGAGATGAGGGAGTTCTTGTTCCAGGCAGCCCACAATACGATGCATCTCGAATACCAGCCGATGGTCCATCTGCAGTCGAACCGAATTACCGGCTTTGAAGCCCTTGCCCGGATGGATTCGCCTTCCCTCGGGAAAGTGTCACCTGAGGAGTTCATCAAAGTCGCGGAACGGCACGACTTGATCATACCTTTAGGATACTGGGTGTTAGAGACGGCCTGCCAGTTCCTCGAGAAGGTAAACACCGCCGGCTATCGAAACCTACATCTTTCCGTAAACGTTTCAGGGATACAGCTCGCGCACGAGAGATTTATCGCCCGAGTTCGCCAGATTATGAACAAGACGGGGATCATGCCGCACCATTTGGAGCTGGAGATCACTGAATCAGTTCTCGTCGAAGGGTTTAAAGACATACGCAGCACCCTCGAGGAGCTCCGTAGGATGGGGATCAGAATAGCCATTGACGATTTTGGAACCGGTTACTCATCCCTGTCCCGGATGGAGCGTTTGCCCGTGGACAGCATAAAGATCCACAAGCATTTCGTAGACAGCATCCTTGTGCGGGATCGCCGGCAGCCCATAATCCGAGATCTCATTTCCATGGCGCACAATCTTGGCCTAGAGGTGGTGGCGGAAGGTGTTGAGCATGAATCGCAGCGCCAATACTTACTAGAGAGCGGCTGCGACATTATGCAGGGTTACCTGTTCAGCAGGCCGTTAAATGCTGAGGCAGCAATGTTGAAGCTGCAGGAAAGCTAGTTCAGCGAAGAAACATCTTATTCTTATATGTCTCTTGGCAAACCGCGGGAAACCGCGGGACGCAAAGCTATAGGGGCTAAACACATTTTGTGTATGCCAGCCAGTTGCACCGGAACGCTTTCGAGCTGTGGCTGGGAAGCGTTCTTTTTCGCAGGAGCGGCATACGTGGGGGTTGGGGAAGAATGGAAGGAATTCTGAGTTCTGGCAGCGTATACAGGTCTTTGGCAAACACGCCCGGCCGCTTAGGAATCCTAAATGGACGGATTCAGATGCTGAAGCCCCAGGGCTATGGAGCTTGGCCTGTCGTCGTTCCCGGCGAAAATGTGGAAATCTTCTATAAAAAACAGCGCGTCGCAGGCCCGACTGTCATCGAGGATGTCCGTGAGCTTGAGGTAATTACGCCTTCGCTCCCTGCCGCGAGCAGTTTTGAGGTGAGCGTCTCACCTGACAAAATGCAGGCTATCCTGATTGTCTCCTTCAAACAGGGCAAGGAATACACGCTCGTAGACGTCGACTTCACCCGAAAACTGATCGTGCGCGCGAAGCTCGGGCGAGAAATTCAGCCGCAGCCCATTGATCCTGTACTTGTGCTCAAAGAACTGCGGGGCCGTGGCGTTACCGGGCAAGTGAACTACGAGCAGATCATGCGAGCCTGTACGGGACTGGTGGACACCGAAGTTGTGATTGCTGAAGGTGTTCACCCTACTCCCCCTGTTGACGGCCGGGTGGAGTTCGTTTGTGACCTGAAGACGCGGCCCGTGATGGTGGATGGCGATCAGCGCATTGACTTTCGGGAGCGAACAGCCATTGCATCGGTTGAGCCAGGAGACGTTCTTGCCCGCTGGCATCCGCCCACACCAGGCAAGCCAGGCAAAAACGTCTACGGTGAGGAAGTTTGGCCGCGCCCACCCAAGCGCTGCCAGTTCAAGATTGGACGCGGAGTAAGGGTGATGGAAAGAGGCCGCCTGGCAGTTGCAGCCATCGGCGGCAGGCCAGTGTACCGCAATGGCATATTATCAGTTAACAAGCAGCTCATCGTCGAGCAAGATGTGGATATGGATTCGGGAAACATTAGGTTCACAGGTGACATCATCGTGATGGGCAATGTGACTGAATCCATGAAAGTGGATTCCGGCGGAATTGTGGAGATAAAAGGCAATGTTTACCATGCCCGAGTGTGTGCCGGTTCTCACATTAGGATTGCAAAGAAGCTCATCGGCGGTGAACTGTCTGCTGGCATCATGCACCCTGGGCTGAACAGAACCGCAGATCTGCTGGGACGTTTAGCGGCAGACCTAAACACCGCGGCTGTGGCTTATGCCCAGCTAAAGGGATATCAGGCTGAACGGGGCATTAACAGTAGCAGTGACGGATACCTGATGAAATGCCTGCTTGAGAAAAGGTTCCCCCAGATAGCCAAATCGGCTGAGCGGCTCAGTCAGTTTCTCGCCACGATCCTCACAGACCGCCAACTTATGGAAATGGAAGACCACGAGGAACTGCGAGAGCGACTGAACAAGGCGTTCCAGATCAGTCATTTCTTTGTTGGTGCTGGTCCCCTGCAGCTGCACAGCCCAGCCCAACTTGAGCGGGCAGCAGCCACACTGCTGGAGCTGAGAGACCGCATCGCGGCCTTGGTTGACAGTACCGCGGAAATCGTGGTGGGTTACTGCCAAAATGCTCGTCTGGAGGCCTCAGGGAGCATCACCATGCGCGGCCCCTTGGCCTACAACTGTGATGTCGCCGCTGGTTCAGACCTTGTGATAGAGGGTGAATGCCGGTCCGGCAATTACTTTGCTCGCCATTCAATTTCGGCCAACATCGTAGGGACGGGAAGCATGGGCAAGACTAGATTAGCCGTTGGCGAAGGCGGCTGTGTGCGAGCGGCAGTTTTCCACCCCGGTGTGCAGCTGCGAATTAGGCCTATCCGGTTTGAAATCACCGTGCTCCAGCATAACAAGGAATACCGCGTCCATGACGGCGCTTGGGTATGCCGCACAATCTAGCCCGTTAAGTTAAGGAGGGAGCACGCAGCTCCCTCCTCTCTTTAGAGCACCAAACCACGGGCGTCCACAGTCCAGCGGTCCAGAACTTGGTCGTTTTCCACGATATAAAAGGCATTGCTCAAATTGACCACTGTGCACACATGTACAGGAATAACTTCGACTTGCTGACCGATAGCAAACGTACCTGGAGGTGCCTGCACGTAGCCGTGCTCCTCGTTCACTTTCACGATCCGGGCCTGTGGTGCCCCCTTAATTATCCCGTGGCCGTACTTGGGATGGCTCGCCTCTGACAGCACCTTCGAACCTGCGTCAAGCAGATAGCGGTCGGGAGCAGGGTGGCTTACCACAGTTGCCTTAACGGTCAGAGCACAGTCCTGTTCAGTGACGCCAAGCCCAGTCTCTTGGGCATCGTTAAAAACGTAGGTGCCCGGGCGCCATTCTGTGACTCCCTGCACCGCTACATTGGCATAGCAGCCCGGGGTGGAACCAGTGCTGACCGTATCGATTTGGAAGCCAGCCTGCCGCAGCTGCTGGGCAGCAGCCACCAGCTTCTGCGCAGCTAGAATTGCCTGTTCCTCCACCTCTTGGACGCTGCTGCACCGGTACAAGTGCCCCTCGTGAGTCATCACTCCCCGCAATGCCAGGTTTTCTAGCGGGGCGATTTGTTTAGCCAGCTCCACTGCTTGTTCCGGTAGAACACCGTCTCGGCCAGTACCAGTGTCCACAATCATGGAAACCCTAAAGGTGATTCCGGCTGCTCTTGCGAAGCTGTCCAGCTTCTGCGCGGCAGGAAGACTATCGCATGCTAAGGTTAAACGGCAGCGCTTGGCAAGGACCGCGGCCTTGGCAAGCTGATAATCACCATACATGGGATACGCGATAAACAAGTCGTGGACGCCTGCCTCCACCATTACCTCTGCCTCACTGATCTTAGCACAGGTCAGCCCAACAGCCCCCGCGGCCAGCTGCATATGAGCAATTTTCTTGCTCTTATGGGTCTTCATGTGGGGGCGGAGCTGGACTCCCTTCCGCTTCGCTTTGTCGGCCATGTACCCAATGTTGCGCCGCAGTACTTCCAAGTCCACTAGCAAGACTGGAGTAGGCAGCTGATCTTTTCTCAGCATATTCAACCCTCCACAACCATATTATGGGAGCGCACGGCCTGCCATCACCCCTAGCGACCTGCCATGGCTGAATACAATCTCTCCGTTTACAAGTACAGCTAAAATGCCTTCAGAAAGCTGCTTGGGCTGCTCGTAGGTAGCCCTATCCCGCACTGTACCAGGATCAAACACCACCAGATCAGCAGCTTTACCGCGCTTGATCTCCCCCCTATCTCTCAGGCCAAACCGCCTCGCGGGAAGAGCGGTCATGCGGTTGATAAGCGCCTCCAGGGGCATGAACTTGTGCTCGCGCTGCAGCCGCAGGAAGCGCGTAAAACAGCCGTACGTCCGGGGATGGGGATGCGGCGCCGAGTTGATGCTGTCGCTGCCCACCATGTAGTTAGGCCGCTTGATCAGCTCCATAATATCCCGATCGATCTGCTCCCACACAGACTGCTGAGGTGGACGCTGCATAAAGCCCACCGCCAGATTATTGCGGAACAGCAGCTCACAGATGAGAGCAGCAGTGTCCATTCGCCGCTCAGCCGCGACTTCCTCAAAAGCCCTGCCTACCAAGTCCTGGTCGGGCCCTTCTGGCAGGTAAGTGAAGATCCCATCCTGCACCAAACCAAGGGCATTCATATCTTCTGCGATACATGACCTTGTGGCAGGATCTGCCAGCCGTGCCATGAGGGCCGCATACCCGCCCGCGTGCGCCCAGCGGGGAATCATGTATAAGGCAAACCCGGCACCCGCAGGATACGGGTAGCACTCTAGACTAATATCGACGCCGCGCGCCGCTGCGGCATCTAAGGAATCCATCAGCTGCTCGACCTGGCCCGGGTTGTGAGCCCCGGTGCGGTAGTGGGAAATGTGCAAGGGCGCGCCGCTCCGTTCGGCGATGGTGATGGCCTCTGCAACTGGATCGAATGGGGCTTCGGGAAATACAGTGCGCACGTGAATGACAAACGGGCGCTGGTAAAGGGCAGCTACCTTACACAGCTCAATCAGTTCCTCCGTATCAGCGTAGGAACATGGGTAATAGCTCAGCCCGGTACTGAAAGCCACTGCACCCTGGTCAAAACCCTCCGCTAGCAGCGCCTGCGCCCGCTTCAGATTCTCACCCACTAAAGGCACGTCACTAAACCCCACCGTCTCGAGGCGAAGGGCCCCGTGGGGTACTACATAAGCAGTATTCACCGATGCTGTCCGGTGGAACAGCTGCCGGAACTCAGCTACGCCAGCACGCTTGATTTCCACCGGGGGATTACCGTTCAGCCCCGCAAGGTACCTGCGGTAGTCAGCCAGATTAGCTGGCGAAAGGGGAGCATAGGACAAGCCATCTTGGCCTAAAAGCTCTGTGGTAATACCTTGACTTGAAGCTGCTGTGCGCTGCGGATCAGCCAAAAGATGCAGGTCAGAGTGAGTGTGGGTATCAATAAAGCCGGGGCAGACCGCTTTCCCATCGGCCTCTATAACCAAGTCGGCCTCCACAGCCTGGAGGTTACCCACCTCAGCAATGCGGCCCCACTTAACCAGCACATCTGCTTTAAAGGGGGGGCCGCCTGTCCCATCTATCACTGTACCGCCGCGGATCAATACGGACTTGCTCACATCGCGCCTCCTTGCCAATCCAACTTTCCTCATCTATTAACGCCTGGTACAAACCCACATTAATATAAATACACCTCCCGTGTCGTCTTTCCTGTAATTGCAGGAGTAATTTGGATAAATAGGGAAGTATTGCACATCGTGTCCCGAGGAAGGAGCGTGTGACTTGAGATACAAGAACCCTACCGCTGCCGTATACCTCGTATCGGCAACAGCAGGCCTATCGATTCTCGGTGACAGTCTTCTGTACAGTGTTCTCCCCATCTACGCAGGTGAACTAGGCATTCCTCTGGCAGCTGTAGGACTGATCCTAAGTATCAATCGCTGGGTGCGGCTGGCCACCAACCCCCTCGCGGCCCGATCTTTCCACCGCTTCGGGGTGACTTGGCCGCTGCTCGGTGCCATGATCCTCTCAGTGATCACCACGTTCCTGTACTCCCGGGCCTGGGGGTTAGCCGTGCTTTTGATTGCGAGAATGATTTGGGGACTCTGCTGGTCCCACATCCGCTTGGGCGGGTTTCTAGTGATTATGGAAGCGTCGGCAGCGGCCTTGGGATTTGGGATGGGAATTTTCCACATCCTAACGCGACTGGGCAGCGCCTTCACCACCTCAGTGGGCAGTTTTCTTGTTGATCTTTGGGGCTACAAGTGGGGGTTATCCACCATGGCTGCCGTGACAGCGGTGGGGATTTTCCTTGTGCTGGCTTTGGGCAAAATCATGGAAGGCACAGGCGTTGCGGTGCAGCCAGAACAGGCCACAGGCAGTGAGATTATGGTGCGTGCTGAGCCAGAACTGTCCCACTTAATCTGCAACGCGGCCGGATTCGCCAACAGCTTTGTGGGAGCTGGCCTAATTGTCTCCAGCCTGTCCCTGATTCTCCAGCAGCGTATCGGCAGCTCCGTCACCCTGGGATCATATACCTTTGGTATCGCCACAATTGCGGGGCTGGTTCTGGCCATCCGCTGGATCAGTAATCTCGTTGTTTCGCCCGTAACGGGGAAAATCATTGATCGGGCGGGTCGCAGGCGCCCATTCTTGATCCTGGCACACACTATGGTCCTCCTGCTGCTGGCCTTTGCCTTGACCCGCAGCCCAGTGATGACCATTGTCACTGCTTGCTTCCTCTTTTTTGCCGGCAATGCCTTGGAGGTGCTCCTAGACGCCGCAATCAGTGATACAGCTTGGAGTGCAAAAAACCGCAATACCAGGATCAGCCGCTACACCTCGTTCTACGACCTCGGGGCAGCCACGGGACCGATTGTGGGTTATGCCATTGGGGTACGGTTAAGTTTCACTGCCCCCTTCTATCTCGGCGCATTCCTCATGGCTCTGGTGATTGCCGCCTACTTCGCCGAAGCAGCGGCTCACCGGAGCTCGCGCCCCTCGGCAACAAGCCTGTAAGTAACATGCTGGAAAGGAGGGACGGCGGCTTCCTCCCCAGCCTCATCTGGGAGCCTACGCCGCGCAGCTATGGAGAAGATTAGGGTAATTATTGCCGATGATGAGCCGCGCATCTGCCGGTTAATCCTCAGCCTGATCAAGTGGGACAAACTAGGTATGGAAGTAGTTGGTACCGCTCACAACGGCGTTGAGGCACTGGATCTGATTCAAGCAAAGGCTCCTCATATTGTCATTACAGATGTGCGGATGCCGGGCTATGATGGCTTGGAAATGATTGAGCGGGCAAAGCAAAGCAATCCAGACTTGGAGTTTATCTTGATCAGCGGCTACGAAGAATTTGCCTATGCCCAGAAAGCAATGTCTTTTGGGGTGAAAGATTACCTCTGTAAGCCCATCAGCAGAGACAAACTCCAGCTTGCCCTGGAGCGAGCTCAGGAAGAGGTGAGGTCCCGAGAACGGCAGCGCATCCTCGAGCAGGAATACGCAAATCTTCACAAAGATGAGGAGAGGATCAGAGCTGCCTTCCTAAGAGACTTGGTGCTGTTGGGTCCAGGCGACCTTGTGACAGGGGATATAGAAGAAATCAATCAGCAGTATCATTTTAGATTTCAAACCGGTATGTTCCGCATCACTATAATCCAAATCGATCCGGTAGATGCTGCCGGTCCCAAGATGAAAGGCGTAGGCGAGCAGCAGGCCGCCCTGCTGGAATCGGCACTGCAGAAAGCGGCTTATGAAGTGGAGATTGCGGAGCTCGACGGCAATTTCTATGTCTTGGTAAACTATGGGCCGGAAGCAAAGGAGGCCGTACGAGCTATCTTCCAGAAACATCTGCTGGAGTTTAAGACATCCCTGGCAGCGCTGGGTTTATTGGTCACCTTCGGCTGCGGGACTGAATCGCCCAGTTTAGGCGAACTGCATCATTCTTTGGCAGCAGCGCGGGCAGCAGTGGACGACCGCATTCTCCAGGGAACGGGCCAAATGATAGAGCGTGAAGCAGGCACCTCGCGCTCGCTCACTGGTGAAGAGCGCTTTTTGAGGCTCCACAAGAAGCTGGTGAAGGCCATCGAGCTCCTGCACGTAGAGATGGTCAGAAAAGCCGTGCAGGATCTGAAAGAAGAGCTCCTTAGAGATCTATCAGGCAGCAGCTGGCTGAACGGCTCTGCCCTCAAGAGTTTGGTGCGTGAGATTGTCAACACCTACTACATCGTCCTGCGCAGTAACAATGTTTGGGTTGATAGTCTCCACGCGGAACGAGCTGACTGGGAGGCGGCGATTGATCACGCCTTTTCGCTAGATCTGCTGTTCGCAGCGCTGATTAACGGAATAACCACCTCCCTGACGCGCATTGCCGAGGGTGAATCAAAACGCAGCGCCGAGCAGATTCTCATGGCCAAACGCTACATTGAGGAGCACTACATGGAGAACATCACACTAGAGGACCTTGGTGCCTATTTGGGGTTTAATCCCTCCTATTTCAGTACCCTTTTCAAAAAAGAAACAGGTACATCCTTTGTGGAGTACTTGGTGAAAGTGCGGATGGAAAAAACGAAAGAACTGCTCAGGGAGACAGATCTCACAATCCAAGATATCTGTTTTATGGTCGGCTACAATGATGTGCGTTACTTCCGCAAATTGTTTACTCGCACCACAGGTCTCTCGCCGAAAGAATACCGCCGCATTTTCGCTTAGCGGGGGGTGAAGGTTGTGCGTTTTAGCAAAACCGTATATCTAATGGATCGAATTCTGATCTTGTTTATCCTGCTGGCGCTGCTGCTGTTGGCGTCTCTGTCGTATATTTTTCTGGTCTCCTCCCTCAGCCGGACCTACCTCTTCCTGCTGGGTATCGCTCTCGTACTCGGATTCCTAGTGTATCTTTCCTACTGGTGGGTCTACATACCGTATAAAGAGACTAACAAGGTGTTTCAGCTCTTTACCGAAGGCTATATCCTCAAAGGAGTCTTTGATGTCCGGGTCCACTTTAACCGGGAAACAGCCCAGCTGATGCAAAAACTCAAAGAAATGATCGATACCAAGGACATGATCGAGGGGGCCCGGAAACACGCAGAGTATTTGGCCTTGCAGAACCAAATCAATCCCCACTTTTTGTACAACACTCTGGAAGGCATCCGCAGCGAGGCGCTGATTGAAGGCGTGGAGAGCATCGCCGCCATGACCGAGGCCTTGGAAACCTTCTTCCGCTACACCATCTCCAATGTAGACAAACTCACTACCCTGGCCGAGGAAATTGCCAATGTCGAAAACTACTGCACCATTCAAAGGTTTCGTTTCGGTGAGAAAATCGCTTTTCGGGTGGAGAATCTAGTTGGTGAGGAACTGGATGTCTACAAAGCCAAGATCCCCAAGCTCACCCTCCAGCCTATCGTAGAGAACGCTGTTTTTCACGGCTTGGAACCAAAACTGGGCGGCGGTCTTGTCAGCATCATCCTGCAGGCCACGCCTGAACGGCTGCTGATCACCGTTTCTGACAATGGAGTGGGCATGGAAGATGATCATGTGCACGAGCTTAACGATAAGCTCAGAGGAGCCTCCCTAGACTATGTGCGGGAAAACAAACAAAAAGGCGGGATCGCCCTCTTGAACGTCAACAATCGGATTAAGCTCCTCTTTGGCGATGAGTATGGCGTGTATTTATACAGCAAGCTCGGGGTAGGTACGGACGTGGAACTGACTTTGCCATTGATTTTCTGACGAGGAGGCAGCCAAATGAACAACAATCTGAAAATCCACCATCTCGGCGCGGTTGTGCAGGACATGGACAGGACCCTGGCTTTTTATTGCGATGTACTGGGAGCGGAGCTGTTGTGGGATACACAGACAGCCCAAGCGGGAGATCAATGGGACACTATCTACGGGTTTACTGGAACCAAAGTACGCACGGCCGGGGTGCGGCTCCATGGCGTAATGGTGGAGTTCTTCAATTTCACCTATCCGAAGGTAGCAAACGACAGGGGATCCACTGATTTTTCGACGATCGGCTGGAAGCATATTGCCTTTGAGGTAACCGACATTGAGCAGGAAGTGGAAAGGCTCAAGGCCGGCAATGTGCCGCTGGTGTTCCCCATCCAAACGCTCCCCGACGGAGTGCGCATCGTGTATTTCACCGATCCAGATGGGCTGACCCTGGAGTACATTCAGCCCGCATAGGCTAAGGACGGTTCGACATGAGAGAAGAGATCTTGCGGATTGAAAACGTTATCCGTATCATCAACGGGATCACCTATCTAGACAACATTCAGCTGCATGTGTTCCAAGGCGAAATCCTCGGCTTGATTCCCCTCGACAACCACGGTCGGGAAGAGTTGGTGGAACTCATTGTACAGAACGTCCCGATCCACTTCGGCCGCGTCTACTTTGCGGGGGAACTGGTAAACTACTATGAGCACAGCAGTCTAGCGCGCAATCCCGTCTACGTAATCGAAAAAGAAAGCAAGCTCGTAGGAGACCTGAAAGTAGCGGACAACATCGCCGTATTGAGCAGTACCTACCGGCGGTTTATAATCCGCGAGCGGGCGCTCTTGGCTGAGACTAATCAGATCTTTCAAGACCTGGGCATAGCGATCGATATCGATCGCTATGCCTCAGAACTGAGTTTCTTTGAAACAGCCGTAGTTGAGTTGATCCGGGCTGTACTCAACGGCGCCCAGCTGATTATCACCGACGATCTTGCGAGCTTGTTGAATGCCGATGAACTTACAGCTTTCCAAAGGCTCATCAAGCACTACGCCCATAAAGGCATCTCTTTTCTGTATATCGCCAGTAACCCCACAGAGCTCTATCAAGTGTGTGAGCGCCTCGTCCTTTTTGAAAAGGGCCGCATCCGCCGGATCGTCAGGCAAAACGACTTTTCCCCAGAGCTCCTCAGCCCGTACCGGCTCCCCCATGCTCCTCCGCAGCAGCCTGGCAATGCGGAGCACTCCAGTGCACCCGGAATCTTCCGCTGCCAGAACCTCACCACCGCGAACCTCTCGGGATTGAGCTTCTCAGTGCAGCCTGGACAGTGCCTGACTATCCTTAATCCTGCCAAGCGCGGCATTCAGGACCTCGCGGATATCATCACCGGCGCTCTCAAACCGACAGGCGGAAATCTCGTGGTCGCGGGCAGACCTGTCCCAATCACAGGGCAGAGCCTGCTGCCTTGGGAAATCGCCTACATCCCCGAAGATCCCGTACCCAAGTGTCTGTTTTTTGATTACAGCTACATGGAAAACCTCACCTTTCTCCTCGACCGCAAACTGCGGCGGAGCATTATCAAGCCCCAGATTCTCCGCTTTGTGCGAGAGGAATTTCGACCCCTGGCAGGTGACGCCATCGACGCTCCGGATCTGTGGAGCCTAGAGATGAACGCGCTCTACAGTCTAGTCTATTTCCGAGTACTGCTATACAAGCCAAAGGTTGCGTTTATCATGCAGCCCTTCGCCCATGCCGACATGCATCTCAGCGTACACATCGTACAGCTGATCAACATCCTCAAACAGAACGACTTGGCTGTTGTGCTGTTAACCGCCAGTCTTGCGGATGCTGGCGCTGTCACCGATCGCCTCATAGTGCTCAACGGTGAGAAGTTCACCGAAGTCTCCCCGCAATTCAACGATCATACGTCCAAGACAATAAATCCACCTGAGAATTAAATCCTTCCACTAATTCCTAATAATTACCCCCCTAAATCCAATGATCCCCCACCATGGCTTACTCCTTTTTCTGCTATGATAGAAAAAATGGTTCTGCCGTTTATCTGCGGGGGGCTGTCGATGTCTGACTATATTGTTGAAATGGAAAATATCAGCAAGAGCTTTCCTGGAGTCCAAGCATTGGACCGGGTTTCGTTTGCCTTAAGAGCCGGCGAGGTTTTAGGGCTTTTGGGGGAAAACGGCGCGGGCAAATCCACGCTCATGAAGATTCTCTCTGGAGTATACACCAAAGACGAAGGCACGATCAGGATTTTGGGCAACCCAGTAGATTACCTCACGCCCCACAGTGCGCAGAGGCTCGGAATCGCCATGATCAACCAGGAGCTGAACTTGTGCGATCACCTCACTGTCGCCCAGAACATTTTCCTTGGCAGGGAAGTGCTGAAACGGGGCCGTCTTGCAGAACGAGCCATGAATGAAGAGGCAGCTCGCCTGCTGGATGACTTCCAGATTGACATTGATCCGGAAACACTCGTTGGCGATCTGCCCGTTTCTAAAAGGCAGCTTGTGGAGATCTCCAAAGCGCTGGCCCAGAACGCCAAGATCCTCATCATGGATGAACCTACTTCTGCCCTAACGGCCAAGGAAATCCAAAACCTCTTTGCCATCATTCGGAGATTGAAGCAAGAAGGCTGCGGGATCGTGTATATTTCTCACCGCCTCGAGGAGCTTCAGCACGTCGTGGACCGGGTGATGATCCTCCGGGATGGCAAGTACATCGTTGACATGGACTTTAGGGATACGAATCTAGATGAGATCATCTCCTACATGGTCGGCCGGGAGATCACCGAGAAGTTCCCCCGGGTGGAAGCAGAGCCGGGCAAGATAATCTTCGAAGTTAAGAACCTCAATGCGGGCCGTATGGTACGGGATATCAACTTCTCTCTTTACGAGGGAGAGATTTTGGGAATTGCTGGGCTGATGGGATCGGGACGCACTGAGACACTGCGGGCCATTTTCGGAGCGGATCCGAAAGAGTCTGGACAGATCTTTATTCACGGCGAGGAAGCAGCCATTTCCAGTCCAGAGGACGCCATCCGGGCTGGGTTGGTGCTAGTACCGGAGGACAGGGCAAGAGACGGCCTCTGCACCCGATTGAGTGTACGGGAAAATATCGGTCTGCCAAATCTGGATCACATCGTCAATTGGCTCACCGTTGTGAACCACAAGCGCGAGCTTGAGATCACAGCCGAAGCGGTCGACAACTTCAACATCCGCTTGGCCAGCGAGGAATCCCTCACCGAGAGCCTCTCAGGGGGCAACCAGCAGAAGGTGGTCATCGGTAAGTGGCTTGCCCGCAACTCCAAGGTGGTTATGTTCGACGAGCCAACCCGGGGTATTGATGTGGGCTCGAAAGTAGAAATTTACCAGATCATGAACGAGCTTAAACAGCAGTCTATCGGCGTTGTATTTGTTTCCTCGGAGCTTCCAGAGATCCTGGGAATCAGCGACCGGATTCTGGTCATGGCCGATGGGCGGATCACGAAGGAGCTAAAGGTGGAAGAGGCAACTCAGGATCTGATTTTACATTACGCCACGCGGTTTGAGAGAAAATTCGATCCTGCAGAGCAAACTGAAGTGGGATAGGAGACTAGAGCCATGAAGAACCGTGAAAAGCGAGGAATACTGAAACGAATTTTAGCCAAGCGGGGTATGGGTCAGGTTATTACCGTTACCATCGGCCTGATCGCGATGGTAGTAGTGTTTTCCTTCCTGAACCCGTTCTTTCTCACATCCCGTAATATCTCGAACCTGCTCCGGCAGATTGCCCCCACCCTCCTAACCGGTATCGGGCAGTCCTACGTCCTCATTACCGGCAACATCGACCTGTCCATCGGCTCGGTAGTGGGAATGAGCTGTATGGTTTCTGCCACCCTCATGACCAAAGGGGTTAACCCTTGGACGGCCGTGGTCATCACCTATGCCGCTGCACTGCTCATGGGTTTTCTCAACGGCCAGCTGATATCCAAGGCCAAACTCCCTGCCTTTATCGCGACGCTGGGTACCATGACCATCGCCCGCGGGATCGCTCAGATTGTCAACAACAACTACAACACCGACTCCATCGGCGAAGCCGCATCGGGCTTCATGGACTTCTTTTACTACGGCAGGACATTTGGTGTGTTTAACACGATCTGGATTGCCCTGGTCATCTGGCTTGTCTTCAACTTCATCCTGAGCCAGACCCGCACCGGCCGCCATTTGTACGCCGTAGGAAGCAATATCCATGCGGCCCATCTATCGGGCGTCAATATCTCTGCAACGATCACCAAAGCATACCTGGTGAGCGCGTTTTGCTCTGCCACAGTAGGTCTCATCACTACCGCGATCAGCGGCATGGGGACGATGGACGCGGGCACGGGATATGAGCTCTATGCGGTGGCGGCATCGGTAATCGGCGGTGTAAGCACCCTAGGCGGCCAAGGAATTCTGTTGGGTACCGTGATCGGAGCCGCGATCTGGGGCGTTCTCCAGAATGGCTTGCAGTTTGCGGGAGCACCGGTGGCCATCCGCAACATTGTCATTGGCGTGATTGTCATCATCACCGTTTTGCTGGATATTGTGGTGCGGTACAACAAGAAAGCCAGCCGCAGGCAGACAGCGGCTGAAGGAACCCACGTTTCCGTTTAGGAGCACGAGGTACAGCCTCTGCTTTTAAAGAAAAATCCAAGGAGGAGTGCAAGGGATGAAGAGAATCGGTGTATGGCTGTTGTTGGGTGTCTTCTTGCTGGCCGCAGCAGGTGTGGCGAGTGCAAGAGATTACCGGATCTTTCTGATCACGATGGATCAGATGGATCAGCACTGGGTAACGGTTGACGCAGGCGCACGGAAGGCCGTAGAGGAACTGGGGAATGTAAGCTACCAGTGGATGGCTCCTGATGTGAAGGACGATGCAAAGCAGATCGAAATGATCAATAACGCGGTAGCTGCCGGTGCTGACGCGATTTTGCTGGCAGCGAACGGGCCCACAGCTGTGATTGCTGCTCTTCGTGAAGCGGCAGCTGCAGGCGTGAAGATCATCTATGTTGACTCTCCGGCTGACTTCCCCGCAGAGCAGACCCTGGCTACCGACAACGAAGCGGCAGGCAGAATTGCTGGCGAAACACTGAGAAACGCTTTGGAAGCCAAAGGAATTACATCGGGCAAGATCGGTATAGTGAACGTCAACGCGGCCACAATGTCCACCGTGCTCCGGGAGAGAGGCTTTAGGGCAGCATTTGAAGGCAGCGGCTTTGAGATCCTCGAAACTCAATACGGCGAAGGCGATGCAGCAAAGTCGAAGGACATTGCCGCTAACTACATTACCCAAGGCGTCGTAGGCATCTTTGGTGCCAACGAAGGTTCTACAGTGGGTACCGGCAACGCGATTAGAGAGGCTGGCGGCGGAGTCATCGGTGTAGGCTTCGACAAATCCAACACCATCCTCCAGCTCGTCCGGGACGGCCACCTGTTAGCTGTTATGGCTCAAAATCCTGATGTCATGGGCTATGAGGGCGTCAAGGCAGCCGTGGCAGTGCTGGAAGGCAAGACCCTGGAAGCAGATTACGTTGACACCGGCGTATCTGTGCTCACCAAGGACAACATCTAGGACGCAGCTGCACACTAATGCAATCCCCCATTCCCGACCCTCGGGAATGGGGGATTTATATGCCCGGCATGGAGCCTACTGTTCAGGCTCAATCCAGATCAGGTCTTTGCTGCCGTCCTCATGAACTCGCAGTGTAATGATGTAAACGGCATCCTTTTCCTGGGACTGATCGATGATCTCCTGGAGATAATACTCCTCCGGTGTCGGCTCATGTCCATCTAACATCAACTGCAGTATCGCGGTTGTGGTGGGACGCCGCAGGGAATAGGGGTGAATCCAGATGTGGTAATCACCTGGAGTCAGTTCTCGCAGGTAGAGAGCTTCCAACCTCATGCTGGTGCTGTCGTAAAGGTCCAGATAGGGATTTTGGCGGTACCTACATCCTTCACTGAAATCCCAAGGCCAAGAATTGGCCCAGTAGACATGGCGATCGTCGCTGTCTAACTCGAATCTATTTGGTTCCGTGTCCTGCCGCTTAAACATGTGGAGGTCAAAATCGGCTTCCTTATCCCAGGTGAGGATGAGGCGCAGATCTAGGGGCTGTGTGGCGACATTGATGGTTATTAATTCCGTTGTTCTGGCATTGCCCTCGGAATCATACACCCTGATCTGAAAGGTGTTCTGCCCGCCCATGAGGGCCATTTCACCGTAGAACAGCTCGCGAGCAGAAGAGTCCTCTATTGGAACAGGGTGGCCGTTCACAATAAACTCTACATACCCAATCTTTACCTGATCCAGGTCAAACATCCTGTCGTAGCGTGCCTCGAACACCAGCCGCGGCCGCTCTACCGTATCACCGTCCCAGATACTGTTATCATTATGGTCAAACAGGAGCAGTGCGTTTTCCCCCATAGGAGGCAGCTGGGATGCCAGACCGATATCAACGCTGCGATCGCTTCTCAGGTCTAGATTGCGAGCCACTGACTCATAGCCCTCTAGACTCACACGCAACTGCTGTACTCCCCCTGGCACTTCCCTCAGCTCATACTGGCCGAATGCGTCAGTTGTTGTACTCTTGGAACCAATGCTCACTACCGCTCCCCAAAGGGGAACGCCTGCATCCGCCTCCGTAACAGTTCCCACCACAGTGTACAGGCTGCCGCCACCAAGACAACCCGAAAGCAATACGGAAACCGCCAGCAGCCCAAACCAGGCCGCCAAGGTCCTGTCCTTTCCTACCGCGATCCTAGTTAGTTGGAAGTTCTGCGAGCGTCTTGCTGCCATTCTCGTCCACTCGGACTGTCACAACGTACTGCGGCTTTCCTTCTGAGTATGCATCCAAGTTTAGCGAATAGCGCACCTCCTGAGCGTCTTCTCCAGCCCCATCAATCACTATTATTAACTCCGCATCTGCGACCGGTGCTACCATATACGGATACACCCAGATATGATAATCGCCGGGGGTAGCTTCTACGAGAACCAAGCCTTCCCACTCCACATCCGAGTACCAGTCTGATTCGAAGACGGGATTTTGGGCACCACCGTCTCCGAAATCATTGGGGCGTGCATTGTCCCAGTAAATGTGGCGATCTGAGCTGTGCTCGTCAAAGACATTTCCCTCCCCAGGAGTCCGCTTAAACATATGGAGACCTAGATCGGTACTGCCTCCCCACTCTAGCCGAACACGCAGATCGAGGCGTTCCATCTCCAAATTGACGGTGAACAGTTCGCTTGTTCGAGCATAGCCATCGCTCCAAGCCCTAATGCGAAAACTGTTCTCTCCAAAGTCCAGCGGGATTAAAGCGGACTTCCACACAGACCGCTCTCTGCCATCCTTAAGAATCACAATATCCCAAACGCTTGCATCTGGTCCGAACAGCAAATTCTCAAAAACGCGGACGTTCAGCGTGGGTAAGTTAACTATGCCACCATTCTCCACTAGGTTAGAGTTGAAGTCCCTCAGCACAATCGCTTCGGAGTTTAAGGGCGGCAGCGGGGACACTAACCCGATGTCGAGGGGCCGTCGATCACTCTTGATGTCCAGATTGCGGCTCATAGGTTCATACCCTTCCAGCAGAACCTCCAGCCGCTGCACTCCACCAGGCACCCCGGTAAGCACATATTTACCATCTTGGTCCGTCACTGCACTCCCGGAACCGACCGAAACGGTTGCACCCCATAGTGGTATGCCCGTATCCTCCTCGGTTACGGTACCCACTATCGTGTACTTGGCTCCACCCCCACCGAGACACCCCGACAACATCACCAGCACGGCCAGCGGCACGAGCAGCCAACCAGGGCGACTGTGCCATCTAGTTATGGTTCACATCTCTCCTTTCTCCGTAGTGAATATTAGAACAAGTGCCTTGTTCTGAATATTTTCCACATCGGTTTCACCTTCCCTGCCCCTATTTTCAGATTCTTTTCGTGTTTTTGTGGAACTACCACTCTTTCGCGCAGCAAGGACCCCGACGTGAATAAACCGCCCCAGTCGGGCGGTCTGGGGCGGCTTGCGTGCGACTCTATTTGACTAATCGGCGTAAGGCGTCTAAAGCGGCTTCGTAGTCGGGATGGTTTGTCACCTCGTCCACGTACTCGATGTATGTGATATCGTTGACCTCATTGAGCACAAACACAGCACGTGCCAACAGCCGGAGATCCGAGATGAGCACACCGTAATCCCGGCCAAACGATACATCGCGATGGTCAGAGAGGGTGATGGCATCTGCCAGCCCGGCGCTGCCGCACCATCGCGCTTGGGCAAATGGTAAGTCAACGCTCACAGTGATTACCACAGCTTCGGGAATCTCAGAAATCTCTTGGTTGAACCGGCGCGTCTGCTGATCGCATACACCGGTGTCAAGGGAGGGAACTACACTAATCAGCTTGACCTTGCTGCCGAAATCAGCAAGGGTCTTGGTGTTCAGGCCGTTATCGATGAGCTTGAAATCTGGAGCTGGATCCCCAACCTTGAGAGGCTGGCCTACTACAGGATGCGGAGTGCCGCCCAGAGTAACTGTGCGTCCGCTCATGCGAATCCTCCTTCGCCTTATTATGACTTGCGTGCGAATATATTCCCCAAAAGCGGCCAATTCCCTCTTTCGAATCGCGAATTTTCTTGCCAATCAGAATATGCGCGCTTAGGGCGTAAATCACAGGACTTATGTGATTAGAATTTCGACGCAACTAGGGATTTTCGGAAAAGAGGAAAAATCTTACATATCAAGCCAACCTTGCGCGCCGGCCTTGTGTGTGGTTTCGAGGAAAAGGCTGCAGGGGTGGGATAATAAAGCTGAGGAGGCACAGAGAATGAACCTGCGTGAGTTTCTCGCTAAGTTCAGTGACAACCAGGAAGAGGTGCTGCCCAAAGCGGTAAACTGCCAGTCGGTGGCTGACATCATGAAACTGGCTGAAGACCACAATGTTCATCTCACAGAAGCAGAGGCTGATGAGCTTCTGGACTCGATCCATCACACGGTGAAGGAGCTGTCAGATAGCGAGCTTGAGGCAGTAACAGGCGGTGCCGGTCTCAACACGGCAACGCGCTCCTGCGCATACGCTGGCTGTGATGGAACCATGTATCACATGGGTGGAGGCTTGTTCATCTGTCCTAAGTGTAAACGTCATTTCTGGGCCTGGTGATGCCCTAAAGAGAGTTATAGGCAGCAGCCCCGGGCACTTTCATGGAGCTGCTGCGTTTTTGCTGCTGTGTGCCTAATATAGCTGAGCGGCGGGATGCAGGAGTTCGTAGTGTCCCGCTGACCGCTAGTATCTCACTACTACACCGCCTTCTTCTAACTCCCAGATCACTCCCATAGAGTCCGATTCAGATGATTTGTCCAAGACTGCAATGTCCCGCAAGTCCACAACAAACAGATTCGGCAGCTCTGTCAAAACACTAATGTCGCTGATCTGTGTACCCGTGAGGTACAGCGCTTGCAGGCTCGTCAGCTCCTCCAGCGCACCGATATCGCTGATCTGGTTTGCGTTAAGATTCAGGTACTCCAGTCGCGATAAACCAGACAACGGGCTGAGATCGCCAATGTGATTCCCCGCAAGGTCAAGGTAGTATAGGCTCGGCAGAACGCCGAATCGCAGTTCGCTGATCTCATTGGCTGCAAGCCTGAGTACTGCGAGGTTCTGCAAACCCGCTAACGGGCTGACGTCCTTGATGCTATTGCCGGTAACAGCCAGATACTGCATACCCATCAGGCTAGACAAAGGACTGATATCCGAGATCGCATTCTGCTCAAGGCTGAGCCATTCGATATTGGTCAAGCCCGATAGCGCACTGATGTCGGTGATCTGGTTGGCATCGAGAACAAGGTATTTGAGCCCTGTCAAGCTCTGCAGCGGAGTCAAGTCCTCGATTTTATTCCCGCTCAGGTTAAGAGACGCGAGATTCACCAGATACTCCAGCCCCGTTAAGTCGGTGATGCCCAGCTCCCGAGCACTCAGCTCGGTGATGCTGCGCAAATCATCTGGGGAAACTGGACCGCTGGGCTTGCCTAGAACTTCCCGCACCGCCTGCTCCAAGGCAGGGTCTGAGAACAGCACATCCGGGCCAGATGCACTCGCGGAGACTGTGAGCGTGAGGGAAAGAAGCAGCAGCAAGACGACTGCCACCGCCAGATACGCGGTCTCCCCGTTGTTGATCATCCTCATCTGGTTATTCCTCCATTTCGATGCCACAGCTTCTCCGAACCCAGCTGCGAAGTGAACTTGAGCCAAATCTTCCGAAACCTTGTGCTCAAATCCTGCCAGAAAACAAACTGACACATCTGTGCAGCACAGTGTGTCAGTTCAAGCATACCTCTCGGGGTGAGTTTATTCCGCCTTTTTGCCCAGGTTCTTGACTGTGATTCTCCCGGTTGCGTTTTCACCGCTCACCCTGAATACATATTCATCTGTTTCCGAAATCCCAATGGTGAAGATGCGGGCGGGCAGACTGCTTCCCGCGTACGGTTCGCTGCCGCGCATACCGCTGATCACAAGACCCATCTCGCCGCCAGAGCGGCTCACTTCCACCTGCAGAACATCACCAGCCGCCAGGGAGAGCTGGCACTTGTTGGTACCGTGAAACTTAGTCAGGTTCATGGTGAAACCTGTGCCGTTGGGGTTCTCGAGGATCACTATACTTCCAGTCGGCGTGCAAGCGGAGAACAGCAGAATTGCCGCAAGAAGCACCATTCCGACGTTTAGCTTTCCAAGAAACATGCGATTACCTCCCTGGCGAATTTATCGCGCTCATTGATCCATGGATTGTGACCTGAATGCTCGAACCACACTATTTCCTTCTTGGGCGCCTCTAGGAGCTGCTCGTACTCTTCAACCAGCACTGTAGGTGCATTGAGATCATAACGTCCCAAGAAAAAGTACACGGGGACATCAAGCTTGGTGTAGCCGGTTCGCAGATCGATTTCGTAGAGCTGCTGATACACATGGTTGAAAGTGTTGACAATACCCCGGACGAAGTTGATCTTGTCAAGCAAGCCGTACTCAGAAGAAGCGAGATCTCGCAGCGTGTTATAGCCGGGATTCTGGATACCAGGCTGGCGCGCCATTGCGTTGTTCAGGTAATTGAGGTAGACCGCGCTTTTCCACGTCACATCGCTGCCGTAATACGGCGGCGCACCGTTGGCTCTGAGTTTTGCTACCAGAGCCGTGTCACCTTTCTGCTCAGCGATCTGCATAGCAGTAGCGTAATCAATTCGTTCAGTTTCGGCGAAGGCAATCATCTGACCTGTACCGATAAACCCGTGGTAGGATTCAGGGTATCTGCTCGCCAGGAAGATCCCAAGCGCGCTTCCCCACGATTCGCCCACCAGGTAGATTTTCTCCTGTCCAAAACGCTCTTTGAGGTATTCCGTCAGTGCCCGGCCGTCCTCAATATAGGTTTGGGCGGTGATGTTGCGGATTTTGTCGGCGTTATAGGACTTGCCCGCTCCCGGTTGATCCCAGTTCACTACGACAAAGTGCTTTTCCAGTTCCGCCAGCTCGTGACGGACTGCCGCCATCTGTGTACCCCCAGGACCGCCCGCTAAAAAGAGCAGGACCGGGTTGTCCCTATCCCAAGCTCGCAGGCTGATCCACTGCTTTCTTCCGTTCAGCTCAACCTCCACCAGCTCCGCAATACTGTTTTCCCCTTGAATGGGTGGTGTCGATGCTGTCAGCTGCGAAACAGCGATCAACGCCCCGTTGAGCGCTATGAGAACTGCTAGACATAGAACCGCTTTCTTCAAACGAGTAATCTGGCTGGAGGTGGCCCTGCTCCGCACATACGCAATGCAGTAGTCGGCCAGCAAAAACAGAATCACGGCAAGAACAACAAGAGCCACAATGGTAAGTACTAGAAAACTGACTATCTGGCTCAACCCAAAAACCTCCGTGGATAAAAAAGACTGTACTTAAGGTCCATCGCTACCATCGTCACTATAGCAGCGGAACCTGTCGTACAGCTGAACCGAACCTTAAATCTACCTTAAATGGTGGGAAGGACTAGGAGAAATGCACTGCCTTTGCGGCCATCGCTGAGGAGGCTGAGTTCACCGCCGTGAGCTTCGGCAATCCGCTTGGCGATAGAGAGCCCCAGGCCGCTGCCGCCCGTTTCAGAACTGCGGGCGCTGTCGGCGCGGACAAAAGGCTTAAAGATATCCGCCTTGAGATGCTCAGGAATTCCGACCCCATCGTCCCGGAATGTAATGAAAGCTTGACCGCTGCTTCTTTTCAGGCTCACCGCAATGGTGGTTCCTGGTGGATTATATCGCAGTGCATTGCTGGCCAGATTCTGCATAAGCCGGCCGAACCGGTCTCTGTCGACCATAGCAGCAGTACTCTCTTCAGGAATATCGAACTCCCATTGAAAACCTGCCCGTTCGAGCTGGGGCACAAGTTCACCGCACTGCTGCCGCAGGAGCTCGCACAGGTCAACCCGCTCCCTGCGCAGGGAAAACTCTGGACTGTCCATTTGGGAAAGCTCGAATAACTCTGTGAGCAGTCCATTAGCCCGCTGCACATTTTGGCTGATCACCCTCAGGTACCCATCGCGCTCTTCCCTGCTCATGTTCGGTTTCTGGCAGATATGCTCCGCATAGCCCTGAATACTGGCCATGGGATTCTTAAGATCGTGGGAGATGTCAAGAATCAGCTGCCGCCTGTCGTCCTCCGACTTTTGGCGCAGCGCGATTTCCCGGTCAATGCGGGCAGCCATGCTGTTAAAAGTGTCCTGGAGCTCAGCAAATTCATTCTTGAGGTGCAGGTCCACCCGGGCTGCATAGTTCCCTTCCCGCAGCAGCCTCGTGCCCTCGCACAGCCGGCGCAGGGGCACGGTAATCTGCACTGCAGTAACTATGGAATAGAGTGCAGTTAAGGCAAAGATCAGTAGCAGATAGGCGGCAATTACGCCAGCCAGGATAAGCACCGCTGTTCTTAAGTCACCCGCTGCAGCTTCGGTGTTAAGGATAAAGGCCCAATCAATCCGGATGGAAGCTGGAAAAGTCACAATCAGCCAAAACTCCCCCGTGGGGCTATAAAGGATGTCGTGATGGAACGGTGTGTTCTTATGCTTGCTCCAAACCAAGAAATCCGTAAACTCTGCTGCAGTGAGCTGCTGAGGAGTCATGGCATCTTTACCTTCCGAACGGACGACGCGGTAGTCCCGATCGATCACAGTGATACTGCCGCCATCTCTTACCACTGACTCAGCCTCGATCTGATGGTAATCATCCCGCATAATGGCGCTTGCGGGGTATCGGTTTTTGGCAAAGGCGTTGGCGGCGATGCGGCTTGAGAGAGATAGCAGCGAAACAGCAAACGCCGTTGACAGAAGGACAAGAGCAGATACAACCAAGTAATGGGCAAGGAACTGCCTGGAGATTGAGGTCCTCATGATCTCTCACCAGTATAGTGCAGCTTGTAGCCGATACCGCGAATCGTCTTCAGATACATCGGTCTGTGTGGATCGTCCTCAATCTTATTCCGCAGTCTGCTGATGTGCACCATCACCGTGTTGTCATCGTAGTAGAACTCCTCATCCCAGACTGCCTTATAAAGCTGCCGTTTGGTAAAGACACGCTCTGGATTCTCCATGAAGTACAGCAGCAGCCGATACTCTTTCGCACCAAGGTCAAGGTGAACACCGTTCTTCGAGGCGCAGCAGGCTTCTGTATCGATGGACAGCCCTCCGTATGTGATTTTGGTCCCAGCTGGTCCGTTGGAGCGCAGATACTCTTTACTCCGGCGCAGCTGCGCGCCTACGCGGGCAATCAGCTCGGCAATGGAGAACGGTTTTGAGACATAGTCGTCGGCCCCCAACCCCAGCCCTAGGACCTTATCCACATCGTCGCCTCGCGCCGTTAAGAGGATAACCGGAACGACGCTGTGTTCTCGTATCCGCCGCAGTAGACTAAACCCGTCTATGATAGGCATCATCACGTCCAGAATTGCTAGGTCCACATTCTGTGTTGACAGGATTTCCCATGCTTCCTTACCGTTCCCCGCAGCCAGGACAGTGTAACCATTTTCCTCAAGACTGATCTTCAGCAAATTGCGGATGTCGGCTTCATCGTCTGCAATAAGAATTCTCATCTGTTCCTGTGCCTCCTGGCTGCCGATCAGCACTGTGCCAACGTTTGTTACCTTGCCGCCCCCAGATAGGCCTCCTGTACCTTAGCGTCCTCCAGGACGACCTGTCCGGGACCTTCCAGCACCAACTGCCCTGTTTCCAGCACATAAGCGTAATCAGCTATTTCTAGAGCTTTCTTGGCATTCTGCTCCACTAGCAAAATGGTGTTTCCCCGCTCCCTGAGCAGCAGAATGATTTCAAACACCTCTTTGATCAGCAGGGGTGCAAGGCCCAAAGAAGGTTCATCCATCATCA
>LSQX01051630.1_pt1 | contig 39900 bp, 52 predicted proteins | sample 654561 | NCBI WGS metagenome assembly LSQX01 (sample SAMN04489861, study PRJNA283612) | anaerobic digester metagenome | isolation source: 4 biogas reactors fed with cattle manure at either 37C or 55C with and... | place: Denmark: Kongens Lyngby | collected 2014 | reverse complement strand
GAATTAAGGTTACTGTAGACCATACCAAAATAGATGCTGACTTGAGCTGGTTCCCTGTTACGGTGTTTCTGGGTAATTACGGAGATGCTATTGATGATGCTATTGATGTTGGGGCAGAGGCGATTGATAGGAGTTATTCTGGTTCAACTAATTATACGTATATAAACAAAGGTAACCCTGCAAATGCTTCTGGAAAAATAACTTCTGTAGAAATTTTCGCAGGAACAAGTATAACAGGGGCAATAGTTGCTACTTTTTACCAACCAGACCCAACAGGTGAGCCTAATTATTTGGTTGCTCGTGATAACTATGAAATCGGAAGCGTTACAGCAGGTTCTAAACAGACCTTTGAAGTTGATTTAGATATAGAAGCAGGGGATTATTTAGGGATTTATTATACCAGCGGTGCTATTGACCGAGATATAAGTGGTGGTGATGGTACATGGTCAAAATTAGGTAATGCCACAGGAACTACAGGAGCTACTTTTGCTTCACATGCTCGTTATGTTATATCCCTTTACGCCACAGGCGTTATTCGTCAAGGTGGGGAAGTCTTCACCGAGTTTGACGATGATGAGGACTTTGACAGGATAGCATTTACCACTTCTGATGGTGAAACGCAACTATACGCTGACTGTGAATTATTTGATGTATCCGAACAAAAGGCAATTTATCATGTAAGTAAAACTGGCTGGACTGTGTCAAGCTCTACTGATACGGATATTTACCTCTACTATTCAAATATAGCTGACCATAACACAACCTACATCTCCAAATCAGGTGGTACTGCTGCACAATCGGTCTGGGACGGAAGTTTCGAAGCTGTGTATCACATGGCTGATAATCCAGATTCTATTGATGTTGGTAGTCCTGCAATCAACAGGGGGTATAATGCTGGCATAGGGAAAACATATATAGTCAAAGAAAATCCTGCCAATGCAAGTGGAGTAATAACACAAGTCCAATTATATTTTTATACCAGTGCGACAAATGTAAAAGTATTTACCTGCTCTGCTGATGGAAACTATATTACATCGAGAGATGTGGAAATTATAGGTTCCGTTGGCACTGGTTTACAGAAATTTAATGTCAGTCTTAATATAGAGGCAGGGGATTACATTGGATATTATGCAGAAACAGGAAACCTTAGATTGGCAGGTAGTGGTGAAGGATATGCCGGAATATGGGAATTAGGTGGAGATAATACTGATTGCAATAATGTAGAATTTTCCTCTCTATCAGGGCGTACTTTGAGTTTATATGGAATGACGGTGGATATTATCGACTCTACCTCCAACGCTAATCACGGCGACAAAAAAGACTCTGCAGAACCCACCGAAGCCACAGGAAAAGTAGGGCAGGGGCAGGATTTTGACGGTAGTGATGATTATATTGATGTAAGTGCAGATACTTCTATCAATATTGCCAATGATGTAACATTGTCTGTTTTGTTTAAACTCGATAACAACAGAACAAGTGCTACTGCTGGACTTGAAAACCTTTTAAATAAATATGGAAACTATGCTTTTGAGTTTCCCAGTAGTGATGGTGCTTTACAATATGCCTATTATGATGGTTATATTGGTTCTTGGCAAAGATATAAAAGTGATAAAGTATCATGGGACGCAAAAACTTATTTTCTTGCTAATTTAGTGCATGACACTACTGCGAATAAGGATTATTTCTATGTTGACGGAAGCCTTGACGTGGAAAGGGCTGATTCCTCTACTACAACCAATACAACTTACGAACTAAATATAGGACATCATAACAAAACTAATTTTATAGAAGGTTTAATAGATGAGATAAGGATAAGCTCAACCAACCGAAGTGCAGCATGGATTGCCGCAACCTATGATTCCCTTTGGGATACGCTATTGACTTATGGTGCAGAGGAAACAGGTGGCAGTGAGCCTGAAAGCTCAAGCAATATATTATTTATCTTTTCTAATTTTTGAGGTGATTAAATGAAACGATTATTATTTATCCTGTTAGTGTTTACAGTGCTGATTGCCTGTAACAGCGTAGTACCTGAACCGCCACCGCCACCTGACCCGATATACAGGGCTTTGTTTGTGGGTGTGAGTGATTATATATATTCAACGGGGCTTGACCTTAATTCTCCTGCTGGCAATACCTATAAACTGCAAAAACTGTTTCAGAATGGCAAAAGGGAATTTGAGAGTATTACACGGCTTACTAATCACGATGCTACCAAACAGGCAATCCTGGACTCTATACAGGCTTGTTTCGGTGATGCTGATGATGATGATGTAAGCTATTTCTATTTCATGGGGCATGGTTCGGGCAGTTATGAAAATTATCCCTCAATACTACCTGCTGATTACAACTATACCTTTTCGACATACTTGACCGTCCACGAGCTTGAACAGGCATTAAGTAATATAAAAGGTACGAAAGTCGTACTATTGGAAACCTGTCATGCCGGTAACTTTATCGAACGGCACAGGCTTGATTTTAACCAAGCTGTTATAGATGTGTTTAGTGGCAAGTTAGACACGATAAATAAGGAAGGCTATCAGGTTTTATGTAGTTCCGCAGGTGATGAATACTCTTATGACAGCACTTTGGGGTCATTCTTTTGCCGATACTTTATTCAAGGCTGTGAAGGGCTGACCGCTGATGATAATGATGACAGGGTTATAGATATGACCGAAATATATAATTACCTGAAAAAAAAGGTAACTATGCAGACAGCACAGCTATACCCGGAAGGGTCTGAATTTGTAATATATGAGGAGTNNNNGATTATATTTATCGTTATTTGCCTGCTGGCTTTGTGTGTTGGAATATCTATCAGATTGGATGATGATGTTATAGACTGCGGGGAGGGTTTTTGCCCGCCTCCACAGGAGTATCGAGATGAATAGTTTATTAATAGCTATGGTGGTTTATTTTGGGGTTATGTTATTGGGGATAATACTGCATTTTTAGGAAGGGTGGTTATTTATGATGGACTTTTTAGCGGAGAACTGGAAGGAAGCAACAGCTTTCGGGGTGGTGTTGTACTGCTTTATTAAGCAACAGAATTTTCTTAACAAGGATTTAAGGGGGGATTTAAGGGAAATGACAGAGCAGTTAAAAAAGAATGGGGATAATATTAAAAAAGACAGTGAAAACACCGAAAAGTTAAACAAGACAATAGGTAATCACCTTGTACACGCTATTGGAGATATGGGAGATAAGTTTGATAAGTTAGCTGATAAGATAGATAAGAAGTTCCCTGAATAGTAAAAAGGCATAAACTTTTATTATAACATAAATTATCTTGACAAGTAAAATAAATTATGCTATTATGAAAAGGTAGTGGAGGACTTTGAAAAACGAATACGGAGATAAGTATAAAGAAATTAATAGCGTGCCTAAAGGTCGATACCTTGGGGACGCTTTTTTGCTTTTGGGGGCAGTAAATGAATGAAATTGTATTTACCTTATCAATAACAAAATTACACCTATTAATATTATTGATTGTAATTATTGAGTTGGTTTTGTTTATTGCAGAGAATAATCGTTTATATGAAAAAGAGTGGACATTTACAATAGCTTATCGAGAACCTGAAAAAGAAACTAATATTAATCAACCTATTAATCCAATCTGGTGGGCAAAATGATAACACGAAACTTTAAATTATCCGAGTTCCAATGCCCGTGCTGTGGTAAGTCCAACATCTCACTTGAGCTTGTCGAAAAGCTACAACAACTGCGTGACAGATATGGCGAACCTATATTTATCACAAGCGGAGTCCGTTGTCCTGAATATAACAGGCGTGTCGGTGGCTACTGGGACAGTCCGCACCTGAAGGGGCTGGCGGTGGATATAGTAGCGAGGATCAGTCCTGTTACTATGGCATATTTGGCAGATGAGCTGGGTGTATTTCGGATAGGAGTGTATGACAGGCATACACATCTGGATATAGTCAAGCCATACCCGTCAAAGTATTGGCTTGTTAGTGGCGGGAATGCCCCTGTTTATTCGGGAAATATAGATAATTTACACGATTTTTTGAAGGAAAGGAGGTGATTAAATGAATAAGATATTAGAGATTTTAGGGCTATTGACAGGTCTTATTCCGCTGGTGCTGACTTTAATTAAACAATTTGAAACTCCAGGATTTGGACCACAAAAACGACAAGCAGTATTAGACGCTATAGGAAAAATGTATGATGAATTGAAAATAACTGTAATTACAAGGGAAAAATTACTTAATATTGTAGGCAGTATTATTGATATAGCAGTTGGGCTGTTTAATATAGTTGGAATATTCAAAAAAAGTGAAGTAAACCCTACATAAGCGATATAACCTTTAAGCCCGAAACATGGTTAGAGAAGTTTATTTTAGTTCCGTTATGGACTAAAGTGTTTCAAAAACTGGGGTTATATGATGAGGATTATCACGAGAAATACAGGAAGTATATTAGGGAAAAACGATACAGCATATATATAGAAAAGGTTACAGCTGATATACAACAAAAGCTGAACAGTAAGACTAAAAAGCAGATAGAAAAGCTGATTAAGGACACATTTAAAGAGCCAGAGTATAAGATTATATATCCAAAGTAACCTGCGAATAAGCAGGCCTCCAAGCAGTAGGGTTTTTGCCAAGCCTATTGGATTTTTCTCTACTGCAAACCAATGCCCTCCACTTACCTCCGGTGGGGGGCATATTAAGAAAGGGAAGGTGATTATTTGATACAGTCTAAAATTGTGAAAACTGACCCCAATTTAGACCATATTTATATCGTACCTTTAGGGGATTTACATATTGCTGACCCTGCTGGAGTTGGCGGTTATAAAATCATCGACAAAAAAGTAATCTACAATGACCTTACCAAAAAATTCAATGATATGCTCTCATGGATGACAGAAAATAAAAATGTTTATTCTATATTAATGGGAGATATATTTGATACTGCCCTTAAATCAAGTATAGGAAATACTGCAAAAGCATTATATGACCTTGATGACGCAAAAGATTATGCTACAGAGTTATTAACTCCCTATGCTAAAACAGGGCGTTTAATCGGTGGAATTGACGGCAATCATGAATGGAGATTACATAAAGACGGGGGCAATAGTTTAGTAAAGGATTTATGCGAGAGATTAACTAACCACTTGGAAGAAGATAAGAAAGTAACTTATTTTCATAGCCAATGTGGTTATTTGTTTTTAAAGGTAGGAAATAACAAAGACTATAAGACTGACAAATATAGACCTTATGATTATTCGGTTATGTTTCATCATGGTAGGGGTGGGGGTAGTACCTCGGGGGGCAAATTGAACTCTGTTAATAAGATGATTAGAATGGCACCTGCTGACCTGTACATAATGAGCCATGTACACGCTACTATAGCAGAAAAACAGAGATATATTGATAGGGATATAAGGACAGGTAAATTATATTATAAGAAAAGATATTTAATGATTGCAGGCTGTTGGCTGGGTTATGCCAATTACGCAATTGAGGGAATGTACCCGCCTGCTGTTGTGGGAGTTGGAAGGGCAAGGCTGAATGGTGAACCGTATAAGCACGGCTGGGATATTCATGTAAGTATATAAAGGGGGAAGTTATGTATAAACGAGTTTATGTAGCTGGTAGTTACAGCTCTGATAATGTTATTCAAGTGTTTAAAAACATGCAAAAGGGTATTAAGGTTTCTGCAAGGTTATTGAAAAAAGGCTATATTCCCTTTTGCCCTTGGCTGGATTATCACTTCTTCTTTCATGAAGATATTACTTTACAGGAAATCCAGGATTATTCGTTAGGCTGGTTAGAGGTTAGCGATTGTATTTATGTTTTAGAAAATAGCGAAAACTCTAAAGGAACACAAAATGAAATAAGGGTTGCCAATGAAAGAGGCATACCTGTTTTGTATGAGGGGATAGATGAACTATAAAATAAAGGACAGCGGTAAAAGACAGGAATACCCAACAGGGGCAGTAAGGGACACTTCAGAGGACAAAATAAGGTGGGATTTATTGCCTGTAGAGGCGTTAAAAAGGGTAGCTATACATTACACCAACGGGGCTAAAAAATATGCACCAAATAACTGGAAAAGAGGCATACCGACAGACAGGTTTATCGAAAGTGCTATGCGTCATTTTATGCAGTGGCGTTTGGGTGAAAGAGATGAGGATCATTTATCAGCAGTTGTGTTTAATATTTTCGGGATTATCTATAATGAAGAAAAAGAAAATATGCCTGAATGGTTTAAAAAGGAACTTGAAGAAAAACTTAAACAGGAAGTTGAACCCAAACAAGAGCCTGCCTATATCAGGTTAAGGAAAAATTGTAGTCAAGATTGATAAAAGAAAGGGGTAGTCAAGATTAAAACATTAAGCGTTTTGGTTTTTGCAAAAATGCACAGGCTATTAATAAATAAGTAGAACTTGTAAGAAATATTGATGAGTTGATAGGAATGTGTCCAATTAATGGGGTAATGGGGCATTAAAAGGGCGGTAAAGGGGCGATAAATACTCACAATACTACCCATAATACTACCCAGAAAGTGTTAATTATTGTGTAACAAAATGAGAACTTACCAGTCAGTTAGTCAAAAATGGAACTAACTGGAATTACCAGATAGTTGACAAACAAACGGCAGATGTCAACTTTGCCGTGTAAATGTTACAAAATAGTGTAATTCTCATGGAAGGGGAATTAGTGAATAATGTCCACTATTTAATGAACATTTGTAGGCTGTGAACTTACTTAGACGACATAAAAGGTAGATGTTGGGTTAGTCAATAATCCACCAGTGCGACGCAGAGTTACAAGGTCGCATTAGTAGACTTTTATAGAGGACAAAAAGGGGTAAAAGTATCCTTGTAAAGAGGACAAATTATCGGCAAGTCTGGTTCAAGTCAGGATAAAGCAGATGTGATAACATCACCTTGTCGAGTACCTGTCTCTTATATAGACCCATGTGGCATAGTGGGGCAATTTATAGGTAAAACATTGCATGATAAATATGCAATGCGGGGCTATTTTGCTATATTGCAGAAATGCTATATCAAGATAGCTCTGGGGAGTCTGACTATAGCAGACAAGCACTCAAGAGGGTGGGAGAGTGTAATTCAAGAGAGGCGGGGCGTTTAGTATCGCTATTGCCCCGTTTATCTCAAAAAGGTACTGCCCTGCTGATAAGAAGCCAAGGGCGTTCTTCTTATGGTGTGCGTCGGAGACTGTTAACAGCCATGAGATAGGTGGGGCAGTCATTAGCTCGTGTACCATGTGTACAAAGAGCAACGGGGGCGTAAGGCTTATGTGTCGTGGGTAGGTTATTAACTTAACTCAACCATGCGAGTATCTGCGTCCCCTGCACTAAAGCCTTCCAATCCCATCGAATTCGATGGGATTAGCTGAAGGCGAAATAGCCCTCGTTACGGCGGGGGCTTTTCTGTTAAAAAGTTTATTAAAAAAAATATGATATTTTCCTTGACATTCATAAATATATCATTATAATAATAGATAAGACTAACGAAAGAATTAAAAAAGGAGGCAATTATGATAACAAAAAATATCAGGGTTGACTATGAGACTTGGAAAAAAGTAAAAATGTATGCTGCTGAAAAAGAGTTACCTATTGGAACTGTAGTAAGCAGTTTGATAAATAAAGAACTTTCGCAAAAGAGTATCCGTGATAATATTATTGCCAAAAAAGAAAAATAAAATTATGTAAAGGAGGAAGTTTTGCAACTACAACAGCTTGAATCCGACAAAGTAAAAGAAAGCTACAACACACAAGTTTGCACGGTAGATGACTTAATTAAGGCTTACGGCAAAAAAGCTGAACAGCATCTATTCTGCTCGGAGTGTGCAGAATGGAAAACCTGCAGAGGAGTCAAAAAAAGCACTTGCCCTTACAGAAAATGGTATGTCAAAAACGAAATCAAAAACCGTAAAGACAAAAAAGAAATAAATAAAAGGTGGACACGATTAACAGATAAAACAAAGCAAAAGATTATCGATATGTACAAACAGGGCTATAGGGTATACCAGATTGCAAACCACTTGGAGATTACACAAGCTACCGTTTATAACTATACCCGTAAGCTAAAAGAATATAAGCGTAGTTCACAACGTTTTGACTGGACTAAGCATAATGACAAGCTATTAAAAATGTTTAAAGGGGGTATGTTTTATAAGGACATTGCAGAGGAATTTGGGGTTACTAAAAACCAAGTACATTACGGAATTTCAGAATTAAAAAAACTCGGAGTAATTGAAGATATTGACTACCGGGTGAAAGGAGTAAAAAGAAATGGGAGGTAATTATGTTTATTTTTGGGCTTTTCTTGTTGGCTATTTTGGGCTTTGTATTCTATTTCCTGATTGTGCTGTGTGTAAGTTTATAGTCAGGATAATGGATAAATTAATGTGTGGAGGAGGTAGGCAGAGATGGTAGTTAAAAACGGCTGGACTGAAAAGATAGAGGAATTAGAGAAAGAAAATAAAGGTTATGAAGTGGCTTATACAAGGGCAGTATTAAAAAATGAGGAAAGCAAAAAGTATGATAAATGGTATGCCAATTTGTGCTTTAGGGAAAAACTGATCCTCATGGAAAGGTATGACATCGATGACTGGTTTGAACTGAACCATACAGAGAAAAAAGCTATTTATGATACGGAGGTGCAAAATGAAAACTGCATTATCTGAAAATAGAAGTTGTCAAAACTGTGCTTTTGCTGACGGCTGTGGTTGGTTTGGTGAAGTTTGTCATGAACATAAATTTGACTGGGAAGCAGAAGACGAACCGACAGAAAAGGAAAAGCGGTTAATGTATGGCGATTATCAATATCAATGCTTTAAGGAAGAATAAAAATAAATTATAGGAGGTTAAGTTATGAGTATTAGAGTACTGGCAAGGGGCATGATGAGAGAATATCAAATTGACTATGAAACAGCTAAAAAAATTTATGAGGTAAGAGCTACCAGACCATTTTTAACACCGAGAGATTTTAAAAGAGGCGAAAGTTTATTAAAAAAAATAATTGGAGGTAATGGTAATGGGAACAGCAGTAAAGAACGGAAAATCAGTCAAGGTGCATACAGTCTATAAGACTAAAGATGGAGTAAGAGTTCCTGGAGTTACAACAGTATTGGGAATTTTAGGCAAACCTGCGTTGATCCACTGGGCTTGGGATTTAGGCACTAAAGGGATTGATTATAAGAAGTATAGAGATGACAAGGCAGACATAGGAACATTAGCACATGAGATGGTTATGTGTCATCTAAAAGGTGAGGAGTTAGACACATCTGGTTACACCGAAAAGCAGATTGATTTAGCTGAAACTTGTTTCCTTAAATACCTTGAATGGGAAGATGAACATGATATTAAACCTATTCTAATAGAAGATCCTTTAATTTCTGAAAAACACAGATATGGCGGGACTATGGACTGCTATTGTAACTTAGATGGAATATTGACCTTGCTTGATTTTAAGACAGGAAAAGCTATCTATAATGAATATTTTTATCAACTTGGGGGATACAGGGAATTATTAACAGAGAACAAATACGAAACTAAGCGATATATAATACTCCGATTAGGCAGAGATGAAACAGAAGGGTTTGAAGTTAAGGAAAGAATAGACCTGGAAGATGAAACTAAAATTTTTTTGAAATTAACAGAAGTTTATCACTTACAGAGAGAATTAAAAAATAAATATAAATAAGAGAGGTAAAGAATTATGAGTAATGAATCTAATAGCTTAACAATTATTGAGAATATGGATATTAAGTCCGTAGAAAGCACAACAAGAAAGATTAATGAATTTCAAAGTATTGTGAGAAAGAATTTAAAAGAAGGCAAGGATTTTGGAACTATCCCTGGTTGCTCTAAACCTACACTATTAAAGCCAGGTGCTGAAAAAATATTAATGTTAATGGGATTACAGTCTACTTATGAAATATTGGACTCAACAAGAGATTTTGAAACAGGGTTTTTTCAGTATCAGGTTAGATGTACCTTAACCAGAAATGGAATGGTTATTACTCAAGGTTTAGGAAGTTGTAATAGTAGAGAAAGAAAGTATCTAAAACAAGACCCATATAGTGTTGATAATACCATCCTTAAAATGGCTAAAAAAAGAAGTCAGGTTGATGCAAGTTTAACAGTAGCAAGTTTAAGCGAGATATTTACCCAGGATGTAGAGGATGGCGGGATAGCAGATGATGACTATAACCATAACAGCACACCTAAAACCACTGCTAAAAGCACCGATAAGGCAACAGATAAACAGATAGGATTGATTAAAAAACAGATACTGGAAAGCCATTTAATGAATGATGAGGAAAAGAAAAGGTTGGAAAAGAAGGTTAATAACGGCTTATCCAAAACAGATGCAAGCACCATTATAAGTTGGTGGTTAGGTGATAACAAAAAAGGTACAGAAGGGGAAAGGGCAATCAGGGAACAACAGGAAAGTTTAGAGGAAGATGTTATTAATGTTGAAGATGAAGGCAACGCAGACTTTGATCCTGCTATGTTTAATGACAAGGTTACCAGTAAGAGCTGATCGACCCAGCTCTGCTGATGGGGGCGGTTGGTTATGGACGGACTGGCCGTCCCCTGAAGAAAGGATAAGAAGATGACTAAGAAACCCAAGCAGAAGCGAATATACCGCTACTACAACGATATTTTGGTAGATGTGATAAATAATACCTATTTACACAAACTTGACGAAAACAAGGCTGTAAATGTGATTGATGAGCTTGAGAAGAACGGCACTTACAGGCAGGGGGAAGTTTTGTATAGTCTAAAAAGTATCAATAGTGATACTAATACTACTAATATATAGAACGCTTAATATTGCTAATAGCAACTAATATAGGAGGTGTCCATGAAACAAACCAACTGAATATATCTAACCTGTGATGCAGATTTAATAGCATTAGTAATAGTAATTGTGTTAGGGGCTATCGATAAAGGGTAGCCCCAGAATAAAAAGGAATGGGAGGAAAGATATGGAAGTTAACGAAGGTAATATCAATGAGGCGATTATATATTTAGGGAAAATAAAAGATATTTTATGGCCTAACATATCAAACGCAAAATATAAGGTGTATGAAGAAAAAATTATTAATATCATGGCATTACTTAATGAGTTAAGAAAGCTCAAATCCCTTGAGTCCGAAAATAAGAAGCTGAAGAAAGAAAACGAGACGTATAAGGGGATAATTAAAGAAATTGAAAATGATTTTGGAAATGGTATTTTACAGAATGAAAATGGATTTGGCGTTAAACTTGAACATTTAATAGAGATTAAAAAGCAAAAATATCTCGGAGGTGAGGAATGAGTAATATAGAGGAAATGGAAAAAGAAAAACATTTTTTATGCTCATTAATCAAAGGAAAAGAAGTTTGGGAAAATTGGAACGAGTTTAATCAGATATATAATTTTATGGGAGATTGTATCAACTCCCTCAAAGACCTCCACGAGGAAAACTGTAAGCTCTGGAAGGAAATAGCAAAGCTGAGGGGGGAGAGATGATCCTGACACAAGTTAAGGAACGGATAGACAAAATTTACAGCAAAAACCATAGCTTAATGGACGCCTATTATGAGGTTAAAGGCTATATCGGGGGCTTAAAGGAGTTTGGGGTAATCAATTTAGGCGACTACTGGACTTTGAAAAAATACAGGCAAACAATATATCTGGATAAGCTCGATATGTTATGCGATACGAAGAAGATAATGGAGAAGGTTAAGGGGTAGGGATGGCAAATCCACAAAAGGAAAACGGACATACATCTATAGCAAATGAATTATTAGAGGTTATGGCAAAAACCTATTTTTCAAGTTATGAGATACAAATTATATTTGCCATATTTCGGAAAACCTATGGCTGGAATAAGACAGAGGATTGGATTACAACAACCCAAATTTCAGAGATGACCGATATTGCCAGAAGTCATGTCAGCAGGACTATCAAAAAATTATTGGATAGGAATATGTTGGTTAAAAACGGGAAAAAATTATCGTTTCAAAAAGACTATGAAAAATGGCAAAAGTTACCTAAACAGGTAACAAAAAAAACTGAAAAAAAGTTACCTATTCAGGACACAAAGTTACCTAAACAGGTACATAAAGTTACCCAAATAGGTACAAAATTGTTACCCAAACAGGTACACACAAAAGAAAAGAAAGAAACTATACAAAAGAAACTATACAAAAGAAAGGGCGATGTGTTTATCAAAACCCTGAATAATTTTAAAACCATGAGAAATAAAATCAAGAAACCAATGACCGATAAAGCAGAGTCTATGTTAATAACCAGATTGGAAAAATTAAGTCCTGATATTGATACTCAAATTAAAATTATGGAACAATCAATTTTTCACTGCTGGCAGGATGTATACCACTTGAAAAAGGAAAAAATTGTTAATAACAGCCAAAATGGCTATGAGCAGTTTATGGAAAAAGTAATGAATGATAGGAGATAGTATGAATTTACAGACCGCAAAGGAAAATAAGGATAGACAACTTAAAATAAAAACAGAACTTTATCACGATAATTTTCAAAACTATAAAAAATATAACATTCCAAAAGCACAGTTAGTTATAGCAGATATACCCTATAACATTGGCATAAACGCTTATGGAAGCAGTCCGCAATGGTATATTGACGGCGACAATAAAAACGGTGAAAGCGATATGGCAGGTAAACAATTCTTTAATAGTGATAAGAATTTTAACCTATATGAGTATATGCACTTTTGCAGCACTTTGTTAATTAAAGAGCCTAAAGAAAAAAATAAAGCTCCGGCAATGATAGTATTTTGTTCGTTTGAGCAAATACCAACATTGATTGAGGTAGGCAAAAAACATGGATTTGCTAATAGCTACCCCTTATTTTTCATTAAAGACTATAGCCCTCAAGTATTGAAGGCAAATATGAGGATAGTTGGAGCAACAGAACACGCAATAGTTTTATATAGAGATAAGTTGCCTAAATTCAATAATAACAAAAGAATGATATTTAATTGGATGAAGTGGCCTCGGGATAATAAAACGATAAAAATACATCCAACACAAAAGCCTGTTCCATTACTCAAAACTTTAATAAGTTTATTTACAGATGTTGGTGATGTAGTTATTGATCCTGTTGCTGGAAGCGGAACAACATTAAGGGCAGCAGCTGAACTGAATAGGAATAGTTATGGATTTGAAATTGACAGGTTTGTTTATAAAGACGCAAAGGAAAAAATATTAAAAAATATTCAAATGGGATTACTTACCATAAACAGGGGGTAGGAGTATGAATTTACAGATTAATCAGCAAAGACAATCTAAAGAGGCAAAGTTTAAGATTATGATTAACACTTTCGAGGAATTATATAACCGCAAACTTGAGCCGTCAACAGTAACACTATGGCGGAAGTTTTTATACGATTACCCCGAAGAATATTTTGTCAGGGTGGTTGAGCTTGCAGGGGAATTAAAATATTTCCCACGAGTATCAGAAGTCAAGGATCGTTTCTATGAATACTCACTCCAGGACTCTAATAAAAGGGTAAAGCTACCCGAGCCGAGAGATTACCACAAGGAAACTGCCCGCAAATGGATGGCACAGATTAACACCATTATCAGCTATGGGGGATTGTTAAGGCAGGATTTTGACTATACCAAACTTGGAAGGCTGTATACACCAGAGGAGTTAAAGAAGTTATTGTATAGTAATTTGAAAGAAAATCTAAATAAAGAAAGGAGTTTTTAATGATTAAATATCCAAAAATAGAAACATTGTTTGAAAGGGACAAAGAAACTTTTAAAGTTACTGACAAAATTAGATTGCCAGAATTTGAAATGATTAATAACTGGCTAATTACTGAAAAGATAGATGGAACGAATATCAGAATTATTTATCAACCAGGAGAACCGTCAGAATTACTATTTCGTGGTAGAACAGATAATGCCCAGATGCCAACTTATTTACTTGAAGTATTACAAAAAATATTTACAAAGGAAAAGTTTGAAAGTGTTTTTACGCCTGAAAAACTTTTAAGTTGTGTTTGTTTATATGGTGAAGGCTATGGTGCAAAAATCCAAAAAGGTGGTGGTGATTACAATCCTGGAAATTCATTCAGATTATTTGATGTATGGATAGACGGCTGGTGGCTTGAATGGGATAAAGTTTGTGAGATAGCTGAAATGATGGGGATTAAAACCGTGCCAAGTTATATATCAAATGCAAGGATTGAAGATGCTGTTAGTTTTTTGAAAGAAACAAAAGTTAGTTCTAAAGTGGCTTTTCAAGACAATAACAAACAAGACAAACAAATTGAGGGAATAGTAGCAAGGGCTTATCCGACAGTATTATTCAGGAAAGGCATACCAATAAAATGGAAACTAAAATATTCAGATTATTAGAAAGGAGGCAATTTTGACCAACAGATTTAAACATAAGTTCTATTCTGGCAGACCGCCATAAATAATAGGAGGTTAAAAATGGCGATAAGCAGGAAGACAATCAAAATCAGTAACAAGGCTACATGTTTGGCCCGAGAAACAGGGCAAGACGGCAAGTGGTTAAGCTGAATATCAAAGATGTGATGTTAAATATTGAGGATAGAGACCGTCCTGACAAAGTGGCGGCGTAGGGAAGGAGCAAAAATGACTAATAAAGAATGGCTGGAAAATATTAAAAGGGTTGACGATAAAAGAAAACCAAGCGATTTAATACCAATTTATGAATTTCGCAAAGCAAAAGCTCTTGAAATTATTGCAGAGGAATTGATTAAGCTAAATGAAAACTTTGGATTGTTGGAAAAAGTTTATGATAAATCAGAGAAGGCTATAAGGGTAACAAATGACTAAAACTAAAGTAAAGGCAAAGGTTTTAAATCGCAAGATTACCGAAAATGATGTAAAAAGGCAAGTTAAAGACTACCTATCACTCAAAGGCTGGTTTCACTTCTACAACCTTGCAGGTATGGGTGCTTATAAAGGCATTCCGGATATTATTGCAATTAAGCAGGGCAGGGTGTTGTTTATCGAATGCAAGAGACCAGCCAGAGGAAGTAAGCAGAGTCCGGCACAAGTTCAATTCCAGGAGAACATTGAAGCACAAGGCGGGGAATATGTACTGGTTAGGTGTGTTGAAGATTTGATTGAGAGGGGAGTATAAAGATGGAAGAAATAAAAATACCGGATAATTGGGAGCCTTATGAGTGGATGGAACCCTATCGGGAGAAACGGGGGATGTCAATATTACGATATTATAATCATATAACTATGTGTGCTTTTTTTGGTCATAATAACCGGCAATATATAAAGGAAATAATGTTAAATATTTACCAGGCAATAGAATATAATCATAAATATAAATGGAGTGATCCGGTAACTGAGGAATTTAAAAAAGATGTAGTTCCGGGGTATTAGTATGAACAACCAACTCAAGGGAAAGCTAATAATAATCAGATGTCCGAACAAAAATTACAATAGAATGAAGTATAGAGATTTAAGATTAGATTAGGAGGTAGAAAGTGAGAAATATAATTGCACGAAAAGCTAATATCAGAGTATCAGGACTTTCTAAAGGGATTAGCAATCAGGTACAAACATCACGGATTTGAGGACATCTACCAACAAGGGGTAATGCTACTTATCGAGGCACACAACAAAGGCGTCAGGAATATCAAAACAAGCGTATGTAACGGCATCAGGAAATATTGCAGGGATGAACAAAAGTACAGGGACATCTGCAAGGGTGGTGATAGTTTTGAATGAGCGGGAATATGAAATTATCTATCTCTATTATTTTTATGGCTATCTGGAAAGGGAAATAGCGGGGATATTAGGGATACACAGGACAACAGTCAACAGGATAAAACAAAGGGCATTGGGAAAATTGAGGGAAATACTTCAAAATTAGGCTATACATTTATGTATGGTTGGTATAAATTATTTCAATAACGGGCTTATTTTGAGTCCGTTTTTTTATTTTTAAAATATTTTTCTGCAAAATGCTACATATCACACCAAAACTTTACCTTATATAAGTAGAGGGTAATTATGTCAAAAAACAAAATTGAGTTTATAGCAAGTTTACCACCAATACAATCTGCAATCAATATTGACGGGCAGGGCAACGGGGCAAGAATTAAATTAGATATACCAGCAAGTGAATTAGTCCATGTAATAGCGTTGCAGAAATATATCGGAGAAAGTTTTAAGGTTGTGATTGAAGATGAGTGATGCCACAAATGCCACAAAAAAAGAGGTTTTTTTAAAGACTTTCAAGAACAATTACGGACATATAGCAGATGCTTGTGAATGTGCCAATATAGACAGAAAAACCTATTATCGCTGGATGGAGAAATACCCTCAATTTGCTCAACAGGTTAAAGAAATTGAAGAAAGTTTTATAGACCTTGCAGAATGTCAGCTCCGAAAGAATATCAAGCGTGGAATACAAAAAGCAATAGAGTTTACTCTTACCAATCGTGCCAGAGATAAATATTCAAATACGCAGACCGTAGAACACAAAGTACCCGATGTTGTGGAAGTAGTCCATTATGTTCAGCAGGGGCCTCCACCTAAAATAAAGGAAAAACCTATTGGCAACAGCAAAACAAACAAAAAACAAAATACAGATACCATATAACTTCCAGCCTTATTACTGGCAAGTTCCGAGCTTTAATATGCTTGAAAATGGCTATAAGCGTGGAATATGGGTAGACCACAGGCGTTGCGGGAAAGATATCAGGTGTATCAATTTGATTATCAAGCAGATGTATCTGGAGCCTGGATTATACTTTTTAGTTTATCCAACCTTAAAACAGGGGCGAATGATACTCTGGGAAGGCTACACTGATGAGGGGAAAACCTTTTTAGAAACCTATTTGCCACAAGGATTACTGGCTTCCAAGCCGAACTCTACTGATATGAAGTTCCGTATTTACAGCAGGACTGGTGATATATCCATGCTCCAGATTGTAGGAACAGAAAACAATCGTTATGAAGCTATGAGAGGAACTAACCCAAGGGGCATTATCTTTAGTGAATATTCCAGACAGCATCCGGGGGCATGGGATGTAGTTAGACCGATATTGCTCAAAAATGGCGGTTGGGCTATCTTTCAGTCTACACCAAATGGCAATAATCATTTTAAGGACTTATGGGATATTACAGCAAAGAACAATCGCTGGTTCCGGTGTTTGCACACTGTCAAGGACACTTACGACCACGAGGGTTATCGTTTAATCTCTTTGGCGGACATAGAAGAAGAACTTGCCACAGGGCAGACAGAGGACTTTGTTCAACAGGAATATTATTGCTCATTCAGCCAGGGGATAGAAGGAACTTATGTTGGTAAGTTAATTCAGGAATTAGAAGATAATGAAAGAATAGAAGATTTGCCTTATGACCCGACTTATTTAGTCAATACCTATTGGGATTTAGGGATACGAAAAGACTCAATGTCAGTATGGTTCGTGCAGCAGGTAGGGCAGGAAATACGCTTTATTGACTTTGAGGAAGCCACAGCCAAGACATTTACCTATTGGGCGAAGGTATTGCAGGATAAGCCGTATCTGTATGGTAAACATTTCGCACCGCATGATATCCAACACAGGGAAATGATTGGGGCAGAAGACGCAGCCAAAAGCAGATTAGCTCATGCTAAAGATGTTGGGATACTGTTTAACAAGACACCTTTTGCCAGCTTTGAAAATGGAGTAGAAGCGTTAAGGGGATTGTTGGGCTTATGCAGGTTTGACCAGACAAAATGCAAGGCAGGATTAGACCACTTACGCAAATGGGGCAAGAAATATAACAAACTTGAACAGCGTTACACCGAAACAGAGGACGACAACGAACATTCCCACGCAGGGGCAGCTGCAAGATATGCAGCTATTAATATCAGGCAAGCACAGGGATTTGATGTGTTAAAAACACGAGAGGAAAAGCATTTTAAGAATGTATTCAGGAGAAAAAGGTCTTATGGTTCAGCCATGAGTGTATAGGAGTTAGGATGCCAATATATCAGCTGAAATGCCCCAAGTGCGGGGCAGAAAATGAAAAGATATGTATGATTGCAGAGAGAAATAACCAGCCTTGCGACAAATGCGGGGAATATATGCAAGTACAGATTACTACTGCAAATATGTTTTATCGCAATATTAAGCTACGACATAAGCAGTGGATCAAGGAAAGAGGTCTATAACCATGCCAAAAGGACATTCAGGATTGGTAACAGTAGGCGTTAAACCCAAGACACAGACCAACAGGATAGTCAAACTAAAGGATTTCTGGGACGAGGGCTATAAAGGGCAGTTTGAGTATGTTCAGGCGGCTACCCGTAACTATGGCTTTTATATGGGGGGCGATAAACAATGGGATGCAAGGGATATTGCCATTTTAGATGAAATGAAGCGTATGCACCTATCCCTGAATATCATCTTCCCGATTATTAACCTTCTAACAGGCTATGAACGGCAAAACGGCATGGATATTAAGGTATTTCCGAAAAAGGGCGGACTGCAACCTGTTGCGGAATTACTGACCGAGCTATGCAAACATGTTGAAGACCAGTCTAATGCCCAATATCTAAGAAGTGCCATGTTCTTTGACGGGATTATTTCTACTAAAGGATTTGTATCGCTTGACATTAAATATGATGATGACCCTTTTAACGGGGAAATAATTGTTGATGTGGAAGATCCTTTTGATATTGTTGAAGACCCGCAGAACAAGAAATATGACATGAACTATGGGAAATATGTTATCAAGTCCTATTGGGGCGATAAGGAGCAGATTAAGCTCATCTATCCCAAGAGCAAACAGGATATTGATAATTTAAAATATGATGATTTGGATAACAGGGATAAAACAAAAATACCCGGAAGTGATGTATCTCCCGACCAGTTTAAATGCAGAGTCCGTGAAACATGGTGGAAACATTACGAAAAAGCTACCTTTTTAATTGACACTATAAATATGAGCCATACAAGGGTACACAAGAGCAAGCTTGATTTACTCAAGGTTGTACTTGAGAAAGACCGCAGAAGGGCAGAGGAAGAAAGCAGACAGCCTATATTTGCAGTCAGGGAAAATATTATCCCAGTTATGAACTGCACAACTACACTGGGGGATATTGAATTAGAGCATATCGAAAGACCTTTCGGGGAAATGAACAAGTTCCCGATAATAAGATTTGTACCATATTATGTCAACGGAAACTGCTTAGGCGTGGTAGACAACCTAATTGACCCGCAGAAAGAGAAAAACAAGAGGCGTTCACAGGCAATCAATATTATCAACAGTAATGTTAATAGCGGATTTTATAACCACGAAACCGAAGGGGCTGACCCTGATATATTGGAAGCACAGGCAACCGAGCCTGCTCCTGTAATCAATTACAAGTCAGTACCGCCAACCAAGATACAACCGACACAACTGTCAGTGGGCCATGTTAAATTAGAGGAAATGGCAGAGATGGATGCTACTAAGATAAGTTCAGTCAACCAGAATATGCTGGCACAAGGTCCGACTTCTGAAAGTGGAGTTAAGGACAGACAGCGTATTAATCAGGGATTGATAGGCAGTGAAATAATTTTTGATAATGTGGGATATTCCCACAAAATATATTCCGAAACAATCGTGGATTTAATCCGCTACAACAATACATTCTCAACTGCCGAGATGATGGCTATCGCAAGCGAGGCAAAGTTAGAACAGAATGTAGACCAGCTATTAGAGGCTATAAGAAGCAGAAAGATAGGAAAATACGGAGTGGAATTATCAGCCAGTCCGACTAATCCGACTATCCGCTTTGCCAACTTTGAAATGTTACTTGATATGGCAAAGATTTACGGTGAAATTATTCCACCTGATATTGTTATTGAATCTTCTGATTTACCAAAGAAAGAGGAAATACTGGAAAGGTTAAGGCAACAGGCACAGATGCAGGCACAGTTAGCACAGCAACAGGCACAACAGCAACAGCAACAGCAACAGCAACAGCAACAGCAACAGCAACAGCCTCAACCGACACAGAGAAGATTAGCCAAACGATAACAGGTGAATTCCCCTCATGCAGGGGCAAGTGCATGAAATTCATCTATCCAGATGTAAAACAGGAGCTAATAAATGACAGAAGAAGTTAAAGAAGTAACCGAGGAAACCCAGGAAGGGCAAAAGGAAAAGTATTACTCGGAAAGGGAATGGAAAGGGCTTTTGTCTGACAAGCAGAGAGAAGCACAGGCAAGACAGGAATTACAGGCAAGACTGGCAGCAAAGGAAACGCAGTATGAGGACAGGATTGCACAGTTAGAGGCTAAATTAGCCGAAAAAGAGTCTAACATAGGCGACCCCGATGATGTTGCGACTGTTGCCACCTTAAAGAAGGAAATAGCAAGGGTAGAGAAAAAGCTGCTTGATATGTATACCAAAGAGAAACAGGAAGAAACCAAAGCACAGATGGAAAAGCGTATCAATAAGAGCTTTATCGATGCACAGACCAAATACACCGAAGATAAGACAGGAAAAGGGTTAAGTTTTGAAGATGTTAATGAGGGAACTAAACGAATGATTGCCCGTAACCCCAAGTACAGGGAGCTTATCCTTAATGACCCCGACCCTGGTGAAATGGCGTATAAGGTAGGACTGCAAGACCCTGTTATTGCCAAAAGATATGAAGCATACAAACAGAATATGCCAAGCGGAAAAGTTACTTCTAAAGAAGGTTTAGAGGGCAGCGCTGCCGCCAAGAGTGGCTATTACTCGCAGGAATATGTCAAGAAGATGAGTAAGACTCCGGGCTGGATCACAGCCAATCTTGACAAAATCAGAGAAAGCCAAAAGCAGTGGGGCAAGGAAAATAAATAGCCTTGCTTAATACCCGACCGCTGGGTTAAGCGGGTTTTCGTCTAACTTCAAGACGCTTAAAGGGAAGGAATAGCTATCATGTGATACTTACCACTAATTATAAACTTTAACGAACTTTGAAAGGAGTTAGACAAATGGCTATTTTAAACGCAATTCCTGAATTATGGAATGCCGCCATGATGGATGAGATGCAGAAATCCCATGTATACGGGAAAATCTGCAGATGTAACATTGACGCACCGATTAAGAAAAAGGGCGATGCCGTTCATATCAGCGGAATAGGGGATATTGATATCGGTAGATATACCGGAGGCGATATTAACTTACAGAAATTAACTGATGCAGGGGTAACTCTCAGAATTACCGAAGCTGATTACTTCAACTTTATTGTTGATGATGTTGATGCTATCCAGAGCAATTCTGCCTTAATGAAAGAGGCAACCAGAAAAGCTGCTTACAAGATGAAAGATGAAGCTGATAAGTTCATCTATGACACTATGGTTGCCAATGCCGCTTTAAGCGGACCGACTGAAGGAACTTTGGATGTAACCGCTGCAATCAGTAATATAGCTGAAATGGACTTGTTATTGAAGGAAGCGGAAGTACCGAAAGAACAGAGATGGATTACCATGCCTCACTGGATGGGAACTAAGCTCTTACTGGCTGGTATTTACCACGCACAGGACTTGAAGGGCAATATCAACGGATTTGTAACCAATGTACTCGGACCCGATTTGTATGAGTCAGGACAGAACGCCGCAACTGTAATCCTTGCAGGCTCTTACGGGGCTGTTGCCTATGCTGAGCAGATTATTGAAACCGAAGCCTATAAACCTGAAAGACGGTTCGGAGATGCTCTTAAAGGGCTTCATGTTTACGGGGCAAAGGTTGTCAAACCGAATGAATTAGCTATAGGTTTGTTCACTGAAAGTATTGAAAGTGCAATCTAAATCAGAGGGGGGCTTTCTGCTCCCCATTAAGTTTTTGAAAGGAGAAATATCATGGCTGTATCTTGTAACAATGTAACTTTAGAAGTTAATACAGTAAAAGTCCTTGCCGCTGATGCCGCAACTGAAACAACTGCAAGTAAAGCACAGGATTTTACTTTTACCCCGACTAAAGCGGGACGGAAAATACTGATACTGGTAACCGAAGCAGGTAATGCGGGAGCTATTACCTGCTCTTTAGGTGCGGGCAGTGAGTTCTGGGCTTCTGATGCACAGACCTTTACCGCTGCAACAAATAGCATCTCCGCTTTCCAGATTGAGGATGTAGCAAGGTTTTTGACCAGTTCAGGTACTATTGTTTTGACCCTCACCCCTACAACAAACAAGAAACTGGCTAGCGAACACGCTGCTACCGTGCAGGTAATTGAACTTGTATAAATCCACAGGGGCAGGCAAACTGCCCCTAACTTTATTTTAAGAAGGTGATAATTAATGAGATTTTATTCAAAAATAACACGCAAGCCCAATTCTGTAATCAAGCAGATTAAGGAAGGGGATAAAATCCTCTCCCAGAAAAGGTTATGCGTATTTGTAGACGGGGTATGTGATACCGACGATCCGAAGGTAATCGAGGAACTGAAGAAGCACCCTGATAAATTCAGCGATAAGCCGTTCCCGAAGAAACTTGACTGGAAGGCTACCGAAGAAGGACAGCAATTAATGGAAAAAGGCAAGGAATTGGGTATAGATATGGAGTTGGGCAACAACTACAAAAATATACGGAAGGAGTATCTGGAAAAGCTGATAAAGGAAAAGGGCGGGAAAGTAGTGGCTAAACTTGTCAAATATCAGGAAGTTGTATCAAAAGCCAAAGAACTCGGTATAGATACATACCACCGCAAGAAAGATGAGCTTCTGAAGGAGATTAGAGAAAAGGAAGTGATTAAATCATGAACAGAACTCCTGACCATGATATGACTGTTAGGGGAAGTATAGCCTTCCCGACTGTATATTCCACAGGAAGCACCATTGACGATAACGCAGCCGCAGGGCAGAAGGATGTTCCCGTTGCGGATACCACTAATTTTACCGCAGCGGACAGGGTAATTATCGGGCGTGGCACAGCAAGGGAAGAAGAATTTGTTATTGACTCCGTTGACGCAGGGGTAAAGATTGTGTCTAAAACCAATTTGTCATATAACCATACTGTTGATGCTGACACTACTGTTAATGCCGAAAGTGCTGCTGACCAGAAAGTATTAGCCGTTACTGCCACTACAGGTTTTGTAGCAGGGGAAGAAGTGCTTGTTGATGAAGGGGGCGACCATGAAGCCACTTATACCATTAACAGCATTCAATCTGGCGTATCTTTGACTATGGTAGAGGATTTAGCCTTTACCCATGATGCTACTGAAACAGTTGCACAAACAGGCACAGAAGATGTTGTTGAGGTATGTATGGCAAGTTTGTCAAATGTGATAGATAAAGCCCATTACAAGGATATAGCCTTATTCCTTCCCTCGACGTGGGTTACTGCCGCTATAACCTTTAAGGCTTGTGATACCCCTGACGGAACATTCAATGATGTGGTTGTAGCTGATGATGTTGGTGATGTAAGTGTAGCCAGTGTTGCTGCAAGCAAGGTTATTACCATGAACGGGGAAATCAGAGATGCCTTAACGGGATTGCCATATATAAAACTGCAATCGGGAACAAGCGATACACCTGTAGACCAGGGGACAGGCTCACCTGAAGTCAATTATGTATTAACCAGATAAGGGGTAAATGATATGGCTATAACCAAAGCCGCTATTTTAACACATTTAAACAGCGAATTAAACAGAAATGAAACAGATATAGATGAGCATATTCTATCAGCTATGAAATATATCTCTCTTACTGATGACTTTATCTGGATAGAGGCAACTGTATCTGTTACCGCAGGAACTGTTTATTATTCCCTTCCTTCTGATTACAGGAAGTTAATGACAATCCACCTGACAGATGAAAAGCCGTTAGAGGAAATCACATGGCATCAGTACCGAAAAAGGATTGCGGGAAGGACAGATGAAGATGACAGGGACGAGCCGACCTGTTTTGCCATGCACGGGGGATTCTGGTATCCTTACCCGATTGCCGATGATAAATATACTGCAACACTTCACTACAACGCTTATGTACCCGAATCAGAAACGATAGATGATGAAGAAGTCAATGCAGTGGATAATATAGACCGATACTATTCAGATATATTCAGAAATGCCCTTTATACGCTGACTAAGGCTTATTATTGTCTGTCTAAGGAATTAAAAGATGATGCAGGCAATTATTTCAATATATTTTCCAGAATTGACTATCCGTTGTTAAGACCGCTGGTAAAAAGAGAAAGAAAATCTTTAGCATATAAGGATTTGTATTAGGAGAGATAATGGCTAAAACTTCATTCGGAATATTCTCTAATCCGATAAAGGGAGTAATTAAAAATGTGCCGTCATTACTGTTGAATGAGGCAGTAACACCTGACAGCGACAAGGTTGTGCTGACAGACGGGGAGATACACCGCAGACCGATGCGCAGTTATTACCTTACCAAGAATGATGCAGCAGTGGTTACTCCTGACGGAAATCCTGTAATGAATCTTGTTCCCTATATCAAAGAGTCTACCAATACCTTATATCTGCTGGTATTGACGAAAAAACATATCTACCACTGGAATACTACAGCAAGTGCTTTAGATGAGAAATACGAATTAGCCACTGATGCTGATACATGGGATTACTGTATATTCAACGACAAGGTTGTATTGACCCCCAACAGCGATTTGCCTTTAGTCTGGGGCGGGACTGGAAGTGTTACACCTTTAGACACACCATACGGGGTAAGGGTAAGTTACAGTACAGAAGTTACTACAGTGGATGCCGAGAGTGCTGCATCACAAAAGGTTTTGAATGTAGCAGCCACCACAGGGCTTGAGGCTGGGGATGTCATTATTATTGACAAAGGTAATGCTAATGAGGAAGTAGGCAAGGTTAATACTGTTCAGGCAGGGGTAAGTGTTACACTTGTAGACAATCTCTCAATAACACACGCTGCAACGGAAAAAATATATATCTGCACCTGTATCACTAAGGCTAAGTTTGCCAAAGAATATTATTCGAGGCTGATTATTGCTTATCCGTACTTAGACCAGGATGCCCGCTGGTATGCACAGGGATTGTATATCAGTGCCTTGAATGACGAGGATTTTGTATCAGGCAGTGAAGTTGGTTATTTCGGGATAGGGCAGAGGGGGAAAATAAAGGGTTTCGGTTATTACAACAGTATTTTGTATATTTTCAAAGACAGGGGGAAAGTCCAGTTCTTTCCTGTTGCCGGTACTGAATACTTTAACTATAACGAAATACCAGACAGTTTCGGGCTTCTTGCCATGCACTCGGTTGTCAATGATGACAAGGGTAATTTGTACTATCTTGCCAGTGATAACACGATTAAGCAGGAAGGCGTTGGAACTATCTCTGCTCCGATACAGACCGAGATTTTAGACAAGATACAACCAGACCACCTCGACAAGGTAAGAGGGGCTTATGTTAGGGATTACAAGGAAATGATGTGGGCTTTGCCTGTTGAGAGCAACGAGAACAATTATGTAGTTGTCTATAAAGACGGGGTATGGCTTTTGATGAAAGATGTTAATATTTCGTGTTTTTGTGATTATTATGTGTAAGGTGATTAAATGAGCCAATTAATATTAAGACCGAGTGCCGATTATTCAGGAAGCAACAATTATTATAAACAAGTTGATGATGTAGTTTCCGATGGTAGCACTACTACAGTATTTGCTTATGCTTTGGGTAGTGCTGACATGCGTTACACGTTTTATATTCCCAATCATAATTCCTTAATACACGGCGGTACTATAAACAAGATTACTGTTGTTGCAGTCTGTAGCGGTATTGACGGGGATTATGCCACTCCTTTTATAAGAATTGGCGGGGCTAATTACGGGTATAACTCCAACCAGAATATGTCAAGCGGCTGGCAGTCTTATTCAGCAGAATGGACTACCAACCCTGATACATCTCTGGCATGGACTTGGAACGATATTGATAACCTGTTTATCGGAGTAAGATTACAGGCTTTATGCTCATTATATGTAAGATGTACCCAGTTGTATGTAGTTGTTGATTATGACTCAATTCCTTTTGTAGATACTGATGCAGCAACAAATGTTGAAGAAACAACAGCTACTGGTAATGGGGAAATCACTGATGTTGGGGTTGAAAATGCCGACAAAAGAGGAATATGCTACAACACTACTGGCAATCCGCTGGTAACAGATGACAAAGAGGAAGATACAGGCGGAAGTTATGCAGCGGGAACATTCTCAAAAGCACTTACGGGATTAACTCCCGCAACAAAATATTATTACAGGGCTTATGCTCATAACTCGAAAGGTTACGGCTATGGTGATGTAGTTACATTTATGACCAAACCAAATCCCCCGACTGGGCTTGCCTGTACAGTTGTTGATGACTCACAGATTAACCTGACATGGACTAAAGGCACTGGGGCGGAAAAGACTAAAATAATCCGCAAAGTTGGGAGCTACCCGACTTCTGTTGCTGACGGGGACGAGGTCTATTTCGGCACAGGCAACAGTTATTCAGATACAGGATTAGACAGGGTAACTCATTACTATTACAGGGCATGGAGTTACAAGACTGGCGCACCTAACAGCGGTTATTCTGATGTTTATTCCAGTGATGATGATACTACTTTAGCACAGTATCCGACTATTACTATTAATAATGCAACAGATATTCTCTCAGATGAATTTACAGCCAATGCAACTATTTCAGATGACGGCGGAGTTCTTATTGATGAGAGAGGCTTCCAGTACGGACTGACTAAAGTTGCTACATGGAATAATACCGAAAGTCTTGGGAGTTACGAGGAAGGGGATTTTGACCTTGCAATAGAAAGCCTTAGCTCAAACACCTATTACTGGATAAGGGCTTTTGCCACTAATGCAAGGGGAACTACCTATACTGACTGGATAGCAGTGGAAACAGCGGCATCAGGTGATACTCCGAGCAATACTTTAATTACGCTTACAGGTGATATTTCGGGCTATGTTTCACAACTGCACGGTGATGAGAATAATGACCTTGACTATCCTTATGACGCATATTTTGTTATAGCCACAGATTTATCAGAAAGCAATTCGCTTGTGTTTAAAAAGAGGTTGTTGGACTTATTTAATTATTTCAGGACAGAAGATGCAGGGGATATTACTGTTTCAATAAAGTGCGACCATGAAACCACATGGCGGGAAATTGGAACTCTGTCATTGACAGGTGATGATGATGTTGTTTTGCCCCATTTAGCACCTGATGAACTGGGAAGACATTTTTTAATCAAGTTTATGGGCAATAATGTGTTTAGATATTTAGGGACAATCTTTAAGTTTATCGTTCAGGGGGAGAGATAATGCCGAGAATAACACCTTCCATACCGAATTTACCCAATGAAAACAATGTACAAAACGAGGAGTTAAAAAGGATTGTAAGACAGTATAACCTTGCCTTACAGCAGTTGATTATAACACTGTATGGCGATATATCAGACCATGAGAACAGGATAAAGGATTTAGAATAATGGAATTAAAACCGTTAGAATTTTATCTTACTTATAACCATAATGACCTGACAAATATATGCAGGAAGTTAAAAGAGTGGGACAGCACTACAGATACAGATAGATATTACACCTATCTAAAATCAGGGTTTTTTAATCAGAAGATATTCCCGTTTGTTTCCTACAATAGCATAGGTGATATGATTGCCTGCACAATATTATCTGTAACATCTTCTCCCATGTATATAGACAGCGTTTTATATATCCAGTGGGTATGGATTGATCCTCATTATCCGTCATTATGGAAAAAAGGAATGAAGTTTTTATATGAGATATGCAAACAGTTTGGAATAAAGAAAATAACAGGCAATACAAGAAGGCTTCCAGAGGCTTTTCAGAGAAAGTTCGGATTTATCCAGACTGACGCAATCATTGAGAAAGAGGTGATTTAAATGGCTTGTATGACACCAATAGGAACAACCGAAAGCGGTGCGACAATATACGGTTATCCCGACCAGCAGGAAGAAAAGAAAAAATCAAAAAAACCTGGGTTTTTTGGCGGATATGAAACTTCAGACCAACAGCCGATACAGCTTGAAAACGAAACTAACCAGTGGGCGATAGCACAAATGCAACAGCTTTTGGGTAGCAGTGGCAGTTGCGGCGGTGGCTGCGGCGGTAATGCTCCGCAGGTTAATTTACAGGGATTAGGGGCAGAAGGACAGCAGTTATTAGGGCAGGGAATGGGATTACTGGAACAACTGACAGGACTTGCCAAAGACCCGACTCAAAACCCTGCTTATTCATCTGGATTGAGTGAAATACAAAAAACTTTATCAGGCGAGTATGACCCTTTAACTTCTCCTTATTATGAGGGGATAAGAAAAGAAGCGGACATAGCAACACAGAAATCAGCAGATGTATTGAGACACGGGCAGTCTACAAGGGGAACTCTTGCCTCTACTGTCGGGGCAAAAGCAGAAGGTGAAATGAGGGCAATAGCAGATGCCAAGACATTACAGACACTGGGAAGCCTTTACGAAAGTGAAAGAAACAGAATGAGTAATGCCGTATCACAGTCTTTGGGATATGCACAATATCAGCCTGATGTAGCAGGCAAGGCATTAAGTGGAACTTCACTTATGACCCCGCTTGCCACTTATGATACTGAAATAGCCAATCAGGAACAGATTGCCAATGCCAATTTACAGGCAGGACATCAGGCTTTACAGGTGCAGAAATTGGGAACACAGTTAAGCGGACTTAATTCTATGGCAAATTATGGAACTTATTATATGCCTGAACAGTATTACCAGCCTGGGCTGTTTGATTATGCAACAAGTATTTTAAGTCTTGATATAGATTGGCCCTGGAGCAAAAAAGAGTAAAGAAGGTGAACTTATGGCTAATATAATCCAGTTAGGAAGTCCTTTTGCAGCGGGGCAATCTCCTTATGACATATTTCAGGACAGAATGAGAACTGTAGCCGCTATTGTGGAAAACTACAAACAATGGCAGGAAAAGAAATGGGATACCGAATGGCAACAGGCTGCATTATCCGATATAGACAAGGCTAAAAACCAGCAGACCGATATTCTATTGCAAAACATCAATCCACCTGCTGACAAGATAGATGTTGAAGGTGCTACCCAGTTTGCTGATAAGGCTATGGGTATGCTTCAACAGAAAGAGCTGATGACAGGCGGACTTGACCTGAAACAGCCTGATGAGGCGGGAATGGTGCAGAAGAAGGAAATCATGACAGGCGGGCTGGAAAGCAAATCAGTTGTTACTGCTACTGCTCCCATGAAAGAGGAAAAGCCCGAAACAGCAACAGCACAGACGGGAACTGTATCGAAAACGATACCCGATATAAGCGAATTTAACGAACTGATGAAGTTTGTTCAGGACTTGCCCACTGGAGAGGTCAATTGGGATAATACCCTTTCTTTATTTGAGCAGAGATTGCAAAAGAAAAGGTCTTTGGGTGATGCTGCAACACAGTTTTTAAACCAGATATTGGGGCAGGGAGTTACAGACCAGAGGGCAAAGTTTGAAGACGACTTTAACCTTGCAAAGGATATCAGGGATACATTATATCCGGAAACGGAACAGGTTGATCCGATTGCACAGGCTTGGGACAGGGCAGGAAAATTACCACAGGATATGAGGGCTGATTTTTTAAGACAGCAGGGGATTGATATACCTGAAGGGGATAAACTTGATTATGACGCTTTAAATGAGTTTATGAAAGCTAATAATATGAAGGTGAAAACCAGCACTGTCAATGATAAAGGCGGACAGTCTTTTGTACTTGAGCCGATTCAAGAAGAATATGACCTGAATGATATAGCCAAAATGATTAAAAATGCCGAACAGTCAGGGATTAAACTGACTTACACTAAAGACGGATTCAGTATGAGTACAACAAGCACAGCAGGGAGTAAACCTTCAAGTGATTATGAGAGGTGGCTGGCTGACCCTGAATCGTTTGAAAAGTTTAAATCAATAGGTAAAGACAGTAGCACTGATACAGGCAAGCCACCAGCTTACGGAACTGCTCAAAATATTAAAGAAGACTTAATTGCCAATGTGGAAACCAAAGAAGATTATAACAACGAGATTAACAGGCTAAAGGCATTGAATATTGATACCAGTTCTTTCAGCTATAAAGATATTGTTAAGGAAAAATACAATCAGGCTATGCAGTGGGTAAAGTATTCATTTGACATGATAGGGGCAGGAATAGAGCAGGACGAAAATTATAACTATAAACAGCTATATAAAGACAGTTGGGAATCTGCTAAAAAATATGACAAAGAATACCAGAAGGAAACTGGTAAGAAATTATTAACAGCCCCCGGTGAAGAAGATATTGGTTATGTAATTGGTGAAACCAAAGAAATCGATGGAGTAACTTACGAATATATAGGGGATGACAAATGGAAACCAAATTCTTAACTACTGAAGAATTATTAGATAAAGAAAAAAAAGAAAAAGAGCAGTTTGGCAGCGGTTTTGGCGGTGGTTGGGGATTAAGTGATTTAGTGCAAGAAAAAAAAGAGGAAACCCAAACCAAAGAACCAATTAAACTTGACCTTTCAAAATATAAAGGTATTCCAGATAATGTTACTCCTGCACAAGGAAAACCACTTGACACAGAAGAAATTATCCAACTGGAAGAACAGGCACTTGTCAAGGCGGAAGAAACCTTTTCATCTTTAGATAAGTCTATTGAAACCAATTACAAACGTTATCAGGAATTAGGCACTCAATTAGATGACTTGGAAGTTGAGTTACAGGAAGCCCCTGAAGAATTGAAATGGAACTTATCAATAAAATATGAGAAATTACGCACAGAGCATAATAAGATTGTAGACCAGCTAAAAACCGAAACCGAACAGCAGAAGAAAGTTTATAAGGAATATAACACTATCAGGGATAATTACGAAAAGGATATTCAAAGATATAACAAAAAAGCAGAGGCACAGAATAAACAGGCACAGGAACAGCATCAGGATTATCTGGACACTTCAAGATTACAGGGGAGTATGAAACCAGGGGAAGAATTACCAAAAACCCACGAGGAAAAGTTAAAGGAAAAGTTTACCTCTACTGATGATGCCAGTTACTGGGGCGGAACTTCTCAAGACCCTGAAAGATTAGCTGATACACCTTTCGGAACTATTGCCAAAGCTATTGGAACTCAACGGGCAGTAGAAAAGATTTACCCCGAAGAAACAAAAGCATTAAAAGCCTTCAGAGCTGATGTATATACAGAAGCATCAGAACAGGGAAAGAAACAGGTTAACAGTTATGATATTATAGCCACTATTCAGTCAAAACTTACAGGGAAACCTGCTGATGAAATCAGAAAAGGAATGAAGCCTACAAATACTTTAACCTCTTTTGTCAAGGAAAACCCTGAACTTACCGAAGCAGTTAATCTCTATCAGGCACTGGACAGCGTAGAGTCTGAAAATGCCTTTATGGATGCTATGGAAACAATCACATGGTCTGGTATGTTGGCTATGCTGGGCGGACAGGGTATTTCATTGTTATACAAAACTGCACCAAAAGTAATGGAAGCTATTAAGACTAAAACCAACATAGCTACTCCAGAGCAGTTCAGGGAAATAATGAGTAAAGCTACAAGTGCCAATCCTGACCCGAAGGCAGTTAAGGCATTTAAACAAATTACATCTGAATTAAACAAAGTTGGATTAAAGCCTATTGATATTATCAGGGGCAAAATGAATGTTTCTTATACCACTCCACGGTTTGCTATGGAAGGCGGAAAACTATATGGCGGACTTCCTGCTGATGAGATAGCAAAAATGATTGTTGAAACAGGCAAGGTTACTGCTGATGTTGTAAAAGGATTAGACCCTGTTCAAGTATCAAAAGTGACACAGCAGTTGTTAAATACTGCACCTGCACTGGCAAGTGAGTTTTTAAAGGCAGTGGAAAAGCCTGAAGTGGATATTGGCAAAACTTACGAGAAACCTAAAGAAATTCCCAAAGGTAAAGCAGTATATGACCCTCAAGAAAAAGAATTAATAATGCCTAATGAATTAGATAAAAGATTAAAAGGTATGCCAACCAATATTGCAGAGCCAGACCAATTTACTCACGATGCTATTTATGGTAAGAGGGAAGGTGCTTCATTAGATGATTATCTTGATTCAGAAAAAATAGCAGGTAATTTCCCTGTTAAGTTTGACATAGAAAAAGGGAAGGTAACAGTAAGGCTTGATGAAGATAATTATTTAGTTGCTAATAGGGATTTAACAGAGGAACAAAGATTTAATGATATTTATGAAGGTGTTGAGTCAATAAAAGAAAAGTTACCTGTTGATACAAAATTGTCTATACCTGAATTAAAATATGAGGGGACAATTAAAGAATTTACAGAACCCACATCTACCCAAGCCAAGCGTGAAGCCATAGCCAAAGAGGAAGTATCACTCCCGCAGAAAGCACCTGAACCACCTATAAGTGAAGGGGAAAAGGGTGATTTAAGGGAAAAAATATTTTATCATGTTACTGATAAAGAATTTGATGTTTTTGACACAAAACAAGAAAATAGGTTTGGCAGTCATTTTAGCTCTGATAAAGTATCCCCTGAAGTAATAGCAAAATCAACAGGGAAAGACATAGAAAAAGCGAAAACAATAGAAGCTAAATTAGATGTAAAAAATCCTTTAAGATTACCTGATTTAATACATTGGAAAGAAAAAGATATAGTCAGTGAACTTAACAAAAAAGGGATTGATGTTCCGTCAAAACAATATTTAGGGAATGAATATTGGACTTATGATGACATTATAAAATCAATAAAAGATGCTGGATATGACAGTGTTATCTATAAAAACAAAATAGAAGGTGGCGGGGACTCTGTTATTGTATTTGAACCAGCACAGATTAAAACTACCCCAACCACCACAAAACCTGCAGAAGTTGCTAAGCCTGAACATCAAAAAGAAATATGGAAAAACATATTCAAAGATAAAAAATTAGAAATACCAGAAGGGGAATTAGGAGAATTTTTAATTAACTATGCAAGGATTATTGATCCCGATATTCAAATAATGCCCTTGGAATTAAAAAGAATATCCAATGATTTAGTAAGAAAAATTAATAAAGCAATTAAGAAGGTGAAATCAACTGAAATTGAAACAGAAAGTCCACCTGCTATGATAGAAAGTTTACAAGAAATAAAGAGTTGGATAAAAGATGATAATGAAAGAATAATTATTGAAGGAATTGATATGTTGGTTAGTACTGCCCACAGAGTAGATAGTACTATACTTCCACTTGTTTTTGATAAGGGGGCAAGAGTATCAGAGCGTTGGCATGATATAACCATAACCAATAAAATATTAGATTATTTATCTTCAAAAGATGTTGTAACGTCTAAACAATATACATCTTTGAAACCTGCGGAAGCTGAAACCAGAGTGCCACAGAAGGAAACACAAAAGGTTATTAAAGAGGTTACGAAAGCACCTGACCCCGTCCAGAGAATACAAGCAATTAAAGAAGATACTCAAAAAGCCGTTGATAAAATGATTGATGACAGGTATCAGGAGCTGAAGGCTGTCAGGGATACTAAAACACCTGCTGATAAGGGAACTATTATTAAGGATGACGAGGTAAAAGGACACTGGAATATCAGCAACAGACCTTTATGGTATCAGGAATTATACAAAGATTTAGGCAATAGAAAGCCTACTAATGCTGATTTAAAAGAGGAAGCTGTTAAACAGTTAAGGCAACAGGACGAGAATTTTATTAAACTTGAGGCACAGGCTGAAGCATGGGAAATGGCAGAGGAAGAACTTGACAATATTGTTGATTTAACCGAACCGAAGGTAATTGAGAGAGTTATTGAGAAGGTTGTTGAAAAGGAAGTACCCAGAAAGCCGTTAAGCACGAAAAATTTATCTGCTGAAGAAAAAGCAGAAGGCAATAAATTAATAGGGCAGATACAGAAAATAATCAAAGATAAAGGTTTTACCCAGAAGGAAGCACAGGATATTAAGCGTAGATATGGAGGTTCACCTCATCTTGCAACCGATACCAAACGAATGGGATTGCCTGAATTAAAGGAAGTCTTAAATGCAGTCAAAAGGGCAAGACCAAAACAAATAGGGTATAAGACTGTTGTTACACCAAAGACTGAACGAAAAATACAATCACTTAAAGATAATTTGATTAATAAACTACAGATGGACGAGGCTACTTTTAATGAAGTATTAAAAGATGTCGGGGTTTACAAAGAGCCGAAATATATTGACTCACAGCATTTTATCACCGAAAAGCAGGGCAAGGATATTATCTATCGTTTAATTGATGAGTCTAACATATTAAGGACTACTATACCTTATGAGAAGGCAGTTAACGAGAATAAGCCGATTAAAACAGAAGTGGATAAGATTAATAAAAAAATTGCCAAAGAAAGGGATAAGAGGCTGAAAGACCCTCACGATTTAAACAGTATGAGGTTATATATCCAGAAGCTGGAAACAATTACAGATGCCCCGATATATCCTATTTATCAGGATTTAATCAATACCCATTTAGAGAATAAGCAGAAGTTAAGCGAATTTATTGATGAATTTGATAAGTATAAAGATATTATTTCAGATGTTAATGCACTTAAAAGGGTTGAGGATTATATCCTTTCCAAGAGCAGTTTAAAAGATAAACCTGAAACACCTAAGAAAATTACTAAAAAAGAAATAGAACTTGCAAAGAAAATTCAGAATACCTTAAAGGATTATGAGGCAACAGCAAGGACAGAGAAGTTTTTAGACAGCATTGAACACCCCGAAGATATGCCCCAGTATACGCAGTTTAAAAAAGAAATGGATAAGGCAAAAGAGATATATGAAAGCAAGGGCTATGACGATTTAAAGGAATACTTGAAAGACAAGGAATGGGGAATTATCTCAAGCGGTTATGCACCCCAACAGGTCTACTCCCCAAAGGTAAGGCTATACAAACCTAAAGGGCAGACTTTCGGGAAAAGCCATATTAAAGTTAGGACCGACATTGAATACCACGAGCAGGATAAGAATATTATCCAGAGATTATTTTCCTATAAAAAGCAGATGGACAACCTTGTTTCCATGCGTCCGAAGGTAAGGGCATTGGTTACTTTGATTGATAAAAATGCTGATAAGCTGAAAGACCCCAGAAGGGTAACTAACAATATGGAGGAGTTTTTCAGGGAAATCAAGGGCTATAACAAAGCTACCAACTGGTTTGACAGGGCATTAAACAGATTATACGCACAGGCTATGCAGACAATTATTATGCCTTCACCTGTATTGGCAGGCAGGAACTTGTTGCAGAATATGGCATTCGGGTTTGATAAGAGCATATTAATTGATCCCCGCAACAAACATTTAACCAAAGCTGAACTGGAATATTTTGATAAGTATGTCAGTCAGGTTGCTTCAATGAAAGCAGATTGGTTGATGGTTGGGGAAAAGCCGTTACCCGGAATGGCAACATTAACAAAGATGGTTGATAAAATATCCTTCTATCCTTATTCAGACTTAACTAACAGGCATTGGGCTTACTGGGCAAAGATTAATCAGGTGCATAGGGCTTTTGAGGGAAATAAGAGTTTAGAGAAGAAAATGGAAGAAGCCAAATTTAGCGATATGGAATTGATTGAGCAGAAAATGGCATTACAGATATTAGCCAAAGACGGCGTTGATGCTATGTCGCAGTATATTGCAAGGGTTTATACAGATGATATACATTTCCTCTATGACCGTTCTCAGCGTTCCCCTGCTGAAATGGGAAGGTTTGGAAGGGTAGCGGGTAATTTAATGCTATTCCCAAGGGCTTACTGGGAAATGCTTTATAAACAGAGCAAGAAATTAGGCGGGGAACATACTCACAAAGAGCAGATGAGGGCATTAAAAGTATTATTTAGTGTTATTGTAGGCGGAATACTTGTTGGTGAAGGATTTAAAAAGGTTACAGGAAGAAAACAGAATCCTTATCATCCAATAGAACTACTTGCTTATACTCCGGGCGGGTTGGCATTAGGAACAGTTGAGAATGTGTCAAATGTCTATGAAAATATGTTGTTTGCCTTAAAGGGTGATGAGAGGGCATTGGCTACACTTACAACTGCTATTCCTGCTGCTGCTGATATGTTTATCCCTTTTTATGCTTATACATTAAGAGGGATTGAAGCGTTAACCGACACAAAGAATATAGATGCTATGGCATTAAGGAAAATAAGAGAATTGATTGATAAGGAATATAAAGTAAGGGGCGGGGCTTATCAGTTAGAGAGAAATACTTTAGAGAAATGGCAGTATTTCCTTGCAGGTGCAAGTATTGATATGACTATTCAGGAAAGAAACGCAGAAGCAAAGAAGGAAGTAAGTACAACAAAGAATATACCAAAACCGAATATTCCAATGCCTAAAACAACGACAAAGCCAACATCAAAACCACCTGCTGGCAAACCAACAAGTAAGCCACCGGGCTATTAATTATTGCATAAGTATTTCAAAGTATTTTCCGAACAGGGTGAAGAAGGGAAATAACAGATACATCACAGCAATCAGAACTACCCAGTAGAAAATACCTTTTAGAATATTAAGAAACATAATTCTTCCTCCTAACGAATTAAGGAGCATAAAAATTGAATAACCAAACCGACAGCAGAAATGACAAGACCAAACTTGAGAGTCTGGCAAACTTTTTTAGAGTAGTTATCCATATTTGCCCCTTTATTGCCTTATACCATAAACAAGGTGCGTTGTCAACAGGGATAGCCGAAATATCTCAAAATACGCCCGTATTTTAAAAATTTACTTAAACAAGGATAAATTATGGCAGATTATACAAAGACTGAAAAAACAGGCTCTACTTATACGAAAGTGGATAAATCCAAAGGACAGGGCTGGTTCAAGTTGGGCTGGTTCTTTGACTGGTTTCAGGAAACATTTTTTTATCACAAAGTAGAGAAAACGGATAGTACTTATACAAAAGTGGATAAGGAGTGATGATATTGAAAAAAATATTATTGATTATTGCCTTAATATTTCTGATGGCTTTAAATGTATTTGCACAGACAGGGAGTTATACATCTCACGATATATTTTATCTTCCCTTATATGGTGCGTACGGGACAGATGAATATGACCAATACAATACCTATATGGAGATAGCAGACCAACTGATTTGGGATAATAAGACAGCTATTGAGGCAATAGAGGCGGATTATCTTGTAGCTGCTGACCTTACAGGTTATTATACAAAACTTGAGATAGATGCCTTTGGTTATATTACCGACGCTGAAGCAGTTACGGCAATCAAGGCTGATGTTGACTGGAACGCTACCGAATGGGATACTGCTTACGGCTGGGGCAACCATGCAGCAGCAGGTTATTTGACTACTGTTGCCCTAAACGACATATCCGATGTCAACACTACAGGAGTTGCTGACGGAAAAATTATTAAATATGACATTGCCACAAGTAAATGGATTATAGCAGATGATGAGGATACCGGAACGACCTACACAGCAGGAACAGGATTAGACCTTACAGGAACAGTATTTTCCTTAGACGCTTCTGCTTTTGACCTTAACGATTTCCCCGCTGACCCTGATGCTGACCGTTACTTATTCTGGAACGATACAACAGGGGCTTTAACTTGGGCTGAGGGTAGTGGAAGTGGAGTTACTACTTTTGTTGGGCTTACCGATACACCGTTAGCATATACAGGTTATGCAGGATATTTTCCCAAAGTAAACGCAGGTGGAACTGCTTTGGAATTTGCGGAACTGACCGAAGCTGATATTAGTGATTTTGGAACTTATCTTACCGATATTACCTCTGAATCCTTTGCTGACTTATCCGACATACCCGCACACCCTGGAGTAGCTACAAAGATTTTAGAAACAACAGCTGACGGATACCAGTATATTGACACTCCTTCTGGTTCAGGTGGTGAAGCCAATACAGCCTCAAATATCGGTGGATATGAAGAAATCTTTAAACAAAAAGAGGGTGTTGACTTAGAGTTTCGCACTTTAAGAGCTGGCACAGGTATTGATATCTATAACTCAGTTCCTACAGGTGCTTGGGACATAACCAATTGTAGTTACGATAGTATCTCAAAAAAAGTCTTTTCACAAGATGTCGACCCTTATGATGTAGCTTTTAATTCCGACGGCTCGAAAATGTACATAGTGGGTAGTAAAAATAAGACCGTCTTTCAATACACATCTCTCTACCCCATGGAATGTAAGTACTGCAACATACGATACGGTGTCAAAAGATGTCAGTTCACAAGATAGCATCTCCTTTTGGATGTAGCTTTTAATTCTGATGGCTCGAAGATGTACATAGTGGGTGGTGGTAATGATACCGTCTATCAGTACACAGTGGGAGGCACGACTGAATATGATTATGTCCAAATAGATTTAGACCTTCCAGATGACTCGACTAAATTTCTTGACGGTGATGGTGTTTGGAGAGTATTAGTTGAAGCTGATATAAGTGATTTTGGAAGTTACCTTGAGAATGTTTCTGAAGATACTACTCCAAAGCTTGGCGGGGAACTTGACGCAGGTGCTCACTCAATCGGCTTTACCTTGCCTTGGGTTACAAGCGATGGATCTACAACTATAAACTGGAAGAATGGTAATCACTGCAAGGTTACTTTAGGTGCTCAAAATGAAACCTTTACCTTTACAGCTCCCTCTAATCCATGCACTTTGACTTTGATTATCATTCAGGACGCAGTTGGAGGCAGGGATATAACATGGCCCGGAACTGTAAAATGGCTTGGTACAGAAGCAACATGGACTGACGGCGGGGCAAGTAAAGGCATTGTAGTTGGGTTTATATATGACGGAACTAATTACTGGGGACAAGCTACCCCATGGGAAAGTTAAGGAGATGATTATATGAAAAAACTGTTTATTATTCTAATGATTATTTTAATGCCTTTAGTGGTATTAGCACAGGACTCAAAGGAAGTTATTACTGTTGACCCTACTGACGGCTTTGATGTGAAGGAAATCTTACAGGATATCCAAAATAAAACTTTTGTTGACTCTGTCAATCAGGTTGAACTTAAAGAAGTAAAGGCTGACGGAGGTAAATGGTATCTGGCTAATGTCCGTGAAGTAAAAGATGACAACACAGCAGTTTATCGCAATATACACTTTTACGTTGTTGATGAGGGACTAGAAACAGAAAAAGCATATTACAAAGATGAAATCCCCACAGAGATAACCAAAGGGGCAATAGACTTTACCGAAAAGCTGACTACTTTTATCGAACAATCGGCTGACCTGTTAAGGCAAGTTCAGATATTTGAGGATAAAAGATTTGCCATTGTGGAAAAATTTATCTTGAACGAAACATCAAAGAATTATACGAGGAAACAATATATAGCCAAAGAGGATATAAAAGGACTTATCACACTTACCTTGATTGAGGGATAACATGAATTTTAAACGATTACTAAAACCGATACTTGTAATATTAGCAATATTAATACTGACTTTATCCGTTAGTGCTGGTGATTTATTTTCCACTTACGAACAGCGAATTAAGGTTACTGTAGACCATACCACAATAGATGCTGACTTGAGCCGGTTCCCTGTTACGGTGTTTCTGGTTAATTACGGAGATGCTATTGATGCTGCTATTGATGTTGGTGCAGAGGCGATTGATAGGAGTTATTCTAGTTCAACTAATTATACGTATATAAACAAAGGTAACCCTGCAAATGCTTCTGGAAAAATAACTTCTGTAGAAATTTTCGCAGGAACAAGTATAACAGGGGCAATAGTTGCTACTTTTTACCATCCAGACCCAACAGGTGAGCCTAATTATTTGGTTGCTCGTGATAACTATGAAATCGGAAGCGTTACAGCAGGTTCTAAACAGACCTTTGAAGTTGATTTAGATAT
>LSQX01401830.1_pt1 | contig 39951 bp, 40 predicted proteins | sample 654561 | NCBI WGS metagenome assembly LSQX01 (sample SAMN04489861, study PRJNA283612) | anaerobic digester metagenome | isolation source: 4 biogas reactors fed with cattle manure at either 37C or 55C with and... | place: Denmark: Kongens Lyngby | collected 2014 | reverse complement strand
GCAGCCTGCCTGAGGGAGAAGGCTCTGTGGTGATCGGGCAAGTAATCGCTGAAGAGGAGGGTTTGGTGCTCTTGGAGACCGAACTTGGGGCTACAAGGGTGCTGGGGATGCTGGAAGGTGAGCCGCTGCCCAGAATCTGCTAGACCGATCGCTGGGAATGTCACCTCGCCCAATCAGGGGGACAGGTTGAATGATCGAGAGAAGTATCCATTATAAGCAATGTTTAACCCTGCCGCTTGCGACATAGGCTTCGGTTGAACTTGCCCATATACTCTCCGCAGACGACAGCCGACCGGCTCCGATGACGCCATCCATTTTAGAAGTCGGATGCCGGAGGCCTGATGTCAGAATTTGAATTCGGTGTCATTAACAGTTCTTATTATTCAGGAATTCCGATTAAGAAATTCGTTCTGACTAGTTGGCAACTGCTGCCTTGTATTGCGGTAGAATTTGCTTCGGCTGTCGTTGACTGCTCCTTCGTAAAGGGCAAGTAACAACCTTCGCAGATCGCTGTGCTGGCAGGGATAAACTGACCGATCACCGGGACTGTCCCCGCGATTAGGGGGACAGGATGACCGAAAGCGCGAACAAGCGCCCCGTGCCAGGGTTTGAATAAGGAGGAGTAATTTTGTATCTGCGCCAGCGGCCCCGCTGGGGGTTGATTGATTGTGCTGTTATCTTGGTTTCGATTTTTGTTTATAGTGTTTTGTTCGGTCTTTATGGGTACCCGCTGGTGAATAGGGTGCTCTCGCTGTTTCCAACTATAGGTAGCTTTGAGGCTGCTTTTTTAATTACAGCAGGTTTCCTGCAGCACATTTTGATTATATTGCTTATTTTTATTTTGGTCTTTCTGCGCAAAGCTCCCCTGGCTGCAGTGGGGCTTAAGAGGTGCAGCAGGAACAGCCTGTTTGTATATGGAATTTGCGGAGGAATGGCACTTTTACTGCTGGTCACAGTGGTTATGTCCCTCATTATTTCGCTCTTCCCTCAGCCTCCTCAACCTCAACCGATTGCTGAACTGATCCTCAATACCCAGGACGGGAGGCAGATTCTCTTGCTTTTGTTGCTGGTAGGTGTTCTAGCGCCTCTGAGTGAGGAGATGCTGTTCCGGGGGTTCATTTATCCTGTTCTGCGTTTTAGATTTGGTATTGTCGGCGGGATAGTTCTTTCCGCCAGCCTTTTCGGGGCAATGCATCTTGATCTGGTCAGGTTTTTCCCGCTGGCACTGGGGGGTGCCTGTTTAGCCCTCTTCTGCGAGAAATCGGCATCTATTTATCCTGCCATTGTAGCACACAGCATGTGGAATACGGTTATGACCTTATTAGCCTTTTTCTATAATCTGACATTTTAATGGTCTGTGAGGCCAGTCAATTTTCTGTAGTGGGGAGGTTTTTTTTTATTAAAGGAGAATTTAAGCACTATTGGATCTCTAATGGATTGATCGATCCTGGATAGGGGTGAACTGTTTGCTCCCTGAGGACAAACTGCTTGATGAACTCAAAGGCTTGAACACTTATTTAGAAAAGCGCTCAAAAGTGGGAGGAAGCAACAGAGAGAGAAGACGGCGGGCAGAGCAGAAAGGGGTATTCACCCCTCTGAGTCGACTTTCCGTTAGGGAGATCTCTTCTTTTTTTCAGGGAAGACCACTGGTAGGGGTTGATGGGTCACTGGTTACTTATGGGGCTAGTTATCCTTACCTGCTAACTTTTTTGCGTGCCCTTGCTTATGCAAGCAGTGCTGGCGGTGATCATAAAAGGATCTGGGAGCAGGAGATCTTTTCACCTCTCCTACCCAGATACCAGCAGATCATAGATAAATACCTGACAGGAGGTAAAAGCCCGGAGGAGGTAATGGCTCACCTGCGCTGGGGGATATTAGCTCAAATTGAAACAAAGGTGGCCTTGCAGGCAGTGTCCTTAAAGCCCCGTCTTTTGCTCCTGGATGGCGGTTTTGACCGGTTGAAAGAGCATGCTCCAGATATTTGGAGTGAACTGAAAGCTGCAGCCCTCAGAGAGGATGTTATATTGCTGGGGGTGACAGAGGAGATCGCCAGTTGTTCACTGATGAAAATCCTTGGTTTTGATGGGGATCCCCTTTGTCATGGTGTGATGGGTGACCGGGAGATTTTGTTCGGGGTGCTGCAGCCCGGGGAAGTGTACCAACTGCGGGAGAGGACCAGGGGAGAAAAGGGGCGCCTCTACGTCCGTTTTGCCGGACACCCTCAGGTGGTGGCTGTTGACTATTTGATGGAGCAGGAGAGAGAGCTTGTGCCGGCTCTCAACTTTTTATACAGTATAACCCCAGCCCACGGAAGGGGTATCCCTCTTTGGCTTGATGTGGTAGATGCTGAGGTGCGACTGAGCAGGGAACAGGTAGAGGCTATGATCGCTGCCTGTTTAGATCCGGCTATGGTTGAGATGTTTTTAAGACCCCTCAGGGCAAACAGAGAGCTTTAGTTGTAAATGGGAGGAGTTTTCCATGCAGGTTGTTGGTGTGACTACCCAGCAGTTTGTTTATATAGCATCAAGGGAGCGCAAGTTCAGGATCGAGGAGATCCTGATCATCGATGACCCTGAATTAAACCTTAGGGGAGAAGTGGTGGAGACTAAATCCTTCAATAGATTTCTTCCTCTAACCATGGAACAGAGCCCTCTAATCGATCCAGCTGTTTGGAATGGATTGGAACAGGTGGGTTTTCGCCTAGGTGAGGAAACCATTCACCTAGCCAAGGTAAGGATCCTGACTGATATTCCGTACCCTGTGGCTGTTGGTGCTGCTGTCCATCTTCCCTCCTTTGCTGAGGTGGCTGACCTACTGCTCCCTTGTGAACCGGACAGTGGTTTAGTGCTGGGTGTGATCTTGGGAACAGAGGATATGCAGGGGACCCTGCCTGATCAATTGAAAAATCTCGCTCCTCTCTATAAAAAAGGGGAAGGCATACTCCCCCAGAAGGGTGTGCCCTTTGTCTTTGACCATAAGGCTATGCAGGAATACCCCCATATCGGGATTTTCGGGGGGTCCGGTTCAGGCAAGTCCTTCGGGATGAGGGTGATCTTGGAGGAACTGATGGATAAAAGAATTCCCACCCTGATCTTTGATCCCCATTATGAAATGAGTTTTAACACCCCTTTTGAAGGTATGGATGAGGGGATAGCTAAAAAATATGCCAGCAATACGGAAATTTTGACAGTGGGCCGGGAGACAGGTGTCAATTTTGAGGACCTGACCAGCGATGATCTTGCCTCTCTCCTAAGGGCTGCCGGGGGTAATTTTACAGAAGGGATGGATAATGCCCTGAAGGCTATCCACCAACCAAAGGACTCATTTATATCATTTGCCCAAAAACTCGATTACTGCATCAGGCTGGCGGAAAAAGAGGAGGAAACCAGAGCGGAAATACGCAAGAACTACGGAGAAAACTCCCCTTTTGAGAAGAAGATCGACAACATAGCCCGGCAGGCAGGCCACCCTAGCAGTTTGAGGGGTATCAGTTGGCGACTGCACCGTTTGAACAGGGAGGGGATTTTCCAGAAGGATATTTCTGCCATCCTCAATGCTCTTCTGCGGAGGCGGCTGACGGTGATCCGCGGGCCTATCTGGCTGTTAACTGTTTTCAGCGCCTATTTGATCAGAAAACTGTATGGGATGCGCCGGGATTATATCGATGCTCTGCAGAGGGGGGAACCCCCTGCTGATAAATTTCCTCCTTTTGTTATTGTGACCGATGAGGCTCATAACTTTGCCCGCAAAGGGATCGAATTTGTTTCCCCAGCCCGGAGTATTTTCCGGGAGGTAGCCCAGGAGGGGAGAAAATACGGGGTGTTTCTTATTCTGGCTACCCAACGGCCAGCTCTGCTGGATGAAACCATCACAGCTCAGCTGAACACCAAGATCATTTTCCGTACAGTAAGAGCAAGTGATATCGATGTGATCAGAGAAGAAACCGACATTTCCGGAGAGGAGGCTGGTAGGCTTCCTTACTTGCCCTCAGGTACTGCCTTTGTGTCCTCAGCAATAGTGGGAAGAACCGTATCTGTCCGCATCCGCTGTGCAAGAACTCAGGCTCCCCGCTCATTAAATCCCTTTGCTGAACTGGACAGAGATTTTGGTGGAACTGATGCAGAATTGTTTAGGGTAATTTCCAATTATCTTCCCTTGCACTTTGGACAGATTACCCTTATTCTTTCAGAGTTAGAGAATGCCCTTGATCGGACAGTTACTGTGGATGAAGTACAGGCATTATTGGAAGCACTGGCTGCAGAGGGTAAATTAGAGAAGATCGAAGGGCCCTTTGGCCCCACCTATCAAGCGGTTAATGAATAATAAGGTTTCAGCTACCCCATATAACACGGTTGAGACTATGGGAGATGTTAAGGATGCGCCTGCTTTATTTCACAGATGACCATAAGAGGGGCACAAGCCCTGAAAACAGGAAGGATAACTTTCCTCAGACACTGCTCACCAAGCTGAATGAGGTTGTGAAGATCGCCAAAGAACAGGAAGTGGACTATGTGCTCCATGGGGGGGATTTTTTTGATGTTCCCGCCCCTGCACTGAGTGTTTGCGCTGATTATCTTCAGGTCTACCAGCAGTTTAATGTTCCGGTATATACTATACCAGGCAATCATGACCTCTTTGGGCACAATATTGAGACCCTACCCCGCACAATGCTGGGGTTTGCTGCTAGACTGGGTATTGTGCATCTGGTGGGAAGGGAAGCTGTTTATTTGGAGAAAAAAGGTTTACGGGTGCAGTTGACCGGGCAGGGTTATCACTATGAGATGGACCGCCGGGACCGCAGACTGGATTATGTGGTAAAGAAAAAAGACTGTGATTATGCTATCCATATGGTGCATGGCATGCTGCTGCAGCGGGCTCTTTTCCCAGGCGCTTTTTACACTTTGATTGAGCAGATCTCTGATACAGAGGCGGATTTTACTTTGGCCGGACATAACCACCTTGGGTTCCCTGATACAGTGATAGATGGAAAGTATTTTATCAATCCTGGGGCATTGGTCCGTCTCTCTAACCACCAGCAGGAAATGAAAAGGCCTGTGCAGGTAGTTATTATCGATCTCTCCGGCTCTCAGCCTGTTATTGAAAAGATCAAGCTTAATAGCGCAGCACCAGGTGAAGATGTCTTGGACAGGTCCCGTCTGGAGGAAGCCGCTTTCCGGGAACAGAAGTTGGCAGGGTATATGGCAGAAGTGAAAGCGGCAGGGAATTACCAGCGTACAGATGTACGAGTTCTGCTGGAAGAGATCGCCAAGGCAGAAAAACTGCCAGCTATGGTAATAGAGGAGGCAGTGCGCAGAATTGCTTTAGCAGAGGAGTCTCTTGCCCAGGGGGATGATCAGTTATGACCAACATCAAAAAAATTATTATCGACAACTTTCAGTCCCATGAACACACTGAAATAGAATTCGGGCCCGGGCTGAATGTTATTGTTGGCCCTTCAGATTACGGCAAATCTGCGGTGGTAAGAGCACTGCGGTGGGTTCTTTATAATGAGCCTCGGGGGAGCAGTTTTATCAGAGCCGGGGCCAAAGTCTGTAAGGTAACTATCGAACTGAATAATGGGACACTGATCACTCGCCTGCGGAGCACAACAGGGAAAAACCAGTACCTATTACGAAAAGCCGATGGGGAAGAACTGGTTTTTGAGGGGTTTGGCAATGAGATTCCCGCTGAAATTATCCAGACTTCCGGTGTCAGGAAGATTTTTATTGATGACAACAACAAGGTTGAATTGAATTTCGGCGCCCAACTGGAAGGGCCCTTTCTGCTGGCTGAGAATGGGGCGGTTAGAGCCAAGGTGATCGGACAGCTAGGTGGAGTCCATATTATCGATTTAGCCCAGCGGTCTGTGAACACTGATCTAAGGCGCCTGTTAGAGCAGGAAAAGCGCTGCCAGCAGGAACTGCAGCAGGTCACAGAAGCCTTGACAGCATATGAACACCTACCAGAGCTGGAGAAGAGAATCGAACAGCTCGAGGTCTTACATCAGCGCATAGAAAATGCTTCTCAGATGATTGAAGAACTCTCCTTACTGCAAAGTGAATGGGAGGAGAATAAGGCTGCATTAGCAAAGAACCAGAGGGTGTTGGCTGCCATTAGCCGTCTTGATAAGGCTGAGGCAGAATACCGTAAACTGGAAAAAACATTTGATGAGTTCAGATCACTCATTACACTAGAAATGGAGATTAACCAAGTTAACCTGCAGTTTGAACGCTGCGTACAGGTAATTAATGAAACCGCACAGGTACCAGTGATCGATGCTCATCTCCAGAAGGTTGATCCGCTTTTTCAGAAGTGGAGGGAGCTCAGCCGGGTACAGGTTGAACTGGAAAATATAGACTGCTATCTGAAGAAAATATTGTTTATCAAAGAGCGGACAAAAGAATTGGAAAAGGTAGAAAATAATCTCGAAAAAATGGAGAAAAACGGACGCAGATTGGCAGTTTATCAGGAAATGCGACAGGAGTGGCAGGAATTAGAAAAGACCTACCGGGGGTCTTGTCTGGCAGCAGAGCGCTATCAAAAGGAAATCAACCAGTATTTGGAGAAATTCAGGGAGTTCTTGCTGAAGATTGAGAGGTGTCCAGTTTGTTATGGAGAACTGGATCAGGAAGCTGTGGAGAGGGTATTGGATGAATATAGATAGGGAGGGGAAGATATGGCCGAATCTAAGGAGCAAGCTCTGTATGAAAAGCAGATCAATCATCTGAAAGAGGCTCTGCGCAGGTCCCGTGACTTAAGGGAGCGAGCTTTAAGTAAAAAGGAACTGCTGGAGCAACAGAGAGAGAGGCTCTACCAGAAGGCTGCTGAGTATGGTGTTAAACCAGAGGAATTGGGGGCCAAAATAGCGAGCTTGAAGCAGGAGATGGAGCAGCTCTTGGATGAAGCAAATGAGCTGATTCCATGGGATCTGTTAGAAAAGGAGCGTTCCCGGTGAGCGGCGGTATTGATCATTTGAAAAGGAATCTTGATCAGCTGAAAGCGGTATATCACAGACGGCGGGGGGAACAGGCCAAGCTTTTGGAAAAAGAAGCTTCCCTGAAGCAGGAGATGGAAAAGGCCCGCCAGGATGAGGAATGCTTGGAACAGGTGCGCCTCCTGCTGCTGGAGGCGGCAAAACATGCCCGGGAGCAGGGGCGCCGCCAGGTGGAACTGATGGTTACTCAGGCACTGCAGTTTGTCTTTGGAGCTGACATGGAATTCAAGGTAATAATAGAGGAGAAGCGAGATCGACCTGAGGCAGAGTTTTATGTTTGTTCAAATTATGGTGATTACCGGGTAGAAACTGCCCCCCAGGACGCCCGAGGGGGAGGGGTTGTGGATGTCATCTCTCTCGCTCTGCGGCTTGCTCTGCTCCATGCCTTTCCAACACCTGTGGGTGGGCCTGCAGTCCTGGATGAACCGGGGAAGCATGTTTCTGAAGAATATGCTCCACAGTTGGCGCGATTTCTCAAGGGTTTCAGCCAATCACTGGGGCGGCAGGTAATTATGGTTTCCCACAACCAGCATCTGGCCGATTCTGCAGATATTGCATATTTGATGGAAATGCACCAGGGAAAAAGCAGTGTGCGGCGTATTCGTTAGCAGATACAGTAAGGAATATATCGTGATTTACTAAATGACAGGAGGTAGTGTTTGTGACAATTTGGCAGTCAGTGGTGATGGGCTTAGTACAGGGCTTAGGGGAGTTTTTACCCATCTCCAGTTCAGCACACTTGGTCTTAGTTCCCTGGCTTTTCAAGTGGCACGATCCGGGGCTGACCTTTGATATTGCTTTGCATATCGGAACACTGATAGCTGTTATTGCTTACTTCTGGAGAGACTGGGTCAAATTGATCCGAGGAGCTTTTCAGGGTACAAAAAGCAAGGAGGGCCGCCTTTTCTGGTATCTGGTGCTGGCAACCATTCCAGGAGCTATCATGGGCCTTCTTCTGGAGGAAAAGGCGGAAACGGTTTTCCGCAATCCTGTATTAATTGCGGTTATGCTGATTGTACTGGGTGTTATACTTTATTGGGCGGATCGAAAGGGTAGAAAGCTTACTGATGTAAATAATATTTCCCTAGGGCAGAGTCTGATGATCGGTATATCCCAGGCCCTGGCTATTATCCCTGGTGTTTCCCGGTCAGGTATCACCATGACAACTGGTCTTCTTCTTGGGCTTACCCGGGAGGGTGCAGCACGGTTTTCTTTTTTGCTGTCAGCACCGGTCATTTTCGGCGCGGGTTTGATCAAAGTGCCTGATATTCTGGCAAACCCCGGTATGATCAATACTCCATTTTTGATCGGAATGCTGGTTTCCGCATTGTCAGGAGCAGCGAGTATTGGCTTTTTATTAAAGTATGTGCAAAAGAAAGACTTTCTTCCCTTTGTCTGGTACCGCTTTTTGCTGGGTTCTGTGGTGCTGCTGGTGGCACTGATGCGCTGGTTGTAAATGCCAAATAAGCCCGGCCGACAGGCCGGTTTTATATATAAATCCTGTCGATTTCAAACTGTCGAAACAAGCCACTTTTTGAGGAAGCTTTATTTGACACGCCACAGATAGGCAGGGTATTTAGAAGGCTCAAGGAGTTCTGCCTCTGAGGTCAGTTCTCTCTGGATCTCGTTGTAGATGTGTTTTGTAAAACCGGCTGCGGCAAAATCGGTGCCCCGTCCGGGGTACAAACTCACATTGAGGTATTGAAAATAATTTTTCCAGATATGAAGGGGCAAGTCTTTACTGTCAGCTCTGCTGATCCGTATTGTAACTGTTTCACAATCAAAGGCACATCCCAATACAATTAAAGGGAAACAGAGAACTGCTACCCGTGGGAAATGCCAGTGAGGGCAGATAGGGAAGCTGTACTGTTTTGAAATGCTGAAATAGTATGGTGAACAGCTATCCCATGTTTGCAGCAGTGATTCTATGGTGTGTTCACTTATCTGGTCGATGGTATCTGCATGGACAAATCTGTCCCCTGGCAGGAGGGCTACACCGGTGCCTCGTGTAGTTGAGTAGCGCTGAAACTGGGGAAGTGGTGCTAGTAGTCCTGTGATCAGTTCCTGTCTGATCTGGTTGACAAGCTGCTGTGGGATGGGCTCTCTCAGTTTGCGCATTGAAGAGGCATTGGGAGTGATTACAGGCAGGAACCAAGCAAAAAGAATTGCCTTGAGAGATTCATCTTTCAAAATGTAGTTCTGGAGCGGGTGCCGTTTGCGAATCTTTTCTAAATGAGATGGATCGCTGGCAACCCTTAATGCCCAGTGGGCATGTTGGTTGCTGCACTGTTTATACAGGGGGTTTTCCTCTAACCAGCTTGAAAAATCTTTTCTGTCAAAAGGGACCAGGACAATCCAGGCACCAAAGTGTTCTTCCTGTAACTGTTGGAACTTTCGCTGGCGAGCCAGCAGGAAATCTTTATAATCACTCAGGCTGCCACCCCAGATAGTTTGATAATCTTCGAAACTGTAAGTTACATAAATAAGCCGCTGTCCGTCACAATAAATTCCATTATCTCCCTTTTCAGCCAATAATCACACCTCCAGACACCATTATACAGGAAACATTGATAATAAAGTGTCTGTTCTGGTCGAAGCATATTACAAAAAACATCGAAAAATAGAGCTTTTCCGGAGAGAGACATATTTAAATTGCTTTATCATGTTGAAATAGGAATCTATGATTTTTTCAGGGAAAAGGGGTAATAACGAAAGGATTCAAGTTAGGGAGCGATCTATAGAGCTTGACTGTAGAAAGAAAAAGAAGTAAAATGGTTAACGGACAGTTCGGGATGTAGCTCAGTTTGGCTAGAGCGCACGGTTCGGGACCGTGAGGTCGCTGGTTCAAATCCAGTCATCCCGACCAAATCACCCAAACCATCGATATTCCCTAATACATTCCTTTAAGAAACCTACCACTTACTGTAATAAATGCCCCTTGGTTAGAGAGGGGTTTTTTTCCTGCTGGCAGGGAACTTGTTAACAGATAAGGCTTGTGTTAGACTACTGGCAGAGAATTACTGGGGTATTTTATAACTCCCACCGGAACTGATGAAAGATGCCGGGGGAACCGCTCTATTTCCCATATACTGATTTAATGAATGGAGAAATAAAATATGACTTCAGATTTTGTTCACCTTCATGTACATAGTGAATACAGCCTGTTGGATGGTGCATCCCGTATTAAGGACCTGGTACAGAAGGCGGCAGAACTGGAGATGCCTTCTCTTGCCCTTACTGACCATGGTGTGATGTACGGTGTTGTAGATTTTTATAAACTGGCTAAAGAGGCGGGTATTCACCCGGTTATCGGTTGTGAGGTCTATATGGCACCCCGCAGCCGTTTTGATAAAGAGGCGCATATTGATGATTCCCCACATCACCTGGTACTTCTTGCCGAAAATGAGCTTGGATATAAAAATTTGCTAAAAATCGTGTCCTATGCCTATCTGGACGGGTTCTATTATAAACCTAGAGCTGATAAGGAACTGCTGGCACAACACAGCAAAGGTTTGATCGGGTTAAGCGGTTGTTTGGCAGGAGAAATCCCCAAATTAATCCTTGACGGAGACTATGATAAAGCTCGTCAAACCGCCATGGAGTATCGGGAGATCTTCGGTAAAGATAATTTTTTCCTGGAGATGATGGATCACCACATGCCTGATCAACAGCTGGTAAATGAAGCACTCCGCAAACTTTCATCTGAGACAGGGATCCCCCTTGTTGTTACCAATGACTCCCATTACATCCATAGAAAAGATGCACAGATTCACGATGTTCTGCTCTGCATCCAGACCGGGAAGACCATAGAGGATGAAAACCGTTTGCGTTTTGATGGGCAGGAATACTATTTAAAACCTGCATCGGAAATGGCTTCTCTTTTCCCCAATGATCTAGAGGCTTTGAGGATAACCAGGGAAATCGCTGAACGCTGCCAGCTGGAGTTTGATTTTAGCCAGATGCACCTGCCCCAGTTTCAGGTTCCTGAGGGCTTTGACCTAAATTCTTATTTGCGTAAACTTTGTGAGGAAGGAATCCTTCAGCGTTTTTCCGGTAATGTTCCACAAGTGGCCCGGGAGCGGCTGGATCATGAACTGCGTGTGATTCAGCAGATGGGTTTTTCCGGTTATTTCCTGATCGTTCAGGACTTTGTTAACTGGGCGCGCAGGAAAGGGATTTTGGTAGGGCCTGGCCGTGGTTCTGCGGCAGGTTCGCTGGTAGCTTATGTGTTGGGGATAACCAATATCAATCCACTGGAATACGGCCTCCTTTTTGAACGGTTTCTCAATCCTGATCGTATTACCATGCCTGATATAGATATCGATTTTTGTTATGAGCGCCGGGAAGAGGTAATCGATTATGTAGTCTCCAAATATGGAAAGGACCATGTAGCTCAGATCATTACCTTTGGTACAATGATGGCCCGAGCGGCTATCCGTGATGTGGGGAGGGTTTTAAACCTGCCCCTGTCAGAGGTGGACAGGATCGCTAAACTGGTTCCTGAAGAATTGGGAGTCACCCTGGATAAAGCACTCCAGACCCCGGAACTGAAACAGCTTTATGACAGTGATCCAGAGGTCAAACAGCTCATAGATCTTGCCCGTGCTATTGAAGGAATGCCCCGCCATGCATCAACTCATGCCGCAGGAATTGTGATCTCCGGGGAACCGCTGGTAAACTTTTTGCCTCTCCAGAGAAATGGTGAGGCAGTGATCACTCAGTTTCCCAAGGAGACCGTTGAGGAGATCGGGCTTTTAAAGATGGACTTTTTAGGCTTGCGCACACTGACTGTGATCGGGGATACACTGCAGATTATCGAATCCGAGAGACAGATCAAGCTTGACCCTGATGATTTTCCTTTAGATGATGAAAAGACATATGAACTATTGGGGTCAGGGGAGACCACCGGTGTGTTCCAGTTAGAGAGCACAGGGATGCGCCACCTGTTAAAAAATATGAAGCCCCAGCGTTTTGAGGATTTAATCGCTTTGGTTGCTCTCTACCGCCCTGGCCCACTGGGCAGTGGAATGGTGGATGATTTCATCAGCAGGAAAAATGGGCAGACTAAAGTAGAGTATCTCTACCCAACATTAGAACCGATACTGAAAGAAACCTATGGGGTTATTCTTTACCAGGAGCAGGTTATGCAGATCTCCTGTGAACTAGCTGGCTTCTCCATGGCTGAGGCGGATTCTATGCGCAGGGCTATGGGTAAGAAGAAACCGGAAGTTCTTGCTTCAATGAGAAAGAAATTTATCGAGGGTGCTCGAAAGAATAAAGTAAGCCCTCGTGTGGCTGGGGAGATTTTCGATCTTATGGAACATTTCGCCGGCTACGGTTTTAATAAAAGCCATTCTGCGGCTTATGCACTGATCGCTTATCAGACAGCCTATTTGAAGGCTCATTATCCTGTAGAGTTTATGGCGGCTATGTTGACCAGCTTCAGAAACAATTCAGATAAAGTTTCTTATTATATCCAGGAATGCCGCAGATTGAAGATCGATATCTTACCCCCTGATGTTAATGAGTCCCTGGAAAACTTTACAGTTGCAGGGGACAGCATCAGGTTTGGATTGGCTGCTGTAAAAAATGTAGGTGAAGGGGCTGTCCAGGCAATTATTGAAGCCCGCAGGCAGGGAGGGGTTTTTCTGTCCTTAGATGATTTTTGCCAGCGGGTGGATCTGTATCAGGTGAATAAACGAGTAATAGAAAGCCTGATCCTATGCGGGGCCTTTGATTCTCTGGGGGCCTACAGGTCACAGCTGATGGCGATCATAGATGAATGTATGGAAAATGCCCAGGCAACTAAGAGAGATAGGGACCTACAACTAACTGGCCAGATATCATTACTGGACATGCTGGGTGAACCGGTAAAAGAGCATAATCAGCATACTCTTCCCCAGATACCTGAGTATCCCAAGAGGGAACTGTTAGCACGGGAAAAAGAGGTGTTGGGTTTTTATGTAAGCGGCCATCCTCTGGAGGGATATGAGCATATTCTCTCCCGGAAAACAAGTACTGGTATCGGAGAACTGGGACGCTACCGGGATGGGGATCATATCAAAATAGGTGGCCTGATCACCTCATTGAAACGCAGCACAACCAAAAGGGGCAACAGTGTGATCTATTTTACTGTAGAAGATAAGAGGGGCAGTGTGGATGTTATCTTTTTCCCTAAAAACAGCATTGATGAAAACTCATACTTGAGGAAGGATGCCCTGGTGCTGGTAGAGGGGCGTTTAAGCATACAGGATGAATCATACCGCATCTTCGGGGAGGGGGTAAAACCTTTGGAAACTGTACCTGTTAACCCTGACCACTATCTATATATAAGGATTAATTCCTATGCGGTCACTCCAGAGGTACTGGAGAAGTTGAGGGTTCTTTTGGCTCAGCATCAGGGGTTCAACCCAGTTTTACTGTATTTTGTTGAAGAACGGACTTTGGTACGAGCCGGCTCATCCTTTGGAGTGGATAAGGATCAGAGATTGATTTACTTGATAGAAGAATTGTGCGGCCCTGGATCCTGTTATTATCTGAGCAAAGAATCAGCTTATTTGGCTGGAATTGATCATCTAGAAACAGCCTGATTTTTACCTGTTTAGAGGAAAGGGGGTTTGCTGATGGATGATTACAGCAGTGTTGTGCAAGCGGAGTATATAGCAATCAAAGCATTAGAAAATGGTGTGACCATTATTGGACTTACTCGAGGGAAGGATACCAGATTTCATCATACTGAAAAATTGGATAAGGGAGAAGTAATGATCGCGCAGTTTACTGAGAATACCTCTGCCATCAAGGTGCGGGGTAAAGCTGAGATCTATACAAGGCATGGTGTTATCAACACTATATCAGAGTAGATTTATTAATTACAAAGAAGGAATATTTTGGCAATTGCCGAATTAAGATTTATCTGCGAGGATTTTGGAGGGGGGACCAAAATCAATGTGGACAGTGATTTATATTGCGCCAAACCGGGAGCGGGCAGAATCGCTGATGAATATGCTGATGGTTGAGGGTGTGTTGGCAAGGCTTCGTCCTGCTGGTATATCACAAAGTGATAATGGGGGGTCTGTAGAAATCCTTGTACCTGAGTCGGAAGCTGAAGAAGCCCATGAAATTTTAGCGAGCAATATTGTATATTGATGATGAATTTATTCGGCTTTATTACTTTTGTCACCTGCAGCAAACACCGGCTGCAGGTTTTTTGTCATTAGGCCTTACTGCTGTTATCTGGTCAGTACTGGCATAGGGGAAGAGAACGAGGGAAAAATAGTTATATAATTGGAAAAGGTGCTGATGTTATATGTATCAGGTGAATCATATAGGTGTGCTTACCAGTGGGGGTGATGCCCCAGGAATGAATGCAGCTATCAGAGCAGTTGTCCGTAAGAGCATCTTTCATGGTTTGCAGGTTGCTGGGATCAAAAGAGGGTATTTGGGGCTTTTGAAAAAGGAATTTGTCAACTACTCCTTGGGGTCAGTGGCTGATATTATTCATCGGGGGGGCACTATTCTACACACAGCCAGGTGTGAGGAATTCAAAACTGAGGAGGGCCAAAGGACTGCTGTAAAAAATCTGCAGGAGGAAGGGATTGATGCATTAGTTGTGATCGGTGGGGAGGGATCGATGCGTGGTGCTTTTGCTCTGTCTAAATACGGAGTACCGGTAGTGGGGATACCGGCAACTATTGACAATGATCTGGTAGGTACTGAATTTTCTATCGGTTTTGATACTGCGGTGAACAATGTGGTGGATGCCATCAATAAGATCCGGGATACAGCTACTTCTCATGAGCGAGTTTTTATTATTGAGGTGATGGGGCGAAAAACAGGTCAGATTGCCCTTTATGCTGGTCTTGCTGGCGGGGCGGAATCCATTCTGCTTCCGGAGATAGATCTGGATATGGATGAAGTGATCTTCAAGTTAGAGAGAGGTATGAACCGCGGTAAACTCCATAGTATAATCATTGTTGCTGAGGGGGCAGCCAGCGCTATAGAGGTTGGGGAAGAAATTAGAAAAAGGACAGGCTTGGAGACCCGCATCACTATCCTCGGTCATCTGCAGCGAGGTGGTACTCCTACTGCATTGGATCGAATGCTGGCCAGCCGCATGGGGGCGAAGGCTGTTGAGCTTTTATTACAGGGAGCAAATAGAAAGATGGTAGGGATTGCTGCAGGGGAATTGTTGGCTTTGGATTTGGAAGATGTTTTGAGTCGAGAAAAGGTATTGGACCGCAGCATCTGGGAATTGGCTGCTGTTCTTGCCATTTAGAATGGAGGGGTTTGACAGTGAGAAAAACCAAGATTGTTTGCACCATTGGTCCTGCCAGCGATTCGCTAGAGATGATGAAGAAGATGATAGAAGCGGGTATGGATGTGGCGCGTTTAAATTTTTCTCACGGTACTCATGAAGAACATGAAGCGCGTATTAATAGACTGCGCCAGGCAATGGAAGAAACCGGCAAGTGTATTGCCCTGATGCTTGATACCAAAGGGCCTGAGATACGCACAGGCTATGTCAAGGATGGGCGTATAATTTTAGAGGAGGGGACCCAGCTTGTCATCACCACAGAAGATGTCTTAGGTGATAAAAAGCGGTTTTCCATCACCAATCGTACACTGCCGCAGATTTTAGCACCAGGTAATACCATTTTGATAGCTGATGGAATGCTGCAACTGGAGGTTATCTCTACAACAGATACGGAAATTCTTTGTAAGGTAATCACAGGGGGAGAACTGGGCAATCAGAAAAATGTCAATGTTCCGGGTGTTTCCCTTGACCTTCCTTCATTAACTGAGAAAGATATCGATGATATCAATTTTGGCATCGAACAGGGTGTTGATTTTATAGCAGCATCTTTTGTCAGACGCTCCAGTGATGTGCTGGCCATCAGGCGCCTGCTGGAATCTCGGGATGCTGATATTCATATTATCTCCAAAATCGAAAATGAGGAAGGGGTCAAGAATATTGATGATATCATCAAGGTATCCAATGGGATCATGGTTGCCAGAGGGGATATGGGGGTTGTTATACCTGCACAGGATGTTCCTTTAATTCAGAAAACCATCATTAAAAAGTGCAATCGTGTTGGAAAGCCGGTGATTACCGCTACCCAGATGCTAGATTCCATGATCCGCAACCCGCGCCCCACCAGAGCCGAGGCCAGTGATGTGGCTAATGCTATTCTTGATGGGACAGATGCTGTTATGCTGTCTGGGGAGACTGCTGCAGGAAAATATCCTTTAGAGGCTGTCCGCATGATGTCCAGGATTGCTGAACGGACTGAAGAATCACTTGATTATGAAAACATACTTCTGCAAAGAACAGCAGAAAGACCCAATACCACCACAGATGCTATCAGCCATGCCTCCTGCTCTATTGCTCAGGATCTGGGAGCAGTCGCTATCATAACATCCACCAAATCAGGCTTTACAGCCAGGTCCGTTTCTAAATATCGTCCTCGGGCACCGGTAATTGCGGTGTGTCCTGATGAAAGGGTGCGCCGCAAATTATGTTTGGTGTGGGGGGTACAGCCCTTGCCTACAGAAGATATAAACAACACTGATGAGATGATCAAAAAAGCGGTTGATACTAGCTTAAATGAAGGGCTGATCAAATGTGGTGACCTGATTGTGATCACCGCCGGTGTTCCAGCAGGGGTTCCCGGCACTACCAATTTGATCAAAGTGCATATTGTAGGGGAGGTACTGGCCAGAGGACAGGGCATTGGAAATCGAGCAGTGATCGGCAAGGTGCGCATTTGCACAACACCTGATGAGGCTGTGGAGAAAGTTAAGGTGGGTGATATTCTGGTTGCTGTCAGCACTGATCGGGATTACGTCCCTGCACTGCAGAAGGCGGGAGCGGTTATTACAGAGGAAGGAGGTCTTACCTCTCATGCCGCCATTGTGGCTTTGAACCTGGGTATCCCTGCAATAGTTGGGGTTGATGGGGCAACTAAAATATTGAGGGATGATGGAACCATTACAGTTGATAGTATGAGAGGGTTAATTTACCGGGGTGCTGCCAGTGTGATTTAAGCTGTTTTGATCATGTATAATAAAAAGTGTTTGATGTTTCCTTTAGAGTTTATACTGAAATTCCAATGATATGAGAAGGATTTTGGCTGTAAATAAAGAAAAGATAGGTGTTGTGTATATTAGGTATTTTATTTAAAAGAGGGAGGCAGCAATGCTAAGAGTAGAGGATCTTTATGTTGCAGTGGGAGGGAAAACTATATTAAGGGGAGTAAATCTCCACATTAAACCGGGGGAAACCCATGTGCTGTTCGGGCCTAACGGGTCTGGCAAATCAACACTGCTGGGAGCGATCATGGGATTTGATAGATATCAAGTAACAAGTGGCAAGATCTTTTTTAAGGGAAAGGATATCACATCCCTTCCGGTAAATGAAAGGGCAAAATTGGGGATAGGGATTTCTTTTCAGCGCCCTCCTGTCCTGAGGGGTGTATCTCTGGGTGATTTGCTCCAAGCCACAGATGAAAAAGAAAATAGTATTAATGAATTGGCAAAGCCTCTCAACCTGGTTTCGTTTCTTGAGCGGGATGTGAACTACGGTTTTTCGGGCGGGGAGGTTAAGCGGTCGGAAATGCTGCAGCTTCTAGTGCAGAACCCGGATCTGGTTTTGCTTGATGAACCTGAATCAGGGGTCGATCTGGAGAATATTGCCATTATAGGAGATGCGGTCAACCGTTTGCTGCAGAAAGATGGCTATCACATACCGGTATGTTCGAGGCGAGAAGCAAAAGAAAGCCGGCGGAAAGCAGGACTGATCATTACCCACACCGGCTATATTCTTGATTATGTTGCTGCAGATATAGGGCATGTTCTTTATGATGGGAAGTTGTCATGTACTGGTATGAACCCCCGGGAACTTCTGGGCTGTATCAGTAAATTAGGATATGCTGACTGCACCCGCTGTTTGGCATAAGGAGGGAATATAGATGCGGGAGGAACTGCGCCAAAAAGCACTGAAGGCACTTAATAAGTATGCTCTTGGCGAAGAAGAAATAGACATAGCCAGTTTTGAGGCAGGGGGGAAGGAGCATCCTTATTTAGAAAGCATCCAGGAACTACCTGAAGAAGAGAAGAAGGATATGCTTGTTGCTGGAGTGGATGCTACAGAGAAGGAAAGGGCAGGGACATTTATTCTGGAAGATAATTCGGTAATCCATGCCAGCGTGTTTCAGGAAGGGCTGGAGGTGATGGGTACTGCAGAGGCCCTGGATAAATATGATTGGCTCCATGAACTCTGTTGGAATTTAGTAGAGGTTGATAGGGACAAATACACTGCAAAAGCAGCATTAGAGGGAGACAGGGGCTACTTTATCAGGGCACTGCCAGGGGCCAAGGCAGTTTACCCCCTTCAGGCCTGTATGTTCATCGGTCGAGAGGGCTTGCTGCAGAGCGCTCATAATATCATTATTGCTGAAGAGGGTTCAGACCTGAACATCATTACAGGATGTACCACAGCACGGCATGTCGGCTCTGGCATGCATATCGGGATCACAGAGATTTATGTGAAGAAAAACGCTAAACTCACTTTTACAATGATACACAACTGGGGTGAAGAGGTTGTTGTGCGGCCTCGCACTGTATCGGTAGTTGAGGAGGGGGGTACTTACCTTTCGAACTATATCAGTATGACTCCGGTCAGAACCGTCCAAATGTACCCAACTACTTATTTGAAGGGGAAGAACAGTGTAGCCAGGTATCACTCGATCATTGTCGGCTACCCTAATTCCGATATAGATGTTGGTTCCCAGGTGGTTTTGCAGGGTGAAGGCAGCAGGGCGGAGATCATCGCCAGATCCCTTACCAAAGGTGGGCGGATCGTCAACCGGGGCCGTCTGGTTGGTGAAAAGGAAGGAGCCAAAGGACACCTGGAGTGCCGCGGTTTGATGCTTGCTCCTGAGGGCGTGATCTATGCTGTTCCTGAACTGGAAGCCCGAGTGGATGGTGTGGAACTCTCCCATGAGGCTGCAGTGGGCAAGATCGCCCAGGAGGAGATTGAGTACCTGATGGCACGGGGACTTACTGAGGATGAGGCTACAGCGATGATTGTGCGCGGTTTCCTCAATGTGAAGATCATGGGCTTGCCTGAGGAACTGGATGCAGAAGTGCAGAAGGCCATTGCCATGAGTGATGAATCTGATTTCTGATTTGCAGCCAGAGCAGGATGGTGTTATAATTATAAAGCCTGAAAAGTGAATAGTTGGAGGCAAGCAGTCTGGGTGATCGCGCGTACCAGAAGCTGAAAAGCGGTGCGTGAGGAAAGTCCGGGCTCCACAGGGCAGGGTGCTGGGTAACACCCAGTGGGGGNNAGGTAAACCCCACCCGGAGCAAGCCCGAATAGGGAGGCATTGGAGTTGCCCGCTCCGCCTCCGGGTAGGTTGCTGGAGACATCGGGTAACCGGTGTCCAAGACAGATGATCACCACCTTCGGAAGCGAAGGCACAGAACCCGGCTTATAGGACTGCTTGCTGATAGGAAAAAACCAGGTATTCTCAAGGTGATACCTGGTTTTTGACTTTATTTACCTGTTAGGTACTGTAGCCTTTTGAATGCTTTTAGCTTTTCTTCCCTTCCCAATTTTGCTTCTTTGATAGCCTGCTCTAAAATGGAGATGGATTGGTCGTAAACCTTTTTGTTTACCGGATAGGGATAACCATCCTTCCCTCCATGGGCAAAGCTGAATTTAGCCGGGTCATCATAACTGGGTCGCACTCCGTAGGCCAGTTCAGAGATCAGGGATAGGGCGCGGATAGTCTTAGGACCAATCCCTGATATGGAAAGGACAGCTTCAAAATTGGCAGGCTGCTGTTCATATGTTTTAAGCAGGATCCGTTCCAGATTTTTGGGCTGGATATCTTTCTCATCAAGGGAATGGCGGGAGGGGAGAATCAGTTTTTTGTATTCTTTGGTTATTTCTTCGGGTTTGGCACAGCTGAGAGAGGTGATGGTCTGTCGGCTGTCATCGCTTTTTCGATCCACCAGATTTAAGATTTGTTTTTCCCGCCGATCACAGCAGATGGCACTATGGGGTTCATTAACAAAGTCCTCCACCCGGCTCCCCAACCAATGGTAGCGGCGAGCCCGTTTATTGCTGGCATTCATTCCCTGCTGAATTACCGCCCAATCCCCTTTGCTGGTAAAAATAAAGGTATGATGATAGAGTTGATAGCCGTCTTGGACAGCAGTGTTATCAACTTTGGCACTCATTTTGCTGGCATAGACTAGTTTGTCCGGATTTATAGAAAGGCTGTACTGATCGGCATAAGTAATAATTTCCTGGGGTGTTTTACGGGATGTTTTGCCTTTTCCTCCAGCTATAAACAGTCCTAGTTCCCGTTCACAGCCACGCAATCCTTCTTTTAGTGCGCCGCAGACCGTTGTGGTTAGACCTGAGGAGTGCCAGTCAAAACCCAGCAGACAGCCTAATGCCTGAAACCAGTAGGGATCAGACAGTTTAGATAAGATACTTTTCGTTCCTTTCTCCTGGGCGATGACCAGTAGGAGAGAGCGGCCCAATTTGACCATCCGCTCAAAAAGCCAGCGGGGGCACTGTCCTCCGTGTAAAGGGAGATCTGCATAACCGGTACGCAAAAAGATCACCTCTTGTTTATTGTAAGTGATGAAACAGAGATAGACAATCAAGAAAAATCACTGCTGTTGTTGGATGATCAATAAGCGGCAGCATTTTATTGTTGTGAAAAAAGGATAATAAGGTTTGATAAGCGAAGAAAATCTTAATATGGGATACAATATCAACATTCTGCTAAAAATGATCGAAATAAAGAGAAGAATAACAAAGCAGATAGAGAGTGTGATCGATTATGAATTTATCTTGGCTGCAGACTTTTGTTCTTATTGTTGAGAAAAAAAGCCTTACCAAGGCAGCCCAGGTGCTGCATTTAACCCAACCTGCTGTCAGCAAACAGCTGAATTCTTTGGAAAAGTTTTACGGTGTGCCTCTCCTCTACCGCACAAGCCGCACTGTTGAGGTAACTGAAGCTGGAAAGGTGGTTTATGATCATAGCTGCCGGATCCTGGCAGCAGTTAAAGAAAGCCTGGTTGAGGTACAGGCATTGGCAAATGACTTGCACGGTGACCTGTTATTGGGTGCCAGCACAATTCCAGGGGAATATATCCTGCCCACGGCTCTCGGCCGTTTTCAAAGTTTTAATAACCAGGTCAATGTGAAGCTGGAGATTGCTGATAGTACTGATATAGCCAGGATGGTTGCAGATGGAGTGATTGAAGCAGGGGTGATCGGTGTAGTTATTAATAATCCTGCACTGAAACAGGAACTTATATACCAGGATGAATTGGTCATAATCGCACCCAAGGGCCATCCCTTAACAAAAAAGAAAATGGTAGCCTTAGAAGATCTGGTAGCAGAGCCTTTTATCCTCAGAGAAAAGGGGTCCGGAACCCGACAGGTTATCGAGAAAAAGCTCCAGGAAAAGGGTATATCACTTGATAGGCTCAACATAAAATTAGAATTAGGAAGTACTGAGGCGGTTGTCAATGCAGTGGCAGCAGGGCTCGGTATTTCCCTAGTTTCCGGCTTTGCTGTTGCGAAGCGGGTTCAGAACGGGGAAATCGCTCTGATACATGTTGACGATCTTTCACTGGAAAGGGGATTATACTTTATCTCCCGGCATGACAGGGCATTAACCCCTGTTATGCAATCTTTTTACCGCTTTCTCAAAAATTATCTAGCTGATAAAACTCCTTCTTGAGCTGCACCATTTAGCACGCTTAAAAACCGGTTGTCTGCCGGTTTTTTTCTTCGTTATATGTATAAAAAAAAGTTATTAATAAACTAGCAGGATATAATGGATGCGACGGATAACAATAATAAAAGGTTAATATACCGATTAAACAGGGGGAATGATTGAGGTTGGATAACAGAGAGGAGATTTATCTGGACAATGCAGCTACTTCCTGGCCTAAGCCGGAATCTGTCTACCAGGCTGTGGATAATTTTAACCGGAAGATTGGGGCCAGCCCGGGGCGGGGCAGCCATAGTAGAACCATAGCAGCAGGACAGATTGTGCTGGAGGCACGTGAGGCCCTGGCAGAACTGTTTAATATCAAGGACAGCTCCCGCATCGTTTTTACAGGGAATGTGACCGAAGCCATCAATTTTGGGCTTAAGGGGATTTTGCAGCCTGGTGACCATGTAGTGACCAGCAGTATGGAGCACAATGCTGTGGCAAGGCCTCTCTTCTCTTTAGAAAAGCAGGGTGTGGAGATAACAGTTGTGCAGTGCGCTCCTGATGGGAGTTTGGATCCCTGTTCAGTAGAGAAGGCTATTACAGAAAGAACTCGTCTGATATGTCTCCTCCATGCCTCCAATCTCACCGGCACCATTATGCCTATTGAAGAGGTTGGTAAAATCGCCGACAGAAAAGGTATTTTGTTTATGGTGGATGCGGCTCAAAGTGCTGGAGTACTGCCTCTTGATGTTGAGGAACAAAAAATTGATCTCCTTGCCTTCACAGGGCATAAAAGTTTATTTGGTCCCCAGGGCACCGGTGGGCTGTATATCAGGCCTGGTCTTAAAATCCGTCCTCTGATTGAGGGAGGCACAGGGTCACTGTCAGAGCAGACCTACCAGCCAGATTTTCTGCCAGACCAGTTGGAGAGCGGCACTCCCAATACACCTGGTATTGCTGGGCTGTGTGCAGGAGTCAGGTTTATTCAGGAAACAGGCCTTGAGAATATTCGCCACCATGAACAGGAGTTGACCGATTATTTAGTGGAGGGCCTTAAAGAGATCGAAGGGGTGATCCTCTATGGGCCCTGTGACAGCAGACGGCAGACAGCTGTTGTTTCTTTCAATATCAAGGACAGAGACTGTGGAGAGGTAAGCTTTCTGCTGGATCAAAAATACGGAATTTTATCCAGATCCGGGCTGCATTGTGCTCCTCTGGCACACAGGACACTGGGGACTGTGAAGGAGGGGGCTTGCCGCCTGAGTCCGGGTTACTTTAATACACCGGAGGATATGGAAAAGGTTGTGCGGGCTGTTTACGAAATCTGCACTTTCGGTTGATTGTTAAGCGGAAATTATTATAAAGAAAGGGATTGATCAGTGATGAAGAAGGTCGTTGATGCCAGAGGGCTTTCCTGTCCTCAACCGGTGATTCTGACAAAAAAAGCTTTAGAAGAAAGTGATCAGGTCACAACTATTGTCGATAACCGCACTGCAGTGGAGAATGTCACAAGACTGGCAACGCGCAAGGGGTTTTCTGTGGAGGTGGAGAAAAAGGAAGGGGAATATCATCTGTTAATCTGCAAGAGTTCTTGTGCTGTTGAAACTTCTGCTGAAGAACAAGAGAAGGTTGTGGTTCTTGTCACCAGCAATCTGTTCGGCCAGGGTGAAGAAGAATTGGGCAAGACCTTGATGAGAAGTTTCCTTTACACTTTAACTCAGATGGAAAATATTAAACAGATGATATTTATGAACAGCGGTGTTTTCCTTACCACAGAGGGGTCTGAGGTTTTAGAAATGCTCAAGACAATGGAAGAAAGCGGTGTTGAGATTTTATCTTGTGGTACATGCTTGGATTACTATGGTTTAAAAGACAAGCTGGCAGTTGGTAAGGTAACCAATATGTATACAGCTGTGGAAGCGATCACTTCTGCAGCCCGGTTAATAACACTTTAAAAAAATTATTTTGTATGGCCTGCAGGAATCTTTAATTTGTGGTAGAATAAATATATAAAAGCTGATATGAAAATAGGAACCACGGAGGTTCTTGTTCCACAGAAGTGGACGGGATTTCGTGGTTTTTTCTTTTACTATAGTTAACAGGTGATATGATGCGTGTTGCAGTTATCGATGGTCAGGGGGGAGGCATCGGCCGGCTGATTACCGAGCAGCTCAGGAAAGCTCTTCCTCAAACTGAAATTATTGCTCTGGGGACCAATTCTATTGCTACCTCTTTGATGCTTAAGGCAGGTGCCAATGAAGGTGCCAGCGGGGAGAATGCTGTTGTTGAGAATGCAGGTGAAGTAGATGTTATAGTAGGACCCCTTGGTATTATTCTAGCTCATTCCATGAGGGGTGAATTGACTGCGAAGATGGCTGAGGCCATAGCCAAAAGCAAGGCACGGAAGTTTCTTTTGCCTCTGACATTGTCAAAAGTAGAAGTGATCGGGGTACAAGCTGAACCTTTACCACACCAGGTAGAACAGTTGATTAATAGACTAAAAGAATTGGCGGAGGTGAAAAAAGATGTGTGAGTCTCATGCTTATCTGTTAAAGGGTGATCAAGAAGAGCTTTTTTTTGAAAATGTGGACAGGGTTCAACCACAGGATGATGGCCAACTGGTATTGGAAAATATCTTTGGACAGCGCAAAATGATCAAGGCCAGGATCAAAGAATTGGCCCTGGTAGACCACAAGATCATTTTAGAAGAAGTTTAGTAAAAATTGATGATTGAATAATATGACCGTGGAGGTTTAAAACCCGCAGGAAGCGGGTGGTGCCCACGGTCATTTCTTTGGCATGCATTACCTCCTACAAATGCCCGGAGACCCGGGTTGGTATCATCCCCCTTTTCCGCCTAACATAAGAGCATGAAGCATTATGTTAGGTTTTTTTTATGTTTCAAAATCTTTTAGATGATATAATTAAACTGCCAGCCGATAAATTGTTCAGGTGGTGTTGATATGCCAGAGAGGGCAGAGAGCTTTGCTTTTGATGTGTTGACCTTTCCTTCTTCCCATTATGCTTTAAAAGCCGAAAAGACCTGTAAAGATGCAGGGATTTGTGTGGCATTGATCCCTTTACCGCGGGAGATCAGTGCTGATTGTGGGGTATCAATAATAGTTCGCCCTGAGATACGGAGAGAGGCAGAAATGCTGCTGGAAGAGAAAGGCGTGCCTTTGGATGGGGTGCACCGTATTATGCGAGAGGGTAGAGAAGCTCGTACATGGAAGCGGTTGCTCAATGCTTAACCTGCTTGTAAAAACAACCACCCCACGACTAGATGGTTATTGAAATAACTTTATTAAACAGAGATAAAATAAGAGTGTTATATCATGGGAAAGAGGAGTAGTATTATGAATCTTTTCCTTCCAGAGGAGGTACTGAATGCCTGCAGAATTCTGGCTCACAACAAGAAGGAATCCTATGTTGTGGGTGGAGGCATCAGGGACCTTATATTGGGTATGGCACCTCAGGATTGGGACCTAGCTACCGATGCCCATCCCCGTGAAGTGGAAAGGATCTTTAAAAGGAAAGGATATAAGGTGATACCCACGGGAATCAAATATGGCACAGTAACAGTACATATCAACGGTGTTTCCCTGGAGATCACCACCTTCCGCAAAGAGGCCGACTATACCGATTATCGACGCCCTTCTAAAGTTAAGTTTGTCACAAATATAGAGGATGACCTTTCCAGGCGTGATTTTACTGTTAATGCACTGGCTTATGATCCCCTGCGCTCATTATTATGTGATCCATATCATGGATTGGCTGATTTAAAGAAAGAGATGATCAGGGCTGTCAGGGATGCGGAAGAACGCTTTATTGAGGACCCGCTGCGGATGCTGCGGGCTGTAAGATTTTCTGCTGAATTGGGATTTTCTATCGATCAAAAGACAAAGCACGCCATTATTAGAAATGTTGAACTGCTGTCTAAAATTTCTGCTGAACGGGTTCGGGAGGAACTGGACCGTGTTTTAATGGCAGTGCATTTTTTTAAGGGACTGGAAGCTATGCAGGAGTTAGGGCTGTTGTTTGTTATTTTCCCGGAACTCAAAGAGGGTTGGCTGTTTGCCCAGTATCATCCTTCTCATCAATATACTGTGCTGACCCACACAATAGAGGCTATGCGTTACACTCCGGCTGATCTTACGGTGCGCCTGGCTGTCCTGCTGCATGATGTGGCAAAACCCCGCTGTTACAGCAGAGGCGAAGATGGACGCGGCCATTTTTATGGCCATAATGTTCTGGGCAGTGAAATGGCTGAGGAAATTTTAAGGAGGCTGTGCTACAGCAACAGGGTGATCAAGGATGTTGTGACCCTGATCCGGGAACATATGCTTGAACTGAGGATGGGGCCGGCTGGCCAGCGCCGGTTGGTTGCCAGGGTGGGCAGGAGATTGATTCCTCAGCTGCTGCAGGTGCGTCTGGCAGATATTATGGCTCACAGCCAAAGTCAGCTGGTTCGTTCTTGGGAAGAGTATAAACAGTTTACTGCTAAGCTGGAAGAGACACTAAAGACCGGTGGTGATTTTGCGCTGCGGGAACTTGCTGTAAATGGGACAGATATCATCGAAGAAGCAGGTGTCACACCAGGGCCGCTGGTAGGAGTTGTTTTGAGGAAACTATGGGATGAGGTGCTGGAGGATCCCGAGAAGAACAACCGGGTGTACCTTTTATCGCAAGCGAAAAAGATCATAACTACCCTCAATAACCATGGCTGAGGCGCTCAGCCAGCATCATAGGGAGACCTGCAGCCCGAACTTTACGCTGGGTTGTTTCGATATCATAGGGGATATGACGAAATTCTATCCCTCTTTTTTCGGAATGATAAATAATATATGAGGCACCGGGAATCCCATCCCGGGACTGGCCGACACTTCCGGGGTTGATCAGGAATAAACCGCTGTTTCCCAGGATATATTCTCTGCCCCGGGTGACTTCCTCAACACTGTTCTCATCTGATGTATAGAGTGCTTTTTGATGTGTGTGACCGAAAAAGCAGATGGAGATATTAGGATAATTGGTGCGCATATAAGAAAAAGAGCGCAAGGCACCGGCTGAGGAGAAAATATAGGCATATGGATCCCAGGGGGAACCATGGACAGCCAGGAAATCATCATCAACAACAAGATGATCCGGCAACTGCTGCAGCCATTCCTTATTTTCCTTTTTGAGGTGTTCAGCGGTCCACAGGAGAGCCTCCTGGGCAATGGGATTGAAATTATCGATCGGACATAGTTCAAGGGCAGCATCATCGTGATTGCCCCTGATGCTGATTAAACCCGATTTTTTGCAGAGACTGACACATTTATTGGGGTTCGGGTAATAGCCTACCACATCCCCCAAGCAGATTATTTTATCCACATGCTGGTTCTTGATATCCTTCAGGGTGGCCTCCAAGGCTTCCAAATTGGCATGTATATCACTGATGATGGCATAACGCACCAGCTGTTAGCCCCCTTATTCTGAATCTTGCCTTATTTCTGATGTTCAGTTTTATTTTCAAGGAGTCGGTTGCCTTTGTCAACCATTACTTGTAATCATTCTATATTATCGCACATTTAGGAATTATTACAGCCTACCCCGGAAATGCTAGTTCTGGGGTGATTTTTATGAAGGGCACATTAACAAAAGATTGTTATCGCTCATTTCAAGGAACTTCCTGGAGGGAACGCATCGATGTGCGTGATTTTATACTGTCCAATGTCAAGCCCTATCATGGGGATTCCTCTTTTTTAGCTGGACCCACTGAGCGCACAAGGAGACTCTGGGAAAAGTGCCGGGAACTATTACTTGAAGAGCACAAAAGGGGTGGTGTTTATAAAATAGATCCCGATACAGTCCAGACGATCACTGCCTTCCCACCCGGCTATATAGATCGGGATTTGGAGATCATTGTGGGACTGCAGACCGATGAACCCCTTAAACGGGCGGTTAATCCCTTTGGTGGGATAAGAATGGCTGACAATGCCTGCCGTCAGTACGGTGAGGAGTTGAATCCTCAGGTAAAAGAAATCTTTACCAAATACCGGGTAACCCATAATGATGGGGTTTTCATGGTTTATACCAGGGAAATGCGGCGCCTGCGCCACTATGGTATTATCACAGGGCTGCCTGATGCCTATGGGAGGGGCCGGATCATTGGTGATTACCGGCGAGTTCCTCTTTATGGTGTGGATCGCTTGATAGAGGCCAAAGAAGCTGACCTCAATTCCCCGAGACTAATGAAGATAGATAATGAGGAAATAGTGAGGCTGAGGGAAGAGGTCAGACAGCAGATCAATGCTCTCCATGAACTAAAAAAGATGGCTGAGAGTTATGGTTTTGACATCAGCCGCCCAGCCATGGATGCTAGGGAAGCTGTTCAGTGGCTCTATTTTGCTTATCTGGCTGCGGTCAAACAGCAAAATGGGGCTGCTATGTCCTTAGGCAGGGTGAGCACTTTTCTGGATATTTATTTGGAGCGGGACATAGAGGAGGGTGTGTTAAGTGAGGAAGGGGCACAGGAATTGGTCGATGACTTTGTGATCAAACTGCGCCTTGTAAGACACCTGAGAACAAAAGAGTATGATGAGCTGTTCGCTGGTGACCCCAATTGGATTACAGAAGCTGTCGGTGGGATGGTCAGTGATGGCAGAACCCTGGTAAGTAGGACCTCCTTTCGGTTTCTGCATACACTGGAAAACCTGGGACCAGCTCCTGAACCCAATATGACCGTTCTTTGGTCACAGAATCTCCCTCAAGGCTTCAAGGAATATTGTGCCCGGCTTTCGATTGAAACCTGTTCTCTACAATATGAAAATGATGATCTGATGGAGCCTATTTTCGGTGATGACTATGGTATCGCTTGCTGCACTTCAGCGATGCGGCTGGGTGAACAGATGCAGTTCTTTGGGGCGCGCTGCAATCTGCCTAAATGCCTCTTACTTACTTTGAATGGAGGCAGGGAAGAGGCTTCTGGTGAGAGGATAGCGCCAAATGTTTATCAGGCAGGTCCAGGCCCTTTGAATTTTGATGAAGTTTGGCCTGCTTTTCAAAAGATGGTGGGCTGGCTGGCGGAAAAATATGTCACAACAATGAATGTGATCCACTATATGCATGACAAATATGCTTATGAAAGCCTGCAGATGGCACTGCATGATACCTTTGTGGGGCGGTTGATGGCTTTCGGGATGGCTGGCTTATCGGTTGTGGCCGATTCTCTCAGTGCTATCAAATATGCCGAGGTAGAACCTGTTTTCAATGAAACAGGCCTGATCACAGATTTTCGCATCAATGGCGATTTCCCCATGTTCGGCAACAATGATGACCGTGTTGACAGTATTGCTGTGGATCTTGTTCGGCTGTTCGATCATGAACTCAAAAAGCACCCTGCCTATCGTGGGGCCTATCATACCCATTCCATTCTGACCATCACCAGTAATGTGATGTATGGGAAAAAAACCGCCAGCACTCCTGATGGGAGAAAGGGTGGGGCGCCTTTTGCACCTGGGGCTAATCCTATGCACGGGCGTGATAAAAAAGGTGCTCTAGCTGCCATGGCATCAGTTGCGAAACTCCCTTATCGTAATGCATTAGATGGAATTTCTTACACCTTTTCCATTACACCCAATGGCTTAGGGCCTGATCAGGAAAGCCGCATCAGGAATATCATCGCACTCTTGGACGGTTATTTTTTGCGGGGAGGGCACCATATCAATGTCAATGTTTTTGACCGGGATCTCTTGATCAATGCTATGCACCAGCCGGAAAAATATCCGCAGCTGACCATTCGGGTTTCCGGTTATGCTGTTAATTTCGTGAAATTAACCCGAGAACAGCAGGAAGAGGTTATTGAGCGAACAATTCACAGCAGAGGGCTGAGCTAAAAATGGTGACCGGTTATATCCATTCTATTGAAACAATGGGCACAGTGGACAATGGTGGAATCCGTTTTGTCCTGTTTTTGCAGGGGTGTGCTCTGCGCTGCCGCTTCTGTCACAATCCAGATACCTGGTTAACTAAAGGAAAAGCGGTGACCGTTGAGGAGATCATCGACCAGTTGATAGATTACAAACCCTTTTTTGATTTGTCTGGTGGGGGGTTAACGGTTTCTGGAGGCGAACCCCTGTTGCAGCCTGCCTTTGTCAAGGAACTTTTTATTAAAGCAGGTGAACTGGGTATCCACCGGGTACTGGATACCTCCGGATACTGCCGTCATGGCAATTTTCTGGAGGTTCTGCCCCACACTGATCGGATTATTTTTTCTATTAAGGTGATAGACCCGGAAAAACACAGAAGGCTTACCGATACAGGAAATGAGGAAATACTGAAAAATCTACAGGAGGCTGTTAATTCAGCGGCAGAACTGGTTGTCTGTTATGTGTTGATACCTACTATCAATGATACGGACAGAGATGTTTGGGACCTCTCACAACTTATACGCTCATTTCAAAGGAAGGTTCCGGTTCAAGTTCTTCCTTATCACAAGATGGGTGTTGTTAAATGGAGGGAGTTGGGTTTACGGGATCCCCTGGAGAAAATACCCCCTGCATCTCCTGAGCAGGTCAAGGATTTTCAGCAGCAGTTGGTAAAAAAAGGTGTCGAAATTTATCATTAAAGATCATTTTTACTATTTTCCTGTGCTTCCGGTATGATAAAATAGAGTTAAAGCTTACCGGGAGATGAGAAACTTGCCTCCTCTAATCCCCATTAGATTTAATGTGCACAGCCGCGGGGTAAGAATAACAGCTTTTATTGTTATACTCTTCTGTCAATTATTTATTATAGGATTACTGCTGACAGCGGACAGTTGCAGTGGGTATTATCAAAAGGGGCAGCAGCAATCAGCCGAACAACAATTAGCTGAAAACCCATCTGTCAATGAAAAAGCTGAGAAAACAGGGAAGCCGGTACAAACTGATCCTAATCCAAAGAATCCTCTTGTCCCCAGTGATGAGATCATATGGTCCGTTCCTTCTGCTGGGAAAAGGGTGGCTTTGACCTTTGATGATGGTCCCTCAAAAAAGTACACAATGAAATACCTGGATGTGTTGCGGGAAAAACAGGTTAAGGCAACATTTTTTTTAATCGGCAGGAATGTGCAGAAAAGCCCTGTTCTGGCAACATTGATCGCAGGAGAGGGGCATGAGATAGCCAATCATACCTATGATCATTATATAAAAAAGATCAGTGAACGGGTGATCAAAGAACAGATATCCCGTACTTCACGTCTGTTGAAGGAATGGACACAACAGGAGATAAAATATGTCCGCCCTCCTGGCGGCAATAACAGAATTAAAATGAAGTCAGTGGCAGCTGAGTTGGATATGCAGGTTGTGATGTGGAGTGTGGACCCTCAGGACTGGAAAAAGGATACAACACCTGCTGAGATAATCAGAACTGTCAAGAAACAGTTAACCCCGGGAGCGATCATTGTTCTCCATGAAGGAAAACCGCAGACACTGGAGGCTTTGCCTGCACTGATCGATGAACTGCGGCAGGATGGTTGGGATTTTGTAACCATTTCAGAGTTGCTGGGTGTCAGTTAGATTTCATCACTGTGCACTATATAGCTTGTATTCTCATCACAGTTGGGACAATGCAAAAAGTGAACACAATAACTGTCACCGGTTACCGTGCTATTTGCTTCCAATTCTGCTGTTTCCTCATAGGGCCCATAGGGGTCAGTTAAGGTGCTTATCCTCCCGCAGTCTTCCATAGAATTTCCACAGGCAGGGCAATCTTTCACCAGATTTGTTAGGCCATTGCAGACAGGGCATAGGGTCATATTTTTCACCTCACCCTTATTATGTAGAAAACAGTTGAATGATATGCCCCTGGCAGCAAATGCAAGTGCTGGGAGCAACTGCTTTTTTAAGTGAGATATATAATTCAGGGAGGCAGATAACCGCCTCCCTAAAATCTTTTTTTTAGATTCAAAGTTTCTATCATTTATGATAGATATTTACATCATGAGCGCCGTATCTACGCAGGATCTCACTGGCTTCATTTAAGCGGGGTTCGCTTCCCTGAACTGTGAGGAGTGTTTTCCCCTGTTTTATATCCTCTTCAATTTGTTTGCCTTCTTCTTCGGGAACTCCCCAGTCAATAAGACCACCTGCCAATCCTCCTGTGACAGCTCCTGATAGGAGTCCGGCTATTGGTCCCATAGCAACCAGGGGCCCTATCCCCGGAATTGCCAAAGCGCCTGCTCCAGCTGCAAGGCCGGCAAGACCGCCTAGGGCACCTCCTGTTGTGACACCTTCAATAGCTGTATCTCCTTCTTCTCCTCCCATGCGTGTTTCTTCTATTTTTTCTCCTTCACCTTTTGCCACAAGGGAAATTTCTTTGTGAAAACCCTTGTTGCGCAGTTCCTGAGCAGCTCGTTCTGCTTGCTCCCGGCTATCGAAAACTCCTAAAACTACTGATCCCATTTTCACGCCTCCATCTAGTATAGTGTCTCTATTATTGTGCAATGAAATGAAGATTTTTATTCAAACTTGTCAAACTGGCTTCTGTCAGGTAAGATCTGCTGTGTAATTATCGATTATTAATTGTTAGGGGGGAAAGAAAATAGCGAAACATGTTTTTATAGCTGGCTATGCTAATACTGGGAAAACCTCACTTATAAAGAAACTGATCAAAGTATTTAAGGAAAAAGGTTTTCGCGTGGCAGCTGTCAAACATGCCCCTGATGGATATGACCTGGATGTTGAAAACAGTGATACTTGGCAGTTTTGTCAGACGGGGGCGGGTCGTGTTGTGATTGTGGGGCCCAGGTCCTTGACCATGCACCATTTGTATGATCAAGAGCCAACATTTAATGAGGTTTATGAAATGGTAGAGGGTGTTGACCTCATACTGGTGGAAGGCTACAAAAGTGAACAGGGCCCTAAAGTGGAGGTTGTGCGTAAGGGGATAGATGAGCGGCCTGAGCTAGGTGATGAGCTGATAGCTGTAGTGAGCGATGATCATTTACAGGAAAGGGTGCCTTGCTTTTCAACTGAATCTGTAGAGCAGTTGGCGGAGTTTTTGATCGATAAACTCTCCTTGAGGAAGTAAAAAACACAGCCTTAAGGCTATGAACCCATTCCTGGCTGTGTTTCTTTTTTTTAGATTCATTAAGAGTTTAAATCGTTGATGACAAGCCCGGTCAGCAGTTTTGGGTAAAAGTAGGTGGATTTTTGGGGCATCTTATCACCTGATGCAGCAACTGCCATAATCTGAGATATTTTAGTAGGATTGAGTAGAAATACCAGCTGTGCATCTTTGCTGAGGGCATCTATCGCTTCCTCTGTATCCCTGGTGTATGTTATATTTTCCTGTTTGGCGATTGATTCTGGGGTCAGACCTAGCAACTGCTGAAAAATTAGGGTTTGCAGAACCGCTGCATCAAGGCTGCACCAGGCAGCTGATCTGCCAGCTGATAGTTCACACATCTTTGCTGGGTCTTTTAATACCAGTAAATATAAAGCTTTCTCCCTAGTTCCCATCACAAAGGCTATTTTTCCTGCCTCCTGCTGCTCTTTTAAAACAGCGTCTGGTTTTGTAGTGCTGCTGATCTTTTCCAATACAAAGAATTTTTCCAATTCTGTGAGGAAGTTAGAGAGAGCAAAACTTGGCAGACTGTGAACAATCCTGTGAGTAGGGAGTATAACAAGACCTGGGTCACAGGCATTGACTAGATACATGAGTATATAGCCGGCAGCCTTGTATTTTTCACGGTTTTTGCGGAAAAATTCCAGGGCTGTCTCATAACGGTGATGGCCATCAGCAATATAAAGCTCTTTTTGCTTGAATACTGAATCAACCTTTTGCTGTAGTTGTGGATCATCCATTACCCATATTCGGTGTTTCTCTCCATCTTCATCTATGAGGTGAACTTCCGGTTGTTGGGAAGCTTTTACTTTATCAAATTCTTGGTCTAGTGTCAGTTCAGGATCTACGTAAAAAGCGAAAATGGGGCTGAAATTTGCTGCACAAGCAGACATCAGGGCATAACGATCGGCTTTGGGGTTAACTAGTGTTTCTTCATGGGGAAGTATTCCCCCCTTAGAAAACTCCTCCAACTGCACCCTGGCAAAGAAGCCGGTCCTTTTGTAATTGACGGTAGCAAGGGAAAACTCCTGCTCATAAAGATAAAAGGCTGGTTTGCTTTCCCGGATAAGCACCTCATTTTCCAACCACTCTCTGTAATCACGAGCTGCCCTGGTGTATCTGTTGTTCTTTTCATTATCTTCGGGATATTGGTAGCCCAACTCCAATCTGATGACATTGTAAGGGCTTTTCTCATAGTATTTTTTTTGAGCAGCGCTGTCGATAACATCATATGGTGGTGTGACAACTGCTGCCATATCATCAATTTTATCTGGATTAAACCTGATTCCTCGGAAAGATATTACTCTAGGCATTTCTCACCCTCCCTGTATGCTATCTTATTGTATTATTTTTATTACATATAAACAAGCATCAAGTTTTGCTGATCTGGAGAAGTATTGAAAACCATCCATTTTCATGTTTTAATGAAGGGGTATGATCAGGTAATTTAATAGTTTCGGGTGAATAGAATATGTATGTAGATTATCATGTACACGCCCTGGGCCATCAGGGACAGCCATATAGGGAAGAATTATTGACTCCTTTTCTTTTTGCTGCCCGGGAACGAGGGATTAAAGAGATCGGTTTTGCTGATCACGATGAGTATCTGGAATATATTGATGAGGGTGTAATCACTTCACTAAAAGAAAAGTTTCCCGACCTGACGATTAAATTGGGTTTAGAAATCAGCTATCGACCAGGAAGGGAACAGGAAATAAAACTTGTTGCTAATAGCTTTTCCTTTGACTTTTTGATCGGGTCCGTTCATGACCTTGAGGGCTGGATGTTTGATCACCCGGCATATCGCTCAGGGTATAGGAAATGGGATATAGATGAATTATACCAACTGTATTATGATGTAGTAAAGAAAATGGCCTGTTGTGGACTGTTTGATATTGTCGGGCATTTGGATGTAATCAAGGTTTTCGGTTATCGACCGGAGAAAGACCCTACACCTTTGATCGAACCTGTCCTGCAGGCGATCAGCAGAGCCGGTCTGGTTGTGGAAGTAAATAGCGCTGGTCTGCGCAAACCCTGTGCTGAAATTTATCCCTCCCAGGACCTGCTTCTCAGGTGTTATGAGCTGGATATCCCGGTTACTCTTAGTTCTGATGCCCATACAGAGAGTGATGTTGGAAGGGATTTGGCTTTTGCTAAAGAAATGTTATATCGGACAGGATACCGCCGGGTAGCAATTTTTACACAGCGTCAAAGATCCTTTCTTTGGCTATAAGAAAAAAGGTGGTGCCTAAATGTCCATACTGCTGCTTGTTATCAGCCTCGCTGTCATACTTCTGGCAGCGCAGATTTTCACCAATGGGATTGAGTGGATTGGTGTGAAATTAAACCTGACAGAAGGTGCAGTGGGGAGTATTTTAGCTGCTGTTGGTACGGCGATGCCTGAATCCTTGATCCCTTTGATCGCTTTTGTTACAGGCGGTGGTGTGGAGCAGCATCAGATCGGAATCGGAGCCATCATTGGGGCGCCATTTATGCTGAGCACACTGGGCTTTTTTATCAGCGGTATGGTGGTGGTGCTGGAAGCCCGCAGACGTTTTGATTTTCCTCATCTGCGGGTGGATGAGCGGGTCATTAAAAGGGACTTTTTTTTCTTTTTAATCGGTTACAGTTTGGGTTTATCAGCTGCTCTTATCGAAAATAATTTGGTTGTTTGCCTGATCGCTGTTTTTTTGATCGTGTGGTACTGCCTTTATGTATGGCTCACACTGCGCTTCGGGGCTGAGGTTGAACACAGTGCAGATTTGAGTCCTCTCTATTTCAGTAGAGCCAATCACAATCCCCGCCTTCGGTTCGTTATTCTTCAGGTAATTGTAGGTTTGGTTTTATTGATTATGGGGGCTAATCTTTTTGTCAATAATGTGGAAGTTATTTCAGATTTATTGGGGCTTTCTCCTTTCATCCTATCTTTACTCATTGCTCCTGTAGCCACAGAGCTGCCGGAAAAGTTCAACAGTGTGATCTGGCTACTTCAGGGGAAGGACACTTTAGCGCTGGGTAATATAACGGGGGCCATGGTTTTTCAAGGTGTTCTCCTCCCGAGCATCGGGATTATTTTCACAGATTGGCGGGTTGTAGCAGGATCAGTAACCCCAATTGTCATAACTTATCTATCTGTAGGGCTTGTTTACACATTACTATTGTTGAGGAAAAAGCTTAATTCTTTTACACTTTTGGCAGGCGGCTTGTTTTATGGGGTTTTTGTTTGGGTAATGCTTCATTAAGCAGGAGAGGAGTGGAAGGGTGCAGCTGGTGTTTATTTTTGGTACAGCATTTTTATAGCTATGTCCGGTGCTTTGATGCCCGGTCCGATGTTGGCGGTTACAATCAAAGAGAGCCTGGAACAGGGCTGGCCCGCTGGATTTTTTATTACGACAGGCCATGCTGTAGCTGAAATTGCTATTTTATGCCTCTTTGCTTTGGGGTTGAGCACAGTAATACAGCTACAGTGGATAACAGCTGTTGTAGGCATCATAGGCGGCCTTGTGTTGTTCATCATGGGGTCGGACATGCTGATGGGAGCCTTGCGGGACAGGGTTGGTTTAGATCTAAATGGCGGGGACAAGCCTGCTGGGCAGATAACACCGGGATCAATAGGACGTGCTGTAGGCGCGGGGGTTATTGTCAGTGCTGCCAATCCCTATTGGATCATTTGGTGGCTGACCATCGGTGTGATGTATGTTGCTGAGGCTCTAAAATACGGCTGGTTGGGGCTTGGTTTTTTCTACACAGGGCATATACTGGCTGATTATGTCTGGTATGTTCTGATTGCTGTTATTGCTGCCACAGGAAAGAAATTTTTAACAGCTGCTGTCTATAAGGGGATCATTGCTGGGTGTGGTGTATTGATGATGATTCTTGCTTTGTACTTCTCTCTGCAGGGAATCAAAGCAATAATATAAATTATTAAGGGGGTTATCATATGAATCTCTATGATCATGCCCATAACCTGGCACGTGCTTTAAAAGAATCCAGTGAATATAAGGGCCTGCTGGAGGCAAAAAAGAAACTGGAGGCCGATCCAAAAAACAAGGAAATGCTTTTGGATTTCCGGCGTTGCCAGTGGGAGATGGAAAAAGCCAAGGCATTCCGAAAGGAGATTGATGAACTAACAGAACGCAGGATGTCACAGCTGGCTGAACTGGTCAGTGCCAACCCTACGATACAGAATTACCTGATGGCAGAGTTCCGTTTCGGACAGGTGATGGCTGATATCCAAAAAATATTGAGTGATGCTGTGTCTGAATGGTTTAAGTCAGCTGCGGAGTTTGTTGTTGAAGATGAAGAGTAATAACTGCCCATTTAGAGGAAAAGAAAATAAAACTTTAAAATTGACCAAGCAATAATTTGCTGCTATAATCTCTCTAGTTTTCACACAATAGCGAGGAAATGGGGGGAAACCGGTTATGATGCCGACACCGCAATTATATTCACTTGTTTATGCAGCAGCAGAGGGAAAAACAGAGCTTAACGCATTTGATAAAGCACTGCTTAAAGCAGGAGTGGGAAATGTTAATTTAATCAGGGTCAGCAGTATCTTACCTCCCGGTGCAGAGTTTGTGGAAAAACTGGAGATACCTCCTGGTTCTTTACTGCCAATTGCTTATGCAGCATTCAACAGTTCAGAACCAGGGACTTTGATAGCTGCAGCTGTTGCAGTAGGGATAGGGCCGGAGAGCGATGAATTTGGGGTTATTATGGAATATTCTGGCTGCTGCGCAGCTTTAGAAGCAGAGAGTCAGGTTAAACAAATGGTAATTGAGGCCTTTCAGTACCGGGGAAAAGAATTAAAAGAGATCAAAGCGGTCAGTGTTGAACACCGTGTTGAAAAATGCGGTTGTGTTTTTGCTGGTATTCCACTCTGGTACAGATAAGCAAGAGTGGAGAAAGCAGTAAAGATAAAGGAGCAGAAAAGATATGGAGTTATGGTTTACTGAAAGGCAGACACCTGCTTTGGGTATAACCTGCAAAGTGTTACAAACATTGCATCGTGAATTAACACCTTTTCAGGAAATAGCAGTTATCGATACAGAGCAGTATGGGCGTATGCTTATTCTGGATGGCATGGTGCAGCTGACCATCGGTGATGAGTTTACATATCATGAGATGCTGGCTCATGTGCCTTTACATACACACCCTGATCCCCGCAATATCCTGGTGATCGGTGGTGGGGATGGGGGTACAGCCCGGGAAGTGCTGCGCCATCCTCAGGTAGAAAGGGTAACCCTGGTAGAGATTGACCGCCGGGTTGTTGAAGTGAGCAAGGAGTTTCTCCCTGAGGTATCCTGCGCTTTCGATGATCCGCGCCTTGAGGTCCGTTTTGAAGATGGGGTGGCTTATCTCCAGCAGAAAAGGGATGAGTATGATGTGATCCTTGTGGATTCACCGGAACCCATTGGACAGGCCGGGCGTTTGTTCAGTGGAGATTTTTACCGGTCTATCAGGGAGGCCCTGCGGTCCGACGGCCTTTTTTCCGCCCAGACCGAATCACCTTTTGTGAATCAGGAACTCATAAGCAGGGTCTACCATGAGATAAGCAGTATTTTCCCCATTACCAGGATGTATTTGGCTCCGGTTCCCACTTATCCCAGCGGTATCTGGAGCTTTACCATCGGTTCCAAGTGCTATGACCCGATGCTCCCTCCCCGGGAGAGCGGTTTAACTGAACAGCTTCGCTATTATAATAGTGGTGTTCACCAGGCTGCTTTTCAGCTGCCTAACTTTGTACAGCAGTTTATATTGCAGGGGGGCAAACTCTGTGAAAAGAGATGATCTCTGTGTGCGGAACTGGTCATACCTGGCAGCTAAGGATTCTTATGAAGATGCAGAACTAGTATTGATGGGAATTCCTATGGATTTAACATCCAGTTTTCGCACCGGTTCTCGGGAAGGCCCTCAGGCTATTCGCAGCGCGTCAGAGGGGCTGGAGGAATACAGCCCCTATCTCAATTTAGACCTGGCAGATTGCCCTTTTTATGATGAAGGGGATCTCTTATTGCCTTTTGGCAACCTGAATGAATGTTTTGATCGGATCGAACAGATCACAAAACAACTGGTCCTGGATAAGAAGATACCGGTTTTTCTGGGTGGGGAGCACCTGATCAGCTTTCCTGTGATCAAGTCCATTTTTGAGTTTTATCCGGATTTGGCTGTGCTTCATTTTGATGCCCATGCAGACCTAAGGGATGAATATCTAGGTGAGATCTATTCCCATGCCACAGTGATCAGGAGAGTCTGTGAACTGATCGGTCCAGATAGTGTTTACCAGTATGGGATCAGATCCGGGACAAAGGATGAATATGCATATGGGAAATCCTTTACTAATTTTTATCCTTTTCAGGTTTTACCCGGTCTGGAATCCAGTTTGCCGTCTCTTAAAGGGCGTCCTTTGTATGTAACTGTTGATATCGATGTAGTGGACCCCTCTTATGCACCTGGAACAGGAACCCCGGAGCCCGGTGGCATACTGCCACAGGAACTCTTCCGAACTTTTGAGTTTCTGCAGGGGTTTAATGTGATAGGTTGTGATTTTGTAGAACTGGCTCCTGTGTATGACCGGAGTGGTATTACCTCGCTGTTAGCGGCTAAACTGGTGAGGGAGGGGCTCTTGGCCTTTTCTCAGAAGTGAAGTTTAAAAAAAGATATGAATTTGTTCAATCGATGTTGACGAAGAGGAAGAGTGATGTTATAATCATGGAGCGAGAGGCGATAGGGCGATTAGCTCAGCTGGTAAGAGCGCCTGCCTTACAAGCAGGAGGTCGGCAGTTCGAGCCTGTCATCGCCCACCAGATATCGATCTTTATTATGATAGATTAATTTTACGGAACTGTGGTGTAGCTGGTTTAACACACCGGCCTGTCAAGCCGGAGATCGCGGGTTCGAATCCCGTCAGTTCCGCCAATAAAGAGGCTCGGTAGCTCAGTTGGTAGAGCAGCGGACTGAAAATCCGCGTGTCGGCGGTTCGATTCCGCCCTGAGCCACCATATAGCAAGCGGAAGTAGCTCAGCGGTAGAGCATCGCCTTGCCAAGGCGAGGGTCATGGGTTCAAATCCCGTCTTCCGCTCCAGTTTTGAGGAGACGGAGCCAAGTGGTAAGGCAGAGGACTGC
>LSQX01274702.1_pt1 | contig 39963 bp, 43 predicted proteins | sample 654561 | NCBI WGS metagenome assembly LSQX01 (sample SAMN04489861, study PRJNA283612) | anaerobic digester metagenome | isolation source: 4 biogas reactors fed with cattle manure at either 37C or 55C with and... | place: Denmark: Kongens Lyngby | collected 2014 | reverse complement strand
TTTAAAACCTGTTCATTATAGTCTGAATCTGATATAACATTAGACATAGGAAACCTCCTATGTGTTGGTATTCTTGTATTTGTGCTGATCCAATTATACCATGACCGCGGCCGTTTTCCTTTTCTAAATTAATTCTAAGCGTGATTTTTTATATTCATTTTTCAAGGTTCATATTGCTTTTCTCAAGTGGGAAAGTTGAGTTATTGACAATAAAGTTTTAAATTGCTATCCTGTCATATGAATATTATAATTGCTTATTGCTTTTATCAAACTGGGGGGCTATGGAAGTGAGGAGCATAATTCAGTCAAAGAAAGCTTTGTTTATTGTTGCGGCTGTAATATTATGTCTATGCTTAGGGGGGATATCATACATAATTTTCCGACCCAGGGTAGTAAGCAATGTTACAATCGAAGCTGGCAGTCCAATGGTAGATGTTTCTGAGTTTTTGCTAGACAAAAATTCTTCCGGAAGTTACATAACAGATGTCGGACAATTGGACACTTCCAAACCGGGCACTTATGAAATTGAAATTCAAGTTGGAAAAAGGATTTTCAAGTCACAGCTTATAATAAAGGATACAACAGCACCTACAGGAACCCCTGTAGATGTTTTAGTATTAAAAGGCGAAGAAATAAATCCCCATGATTTTGTAAAAGATATTTATGACATAACAGAAGTTTCTGTTGTATTTTCGAAGAAGCTGAATACCAGGATACCAGGCAATCACGATGTTGAGATTATCCTTTCAGATACCAGCAAAAATACCACAATTTTAAATGCTTCGCTAACTGTGCTTGATGTGAAAGAATCGATACAGGTTGAAGCAGGTTCAGACGTATCGCTTACTACTTATGATTTTGTTGATCATGGTGATTGGCCTGTTTCTTTCATCACTCCTGTTGATAATTTAGATTTCAGTAAACCAGCTCAGCATGAAATCAAGTTGGATATTAACGGTAAGACGGTATCTTCCTTTATCCATGTTGTAGATACCACTCCTCCGGCAGCAACAGTCACCGATCAGGAAACTTATGTAGGCCAGCCAATTGAAGCAGATGCCTTTGTATCGAATATAGTTGATGTTTCAGATGTAACTTATTCTTATAAAAGGAAGCCAGACTTTGATAAAGAAGGGATAACGGAAGTTAACATAGTATTGGAAGATACGTATGGAAATAAAACAGAATATACGGCAAATTTAAAGGTAGTTGCAGATAACGATCCACCTGTTTTTTCCGGAATTAAAGACATTACCATATATGAGGGACAATCTGTTTCTTATAGGAAAAATGTGAAAGCTATTGACAAAAAAGATGGGGAAGTGTCTTTTCAAGTTGATTCAAGCAAGGTAAATCCAAATAAAGCCGGAAAATATGAAGTAGTATATACTGCTGTTGATAAGGCAGGAAACAAAGCTGTTGAAAAGGCTGCTGTAATAGTAAAAAAACAGGAGGTAACCAAAGAAATAGTATATGAAATGGCCGATGAGATATTGAATAAAATTACTAAACCAGGCATGTCAAAACAGGAGGTTGCTTATCAGATATATAAATATGTGAGAGGCAGCATAGCCTATACCGGAACATCGAACAAGTCCAGTGTAATAAAAGAAGCTTACAGAGGAATGAAGAATAAAGTGGGTGATTGTTTTACCTATTATTCTGTATCAGAGGTTTTGTTAACCAGAGCTGGGATACCCAATATGTGTGTAACCAGACAAGGTGGAAAAACACAGCATTTTTGGAATCTAATCAATTGTGGCAATGGATGGTATCATTTTGATGCCACACGGCAAAGGGACGGTGCTGAGACCTTTATGATGACGGATGCTGACTTAGAGGAATTTACTCGAAAAAGAGGAAATAATTATTATGTCTTCGATAAGTCAAAATATCCTCGAACACCGGAGAAGTAGGAGGGAATATTACGAAAACATTAGGTATTATAGGCGGTTTAGGTCCAATGGCCACTGCCTACTTTTATGAACTGATTACAAAAATGACTGATTCCGCCAGAGACCAGGATCACATAGAGGTAATAATTCACAGTAAACCTTCCATACCAGACCGGACTTCTTACATACTTGGACACAGCAAAGACAGTCCACTAAAACCAATGATTACTGTGGGAAAACAGCTGGTGGAAATGGGAGCTGAGCTTGTTGCCATTCCCTGCATTACAGCACACTATTTTTATGATGAATTATTAAAGGGTATTGAAGTTCCTATATTAAATGGCATTACTGAAACTGCAAATTTTTTAATGCAGCATAATATAAAAAGGGCAGGATTAATGGCAACCGACGGAACCATACAAAGCAGTTTATTTCAGAAAGAACTGTTAAAGGGTAATATAAAACCTGTCTTGCCTGATGAAATCGAACAACAACATGTTATGGATTTGATCTATAAATGTGTAAAGTCAAATAGACCAGTTGATATAAATCTTTTTTATGATATATCTGCCCATTTAAAAAAAAGGGGGGCAGAAGTAATTATTCTAGGATGTACAGAACTTTCTTTGATCAAAAGAGATTATCCTGTCGGGCAAGGTTATCTGGACGTTCTGGAGGTACTTGCACGTTTGGCGGTTATTAAAGCCGAAGGAAAGTTAAAGGAAAAATATATTGAATTATTGTAAATAAATACTTCCCTTAGTTGCTTTGACAATACTAAACATAAATATTACAATAATGCTATTAAAAAATGAACTGTTTATGAAACAAAAACAGGAGAAAGGCGTTAATATATATATGCAAAAGAATGTATTGGAGTATTTGGAGAACATTGTACATAAAGTTCCTGAAAAGACTGCTTATGCGGATGATAAAACCAAAGTCAGCTTTAGGGAAGTATATAGTTTTTCCAGGGCAATAGGATCATATCTGTATAAGCAGGGCTTTTTTAAAGAGCCTGTTGTAGTTTTTATGGGAAGAAGTCCAAATATCATTGTTGCTTTTTTTGGGGTTGTATACAGCGGATGTTACTATGTACCCATTGATGAAGAAATGCCCAGACATCGTATCGAACTGATATTTAAGGATCTTAATCCTAGAGCTGTGATCTGCGATGCAAAAACAAAGGACTCTCTTGAGTCTTACGGCTATGCAGGAAATGTATACTTATACGAGGAAATGATTCATTCAGAGATAGATGAGCCTGCATTAAACTATGTTAGGGATAAACAGCTGGATCTGGATCCTTTGTATATAGTTTTCACGTCCGGTTCCACAGGCGTACCTAAAGGGGTGGCAGCCAGCCACCGTTCTGTAATCGATTATATAGAGGCATTGTGTGAGATTCTAAAAATAAATGAGGATACGGTATTTGGCAATCAGACGCCCCTCTATGTGGATGCCTGCCTGAAGGAGTTATATCCCACGCTTAAATTTGGAGCAACCACTTATATTATACCGAAAAATCTTTTTATGTTTCCCATGAAGCTGGTTGATTTCCTGAATGAGCATAAGATTAATACCATCTGCTGGGTAGTATCTGCTTTAACTATGATTTCTGCTTTTGGTGTTCTGCAGAAGAATCCACCTAAGTATTTGCACACCGTTGCATTTGGCAGCGAAGTGTTTCCTATTAAACAGTTCAATTTATGGAAGCGACACTTGCCCCAGGCAAGGTTTGTAAATCTTTACGGCCCTACTGAAACCACCGGCATGTGCTGTTATTACGAAGCGGTTAGGGAGTTTGAACCTGATGAAGCTATTCCGATTGGCAAACCGTTCCCAAATACCGAAATCATTCTGCTCGATGACAATAATAAAGTTCCTGAGCAGGGTGAAGTGGGCGAAATCTGCATAAGAGGAAGCCGCTTATCTCTTGGATATTACAATAACTTTGAGAAGACCAGAGAAGTATTTGTGCAAAATCCCCTGAATAACTCCTATCCTGACTTAATATACCGAACCGGTGACCTAGGCAGATACAATGACGAAGGTGATCTAATATTTGTTTCCAGAAAAGACAATCAGATCAAGCATATGGGCCACCGTATTGAATTGGGTGAAATTGAGGCTGCTGCCAATTTACATCCGGATATAAAGATGGCATGTTGTGTATACGATGAACTTAGCCAAAAAATAGTATTGTATTATGTCGGCACTGTGACGACGGCTGATATGGCGCAGTATATGAAAAGCAAACTGCCCCGGTACATGGTGCCAAACTTGTTGAGAAAACTGGAGACAATGCCTTTGACAACCAATGGTAAAATTGATCGAGTTGCTTTAAAAACTATATATCTTAAACAAGAGTAAGACTGGAGGAGAGATTATGGAAACATTATTAAAAATTTTGGAAGAACTGCATCCGGATGTTGATTTTGAAAACTGTGAAACTTTAATTGACGATAATATTCTGGATTCCTTTGACATTGTCACCTTGGTGGGAGAAATAAACGAAGAATATGATATTAATATTCCTCCAGAGGAGCTTATACCTGAAAACTTTAATTCGGCCAAGTCAATTTATGCATTAATCGAAAGACTTATTGAAGAAGAATAAGAGGGTGGCTTATGCATTTCGCATCTTACGAATTCATCTTTTTCTTAATTATACTGGTTGTAGTCTATTATATCATACCCAAAAAATGGCAGTGGATAGTTTTGCTTGCTGCCAGTTATTTGTTCTATAGTTTTGCAGGTATTGTAAATTTCGCATATATTCTTATAACAACCATCACAACCTGGTTTGCAGCAGTAAGAATTGATAATCTAAGCGAATTCCAGTCCGATTATCTTTCCCGAAAGAAAAAGGAAATGACGCGGGAAGAAAGAAAGGCCTATAAAGAGAAAATTAAAACCAAGCAGAGAAAATGGCTTATTGCCTGCATGGTAATAAACTTTGGCATTCTTGCGGTATTGAAATACGCAGGGCATTTTGAATTCGGAAAAGAACTTGGCCTCCTTATGCCGCTTGGCATTTCCTTTTATACCTTCCAATCCATGGGATATTTAATTGATGTATACCGCGGCAGCAAAGCTGAGAGAAATTTAGCCAAATTGGCTTTATTTATATCATTCTTTCCACAGCTGATACAAGGACCCATCAGCAGGTTCAATCAGTTAAAGGAAACATTATTTTCCGAACACACCTTTGATTCAAAGAATATATCAAACGGGCTGTCCAGGATTCTTTGGGGTTTCTTTAAGAAGCTGGTGATTGCTGACCGGCTGTTTACAGCTGTAAGCACAATTATCTCTAGTCCTAATGAATACCGGGGAGCCTATGTTATAGTTGTTATATTCTTTTATGCCATTGAATTGTATGCAGACTTTACAGGCGGAATAGATATTGCTATTGGTACGGCGCAGTTGCTGGGAATACGATTGGCGGAAAACTTTGAGCGTCCCTATTTCTCAAAATCTATTGCGGAATACTGGAGAAGATGGCACATTACATTAGGCACATGGTTTAAGGATTATCTCTTTTATCCGATTTCTGTCAGCAAGACAATGCTTAAACTGGCCAAAAAGGCCAGGCAGACCTTGGGTGATGGAGTAGGTAAAAGGCTTCCAATATATACAGCTTCCATAATTGTATGGTTTACCACCGGTGTATGGCATGGTTCGACTTGGAATTTTATAGTATGGGGATTGATGAACTGTTTTGTTATACTGGTATCACAGGAATGCGTTCCGCTTTACAACAGATTTCATGAACGTTTTCCTAATATAGGCCGGACCGGCTGGTACCGTATGTTCCAGGTAATCAGAACTTTTTGGCTGATGGGCTTTATCCGCACCCTTGATTTGTATACACAGGTAGGAACAACTTTCCGACTGTATGCGTCTATTTTTAAAGTGTGGAATCTGCCTGAATTATTAAATGGCGGTCTAATGAAATTGGGACTTACCGCTGCGGATTATATAGTATTGGCGCTGGCATCAGCCCTGATGCTGTATGTAAGTCTTAAGTCGCGCTCAGGCAGTATTATTGAAAAGATTAACAGCCGTCCTCAGCTAGTACGTTATGCAGCTTATTTTGCTATTTTTGTAATTATCCTGGTATTTGGCGCATATGGGGTCGGCTATGATGCGAATCAGTTTATTTACAGCAGATTTTAAATGTCTTTACATTTAATTATATATAAGCACAAGAAGGAGACTCTAGGGGATGAAGAAAGTCCTTATAAATATAACTTGTATAGTGTTGGCAGTTTTAATTCTGGCTTTTCTTCAGAAATTGTTAATGCCAAAGTATATGAGTACAATATTCGAAGGGAATTTAGTAGAAGAATACTATGATTCCAATAAAGACCATGATGTTATCTTTATTGGCGATTGCGAAGTATTTTCCAATGTATCTCCCGTTGTTCTATGGGAAAAGTATGGCATCACCAGCTATATAAGAGGCAGTGCCCAGCAATTGGCATGGCAGTCTTATTACTTGCTGGAAGAGACGCTTAAGTATGAAAAGCCTGATGTGGTTGTATTTAACGTGCTGGCTTTGAAGTATAATGAGCCGCAGAGTGAGGCATATAACAGGCTCACCTTGGACGGCATGAAACTGTCCAAAACTAAAATTGATGCTATACGCGCTTCTATGTTGGAAGAAGAAAAACTAATAACATATATTTTCCCTATTTTAAGATATCACGACAGATGGAGTGAATTAAGCTGGGAGGATTTCCGCTATTTATTTAAGAAAAGAAAAGTATCACATAATGGTTACTTAATGAGGATCGATACTAAGCCGGTTACTGTTGTTCCGGAAGGGAGAAAACTGCCTGATTACTCATTTGGAGATAATGCTTGGCGTTACCTGGAAAAGATGACTGAGCTGACCAAAGCAAATGGAATTGATCTTATGCTTATTAAATCTCCCAGCATATACCCTTATTGGTATGAGGAATGGGACGAACAAATTAAGCAATTTGCAAAAGAAAATGATTTGGTATATGTAAATTTCCTGCCTTTGGCAGATGAAATGAATATTGACTACAGCAAGGATACCTATGATGGCGGCCTGCATTTGAATCTGTCCGGTGCAGAAAAATTCACAGAATATCTTGGGAGAATTCTTAAAGAAAAATACGATTTGAAAGACCGGAGGAATGAAAAAGAGCTGGCTGCCATATGGCGGGAAAAGGTAGATTTTTATAACTGGATGCGGCAGGATCATGCAGAAGAGATGGAGAAGTATGGGTATCTAAAGAGCTATGGTGCCGTTGCACAAACTATGGAGTGATGACATTATAAAGAAATGGAGGATTCAATGGTGAAAAAGCTTATTACTGGGATTTTGATAGTTGTATTGTTACTGGCCGGTTGCAGTGGTGAAGAGCAAACTCAAGGCACCAGTCAGGAACAAGATTATGTATTCGAATATAATGGGATTACTATTAATTTGAATTCAAATGCTGAGCCGATAATAAAAGAGCTCGGTGAACCTATGGAATATTTTGAAGCGGAAAGCTGTGCTTTTCAAGGGCTGGACAAAACTTATTATTATAATGGTTTCGAGTTGACAACATATCCAAACGGTGATGATGACTATATATCTTCTATATACTTCCGCGACGATTCTGTAAGCACCCCGGAAGGGATTTATATTGGTTCTTCAGCAGAAGATGTATTGGAGGCATATGGTAACGAATATACCGGAGGAGAAAATACTTACATTTATACAAAAGGTGATACATCTTTGACTTTTATTGTTGAAAACGGCGAAGTTGTTTCAATTACCTATCAGGCATTAGTTGAAGGGTTGAATTAAAAAGAGGAAGCATGAAAAATATAATTTTATGTTGTACAAACAATCACCTGCAGAAAGTTTATAGCAGGTGATTTTTGTGTTTTAGGAAGATATATCATAATATAAACTCATAAATGATTTATAAACCCATATTATCTTGGCGATATCATAAAATGCATTATTAATAGCAATTCAATAAAAAACAAAATCTGCGATCAAAATTTATTATGCTGTAATTAAGAAAACCAATTGAATGTGTTGAAAATCTGAAACACTAAATCATATAAAGGGAGAAGGGAAAAATGGCTGCCAAATATGTCAAAAGAGGTTATGACCCTGATGATAAAAAGGTGTTTTCCGTGGATAATGTCAGGAAATTAAGAATTATACAGGAAGAGGTGCAGTGGCTGCTTGACAGGGGATACAAAATGAAACAGGTAATAGAATTTACAGGCAACCATTACCAGCTTCCTTCAAGGGCGAGGACGGCTCTTCAAAGAACAACGTCTCCTACTGCCGATTATGAAAAAAGAAGGTTAGCCATGCTCCCTTTGGAATGTGCTAAAGATGGCTGTTTGAATATAGATGGGTTCAATCTGATCATTACATTGGAAGTTGCATTGTCAGGAAGCCCCATTTTGCTTGGGAAAGACGGTGTATTCAGAGACTTGGCAGGCCTGAGAGGCACATACAGGCTTATAGACAAGACAGATACTGCCTTGAACCTTATAGGAAAGATATTGAGAGAATTAAATGTGCCATGGGTACGGTTTTATTTGGATTCTCCTGTGTCCAACTCAGGCAGGCTGAAAAGCAAGATACTTGGCTTATCTGAGCAATGGGGGCTGCCGGTTGAGGTCGAACTGGTTCCCAATGTGGATGTAATACTATCAGACAAAGAAAGAGTAGTAACCGGGGATTCAATAATTCTGGATGCATGCAGAAGCTGGTTCAATCTATCAAGAAAAATAATTGAGGATTATATACAGGATGCCTGGATTATCGATTTAAGCTAGAATTACGCGGTTTTATTAAATTCTGTATTGACATGCATTTTATATTTGTGCTATCATTAAACCAAGTGGTCTAGACTATGTGGTCTATGAGGTGTTTAAATTGGGAAGGAAATTTGATTATCATGCACTTATAGGTGAAGATAATCCGCTATTACGCTATCCTAAGCTTCAGGAGGCAGCTATTAATGAGTTTTCCATGAAAAAGTACCAGGATGCATCTCTTAATGATATTCTGAAAAATGCCGGGATGAGCAAAGGGAGCTTTTATCATCACTTTGGCGATAAGTTCGGGCTTTATCTGGCCATGATGGACATCATTGTAAGAAAGAAACTTTCCTATTTTTATCCTCTCATGCATAAAAAAACTGACAGTGGTGATTTTTTTGCTTCACTCAAGGAAATTATGAAGAGTACATTGGATTTTATGCTGGCTGATGAACGCATGCATCACTTTTTGAACAGAATAATGGAGGAAAGCGCAGAATTTCGAAATCGATTGTATGATTTTTTCCCATATGACTATAACCGGTCCTTCAATGAATATATATATCAGGCTGTTAAATCGGGTCAGATTAACAGCAGTTATCCTTCCGAATTAGTTGCCAAGGTTATTGAGATTATGTTTTCCAATCTGCACAAGCTTATTCCTAACGGAAACCCGGATGACTTATTAAATATTGCTAACCAGGTGGTAGACATAATTCAGTATGGCATTTCAGGAAAGTAGGCATTCATTTTAGAGTTAAAATATTTATTTAGCAATACATAGCATAGCGAAAGGAGGAAATATTGTGGCAGTTGCTTTTAGTGTGGAAAATTTAAGTTATAAATATCCGTCTTCCGAAGAAAATGTCATCAAAGGTATAAGCTTTGACGTTTTAGAAGGCGAGATTTTTGGACTGCTGGGTCCCTCGGGAGCAGGGAAATCCACCACCCAAAAAATACTGATAAGACTCCTGGAGGGTTACAGGGGAACAATCAAATACTTCGGGAAGAATCTTAATTCAATGGATAATTCTTTTTATGAGGAGATAGGCGTTGGATTTGAGGTTCCTGTACATTTTACCAAATTAACGGCTTTGGAGAATATGAAGTTTTTTTCAGGATTCTACAAAAAGACTGGGGATATCCAGGAACTGATGGAAAGGGTCGGCCTTTGGGAATACCGTGATGTCAAGGTAGGTGAGTTTTCCAAGGGGATGAAGGTACGGCTGAACTTCGTCCGTGCCATGCTGAACAATCCGCGGGTTCTTTTTCTGGACGAGGTAACAAACGGGCTGGACCCCAAGAATGCCAGAATTATAAAGGATATGATAGCTGAATACCGGGCCAAAGGCGGTACGGTTTTCTTAACCACCCATTTGATGAATGATGTTGAACAGCTGTGTGACCGGGTGGCATTCTGTGTGAACGGCAGGCTGGTAGAAATTTCAACACCCAGGGATCTGAAACTGAGATACGGCAAACGGGAAGTGAAGGTTGAATACAGGGAGAACGGAACCACTCAAAGCGCTGTTTTTCCACTGGACGGCATAGGGCAAAATGAAAAATTTTTAAATCTGCTTAAATCTGAAAAGATAGAAACAATCCACAGCGGCGAGACATCCATGGAAGAAATATTCATTATTGTAACAGGGGTTGAATTGAAATGAGCGGGCTGGTAAAGCTTGTTATGGTAGAACTTAAACGGCTGGTGAGATACAAAATACTTCCCGTCAGTCTTGCAACCGCAGTTCTATGGATTGTGCTTTTTTTATTCCTTTCCGAGAATGAGGCACGTGAAATTGCACCGCTCCTTATAATTGTAGATGTAGTTGCTATGTCTATATTGCTGCTTGGCGCTTCCCATCATCTTGAAAAACAGGAAGGCACTATTAAAACAATGATAGTAATGCCGGTATCCCTGGGGCAGATACTGACGGCCAAAACATTTGCCTCTATGGTGCTGGCTCTTGAATCGGCTGTTGTTACTTCTGCTGCCTTATTCTTTATTCACAGGATTACCTTTAACTATCTTGTTCTTTTGCTGTTTGTTGCTATAGCAGGTGCTGCCCATGCAGCAATCGGGTTTTTTCTTTCACTTAGAAGCAGGGATTTTACCCATATGCTGGTATTGCTTTTAGGTTACATGTTTTTGTTTACCATACCGTCTTTTCTGTTTAACCTTGGATTAATCGATTCAAAATACGAGTGGCTGCTAATGCTGTCTCCTTCCCATTCTGCAAGCCGTTTGATTATTTCTGCAGTCTCCGGTGACTTTGATCCTGCCATTACAGCAGCAGGATGCCTTTATCTGATGCTTCTGACTGCATTGCTTTTTAAGTTTACAGTTTATCCAATGTTTAAAGATAATGCAGCAAGGGGGTAGTAATTATATGAACAAATATATATCGCTGTTGAAATATGAGGCAAAAACCATTATTCGGGATCCTATAAACCTGTATATGTGCTTATTTCCAATTATTATACTTTTGTTATCATCGTTTGTGTTTCCAATTATATTGGAATCGATTGATCCGATGCAGAGCCCTGTACTCAGGCTGACAATGCTTTTGCTGCTGATTATTATACTTGCCTTCGGATCATTCTTTCTTACTGCTATGGCTGCTTTTCTGCTGCTGGATCAAAAAGATGAGCACACATTGCATACAATTGCGGTCACTCCCGTGGGAACTTCCGGCTACCTGAAGTTTAAGATGGCCTATATATACTTAATGTCTGTTTTGGGTATTATAGTAATTCTTGCGGGAACTAAGCTGATTGCCGGTGACAAATACATGATAGGCGGCTCATCTGTTTTTGATAATGTAGACATTTCTCATATTGTTTCTTTCGCTGTAGTAAACGGCCTTTTTACACCGGCACTGGGCTTGCTGCAAAGCGCTTTTGCCAAAAACAAGGTAGAAGGCTTTGCTTATATAAAAGGAACAGGCATCCTGGCTTTGGTTCCTGCCTTGATGATCCTTGAAGCATTTCAGGGGAAGTTACAATACTTATTAGGCATATTTCCGAATTTCTGGGCAATCAGGGGTTTGATTCTCGAACTTATGCCAGCGGAAAACAGCGCCAACTTGAGCTATTTTTTATATCTTCTTATCGGCGGAGCGTATAATTTGGTTCTGCTGATTGCAGCATATAGATTTTTTCTGAAAAAAGCACAATATTAGCAGCGGCTGGAAATATTCTTTATTGACAATTATGACAAGATGTGACACAATAACACTGTATACCTGCATAAATATACATTAATCGAGCTTATGCTATACTGTATTCGGTTTTTCTTATCAGCTCAATAATAACGGCTCTCTTTTCAATGTAATGGATATAATAGTACACTTGGCTATGAAGATGAACTTTCCTGTGCAAATATAAACCAATTAATTCTGACACGCCCCATATTTCTTATCATTTACAGCATAAAGAAGGGGGCATATTATGGATGCCAACTTTAGAAAAATACCATCAAATCTTGCTTTTCGCTTTATTGCCTCCAATCAGATGAAGCGTAATAAGCAGGTCTTTTTTTCTTTTTTTTCAATTATTGTGATAATAATAATGGCCATACCCTGTTTTGGTGCTGAAAGCGGCATCAGCTGGACAGAGGATGAATTGGCTTTTATTAAGGCACATCCGGTGATCCGCCTTGGAGTTGATCCGGGCTTTGTGCCGTTTGAATTCATTGAAAATGGTGAGTACAAAGGCATAGCAGCAGACTACCTTGCATTAATAAGTGAAAAAACCGGTTTGGAGTTTGAAGTTGCAGAAGGTTTAACCTGGCCGGAAGCATATGACATGGCGCTGGCAGGATATATTGATGCCCTGCCTGCTGTGGGCAAAACAGAAGATAGGGAAAAGCATTTTCTCTACTCTGAACCCTATTATTATTATAAAAGAGTAATAGTAACCCGTGATACGGATACCCGAATTTCGGCCATTGAAGATTTGTACGGTTATACTGTTGCAGTGCAGCGCAACAGTTCACACCACAGCTACCTGCTGTCACATCCAAAAATAAACTTAAGCCTGTACGATTCTGTTGAGGCAGCCCTTACTGCTGTGGCAACCGGGGAAGAAAAAGCTTTTATAGGAAATCTTGCCACAACCAATTACATTATCCGTTCAACCGGCTTGACTAGTCTCAGATTTGTATCCTTTGAAGCTGAAAAGCAGCAGGCTCTGTATTTTGCTGTCCGGAAAGACTGGCCGGAACTGGTCAGCATCATAAATAAAGCATTGAACTCCATCAGCGAAAGCGAAAAGCTTGCCATTCACAACAAGTGGGTTGGCTTGGATGCCGACTTAGATTACGGCCCTTTTATCCGCATTTTGGCTGTTGTCGGTCCCTTAATTGCTGTTATCCTGGCTGTATCATTTTTCTGGATTGTAAGGCTGCGCAAGGAGGTCCTGTGGAGAAAACAGATTCAGCTGGATTTGGAAAAAGCCAATGAGTTCAAATCACATTTCCTGGCCAGGATGTCCCACGAGATCAGGACCCCGCTTAATGCTGTTACAGGTCTGGCATATCTTTTGAAAAAGACTGAGGTTACCCTGACTCAGAATATGTATCTGGACAGGATTGTACAAGCCGCAAATAACATGCTGAGCATAATAAACGATATTCTGGATTTCTCAAAAATTGAAGCCGGCAAAGTTCAGCTTGAAATCACTTCTTTCAGCTTGGATCGGGTGATTCAGGACGTAATTAATATAGTTTCATATCAAATAAATGAAAAGGGGATCGCTTTTAGGCTGTATAGGGATCCTCTTATTCCTGATTGGTTTTACGGCGATTCCAGAAGAATCGAGCAGGTTCTGCTGAATGTTCTGAACAATGCTGTTAAATTTACCAGCCAGGGTAAAGTCTCATTGGATGTCAAGCCCATGGCAAAGGAGAATGACAAATATTATATCTCCTTTACCATTAAGGATACCGGAATAGGGATGACCAAAGAACAGATGGATAAGCTCTTTGCTCCATTTGAGCAGGGTGATACCAGCATCAACCGGCGGTTTGGAGGTTCTGGCCTGGGCCTTTCTATTGTAAAAAATCTTGTGGATTTGATGAAAGGGGAAATGAAGGTTTTCAGCGCACCTGGAGAGGGCACAACCTTTAATGTTCAATTGCCTTTGGATGTTGATAGAAAGAAGGAAGAGGCATATATAAAAGCTTTGTCTGCCAGCAGATTAAGGGATGTCAGAATACTGGTGCTGGACAAATCGGATGAAGACACAAATCTTATTAAAAAATATCTGGCCAGCTATGGAATCCACTGTGAAGCTGCTCATTCGGAAGAAGAAGCTGTAAGCATGCTCAAAGCTGCAGACGGAAAGCATGCCAGGCCCTTTGATTTGTTCATTATTGAATACGGCACCCCGGCAGAAGGCGGATTTAACTTTATTGAAAAAATACGATATAACATTGAGACGGCAAAATTTCCAAAGCCGATGATGCTTTTTCCAATGATGAGGGAAGACCTGTTTGATAAGCTTAATGAACATGGCATACATTTGGGCATCGAAAAGCCAATCCTGCCTTCCATTCTGCTAAATGGAATTATTAATGCTTTAAATCCAAATACGGTTTTGGTATCCCATTCTTCAGCAGCAAGAAAGTCCTCTCTGGAAAGATTAGAAAGGTCTTATCTCGTATTGCTGGCAGAAGATAATGAGACCAACCAGCTGATTGCAAAAACCCTTTTGGAACAGGCTGGTTTTGGAGTAATCATAGCCAAGAATGGAAAGGAAGCTGTAGAGCACTATAAAAAACATAGGAATGAGATTGATTTGATCTTAATGGATCTACATATGCCTGTCATGAACGGCTATGAAGCGGCAGAGCAGATTCGGGAGATGTCAGCTCAAGTGCCTATCATAGCATTGACAGCGGATGTTGTTTCAGACGTAAACGAGAAATGTGTGCAAAGCGGTATATTCCATTACATCAGCAAGCCTTTTCATCCGGAACACTTTATTCAAACCGTTGAAAAAATAATTCTGGAGAATAAACACAAGGCCGGTATGGATAGAGGCGTGCTTAACCGGCAGCTGGGCTTAAAGAATATGGGCGGAAATGAAAAACTTTATAACCAGGTGCTGCAAGAGTATTATAAGGAGAACCGAGATACTTTGGGTGCTCTTAAAGCAGCCATACGCGAAAAAAGATATGCAGATGCCGCCCAAATAGTACATAAGATAAAAAGCAGTTCCGGCAGCATTGGTGCAAAAACGGTGCAGGATGCGGCCGGTTTATTGCAAAGAGTTTTGGAAGAGAAAAATGAAAAGGAAATAACACTTATGCAGGACAGGTTTTCTGAACTTATGCGAGAACTGTTCGATGAACTGACAACCAATTAATACCAGGAGAAGGCGGTTAACAGAAAGGGGATCCATATTGCAGATTAAAATTTTGGTGGCTGACGACTCGGCAACCGACAGGATGATAATTAAGAATATATTGAGCGATTACTGCGTATTGACTGCCCGGGACGGAGAAGAAACTATCCGCATGCTTGAGGAGCATGACGGAATCAACCTGCTCATACTCGACTTAAATATGCCCAAAATGGACGGCTTTCAGGTTCTGGAGTATATAAAGGAAAATGAGCGGTATAAAAACTTAAGAACCATAATTCTGACCATTTACGATGAAGCGGACAATGAAATTGCAGGTTTAAAACTCGGTGCAGTAGATTATATTCGAAAGCCTATCAACATGGCGGCTTTTAAGGCCAGGATTGATGTTCATGTTGAGTTTCTGCGCACGGAGGCAGCTTTAAAACAGCAACTGGAAGAAAGCGAGCGCAGCAAATATGTTCTGCTTACTCATCTTCCGGGCCTGGCCTACAGGTGCAACTATGATCGTGACTGGACCATGCAATATGTGTCTGAAGGCTGTTATGACCTTACTGGTTATCCGCCGGAAAGCCTGCTGTATAACAGGGATCTATCCTTTAATGAGCTCATTTCGCCCGAATACCGCGAACTTCTATGGAATGAATGGAAACGGATCCTTAAGGAAAGGAAGCCGTTCAAATATGAGTATGAAATAATAACTGCCGCCGGCGAGAAGAAGTGGGTTCTTGAGATGGGGCAGGGCATATATAATGATAAGGGTGAAGTGGAAGCGCTTGAGGGAATTGTGCTTGATATATCAGATCGAAAAGCAGTGGAAGATGCGTTAAAATACAATAATGAGCATGATAAGTGGACAGGGCTCTATAATCGCGAGTATTTGCTGCAATTGCTTGAGAGGGATGCAAAGCTAAAGAAGAAGTCAAAAAAGGCGCTTATAGGCATCAACTTAAGCATGGTGCAGCTGTTAACAGCCACCTATGGGCATCAGTATTCCCGTAATTTGATAAAGAAAGCAGCTGAAGCCCTAGGCCGGTATTGCAGCAGTAACCGCATATTGTTCTATCCCCATGAAAACCGGTTTATTTTTTACCTCTATGACTATGAAGATAAAAAAGAGCTTGTTGATTTCAGCAGCGCTGTTGCGGAAACTCTAAAATCCCTGTTTGTAGCAGAAAGAATAGGCGGCGGGATTGGAATTGTGGAAATTGAGCCGGACCAGGATGAGTTGGATATTGATTTGCTGCTCAGAAAACTAATGATTGCTTCAGAGCGGTATGTAAGCATGTTGGGAAGGGATTTTGAATTATGCTTTTATGATGAAGAGCTGGAAGCAGTAGTCAGCCGCGAGAGGGATATAATAGAAGCTCTCAGCGCAATAGCAGCTGATGATTATACCGATAATGAGCTGTTTTTGCTATACCAGCCGATTCTGGATTTAAGAACAGGTTCAATATGCGGTTTTGAGGCCCTGGCCAGATTGAGAACTAAAAAGCTCGGCATCGTATCTCCTTTAGAATTCATTCCCATTGCCGAGAAAACAAAGCTGATTCTCCCTATTGGTGAAAAAGTATTTGCCAAAGCATTAGGGTTTTTAAAAAGCCTCGATGAACTGGGGTATGATGGAATATTCGTATCGATAAATATTTCTGCTATACAGCTTTTTAGCCCGGATTTTACAAGCAGCTTATTTGAACTGATAAGCAAGGCCAAGGTTAATCCAAAGAATGTCAGCATTGAGATAACCGAATCGGTTATTGCCTCCGATTATGATAGTATAAATGAAATAATTAAAAAACTGAGGAGTATAGGGATTCGTATAGCTATTGATGACTTTGGAACCGGTCATTCCTCTCTGGCCAGGGAGAAAGGTTTAAAAGCTGACTGCATGAAAATTGACCGATACTTTGTCGATAAGCTGCTGTATACCGACCATAATAAAGCCATAACAAGCGATATAATTTCAATAGCCCATAAACTTGGACAGTGTACAATAGCCGAAGGAGTTGAGCAAGAAGGCCAGTTGCAGTATTTAAAAAAGTATAATTGCGATATGGTTCAGGGGTATCTGATCAGTGAGCCGCTGGATGAAGATAAAGCAATTGTGTTTCTTAAAGATAAGGATAAATCCTGGCAGTAATAATACATTGTTGGAGAGATACAAATGATTAAAACTGAGAGACTGAATATTTTCCCTCTTTCTGATAGAGAAATGCAGGATATTATAAAAAATGAAACAAACGAAGTGCTTAAAGCTGCTTACTTGGAGATGCTTGCCGGCTGATGGGATCTTATGGATGCAGAGGATATTTATCTGCCGGGCCTTTTAAATTATTTGGCGGAGTTGCAAAAGGCCATCCGGATGAAAGTGACATAAACGGTGCAGTAGAGTTTTTTAAAAGGATCACTGGAACTGCCAATTAAACTTGCAACATGGAGGAGAGCATTGGTGAGTGAAATTTTTACACTGAAATGGGATCAGGGGAAGCTCATTTTAATAGATCAAACCCTTCTTCCTAACGAAATTGCTTATCGCAGCTATGATACCATTGAGGGTGTATATGAAGCAATTAAGACCATGGTTGTGCGGGGAGCGCCGGCTATAGGGGTTGCCAGCGGCTATGCCATGGTGCTGGCGGCATATAAGGCTCCAAAAACCAGCTGCAAAGAATTCTATAATTACTTAAAAGACAGAGGGGAATACCTTACATCTTCCCGCCCTACCGCCGTTAACCTGGAATGGGCTGTAAACAGAATGCTGAAGAAAGCTGAAGAATCGGCAGAATATGATATTCCCCAAATAATAGAGAAGCTGGAAGATGAAGCTGTGAAGATTCATGAGGAAGATAAGGCAATTAACCGGGCTATTGGAGAAAACCTGCTTGGTTTGCTTAAAGAGGGCGATACGGTACTGACTCATTGCAATGCAGGGGCCTTGGCTGCATCTGAGTACGGGACAGCACTTTCGGTTTTCTATCTGGCAAAAGAAAGAGGTTTTCCTCTGAAGGTTTATGTTGACGAAACCCGGCCTCGCCTGCAGGGTGCAAAACTTACTGCCTTTGAGCTGTATCATGCGGGTATAGATGTAACTCTAATTTCCGACAACATGGCGGCTGTGGTTATGTCACAAGGCAGAATAGATGCGGTAATCGTGGGCTGTGACCGTGTGGCTGCCAACGGAGATGCTGCCAACAAGATAGGCACGCTTAATGTAAGCATCCTTGCCAAACACTTCGGCATTCCCATGTATATTGCAGCCCCGACCCCCACTATAGATATGAACTGTCCAACCGGCAAAAACATTCCCATCGAGGAAAGGGATGAATCGGAGATTAAAGAAATAAACGGGAAACTCATTGCTCCAGAGGGAGTAAAAGTATATAACCCAAGCTTTGATGTAACTCCGGCAGAAAATATTACAGCCATAGTTACGGAGAAAGGCGTGGTATATCCGCCCTATAAGGAAAATCTGGCTGAGCTTTTTGAGGATTAATTCGAATTAAATATACAAAGCAAGGTGAAATTATGAGTGTTACTATCAGGCTGGCCACTCAGGAAGATGCACAAGTTATAACTCATATCCACACCAGTTCATGGGAAGTTGCATATAAGGATATAATTCCGGAAAAATACATCAAAGAAAAAAACGCCACATGAAATGTGGAAGCGTGTCCTGTCAGAAGAAAACAGCATTCACCACATTATTCTGTATGAAAACACACCTGCAGGGATACTGACCTTTGGGCAACCAATGCATGAAAATCCCGGGATAGATGACAGCTATTGGGAGCTGCATGGGATTTATCTGCATCCGGATTATTATCATCAGGGCATAGGAACAAAAGCACTTGAGTTTGCGATGGAAAAGGCAAGGGAAGCAGGTAAGAAAAATATGCTGTTGTGGGTGTTTGAAGAAAATCTGAATGCCATTAAGTTTTATAAAAAATGCGGTTTTTCTCCTGATGGTGTAAGAAAAGTTTACAACTGCGGAAAGGATATTGAATGTATCAGGATGAGAAGATCTTTATGAATATATATAAGAACAGTAGTGTATGGAGAGGCCAATAGCGATTGGGGATTAACCTGATTATTATCCAAAGGTATATTTTTAGTATTAATTCATAGAGATATTGATAAAAATTTAAAAAGGAGGAATAAAATTGATTGATTTTTCTAATAAGAGCTTGATTAAGCTGAAACAGGAAGATAAGAGTAAAGGGATAGCGGCTGTCAAAGAATTACTCATAGACGGGGAAAATGTAATTGACAGCTATGTATCCATGCGTGACAGGGTTGTTTTCACCAACAAGAGAATCATATCCGTCAATGTACAGGGCTTAACCGGCAAGAAAGTGGATTATACATCTATACCCTACAGCAGAATCCAGGCATATTCAGTAGAAACAGCAGGATTTTTTGATCTGGACGCAGAGCTGGACTTATTTCTTTCAGGTTTAGGAAAAATTCGTTTTGAATTAAGGGGCAGCTCTAATATAGTCGCACTTTGCAAAGCTATCAGCGAATATATACTATAGAAAAATTTAAAATTCTATTGATGAGAACAAGTTCCAAGGATACTGATCGGGAGGGTTGGAGATAAAAACCAGCTCCTCTTTTTTTGTTGGGTGCATAAGTCTTATTTCATGAGACCAGAGGGCAATCTGCTGCCCTGGTTGATTAATGCCTTTTCCATATTTCTGATCACCAAACAGGGGATGCCCTATTGCGGAAAACTGAACTCTGATTTGGTGGGAACGCCCGGTGAAAAGCTGTACTTCAGCCAGGCTTAAAGGCGTTTTATTCTTTATTTCTTCCAGAATAAAAAACTCAAGTATTGCATGTCTGCCTTCCTTGTCGGTTGGTTCTGTAACCCGCACTATGTTTTTAGACCTGTCCTTTGCCAAATAGTGCTCCAGACGCCCTTTGGAGGGATTTGGAATGCCATGCAGCACTGCATAATATATTTTCACAAAGCTGTGGTTTCGCACCTGTTCTGATAACCTGGATGCCGCCTTGGAGGTTTTTGCAAAAACCATCACACCTCCTACCGGCCTGTCCAGCCGGTGAACCAATCCCAGGTATACATTTCCCGGCTTTTGGTAGCGGATTTTCAAATCCTGCTTTAGTATTGTAAGCAGATCCAAATCGCCGGATGCATCTGCCTGGGTGGGTATATTGACAGGCTTTTCAACAACCAGCAGATGGTTGTCTTCATATAGTATTGGTATAGGCACATTTTTTTCCCGGTTCATTTTTTCCTCCAAATTTGGTTTTAGTCATTATACCAATTTGGCCGGGTCTTATCAAATAATGTGTTGCAGCTGTCAATAGGGTGTATCAAAGTATTGGTCCATTGTTTGACTTTATGCAGCCAAGTTTCATATAATCAACATAGTTGCCATTTGACAAAAGGTTTCCGGCATCCCTTGGACTGCCGGCTTTATATAGGAGGTTAATATGTTTTATAAGTACGAAACCCATCTTCACACTTCCGAGGTGAGCAAATGCGCTTACAATACGGGAGCTGAAATGGTCAGGGCCTATAAAAAGGCAGGTTACACCGGAATTTTCGTAACCGACCACTTTTTTAACGGAAATTGCACTATTTCCAGAAAACTGAGCTGGAAGGAGCAGGTAGATTTATTGATGCAAGGCTATGAAAACGCCAGGAAGGAAGGGGAAAAGCTGGGTTTGGATGTCTTTTTTGGATGGGAATTTACCTTAAACCCTTATGCAGCTGACTTTTTAACTTATAACCTGGACAAGGAATTTCTGCTCGATCATCCTTATATCGATCGGCTTTCCCTTGAAGAGTATTCCAAACTGGTCAGGAAAAACGGCGGGCTCTTAATTCATGCCCACCCTTACAGGGAAGCGGAATACATCCATTATCCCCCCAATCCTCAGCCTCACCTGGTGGACGGGGTTGAGGTTAACAATACCATGTCGGATTGCCCCAGCAACAAGAACTACCTGGCATGGAGACTGGCAAGAAAACATCCCCGTCTGATACGAATATCCGGCACCGACATCCATAGCGCGGATCTGGCAGGTCTGGGGGGCGTGGCCTTCCGTTACAGGATAAAAGACAGCAAGCATTTTATAGATGCTTTAAGAGCAGGGGATGCATACCTGATTATAGACGGCAAAATCACAGACAGGGAAGGCAAGCCGATTAGAGAAGTAGTATAGGGGGCGGTGCCATGTTCGGATACATCCTGCCGGACAAACCGGAGCTGAAAATAAAAGAATATGAGTTATACAGGGCTTATTACTGCGGAGTTTGCAGGGCTATAAAAAGAAGGCATGGGAATATTCCCAGGCTGACTCTGACTTATGATATAACCTTTCTGGCCCTGTTTTTATCGGCTCTTGTCGAAAAACAGCCGGATTATCAGGATTTCCGCTGTATCCTTCATCCCATGAAAAGAAGGAAAATGGTATCAAGCAGCGAAATACTTGATTATGCCGCAGATATGAATGTTCTGCTTTCATGGCTGAATTTAAGGGATAAATGGCAGGATGAAAAGTCCAAAGCCGCCCGGGCCGGCATGTTTGTTTTAAGGAGGGCATATGAACGGGTAAAAGCGGAATATCCCGAAAAAAGCAGAATGATTAATGAAAAGCTAGGGGAGCTTGCCAGGCTGGAAAAGGATAAGTGTGCATCCATCGATCAGGCTGCAGAGCCCTTTGCCCGGTTGATGGAAGAGCTTATCTGTCATCCCCTTGTATGCACTGATAAGAAAATTGAAGCCCTTCTCAGGCGGACAGGGTATCATGTGGGCAAATGGCTTTATACCTTAGATGCACTGGATGACCTGGAGGAGGATATAAAAAATAAATCCTACAATCCCTTTGTATATGAGTATAATTACCAGGGCGGAGACATCAAAGAATTCAGAAGCTCTCTGCTGGATGATGCTGAATTTCTGTTGATTCATACTTTAAGCGAACTTGCCAGATGCTTTGAACTGCTTGAATTCAAGCGGCATAAAAATATAGCAGGCAATATAATATATTTGGGCATGCAGAAAAAGACCGAGGCAGTATTGGGAAGGAGAAATTGTATTGAAAGACCCGTACAAGGTATTGGAAATTAACAGAGGAGCGAGCAAGGAAGAAATTCAGAAAGCTTATAGAAGGCTGGTAAAGAAGTACCATCCGGACCAGTATCAGAACCATCCTCTGCAAAAACTGGCTGAGGAAAAACTGGCAGAAGTGAATAAGGCTTATGATATATTAATGAAAAACGGAGGAGCATCAGGAGGATATTCCGGCTCTTCCGGGTACAGTTATGGCTCAGAAAATGCATTTTTCGAACAGGTAAGAATACATATTAATAACGGCGATTTAAACAGGGCAGAGCAAATGCTCAATCAGACCGATAAGCGGACAGCTGAGTGGTTTTATTTAAAAGGCCTTATCTTCCAGAGGAAAGGCTGGTATGCCCAGGCCAGATCTCATTTTCAGACTGCAGTCAACATGGAGCCGGGTAATGCGGAGTATAACAGTGCGCTCAACATGATGAATTACAATAACAATATGTACCGTGAGCGTTCCGGCGGATACGGCAATCGGGATATGGATGATTTGTGTACCATATGCCAGTGCCTTATTTGCACCGATTGCTGCTGCGAATGCATGGGCGGGGATTTTATAACTTGCTGTTAGAAGCATATCCTGTTTAGTAAGGCATTGTATACGGCAGCATTATATGGAGCAGAGAAACTGGAAGGGAGAAAGCATGGCGGATAGGCAGTTTCGAAAAAACTACAGAAACAGTTCATCTAAAGTGATAGCTTTAAGCGGCATATTTCTGGCCCTTGCCGTGCTCAGTTTATATGCCCAGTCGCTTGCACCTGCCGGCAAACTTTCTTTATATGCACTCAGCTCCTTATTTGTATCTGTAATTGTAATAGAAGCAGGAATTTATGCAGGCTGGCTCTTTTATCTGGCATCATCCCTGCTGGCTTTTATTCTGGTGCCCAACAAGTTAAGCCTTATTCCATACTTTGCATTCTTCGGTTTATACGGGCTGATTAAACACTATACTGAAAAAATGCCAGGCAGTACAGCTGAATACATTCTAAAGTTCATCTTTTTCAATGCCTGCCTGGCATTGGCGCTTATTTTATCCAAAACAGTTCTCCTGGGCCGGATGGAGATTAAGGTTTCCCTGTGGCTGGTAATTCCCGCACTAGAGGTGGTTTTTGCAGTATACGACTATGTTTATTCCATATTTATTCATGTATATATTAACAGGCTGAGAAAGCTTCTATTTTGATCCAATATCAATTCTAAAACAGCTTTTCATAGGCCAGCCTCTTGCTCCCATCCTCCAGATAGATTATTCCGCAGAATTTAAATCCGCACTTTTCCAGAAACCTTCTCATGGGCTTGTTATCTTCATGGGTATCAATTCTGATGCTTAGCATTTTATTCTCCATACAAAGCTTTTCAATATGTTCCATCATAATGCCGGCAGCACCTGTGTTTCTGTGAGCTGAAGATACAGCAATTCTGTGAACTGTTCCATAACTGCCTTCAGTCAGCCATTTGCCTTCAATATAGCTGTAGGTTTTTTCGCCGTCGAAGATCACGGCAGCAGTTCCAATTAACATTTCTTCTGAAACCAAAACATAGCTGTTGCCTTTTGCTATATCACTTTTAATGTCACATTCACTTGGATAGCCGTCCTGCCATTGGTCAACTCCGTTTTCTTTTAAATAGAATCTGGCTTGATCAATAATTTCCATGATTAAAGGAAGATCGTCCATTACTGCTTTTCTCAGTATCATAGGGTAAAGATTCCTCCTGCTTACTTTTTACAATCATTCTACCATGCGGATTAATTATGATTAAGCTTAAGATTAAAATTTTCATTGACTCATTATGCACAGGTGTATATTATGGGTATATATGTAAGCGTAGGTAATTGGAGGTGAAGGGCTTGCTGACGGTAAATAATCTGACCAAGAGATTTGGAGATTTAACTGCCGTAGATCAAGTGAGTTTCCATGTAAATGAGGGAGAAATATTCGGTCTGCTGGGGGAAAACGGTGCGGGCAAAACCACCACCCTTCGGATGCTGGCCACCATGCTTCAGCCCACTTCCGGTACGGCCGCCCTGGCAGGTTATGATCTGGTTACCCAGCCGGAACAGGTCAGGAGCCGCATAGGAATCCTGTTTGGCGGTGAAAGCGGCCTTTATGACAGGCTTACCGCAGCTGAAAACATTGCTTACTTCGGACGCCTTAACAACATGGATGAAGATCAGCTTAAGGAAAGAATAGAGGAACTGGCTCGTATTTTCGGCATGGAGGAATATATTCACAGAAAGGCTGGCAAGTTTTCCAAGGGGATGAAGCAGAAGGTTGCCTTTGCCAGGTCCATTGTGCATAATCCGGACATCATGCTGTTTGACGAGCCGACGACAGGTTTGGACGTAAGCGCTATCCGAAATGTACATGAATTTATAATAGACTGCAAGGCTCAGGGCAAAACCATAGTTCTTTCCAGCCATACCATGAGCGAGGTGGAAAAGCTGTGTGACCGGATAGGTATAATCCATAAGGGCAGAATGGTTGCCCAGGGCAGCATAGAAGAGCTGCGGGAGCAGTATAAGGATAAGGCCTTGGAAGATATATTCGTGGAACTGGCAGGTGATAAAAATTGAGTTTTAAGCATATATGGATTGTATTTAAAAAAGAAGTCAAAGATATTGCCAGGGACAGACGTACGCTTATTACCAACCTTTTGGTCCCCATCATCCTGATGCCCCTGCTGTTTGCATTTCTGGGCGGCGGTATGGAGAAGATGGAGGAGGATATTGAAAATATCACCATTACTCTGACAGAACAGTCAAATACGGAAGAAATCCGCGAGCTATTGGAAAACGAAGTTTTTGCGGATTTCCCAAATGTTAAGATAAATGGAATCGTAAAAGATCCCAAAGCTGCAGTTCAAAATAAGGATGCCCGATTTGTGCTTGAAGTGGACAGCAATTTTTCAGATCTCTTACAGCAAGGAAAAACTTACAACATAACAGTCCATTATGATCAGAACGACACCAAGTCAGTTGGAGGCTTCAGCATAATAGCCCGCGCAATTGAGGAATACAGCCAAAAACAGGTTGAAAAGCGGCTTTTGGCTATGGATATTGACTTGGAAATCCTCAGGCCGGTTGAAATCGTGCCGGTTAACGCTGCAGATGAGAAGCGGAGCGGCAACTTTATGATAATGATGCTGCTTCCCATGATGGCCTCCATATTGATTGCCGTGGGCGGAATACCCGCTGCTACGGATCTGGTGGCAGGAGAGAAGGAGAGAGGTACATTTGAGCCCTTGCTTACCACCCAGGCAGGGCGCATGTCCATTTTGCTGGGCAAATATTTTACTGTTACTATGTTTTCCTTTGTAAGCGTAATAGCCCAATTGATAGGTGTTTTCATAGGAAGCCGTATAAGCCCCAGCTTCTTTACCATGGCTGATGCCGGCGGCGATGTCAGCTTTTCCATGCCCTTGGGAGCGCTGCTTCTATCCATCCTCACCTTTATTGCACTGGGCATGGTCTTCTCTGCCATACAGCTGGCCGTAAGCACCTATGCCAGGTCTTTTAAAGAGGCGCAGACCTACCTTTCCTTCCTTATCTTTGTTGCCATGGTACCCAGCTACGCTACTATGATGATGCAGCCGGATGATTTGCAGCTTTATATGTTCCTGGTGCCGCTGTTAAATGCCATTGCATCTTTGAAGATGAGCCTGGGCGGCGTAGTGAACTACACTTACCTGGCTGCCGGCCTGGCAACATCCCTGGTTTATGTAGTGCTGTCCCTGATGCTGGCGGCATGGATGTTCAACAGGGAAAGGTATTTATTCAGAAATTAACCGAGAAAATAATTTTGAGTACTTTTCGTGTTATTGAGAATAATAGCATTAGATAATAACACGAAAGGAAGTGGAATTGATGGATAGAATTTCTTTGATTCTTGTTATAATCGGCGCCATTAACTGGGGGCTGATAGCCCTTTTCCAGTTTGATCTGGTGGCTTCTTTGTTTGGAGGGCAGGATGCTTTCTTAAGCCGCCTTGTATATGGCCTGGTCGGCCTGGCTGGTTTGTACTGCATCACTTTGCTTTTCCGTGAAAGAGAAAGATCAAGAACTTAATAAAGCTTATGCATTATAAATGATAAGAATTAAAATAGTGACGAAAACCCGATTTTTTGACTAAAATCGGGTTTTTGTATTGACAGGTGTATATACACCTGTTATGATTAATGTGAAAGAATTAACTTGGGGGATTATATATGGACATCAGAAAGCTGGTAATTACTGCCCTGCTTACGGCAATTGCTATTATTATACCATACGTTGTGGTTTTTAAAGTGGTGGTTCCTCCCTTTACGGCCACCTTGGGATCCCACGTGCCCATGTTTATTTCCATGTATCTGAGTCCCATGGCTGCGGTAATGACGGGCTTGGGTTCAGCCCTGGGCTTTTTCATGGCAGTTGATGCCATAGTGGGAGCCAGGGCTCTGATGCATGTATTTGTGGCACTGGCAGGGGTTGCCTTGGTCAGACGGGGCAAGTCCTTTACTACAGTGGCACTTTTGACTGCTCCCATACACGGGTTATTGGAAGTGTTGGTAGTTCTGCCCTTTGTTCCCTTCAATGCATATAATCTTCTGATAGTCACCGGAGTTGGCACCATGCTGCATCATGGAGTAGACGGGGCTATTTCCTACGGCCTGTTGAAGGTACTGGATAAATCCAGAACCTTTAATGTACTCAGAACCAATTAATCTGTTTGGAACAAAATTTTAAATAGTGCCTGATTTAATCCATCCCATCTGCCTGTTTGCGGGATGGTTTTTTATGTAAAAAAACGTTGATTAATAAAACAATATAATATATAATTTACTCAAAGGTATAATGTAAATACCTAAATACATTATTAAGAAGGTATTCTTATGATTGATAAAGAAACCATAATCAGCAGGATTCGAGACTGCGGTATTGTTGCGGTAGTCCGGGCAGAGAGCAGCGACCAGGCCAGAAGAATTTCAGATGCCTGCCTGGAGGGCGGAGTGGCTGCTGTTGAGATTACCTTTACCGTGCCTGGTGCTCATAAGGTTATTGAACAACTGGCTGCTACATATTCATCAGGCGAAATGATACTTGGCGCCGGCACCGTTATGGATCCTGAAACCGCCAGAATTGCAATTCTTTCGGGTGCCCAGTACGTTGTAAGCCCTTACCTTAATATTGATACCGTTAAACTATGCAATAGATATAGAATTCCGGTCATGCCGGGTGCCATGACTATTAAGGAAGTAGTTGAGGGCATGGAAGCCGGGGCGGATATAATTAAGATATTCCCCGGGGAGCTTTTTGGTCCCCGCATTATCAAGGCGATAAAGGGGCCTCTTCCCCAGGCGCAGCTTATGCCCACCGGGGGAGTGGATCTTGATAACGTACAGGAATGGATTAAGGCAGGCGCTGCGGCGGTCGGTGCGGGAAGTTCGCTGACCAGCGGCGCGAAGACAGGGGATTATGCGTCCATAACCAGAAAAGCTAAGGAGTTTGTTGCAAAAATAAAAGAGACAAGAAATATGTTTTAAGAGGAGGCAGCGCATGGAATATTTTAAAAACAAAACACTTAATAAGAATATACCAATTCCCCTGTACTACCAGCTTAAAGAAATACTGCTTGAATACATTAAGGAACATCATAAGGATGAAGAGCTGCCCATACCAACTGAAAAGGAACTCAGTGAACACTTTCAGATAAGCAGGCCTACCGTGCGCCAGGCCATAAATGAACTGGTTGTAGAGGGCTATTTATACAGAAAGAAGGCCAAAGGCACCTTTGTATCCAAGCCCAAGATAAGGCAGGATTTTCTGCTTATCTTAGACAGTTTCGAAAACGAAATGAAGAAAAAGGGCTTGAAGCCCTCAACCAAGCTGCTGAATATAGAAGTAACCAGGAGTGATGAAAAGGTAAGCAAGGCGTTGAACATTCCTCTTGGGAGCGAAGTTGTGAAGCTTACCAGGCTCAGGTTTGCCAATGACGAACCTATTGTTCTGGTTGTTACCTATCTTCCTCACGATAAATGCAAGGGAATAATGGATAAGGATCTGGAAAAGGAATCCATGTACGATATTTTGGAAAAAGATTTTGGCTACAACATTGCCAGAGCAACCAGAACCCTTGAATCCATAGTGGCAGGGGAATATGAAGCGAAGCTTTTGGATATCAAGAAAGGTGCTCCTATTCAATATTTTGAGAGTGTAGCTTATTTAACCGACAATACGCCCATTGAATACTCCCTGGCCAAATACCGGGGAGACAGAAACAAGTTCAGCTTTGAACTTAAAAGAGAAGGCCGTTTTTAGCAAAGGCTGTCTCTTTTTTTGAAGCATAATGTAATTACATTAGAACGATATAATATAATAACTAAAATTATTTGATCATAGGAGGAGGAATAAAAATGTACAGCTTGGAAAAGGCAACCAAGCCTACTATCTATTTCATAGGAGTTACAACCACCAAATCTTCCATCATGAAGGTTTTTCCCAAATGGGCAGCTCGGATAGGCTTGGATGCTGTAATCAAGGGAATTGACATTGAAATCCATGCGAATCCTGGAGTTTACAGGGAAGTGGTAGACTTCATTAAGAATGATCCCTTATCCATGGGGGCCTTGGTTACAACCCATAAGATTGATCTTTATAACGCCGCAAAGGATATGTTTGACTATTTGGATCCTTATGCACAGATGTTCGGAGAGCTCTCTTCCATTTCCAAAAGAGACGGCAGGCTCCGGGGGCATGCCAAGGATCCCATATCCAGCGGTTTGTCCATGGAAGCCTTTATACCGGAAGGCTTCTGGGAAAAGCACGGCGGCGAGGTGTTTATAATGGGCGCAGGCGGAAGTGCCAGGGCGATCAGTGCATACCTGCTGGATAAAAAGAAGGGGCAGAATATACCGTCCAGGATAATAGTATCCAACAGGAGTGAACCCAGGCTTATAGAAATCAAGAAACTTATTAATGAGATCAACCCTGAAGTGCCTGCAGAATATCACCTTGCCAGGGAACATGAAGTCAATGACCGGATACTTGAAAAAGTAAAAGAATATTCGCTTATTGTCAATGCAACGGGTTTGGGTAAGGACAGACCGGGTTCGCCTTTGACTGATGCCTGTAATTTTCCTAAAAACAGCCTGGTATGGGAGCTGAATTACAGAGGGGATCTGAGGTTCATGCATCAGGCATTGGAGCAGAAGGATGAAAAGAATCTGTATGTGGAAGATGGATGGATCTACTTTATCCACGGATGGACCCTGGTAATAGCGGAAGTGTTTGATATGGATATAAAAGGTGAATTATTCAAAGAATTTGAAAGGGCAGCAGAAGAAGTGAGGACCGACAAATAGCTATTGACACGAATATCAGTAATATATACAATTATTATAAAGATATAATGTAATTACATAATTAAGTACATATATAATTAATTGCCGATTAATCGCAGCAGTTCTCCTGATTCATTCCAAGCAGCGGATCAATTTACATACCATTCTTCTACAAACATATCTAGCTTAGACTGTGCTTTTGAAAACCTTAGATGGATTTATAAAGGGGGGCCGCTTTTTATGAAGATGAAAACCCTGGTTGTGGATAAGGGTGGAGAGCTCAGTGTTCGTGAAACCAAGGTGCCGGAATATAATGAATGCCAGGCTTTGGTAAAAACCTTAAGCTGCGGTGTTTGCAACGGCACGGATCTGAAACTGATACAAGGAAGCTTCAAAGGTTTCGGCGAAGAAAGATATCCGCTTATGCTGGGCCATGAGGCTGTAGGAAGGGTAATTGAAACAGGGTCAAAGGTAACCAGTTTTAAAGAAGGGGATATTGTGCTTCTGCCCTTTGCAGATGCCAATGAAGACTTTGATTCAGGCTGGGGGGCGTTTTCTGAATACGGGGTGGTGTGCGATCCGGCTGCTTACTTGGCAAACGGCGTATGTCCCGGCACTCCGGAGTTTCCCGAGCATTCATTTGCTCAGCAGGTGGTACCGGAATTCATTGATCCGGTGGAAGCTGCTGTAATTATAACCTTAAGGGAAGTGTTAAGCTCCATTAAGAGGTTTGGAATCAAGGAAAATGACAGCATAGCAGTATTTGGCTGCGGACCGGTAGGGCTTACCTTTGTTAAGTTCATGCATATCCTAGGGGTAAATCCCATTATTGCCTTTGACATTATGGACGAAAAGGTGGAAGAAGCCCGGGCTATGGGGGCAGAATATGCCTATAATTCGAAGAATGCAGATGTTGCCAGCCTGGTTCGTGAAATATGCCCTGAAGGGGTTAAATACGTACTGGATGCAGCCGGCATATCCCAGTTGATTAACCAGGCCATGGGTATAATAAAAGACCAGGGAAAAATCTGCTGCTACGGCATAGCGCCTAATTTAAGCATGAATTTGGACTGGTCGGATGCGCCCTATAACTGGCATCTGCATTTCCAGCAGTTCCCGTCCAAATATGAGGAATCCCTGGCTCATAATCAGATAATTGCCTGGATAAAGGACGGGATTATAGACTTAAAAGACTTCATATCCGACATATATCATTTCGACAATATACTGGATGCCTTCAAAAAGCTGGAGAATAAGCAGATAACCAAAAAGTGCATCATCCGCTATGAATAAAAGCTTGCTGACAAGGGGGTGTATTCATGAAAAGGTATATACTGGCCCATGACTTAGGCACATCGGGAAATAAAGCCACCCTGTTTTCTGAAGATGGGGAATTGATTGCAAGCCAGATATATGCATATGATACCGACTATTTCAACGTTAACTGGGCTGAGCAGGACAGCATGGACTGGTGGCGGGCGGTATGTGAAACCAGCAAAGGCATAATACAAGCTGCCGGAATAAAAAATACTGAAATTGCCGTGGTGAGCTTCAGCGGCCAGATGATGGGCTGCCTTTGTGTAGACAGGCAGGGCAGCCCTTTAAGAAAGGCAATCATATGGGCGGATCAGAGGGCGCAGAAACAGGCGGCTGAAATAGCAGAGCATATTTCCATGTATGATTTCTACAGGATTACAGGCCACAGAAACAGCCCGTCTTACGGCATACAAAAGCTTATGTGGGTGCGGGATAACGAGCCGGAGATATATGAAAATACATACAAGATGTTGAATGCCAAAGACTTTATAGTTTTCAAGCTGACAGGCAATTTTTACACTGAATACACTGATGGAACCAGCTGCAACTGCTTGGATATAAACAATTTGAAATGGTCGGAAAGAATAATTGAGTGTGCAGGTATAGATGGTGATAAACTTCCTGAACTGAAGCCCTCAACCTTTGTAGCCGGAGGGGTAACGGAAGAAGCGGCCAAGGCCACAGGGCTGGCTGCGGGAACCCCGGTGGTGCTGGGCGGAGGAGACGGCTTGTGTGCAAATGTAGGGGCGGGATCCATTTCGCCCGGCAAAACATTCAGTTATGTGGGTTCTTCTGCATGGATTGCCACTACCAGCGAAAAGCCCCTCTTCGATGAACAGATGAGAACAATAACCTGGGCTCATATAGTGCCAGGCCTGTATTCCCCCAACGGCACAATGCAGTCGGCCGGAGGTTCATACAGCTGGATCAAGAATAATATATGCCTGGCTGAAATAGAGCAGGCTGAAGCTGAAGGCAGGGATGTGTACGACATCATAAATGAGAAGATAGAACTAAGCCCGCCTGGAGCCAACGGCATCATATTTCTGCCGTATCTGTTGGGCGAACGGGCTCCCCGGTGGAATCCTGACGCCAAAGGGGCTTTTATTGGCATTAAGATGGAAAATAATAGAAGGGATTTTTTAAGGTCCGTTCTTGAAGGTATTACCATGAATCTTTCCATAGTTCTGGATGTCCTCAGGCAGCAGGTGGATGTGGAGGAGATTCTGGTGATAGGCGGCGGAGCTAAGGGTGCAGTCTGGAGGCAGATAATGGCTGATATCTATAATGCCCGAATACTTGTGCCCAGGCTCTTGGAAGAAGCCACTTCCATGGGCGCCGCAGTCACTGGCGGAGTGGGCGCAGGGCTCTTTAAGGACTTCAGTGCAATAGAGAAATTCATTGATATTGAATACGTGCATATGCCCAGAAAAGAAAATTTTGAGGTTTATGCTGAAATGAAAAAAATATTTGATTCCTGCTACTTTGCTCTGAAGGATGTCTTCAAAGATATGACCGGCTTATCTCTTAAAGCTTAATTAATTCTATAAACTATGAAGCTTACAGGATTAATTCAAATAAATTAAAGAAGGGTGGCACAGGTGGGAAAGAAAATTCTGATAACTCCCAGGTCGTTTGGTGCATACAAGCATCTTGCATATCCGCTTATTGAAGAACAGGGATATGAAATAATTGAAAACACATCAGGGCGGACATTGACTGAAGATGAGATCATAAATCTGGCCGGATCCGGTGTGGTTGGAATAATTGTCGGCATAGATCCCCTGCCTGCCAGGGTGCTGGAAGCATGCAGGGATTTAAAAGCCATATCCAAATACGGCATGGGATTGGACAATATAGACCTGGATAAGGCGAAGGAATTGAATATTAAAATCGACAGGGCAGCAGGCACAAACAACATATCGGTTGCGGAGCTTGCTATTGCTTTAATGTTCAGCATGGCCCGTCATGTTCCCTATGTATCAAACCGGGTAAAGGAAGGCTGCTGGGACCGGGTCATGGGCTGCGAGGTATTTGGAAAGAAGCTGGGGCTTGTCGGCTGCGGACTGATCGGCAGGGAGGTGTTAAAAAGAGCTTTGGGCCTGGGCATGAAGGTTCTGGTGTACGATCCATATATGAAGGATGATGAAATATTTAATAATCCGGATGTGGACAGGTGCAGCAGCGTTGATGAATTATGCAGGGAATCAGACTTTGTCTCCCTTCATGCTCCATTGACTGAAGAAACCAGGAATATAATCAATAAACAAAGGCTGGAGCTTATGAAGCCTGCAGCAATTCTTATAAACACCTCCCGCGGCGAACTGGTAGATGAGGATGCCCTGTATCAGGCATTGGCTGATAAAAAAATAAGGGGGGCAGCCCAGGATGTTTTTTCAACTGAGCCTCCTGATAAGGATGAGAAGCTTTTGAAGCTGGATAACTTCATCCTTACCTCCCATATAGGCGCCTATACCAGGGAGGCGGTTGAGAGAATGGTACTGGTATCTGCCAAGAACCTTTTGAGAATGCTGGCTGAGTAAATGTTATGAATAAAAAAGTCACGAATGGAGGAAAAACGGTGAAGGAAATAAACTGGGAAAAAGCTTTTACAATTTATTTTGACATGGAAAATGGTCTGGCGGATAAAAAGCCCATTCAAAGAAGATTGTCGGATATGAAGGATATGTATTATGATTCTGAGGCTGTTGAAGACTTGATAAATGAAAATCCCCTTATTTATGAGTATTATGATTTAGGTGCCCCGGAGCATGAAGGTGATCTGGCCTTTGGCACCAGTATTGTTTATCCCGGCAAAGTGGGTAATGAATATTTCATGACCAAGGGCCATTTTCACTCCATATTGGATACTGCAGAAGTATATTTCTGTCTGCGTGGTAAAGGCTGCATGATGATGGAAAGCCCGGAAGGGGACTGGGATGTTCAGGAACTGACTCCGGGCAAAGCCCTGTATGTGCCTAAAAGATATGCCCACAGAAGCATTAATATTGGAAATGAACCTTTAATCACTTTCTTTGCTTTTAGAGCCGATGCCGGCCATGATTACGGCACCATTGAAAGCAAGGGGTTCAGAAAGCTTATTGTTGAGACAGACGGCAAAATGGAGATTATCAATAATCCAAACTGGAAGTGAGGCCTTTAATTATTAATAAATATTTAGGGAGGTTTTACATAATGATGCAAACACCTAAACTATTTGCTTTGCTGCCGGAGGAATATGCTGTTACGCCGGATGGGATGGCTATAGCTCCCAACGGGGATTTGGTTCTTTCCTGCCCAAACTTTGCGGATCCTTCAGTACCCGGCTGCCTTCTAAGGTTCGACAAGAACAAGAATGTAAGAAAGTGGGCGGATGTGCCGGTACATGAGGAAACCGGGCTGGCTCATCCCATGGGAATTGCCTTCGGGCCTGACGGAGACATTTACATTTGCGACAACCAGGGATGGTCCGGTGCTCCTGAACTTCAGTTTAAGGGGCGGATGCTGAGGCTTCGGATCAGGGATGACAAAGTTGTTAAAACAACGGTGGTTGCAAAGAATATGGAACACCCTAATGGTGTGCGGATTCGCGGTGAATACATGTATGTAACCCAGAGCCTGATGACCAAGGTAAAGGATCCTTCGGGCCTGATGGTCAGCGGTGTTTACAGGTTCCACCTGGATGATGAAAATATAGAAGTTACAAACACCCTGGATGATGAACATCTTATAACTACATTTTTGACCTATAACAAGGATGTTCAATATGGTGCCGACGGAATAGAGTTTGACCCCGAAGGGAACCTATATGTAGGCAACTTCGGCGACGGGGCGGTTCATAAAATTACCTTCAATGAAGACGGCAGTGTTAAAGAAAACTTTGTTTGGGCAAAAGATCCTGAGCAGCTTCAGTCTACAGACGGCATGATCATGGATGATAGAGGCAATCTATACATAGCTGACTTTTCTGCCAATGCCATAGCGGTTGTAACGCCTAATGGAAAGGTAACACGGATTGCCCAGAGCCCTGACACGGACGGCTTCAATGGTGAGCTGGATCAGCCAGGCGAGCCTGTTATATGGAACGGAAAGCTGGTAGTATCTTGCTTTGACCTGGTAACCGGGCCTGATAAGGTGAACACAGCCCATGAACTGCCTGCAACCATGTCAGAACTGGAGCTTATATGATGAATTCAGGTGAAAATTTATAAGCATGTATATATGAGGGAGTATTATGTGCTGTTATATGCAGCATATAGTGCTCCTTTTTCTTAAGGCAGTTTTAGCTTGCACTATATATATAATTTGGGTATACTTTCATCATACGGACTTTTTATTCCATTACATGTAAATAAAGGGGGTTACCTCCGGTGAAGCTGAATTATAAACGCACCTTTCTCATCGGCTTTGCATTTCTCTCCATCTCCGCCTTCTGGCAGCTCTACGACAGCATCGTTCCTCTGATACTGAAAAACACATTTAAAATGGGCGAAACCATAACCGGAGCCATAATGTCAATTGACAATATTCTTGCGCTTTTTTTACTGCCGCTCTTTGGCGCCTGGTCCGACAGGGTGGATACCCGGTTTGGAAAACGCATGCCTTTTATTGTACTGGGCACCGTCGCCGCAGTAATTTTCATGATGCTGATTCCCCTTGCAGACAATACGGTAAATTTTCCACTCTTCTTTATAGCACTCGGCATGACACTTCTGGCCATGGGCACCTATCGTTCTCCGGCTGTTGCACTTATGCCTGATCTGACGCCCAAACCCCTTCGCAGTAAAGCCAATGCAGTTATAAACCTGATGGGAGCAGTAGGCTACATTTTTGCTCTTATGGCTATAAGGCTGCTGGTGAAAAAGGACGCCAATCCGGATTATACGGCGGTATTTGCAGTGGTGGCCTTTTTGATGGTGGTATCCGTTGCTATTCTGGTGGCTGCCATCCGTGAAAAGAAACTGGCTGCCCGGATAGCGGAAGAGTACCCGGAGGATGAGGAGGCGGATAAAGGGAAGGGAAGCAGCACCGGGCCTCTGCCCAGGGACGTTCGAAAGAGCCTTGTATTCCTGCTGGCATCCATATTCTTATGGTTCACCGCCTATAACGCAGTTACAACTGCCTATTCCCGGTATGCGGGAGAGGTATGGGGGCTTCGCGGAGGAAGTTTTGCAGACTCCCTTATGATAGCAGGTGCGGCAGCTATTGTCAGCTACATACCCATCGGGATGATAGCCAGTGCTATAGGCCGCAAGAAAACCATTATTATCGGAATTTTGATGATGTCGGCATCTTATTTTTGCGGCTTTCTGTTTGTAAAGTATTCACCATTGATTAATGTGGTCTTTGCCTTTACCGGCTTTGGCTGGTCTGCCATCAATGTAAACTCGTATCCTATGGTGGTGGAGATGAGCCGGAGCGGTGATGTAGGAAAATATACCGGATATTATTACACTTTCTCAATGGCGGCGCAGGTCTTTACTCCCATATTTTCCGGATTCCTGCTTGAAAAAATATCTTACAGAACCCTGTTTCCTTATGCAGTTGTATTCTCACTGTTATCCCTATGCACCATGCTGATGGTAAAACACGGAGATTCCAGGCCGCCCAGAAGAAAAAGCCGCCTGGAAGAGTTCGATGTTGCTGATTAGCTGTTGTTGAAGTAATGTATAATTAAAATATAAAAGCACACCGATACGATAAAAAGGAGATAATCATTTATGGACTCAACCATACTTATATTGAAAGCTGTAAGTGAACACTACAATATTCCAGGCACCATGAAAGCTTACACTCACTGCGTAAACGGCCATATTAATGACACTTACCGGGTATTGTTCCAGATAAATCATAACACTGAACGGGAATATATATTTCAAAAGATTAATGACTATGTATTCAAAGAGCCGGTTAAGGTAATGCATAATATAAGGGAAATAACCCTTCATACCAGGGATAAAATTAAGGAAAACGACTGCAATATCATATCCTTTCTGGATAATAAAGAGGGCAGGAATTATACTGTAATTGACGGCGATTACTGGCGGGTTTGCCCCTATGTAGAAAACTCCGTTGCTTTTGATTATGTGGAAGACAGCCAGGTCCTGTATAGCGCAGGCTATGCTTTTGGCAGATTCCAGCAGCTGCTGTCCGACCTTCCCATGGACAGGCTGTATGAAACCATACCGGATTTCCATGATACAAAAAAGCGTCTAAATTACTTTTTTGAAATGGTTTCCTTGGATCCTATGGGCAGGGCTGAAGAGGTAAAAAAGGAAATAGCTTTCTTTGAAGAATTTAAAGAGCTGGCTTCAACTCTTATCGATCTGTTGGAAAAAGGGGAGCTGCCCCTGAGGGTCACCCACAATGATACCAAGTACAACAATATTTTGATGGATAAGGATACATTGAAACCCTTGTGCGTAATAGATCTGGATACGGTAATGCCGGGCCTTGCCGCCTATGATTTTGGAGATGCTATCCGCTTTGCAGCCAACACAGCCGTTGAGGATGAACAAGATTTAAGCAAGGTAGATATTAATATGCAGCATTATGAGGAATTTACAAAAGGATTTATGACTGCCTGTCAGGGTTTCCTGACCAAAAAGGAAGTCGAAACCATGGCTCTGGGTGCGATAGTCATAACCATTGAACTGGCTTCCCGATTTTTGGCTGATTATTTGAATGGCGACAAGTATTTCCGCATCCACCGCCCTGGCCAGAATTTGGACAGAGCCAGGTGTCAGATTAAATTGGCACAGGAGATGATAAAAAAATATGATGACATGCGTGAAATAGTGAATAGATATGCTTGAAAGAGCAAAGAGATATGGCAATAAAAAGGCATTATACCTTCTTCCGGTCTTATGGATGGGAGTCATCTTCTATTTCTCCCATCAGAACGGTGATGAATCATCCCAGGTGAGCGGCTGGTTTGTAGATTTTGTTATAAGAGTTGCCGAAATCCTGAATTTGGATATAACCGGCTGGAATCTTAACCTGCTGGTGCGGAAAGCCGCACATTTTTCTATCTTTGCTGTGCTAGGTTTTCTATTATTCTTAACCTTGTATATCAACAGGCAGAAACTGTTTTCATCTTCTGTATATGCTTTCGCAATTGGCAGCATATATGGTGTGTTCGATGAGTTCCACCAGTACTTTGTACCAGGCCGCAGCTGCCAGCTGACGGATATGCTGATAGATGCATCAGGAGTTATGGCCGCAGTGCTGATAAGCATTGGTGTAATGCAATTAAAACGATAAAGATTTAAGGTGCTTGGTTAAATAAATCTTAGTAGTGGTATATTATAATATTGACTTGTATTAAATTATTACATAGATAATGAAAGGGTGTATGTAAAATGTTTGAACTTAAAGGGCTGGACAGCAGAATAAAACTACATAACGGCGTGGAGATGCCTATTTTTGGTCTTGGCACCTGGAAACTGAAGGATGGGGATGAAGCAAAAACCGCAGTTAAGTTTGCCATTGAACATGGATACAGGTTAATAGACACAGCAGCAGCCTATTTTAACGAAAGAGGGGTAGGACAGGCTATTAGAGAAAGCAATGTACCCAGGGAAGAACTATTTATTACAACTAAAGTTGCAAACTATGATCAGGGTTATGACAGTACCCTTCGGGCTTTTGAAGAAAGCATGGATAAACTTGATTTGGACTATCTGGACTTATATCTCATACATTGGCCTGGTAAAAATAAATTCATCGATACCTGGCGTGCCATGGAAAAGTTATATGAAGAAGGTCGCATAAAAGCCATTGGCGTGTGCAACTTCCTTGAGCATCATCTGGAAAGGCTGATGGATAATTGCTCGGTTGCTCCCATGGTAAACCAGGTGGAATGCCATCCACTCTTGACCCAGGAAGAACTGCACCAGTACTGCAAGGAAAGAAACATCCAGCTGGAAGCATACAGCCCTCTGATGCAGGGACGCCTGAACTGGCCTGTAATCAATCAATTGGCTGAAAAATACGGAAAAAATCCCGCCCAGATTATTTTGCGCTGGAATCTTCAAAGAGGAATAATTCCCATACCAAAATCCGGTAACCCGAAAAGGATTGTAGAAAATTCCCAGGTATTTGATTTTGAACTGTCTGAAGAGGATATGGAATTAATCAATGGCATGAATGAAGAAAGGCGTTTTTGCGGCCATCCTGATCATTTCTTCTAAGCCATTGTTTCAAAAACACCGTGGTGTATATGCTGCCACGGTGTTTTTATCTTAAGGGGTAACTGGATCTTTTCCCAGATTTTTCTTTCTCATCTCATAAAGCTGGTTTAATTCAGGTTGAGTAAGCGGATATTCTCCGCCCAGCAAATGGGCATAAAGCAATGTGCGGGCAATGGATTCCACCGATTCAGACAGCAGGTAAGCATCCTTAAGTGTTTTGCCTACGGTTACCAGCCCGTGGTTTGCAAGCAAAAATGCATCTGTCTGGTGGATATAGGTTTTGACATCCTTATAGATTTCGGGAGTACTGGGAGCTCCATAAGCTGCCACCGGAATTTTATCATATAAGACTATCATTTCAGTGTAACCTTTTGACACTATAGGCTTTCTGGCAATAGCAAAAGCTGTGGAATAAGGCGCATGGCAGTGCACAATTCCTTTTATATCGGACCGCAGCTTATAGATGTGAAGGTGCAGGCCGATCTCTGATGAGGGTTTCATGCTTCCTTCCAATTGATTGCCTTCCAGGTCGGTCACACATATCATATCTTCAGTTAATTCATCCTTGCATACCTGGGAGGGGGTAATAAATACCTTATCGCCGCTGCGGATGGAAACATTGCCTTCATTGCTGTTCACCATCTGGCGGTCATACAGCTTTTTAGAGATTTTTATAATCTCCATTTTTATATCTGACTTTTTCATCTAACCAGGTCATCCTTTCCAGCAAACTGTGTTAATCATATCATAAAACAGGGTTTGTAACCAATAACCTTGCAAAGTACTTTGTGAGTGCATAATAAAGACTGCTCAGGTAATGAGCAGTCATGAAAGGAATGCGGTTCAGTTAATCTAATGGCATTAGATAATTTCCAATGCAATTCTTATCATATCATTAAAGGTCTTTTCCCGCTCTTCAGGTGTTGTCTGTTCGTTGGTCACAATGGAATCGCTTACTGTCA